>OCZT010002020.1_pt1 | contig 21029 bp, 13 predicted proteins | sample 1539031 | NCBI WGS metagenome assembly OCZT01 (sample SAMEA3539308, study PRJEB22396) | soil metagenome | biome: tundra; feature: field; material: soil | place: USA | collected 2010-05 | depth 0.15 m | reverse complement strand
GCAGTGAATGGCGCGGGGCCTGCCATCGAGCTCTGGCGTCTTCCACTGGAACCAGTAGAGATAAGAAGGCGTGCCCTGCGCTGCCTTTAATCCAGCCTGGATCACCGCTCCCTGCCGCACCTGCGCGGACATGGCCAGAGAAAAAAGGTCGAAGGTCTTCGCACCCGGATGAGAGGCGCGGAAGACCTCGAGGATGCGTTTGGTGTCGACGCCGTACATATCCTCAAGCCGTCGGCTCGCCTCGACCCCGGTCATCGCCTCAAGTTCGGGATGGTTGAGAGAGGTCGTGAACTCATTCAGCACGGTGCCGATCAGCATGGGAACTTGTGCTGAGATAGCCGGGGCGGCGGGATCGAAGGGATGATGAGGAAGGTATCGGCCGTCCACCACCGGGCCCCAACCGAGAATGTCGGCCACGCGGTTCCAGGCCAGCGGCGTCGGCGGGTGGGTCTTGAGCAGCGCCGCGTCGCCTGCGGCGATCAGCGTCTGCAAGGGAACGCTCTGCAGCTTGTCTACCTGCGAGGGGCTGAGGTTGAGCTCGTCGAAGACGGCGCGCGTCAAGATCTCTGAGCGCTCCGGCACGAGTGCGCGCAGGAACGATCCGCTCTGCACGATAGCGCGATGAAAGAGCCCCTGAGCCGCCGGCATCGCCATCAGAGCGCCTACCTTGCCGCCTCCGCCGGACTGGCCGAAGATGGTGACGTTGCTCGCGTCGCCGCCGAAGTTGCCGATGTTGTCGCGCACCCACTCGAGCGCAGCGACAATGTCGAGCATGCCCAGGTTGGCCGAGGCCGCATACGGTTCGCCGAACTGGGTGAGGTTGAGGAATCCCAGCGGACCGAGCCGGTGGTTGAGCGAGACCACCACCACGTCTCCCCGCCGGCTTAAACGTTCGCCTTCATAGGCGAGATGCTCCTGGCACGAGCCGGCAACGAAGCCTCCGCCATGCAGCCACACCATGACCGGCCGTTTGCCTGCGCCTTGGATGCCGGGTGTCCAGATGTTCAGGCGAAGGCAGTCTTCGCCGGGATTGCCGGCCTCGTAGTCGAAGAGGAAAAACTCTTCATCTTGGCCCCCGATTCCGCGCGGAACCTGCGGACAAACCGGGCCGTAGTGCATCGAGCTGCGGACGCCGGTCCATGGCTGCGGAGCGCGCGGCGGCGCGAACCGTCCGCTGCCGGCGGTCGTATCGCCGTAAGGAATGCCTTTGAACGTAAAGATTCCTTCGCGAAGGTAGCCGCGGACCTTGCCCGTGACGGTCTCTGTAATTGCGGTCTCGTCGGAAGCAACAACGGCAGGCCGGGAGGCGGGCGCGCTTTCTTTCGTATTCGGCTGCGCGGAGGCGGCTTGAGCGGCGCTACCGCGAGGGGAAACAAGGGCCGTTCCCAAAAGAGCGGCGGCGCCTTGCAGCAGATCGCGGCGGCCAATACCGGGCGCGCGGGAGGGCTCAGGGTCGGGAAAACTCGCTTGCTCGTTCAACGTCTCTTCTCTCTTTTCAGTTCCGAGATGCACCTGGAGGCAGATTTCGATGTGTTCCGTAATCGTTTTCGCTGTTCAAGAAAAAGGTCGCCGGTTTGTCACTCTCGACGATGCTGAAAGGGTCTCGAACGGCCGGCGGGTATGGGCAAACAGCGAACAAAGTCTTAATCTCCGCGAGGGCCCTTGTCAACTCTGCGCTTGTCTTCGGGTTCGCATCCGGCCGCGTCGCCGCCGAGGGAATCGGCGCCCAAAGCAGGAGGATGACGATGCACGCCAATGCGAAGCCGTCTGCGCCGTCGTGGCCCGGTCACGCGGAGCCCGCGTTGACAATCTGCAGCGCGATCCTCTAAAAAGTGCCATTGACTAAACCGATTTAAACCGGCACACGCTCATTCTTCAGCGGAGTGCATTCGGAGTGGAGAGACATGATGAGATTACGTCTTTATGTGATAACGGCCGCGCTCCTAGCGCCGCCGGTTCTTTTCGCGCAGCAGGCGCCGGCCAGTTTTTCCGAGCCTGCCGTCACCAGCCACATCGATGAACACGGAACGGCCTACATCACGCGGGTCGTACCGGTCCCTGAGACGATCAGCCCCGAGGCCCAGGAATCGCTCGTTCCAGAGGACTCCGGCACGGAGGTTACGGATAAAAGCTCCGTTGCCCACATCCGGTCCGGTGCACATAAGCAGACCGCGCTCGAGGAGTATCGCTCCGCCTATCCGGTGGACATCACTTCCTCCACCATCGCCGGCGTGCCGGTGCACATCGTGACGCCGTTGACGGTTCCAATCGATAAAGCCGATCGTGTGCTCATAAATCTTCACGGCGGCGGCTTCACCGCCGATTCCGGCTCGCTGATCGAGTCCGTTCCGATCGCAAGTCTCACAAAGACCCGGGTGATCGCCGTTCTGTATCGCCTCGCGCCGGAGCATCCGTTTCCCGCCGCGGTGGACGATGCGGTCGCGGTGTACAAGGAATTGCTCAAGACCTACAAGCCGGAGAAGATTGCAATCTATGGATCTTCAGCGGGGGCGGTTCTTACACCCGAGGTTGCCGTGCAGATCAGGCAGCTTGGCTTGCCGCTTCCCGGCGCTCTGGGAGTTTTTTCGGGCGGTGGAGACTTCACCAAAACCGGAGACTCGCAGTACATCTACGGTGTGCATGGCCTCTCCGGCCCGCCGGACACGCGGCCGAAGGGAGTGCAGTGGCTGGCGGTCTATGTGGGCTCGGCCGACCCCAAAAGTCCAGTGCTCTCACCATTCTTCGCGGATCTGCACGGCATGCCGCCCACGCTGTTCATGACCAGCACCCGCGACATGCTCCTCAGCGACACGACAATTCTGCACCGCGCCTTTCTGCGCGCGGGCGTGGACGCGCGGCTTGTTGTCTTCGAAGGGCTCAATCATTGCTTCTGGTATAACCCCAATCTGCCCGAATCGCGTGAGGCGGACCAGATCATGGCGCGCTTCTTTGATCGGGCGCTTGGTGGTGGCCAATAGCTAAGACAAACGGTTGCTTATGATGTCCGACACGAAAAAGTATCGATTTTTTCTCGAACTGGCCAAGAGAGGCGTGAGAGCCGCACGTGAGGGCCCGAGTGCAGTATACAGAGCAAGAAGCTCTGGCCCGTTCCGATCTTACTGAAGCGATTTACTAGAGGACTTGGTTCGAGCTCAGGCCAAATTCAGCGTTGGCTTTTGCTCCTTCTTGTGCGGCCTCGTTTGGAAAGAAGGAAGCCAATCTTGAGCCATATTTATGCTCTCTGGGAGGCCAATGAAGAAAATCGTTTGTTTTTCGCTTGACAGCGCTTTAGAAGCGGCGTTAGCTATCTGCCATGAAGGCTGAATCTCGGCGACCGGAGTCGGCAACCGGGTGTCGGCAGCTTGTAGGTAATCATGGGCCACAGAGTTCTTTCGGCGCAAAAGCGCCTTGGAGGAAAAATGACCAAACGAAGTTGGATGGTGATTTTATGTGGACTCGCGCTCGGTTTGGCGACTTCCGTTCGCGCGCAAAACTCGAACTCCGGTGATATTCGCGGCACTGTGACTGACCCGTCCGGCGGGGTAATCCCTGGCGTAACCGTCACCGTCACTAACAGCGATACCGGCGTGATCAATAAGTTCGTCACGAATAACGACGGCTTATACGACACCAATTCGATTCTGCCCGGAAGCTATACGCTTCAATTCAGCAAGGGAGGCTTCGGCACACTCAAGCAAGGTCCGATCAAGCTTGAAGTGGGAATCATAACCGTTGATGGCACCTTGAAAGTTGGGGCGGCCACCGAAGTGGTCGAGGTGAGTTCTTCCGAAGAGGCTCTGCTCAAGACGGAGGATGCCCAGGTTGCAACCACTATATCCTTGAATCAGTTGGCCGGACTCCCAAGCGTCGATCCGGCGAACGGCTGGACCTCTCTCCTGAAGCTGCTTCCCGGCGCAACCAGCACGCCAGGGGGGGGTGCCAACGGTGGCGGCGGTGGTGATCAGAATCCCGGGGTTGATCAAGCCATCGGCGGAACCATGCCATACTTCTCCAGCTTTCTGGTTGACGGTGGCTCGATCTGGTTGCCGCACAGCGCCAATATTGACCAGGGCCTAAGCGAAGTCGTGTCCGAGGTCAACATTATTGCGACAAACGCCCCCGCCCAATACGGCGGCGGCGGCACTGTCTTCAACGTCATCAGCAAGAGCGGGGCCAATAGATGGCACGGTGCCGCCTATGAGAATTTTCAGAACGATGACTTGAATGCGAGAGACTACTTCAACGCTGGCGCCAAAGCGAAGCAGCGTTTCAACTATTTCGGCGGGTCGGTAAGCGGGCCGGTCTTGAAGAACAAATTGTTCTTCTATTACAACTATCAAGCGTTGAAAAACCCCAATAGCTCGATCTCCACTTCTTCGCAGCCAACTGCAGCCATGAAGGCAGGTTGCTTTAATCCTGCGCTTTTTGGAACTAATCTGACCCTTGACGCTGCCCACGGCGGCAAGCCATTAACGACCAATGCCACGCAGTGCGCGGCCTTTGAACCTGCTACGGATTTGGCGATTCCGACGGCTGATTTCGATCCAGTAGCTGTACAAATCCAAAAGTATTACCTGACGCCCAATGCTCCTGGGCTATCAAGCAATTACCAATACCTGAAACCCGGCAACGGCAACCAGGTGAAGAACTTTGGGCGACTCGACTACAACATTTCCGACAAGAACCGCCTCTACCTGTCGGTCACCGAACGCGCTGCCCCGCATAGGGTTAATTATGACCCGGGTCCTAATTGCCCGATCAATTGCGAGAATTATGCGAACGAAGGTTATAACTCGCAGATCTCGGATGTAAACACCTTCACTTCTTCCCTGGTAAACGAATTCCGTCAATCGTTTGTCCGGCAGGGGAATTGGTATGTTCCGCAGTCCCTTGGCCAGGGTCTCCCGGCCAAGCTGGGATTGCAGTTCTCTAAAGCGGATGTGTTTCCGGGAGTGGGCGTCGGTGGAACCGGCGGACCCAGCGGTCTTGGCGCGGGCACGAACGCAATTTTCATCCAGAACACCTTCGTTACCGCAGATTCGTTAACCCTGATTAAAGGGAAGCATATTCTGCACTTTGGTGGCGAAATAATGTTCGCTCAGGATAACTCGACTCCATGGGGCAGCATTAATGGGGCAAGCCTGAACTTCTCTGGCCAGTACACCACCAACAACCCCCTGGTCAACGTCGGCTATGCCGATTTCTTGTTGGGAGATGTGCAGGGATGGAATACTTCGGTCACTCCGTCTCATGAAATGCGACAACAGAACCCTTCGTTTTATGCTCAGGACGACATCAAGCTACGGCCGAACCTGACCATCAACATCGGGGTGCGCTCAGAAACGCATGGTGGAATGAAGGAAACCAAGAACCGTATGGGTGGGTTTGACCCAACTCTTGCCAATCCGGTTCCCAGTACAACCCAATATCCTACCAACCCGTTGGGCTCGCTTTGGTTTGCCAGCGCCAGCGGAGCGCGAAATGAAGCCTTCCAGACGAAGACCATCGTGATGCCTCGCTTCGGATTCGCCTGGGAACCCACCGACAAATGGGTGGTGCGGGGCGGAGTGGGGCAATACTCTTCGCTATGGAGCATGGACACAGCAGGCGGACCTGTTGGCTTCGGCTCAGGCCTTACGGGCAGTCAAACCGCCAATGTAGGCCAAGCGCCGGTGGTGCAGCTATCCGGGTCTGGGGCGAATCTGGCCGTTCTTGGGGGCATCAACCCGGTTTCTTACATCACCCCTGCAACGCCTCAGGGAAGCGGAAATATCCCATATACTCCTTACAGTCTCCCAATTATGAACGGTTGGCAGTGGACCGCGGGCGTGCAACGCCGTTTGCCCCAAAACATGGTGGTAGAGGTGCAATACGTCGGCAGCCACTGGCAAAACCAGATGTTCGAGGCTGATATCAACTCGCTCCCCAAAACTAAGCTCGGCGGCGGCCAGACTGCACGGCCGTACCCGCAGTTTTCCGGCATCGGTATTGGTTCGGGCGGAGCACGCACCGGCCTTTACACAGGCATCTCGAACTACCATGCGGCGGAGTTCATGCTTCACAGACCAAGCAGCCATGGCCTTTCTTTCGAAGCCGCTTACACATGGTCGCGACTCTATGACGACATGGATTCCTCAGGCTGGGGGAACCAATTCGGCGCGGTGTATTATCAGGACGCTTTTACTCCCTCGGACAACTATGGGCCCTCGAATTTTAACAGGGCAGACACCATCAAGGGGACCGTACTCTATGTGCTGCCCTTCGGAAAAGGACACCAATACCTCCAATCGGGTTTAGCCGATGCGGTGGTGGGCGGTTGGGAAGCGTCAGCTGCCGTCGTAGCCGATTCGGGAGCTCCATTTACGGTGGTTATGAACAGCTCTACCTCGACTGGTTCACTGGGTGCAGAGGATGGCAACGGTGCCGCAGCTCTCTATCCTAATCTGGTTGGAAATCCGGGTACCGGGGGGCGTACGCTCAAACAGTGGTTCAATCAACTCGCATACGCAACGCCGGCCGCGCTTACCTATGGCAACAACAAGAGAAATTCGCTTATTGGACCTCGTGTGAACGATACCGATTTCTCATTGGCCAAGAGTTGGGGTCTGCCCGGATGGGAGTCAGGCAAAATTAACCTTCGGATAGATGCAATCAACCTCTTCAACCATCCAAGCTTCCAAAATCCCAGCGCCAGCCTCAATCCAACAGCGCTGGCCTCCAAAACTGCTGATCCAAGCGTCGGTAAGATCTCAAATACCACGATAACCGGTCGAGTGGTTCAGCTCTCGGGTCGGTTCTCCTTCTGAGACGCAGAGCCTGGTTTTCCGTAGTAAACGAAAGGGCGGGGGTCTCGGCCCCGCCCTTTCGTATTGTACTTGCATTCGCGCTGATCACTTCACGGGTCGGAGGAATCCAAACCTTGGCTGACCCGGCTTCACATCGTGGAAGTGCTCCTGAGCGGCGAGCATTGCGCCAACGACGCACAAAAATGGAACGGCTCGAGCGTCCTATATGCCTGCAATGACGGGCGCTACTGAACTGCTACATCCGCATGGCCCGCACGAGAGACAGAACCGGCACCTGCTTTAGCCGCCATGCGCGGCAGATCAACAACATGCTGTGCGGAGAGCAGATCTCCGCGCAGAGAAACCGGCAAGAACGATGGCAGTTCTGCCGCAGAAACGAAAAGGGCGGAAATCATGATGGAAAGTTCACGTAGAGGCTTTCTGAAGGGAGCATCGGCTACCGCCGCTGCTCTGGCCGTAGCGAAAGGGTTGCCGGCGCTCGCCGAAGCCGCAGCCGGTTCAGGGCCGGTGCAGGTTTGGAGCACGTTCGGCGACCGGCGTCACACAGCGGGGCCGACCTTGAGCTGGAGACCCGCATCGGAGCTCGCTTCGGACGCAATCGTGCTCAATCCGGGCGCGACCCGGCAGGAGGTGCTGGGCTTCGGCGCCGCATTTACAGATGCATCCTGCTGGGTGCTCAACCAGATTCGGGAGGAGCAGCGGGCCGGGCTCATGCACGAGCTGTTTTCTCCGGACGAGATGGCCCTGAACGTTTGCCGGACCTGCACCGGATCGAGTGACTATTCGCGGTCTATGTACAGCTTCGACGAGGGTGACGATCCCGATCCGGATCTGAAGCGGTTTTCGATCGAGCACGACAAAGCCTACATCCTCCCCACCCTAAAGGCGGCGCGCAAGCTCAATCCCGACTTGTTTCTGTTCTCTTCGCCATGGAGTCCGCCGGCGTGGATGAAGTTCAATAATTCGATGCTGGGCGGGACCATCCGCAAGTCCACGCTGGAGCCCTATTCCCGCTACATCAAGATGTTCCTCGATGCCTACCAGGTCGAGGGCGTGGAGATCAACGCCGTCACGGTGCAGAACGAGGTCGACACCACCGTAGACGGCCGGTATCCGGCCTGCCTGTGGGCGCAGGAGGACGAGATTCTCTTTGTGCGCCGCTACCTCGGCCCCCTGCTCCGCAAGTCGGGAAGCTCCACCAAGATCTGGGTCCTCGATCACAACTTCAACCTGTGGGGACGCGCCATCGGCGAGCTAAGCAATCCGGAGCTCTACGACTATGTAGATGGCGTGGCGTGGCATGGCTATGCGGGCGATCCCACCGGGATGACTCAGGTGCACAACGCATTTCCGGAGAAGAACGCTTACTTCACTGAGGGCGGACCGTTACGCGATCCCGGCGTTCCGCGCACCGATCCAATGACGAATTGGGCCGGCTGGGGCGCGTGGGCCAATAGCGTGATGAGAAACTGGGCCAAATCGATTACGGTCTGGAATCTCGCGCTCGACGAGAAGGGAACGCCGTATATCGGCCACCGCGATCCTGAGGAGAATGTGAGCTCCTGGCCAACCGTCGGGCGAGGCGTCGTTACGGTGTGGAACGATACGCACAAGGTGGAGCGCAGCGGCCGCTTCTGGGCGATTGCGCACTATTCCAAGCACGTACGGCGCGGAGCCAAGGTGTTTCAGACGGACAGCCTGGGCGATAGCGCGGTGCAGGCCTCAAAGAGCAAGGTGTCGCACGTGGGCTTCCGCAATCCGGACGGAAGTTTTGTCGTGGTGCTGGCCAACACCGGCCAGCAGGCGCGAGTCCAGCTTGTCGTGGGGACGAACGCCGTCGATCTGAATCTGGCCGGGGACTCCGTTTACACCCTGCAGTGGTCTTAAAGCTCCGGGGCCAGGCAGCCCGGTCACTTTTCCCGACACGCCTACGTCCTTGTCTTCCCATTGGCCAGCGCCACTTCTATCTGCCGAAGCGACGTGCGACAAGATCGCACCGCAACTGAAACAGGGACTTGGTTACCGCACATCGGGTGGAGAGGATGGGAAGGATTTCATTTACCTGAGTCTATTTGCCATCGCCTCGCCATTCGAACGAGACAGACGTATTGGTCGGCAGGGTAGCATAGAGCGCCCGGCCGTGCCAAACGATCTTAAATCTCTGTGGGTCCGCCGTGTCGTTGTAGGCAATCAGCACCAGCGAGCCATCGGGATTCTGAAAGGCGACATTCAGCACCTTCGGATTGTCATCCGATTGAATGCGAACCGCGCCATTGGGTACGAACTTCGTGTACTGGCCGAGCGTGTAGTACTCGGTGGTATATTCCACCATGCCGGCGCGCGCGTCGTTCGTGTGGACAAGCACGAGACCGGTGCAGATGGCGCATCCGCCGCGATAGGGCCCGAGGTTCTCGTCGGTGGCGACCGGCCACTTTACGAAGCTCTTCCCCCAGTTGCGGAAGACGTTCACCATGTCGCGCATATCCTGCTTCTGCTGCTTGCTGCCGGCGCCGAATCCGGAGCGCTCCGTCATAAACATCTCGACGCCATATCGGTCGTGCAGCTCGGATTGAATGGACGGAGGGCCGCTATAGCCGTGCCAGGCAATGCCGCCCACGAAGGGCGAGTTCCGAATTGCCGAATCGGCGACAAGCGGTTCGACGAGGTTGGCCGCGCTCCAGTTGAAGTCGAGAAGCAGGATCTTCGTCGTCAGGTGGTTCTTCTCGAAGGCGGGAAACCAGTAGTCCTTGAGCATCGTCGCCATCTCCGCGGAGGTAATGGTGCGCAGCGACGGGTAATTGACATCCTGGCAGCAGGTGGGTTCGTTGTTCAGGCTCACGTAATTCACGTGCAGCCCATGCGCTTCGTAGGCCTGGATCGCCTTCACGAAGTAGTTGGCGTGGTGGACGTAGTACTGTGGCAGCACGTCGCCGGCCACCAGCGATCCGCTCGATTTCATCCAGGCCGGCGGGCTCCACGCGTTGATCATCAATGTGAGCTTCGAATTCAGCTTGCGCGCCGTCAGCGTCAGGGGAATGATGTCGGCCAGATCGTGATCGATGCTGAAGTGCGGCAGGCCCGGATCGTGGCGGTCCGCCGCGTTGTCGTCGAGCGTGTACCATTCGCGAGTCAGGTCGCTAGAGCCGATCGGATTGCGCAAGAAGCTGACGCCGATGCCGGCAACCGGATCGAAGAGACGCTTCATGACTTCGTCTCTCTGCACTGCGGACAGCTTCTCGTTGATCAGCCAGGCAGCACCGTCAGTGAACGCAGCGCCGCCGCCTTCCATTCGCTGATAGGTTATCTTTTCATCGACGTGGATGGCGGGGACGGAATCTTCTGTATTGCTGCCAAAGGCGAGACTGGGTTGCTCTTCGAGACCTGCGACGATCCCGTGCTCATCGGTGGTAGTGATCCAGGATTGGACCGGCACCTGCTGCGCTTGAGCAATAACTCCGAAGAAACAAACGACCGCGACGAATGCTAACTGCGATATTGACGCGCGCACCGGATTCCACCTCATATCTTGAATCGAATTCACTGACACGCACCACTGAATTTGTGAGATTACGACGCTCGCAGATTCCGCTCCGTATGTTGTGCCAATTGATCCGCAGCTTGTGGTGCGCGAATCGACGTGTTCCCCCAATTCGCTCACCACCTGTTCCAAGCTCCGCTGGCGATTTACCAAACGAAAGATGTAATTGAGTCCGAAGGCAGTGCCACCCTGAGGATCCGATCTCCGAGCCTGCAATGGACTTGTTTTTCGAAGCTATTGCTGTTGGTCAAGACCAGCACGCGACTCTTATCTTGATTCTCTGCCGCCACATGGTCGATACCAGATAAATCTCCGGAGGATGCGAAAATATGTGCTCCTCTTTGAACAAGTTTTGAGTAGTGCGGAAATGCGTAGTAGCACCCGCTATACGTGAGTTCCTTCGTCTTCGAGTCGATGGAGACAAGTCCTTCGCGGCGCATGGGACGGGCCGGATTGGTGATGTCTGGCCGTCCGTTTTCATCGAGGAGCAGGTTCCAGACGCAGATACACCTGGCCCAGTTCCGAAGCATACCTGTAAATGAGCTGGACCATCTGGTCCAGTCCGTTGCAAAAGAAGAATCATCACGCCGGGGCTGCTGTCCCGGGTGTCGCTCCTCCGACGGACCAAACAGATTGGCTGGCGGTCCTCCTTCGGTGAAATACATGTGCTTATCGGGAAACATCTCATGTATACGGGACATTGCGTCTGGTGTTCCTGCATAAGAGTGCCAGGCAACACCATCCACGTACTTGGCGACATGTGGATTGCTCAGTTCGTCGGCTACCCGCCCCCACAGATTGTAGTTATGGTCAAGAATCCAAATCTTTGTCTCCAGCGATGCCTTTTCCAGCGCAGGCCCCAGAAAAGACGCGACGAAAACCATTTCATGTTGCTGGGCCCAGAGCGTGGCAGGAAAATGTCCGTCCTGGTCTGTGTCCACCTCATTATTAACAGTGACGGCTTTGACCTTGATTCCAGCGTCCGCATAAGCCTGAAGAAACTTGACGAAATACTGAGCATGGACTGCAAACCAGCGTTCCTTCATACAGCCGCCGAGCATCGAGCCTCCACTCTTCATCCATCCGGGAGGGCTCCATACGCACGAGAACAAGTAGAGATCGGGATTGATCTGCTGTGCATCCCGCAATGTCGGCACGATCCAGGCCTGGTCCTGTTCGATACTGAAATGCTTCAACTCCGGATCGGGTTCCGGAGTGTCATCATAACTGTACATTTTCGTTGAGAAGTCACTCGTTCCGATGCAGGTTCGTCCCACCGAAAGGCGCAGCCCAGATGGTCCATAGAGATCCGACAAGAGCGCGTGGCGGGCATCCGGCTCCATGAGGTGAAGGTGATAGCACGAGGCGTCGGTGAAAGCACCGCCAAACCCGAGGATTTGTTGGGATGTGGCGGCGGGTTGGAGATAGATCGCCATGGGCGATAATTCGTCACCGGTTTCCCATTGCGGCGGTGACTGGACCGGCTGGAACTTTTCTTGCGGGCTCGTTCTCCAGGCTCGTACGGGACCTGGAGCAATTTGAGATTCGGCATACAAAGGTTTTGTCTCATTTACAATCACTGCGCCGCTAACTGACGCAGCGAGCTTGAGAAAGTCCCTACGATTTTGGTTTAGCATGATTTCCCTCAGATTCAGTTCCTCAGATTTTCGATTTTGGAGCTGTTGCAGAGCAGTCTCAAAGTCAGACGGCGGCTTATGATCCGATTCAGACACATAATCTGTACAAATCGAGCAATCGCCGTCTCACCTTTGGCTCACGATTGGTTACGCCATTTTCCTATGAGATTCTTCAGACGATGGTAGCTTTCCCTGGGCGTGCCATCCTCCTGGATGAAGCCGTCGCGTCCTTTGCCATTGAAGTCCCAGTACGTAATGGCTTCTACCCATGGTTTACTGTAGGCAATGGTGTAGGCGGATTCGACCCAATCGGCCTGAACCGATTCTGTGAACTCGTTGTGCCAGGTCATTGCCTCTCCCCCATCTCCGCCACCCCAAAATGCATATTTTTCTTGTCCGGGATAAGGGGCAATCGAAGACGGAAAGCCCATTTCGGTGACATGAATTGGCTTGCCAAAATGATTGAAGCTCTCGAGATCGCGTTCCCACTCCAGCATGTCGCGTCCGGAGTGATAGTATTGCAAACCGATTGCTTCATATCGGGCGTCCGCGTCCCGCAACATCGATAGATAATCGTATGGACTCTGCTGCCAGGAAGCGGGCCGTCGCTGCCAGTGGCTCCCCTCTGGGTGCTCACCCATGTAGTAGTCGGCCCACGTACCCGTTAAGTTGACGACGCGAAAGCACGTCGGATCCGCTTCGTGCGCTGCCCGCAAAGCCGAAACCGTCAAGTCTACATTCTCCTCGCGCGAGAAACCGTTCATGCCCCGATTGACTTCCGGTTGTACGTGCGCTTCATTGATTACGTCCCAAATGTGAACCCGGTGACGGTGCCGGCTTATGGCCTGCCTCACGTGTTCAAGACAATGTTGTTTGGTCTCGTCGTAGCTGAGATTTTGCAACCATTTAGGCGTGTTCTCCGGCTCGAGCCATATTCCCGGGTGTCCTTTCGGAAGGATCGTCGTTCCGATAAGCGTATTAAGCGCCGCTTCGAACACCGAATAATCGGGATGTCCCTTTTCGGGCTCGACCCAACCTTCGTAAATTGGGATCGTCGTGTAATTGAACAACGCCGCGAATTGGTTCAATGTATCGGGATAGCCGGGAGCGAGGCCGAACCCATTGCAGCCAAAGAGAAAGCCAGTCCGCGGCTCTCGCCGCTCAATCGCAGCCCTGGCTCGCGCGACGACTAACATTTCTCCTGCCCAAAGCGAATCTCGCAGCGACTCCATCGATGCCCGAACCTGCGCCGTTCGGTCTGCGCCCGCGGCTGCTGCACGCGCGAGACTTGACTGGGCTGCATCAATGCGCTGTTGTATCTCCGGGGAAATCACAACGCCTGATTGCCTACACTCTGCTTCCACCTTTCGCACGGTCGCCATGCGATCGCGGGCGAAGGCATAATTCAACACAATCTGGCTCGCGCTACGCAGCGAGCGCTCGTTGTACCCCGCACCACCGTCGTCAGCGTAAACAAAGACTTGGCCGAAACCCGGCACTGTCAAGGGCAACGCGATCCGAAATGATTTGTCTGCCGGTGGCGCAAACCGTACTTCGCCTGAACCGCTCTCGAATGGTACGGTGATCGGCCTCATCAGGGAGTCGCAAAGGTGAAAGCGCTCGAGGGCAGTCGGCGGCAAGGGCTGTCCTTCAGCGTCGTACACCAGGCATTGGATTTTGCCTGAGACTTCCGCAAATATGGATGAAATCGCTGGAGCAGAAACTGCCACGCCCACTAGAGAAATGAATTGTCGACGGTTGTAGTCCATCTTAAGCATGTTGTCCTCCGTTACCGCGGATGATGAATCCCCGCATTCTTTCGCGTCCGCATCCCAGGACTCGACTCAGGGCCACTCTCATTATTGAGGTTGGCTGCCATGCAGTTCCCAAGGCATGGGTACTCATGCGTTTGCCGATAACCCCGCGTCGATATTGCATGTACCATTTCTTGAGAACTTTTATACGGCTAATACTTATATCAGGACAATCGATTGTTTGCAAGACTTGCTTTGATATACACGAGCCTCTCGTCTAGGGAACGTCGATTTACGAGAACATTCGCGGGCCTTAGAGCGGAATCCACGAAGCTATACCCATCTGAAAAGCCGACGTATTGTCTGTGCTTGTCTGGTGAATTGACCGCGACGGGAGCGGATGGGACGAGCATTTTCCGACGATCTACGGACGAGGATCGCTGCTGCGGACGAGCCCGCCGACCGGCGCGCTCGATCCACTGGCGGCGTTGATGCAGAATGGCTCCATGAACGGCGGCGACGCCGCCGTGATCAAAACCGTGAATAGCTATCCCGATCTCCAGGGATTGTGGAGTGAGCACTATTCCGTCCGCTATCCCGACCTGAACGGAGACCCCAATTTCATCGCCAACCTGAACCAGCAGCCGGACCAAGGGTATTCCATCTCGGTCGATATTACGCCGCGAGGGGAAATCACAGTCACCAACAGCCGCAACCAGTTCAGCAAGGTCTATCACGCGCGAGGGAAGTAGAGCCGGCGTTGCGGACCAGGCCCGGTGCAGCCCCGTTTTCTGGAGGATTGCACCGCGATGTATGATGTGGCTGCCATGTGTGGAAGACTACTACTATTCGTTTTGCTCGCCGTTCCGGTTCTCGCCGCGCCCGCCGGGCAGGCTCCCGCGGCCACGGCTCCGCAAAGCGCGGAAGATCATCTCAACCGGGCGAAACACTATGTAGCGGAGCAGAAGACCGACCTGGCGATCGCGGAGTTGAAGCAGGTGGTCGCGCTCGCCCCCGGCAACATCGAGGCGCGCGGCAACCTGGGGGTGCTGCTCTATTTCCACAGCGACTATGCGGGGGCAGTCCCCGAATTGCGTGCGACCGTGCAGGCCCAGCCCGATCTCTGGAAGATCCGGGCGCTGCTCGGAATGGCGGAAGACCGCACCGGAGACCAGCAGACGGCCCGCGAGGACCTGGAGGCCGCATTTCCGCACCTTGCGGACGAGAAAGTGCGGGTCGACGCGGGCGAGGTCCTGGTGGACCTCTACTCGAACGCCGGCGATCTTGAAAAGGCCGCGAGCATCGTCTCGACTCTGCTGGCATCCCGACCTACCGACCCCTCGCTCCTTTATCTCTCCTACCGCATCCACTCCGACCTGGCGAACCGCGCGATCTTGACGATGGCCATAGCCGATCCGGAAAGTGCTGAGATCCACCAGGCGATAGCCAGGGAACTGGCTAGGCAGGGGGACACCACGCAGGCGATCGTCAACTACCGCGAAGCCATCCGGATTAATCCGCAGCTTCCCGGAGTGCACACGGAGCTCGGCGATCTGCTCTACCACTCGCTGGATGAAAAGCTGCAGGCCTCCGCCGCGTCTGAGTTTCAGGCGGCCCTGGACGCGAATCCGAGGGATGAGAAGGCGGAGCTTGCGATGGGAGTGCTCGCGGCGCGGCGCGGCGATCTCAAGGCCGCCTACACCGCCGATTCTCACGCCCTCCAATTGGACCCGAACGACAGCGACGCCTGCACCGAGCTGGCCAAAGTCCTGATCCAGATGGACAAGAACAACGAGGCGCGGCTGCTGCTGGAACGCGCCATCCAGATCGATCCCGCCAACTACGTGGCCCACTTCCGCCTCAGCACGCTCTACCGGCACCAGGGCAAGACTGACGAGGCGAAGCAGCAGGTGGAGCTCTATCTCCGCTACAAACAGATGCACGAAAAGGTCAAGAAGGTCATCCACGACATGCGCGTCGCCTCCGAGCAGGACACTGCAGATCACGACGCCGCCGGAAAGCCTTGAGCCGGCGGTGAATCGGGGTTCGCGCCCGGACACTGAGGATTCTTCCGAGTCCGAATGCGGCGACAGCGCCTCTCTTTCTGGACCGTCGGGACTTCCTCGACCGCTTCGCGGCCTCCGATGGGCCAATGCGCAACAGGCGGTCTCGCCTCAAACGGTCGGGATGGGGACGAACCTTGCGGTTCGCCCCCATCCCGACCAAATTATTTGTGGTTCGTTGCACAGAAGCATACATAGCTCCATGAGCGGGAGCGACATACCTGCCCTCTCGTTAAAGAACTCGAATGCGCCTATTTCGTTAGAGTCCCCATGGGAAGCTTGCAGAACCTTGAAAGTGTGAATAAGAACCTGTCTAAGAAACTAAATGGTGCGGCGTAAGAGTTGATGAGCGAAAGCGACATAGATCATGGTTTCGGCAGAGGTATGTATGCCTGCTGATCCGCAGCCACTGGCGCGTTAAGGATATCTTGCGTGTAATTGAGGATTGAATCGTTCCGCAAAACAATTCCCTTACTGTAAAGCGCGCGGCGGAAACCGGAATCCGCTCCCAGAATCGTATCGGTGAACGGCGGCATGTGTGTGTCGGCGCCGAGCAGATTCAAATTCTCAATTCCCGGCTCGGTCGAAGTGGTTCTCGCGGCGCGCTCAGCGGTTTGCGCCGCGACAAACTGTGCAAAGAAGATGACAGTGAGAATTGCGAACTTGCGGATCATCGGCCTTCACTTTCGCTGGTCACGCTCATGCGAGGGCTTTTTTAGAACAGCGCCCGTCGTCCAAAAGCAAGAGTCCCCTGGCAAACCCGGGTTACTCGATGGCATCGACAAGCGAAAGTGGCACATTCCTTGGATGGTCACTGCGCGTGGCCTGTCAGTTCTGAAGCGAAGAAATAACGGCTTGCACCAACAGAGTGGGAGACTCCTGGCACAGAAGTTCCAGGAGTAGATCCCCTGATCTGAATGCAGTTAGCTGCGCCGTCCTGCGCTCGCCGGGAGGGATCAGGACGGTTCGAAGTTCTCCAGAGTACACATGCACCTCGCCCGCAGGGAATTTCAATTGATTTGGAGCACCGGTTGGCAACAGTTGCGCGGTGCAGGCCTGGCTTTGATCCTAGCCATCGATTGTCGCGTTGAGCGGCTCAAGGCAAAGACGTTCTGGCGCCCTTTCTGCCTTGGCAAGCGTATCCCAGACCGGCGTGTAGCGTTCAGCTTCCAGATGCGTCTCATCGACGTACAGGTTGCAAGCTGCATCTGGACAGCGAAATTTTCAGTCCTCAGTTATCGCTTGCGCGTCGGCTGTTCTGGAGTGTTCTGTCCTTTGGGCTTTGCGGACGGCATTGGATGTGTGACGATATCGCCGTCGGTCATGCCGAGCACCCATTTGATGGCTTCAAAATACATCGTGCGGATGTCGGGATCCTTCCATGACTCGGGCGTATGGCCAAGAGAGGAATAGAACACGCGGCCCTTCCCGTAGTGCTTGACCCACGCAACAGCAAAGTCGTGGTCGGCGCGGTGCACTTTCGGTTCGCTGTAGTCCAACTGTGTTGGATCAAGGCTCAGGAGAACGTCTACATCTGACCGCGACCAATCTTTCGATTGATAGATCTCATCCCATTTGTGGAACTCTGCCGGGAAATGACGCACGATCGAAGAGCTGGGCTGTTCATTGCGGATGGGAGCGTTGAATGTTCCCCACGGGTGCTGGTCGAAGTAACCGCCCAGCATTTTGCCATATTCCGGCCAGTCAAAATTTGTGTCCAGAGCGCCATGGATGCCAACGAAGCCTCGTCCCATGTCGTGCACAAAGGCGAGCAAGTCGCGCTTCTGGTCGTCGCGCAATGTCATTTCGCCGGATGTGCTGGCAAAGACCACCGCGTCGAAGTATTCGAGGCTTTTCCCATTTGAAGGGAGGTCATGCAAAGTCAGCAGGCCGGTGTCGGTGCGCAGTTGGGTATCCCATAGGCCGCTCTCATTTCCCATCTCATAGACTGCAGCCATTGCGTCGGGGATGGAGTCATGCTGCCAGCCATTCGACTCGGCGATAACGAGAACGTGTTTCTTGTGGTGGGACTCCGCGGGTGCAGTCGGAGTCTGGCCAACGATCGAGGATAGCGGGATCGTCCCAAAGGTAAGGAGTAGAAAGGAGAATGTACGGATGACTGTCATGGAACCTCTTACAGAACACTTGCGGGTTGTTGAAAGACACATATGTTGTTAAAAGACACGCATGAAGAAGCGTTGCTTTAGTGACGAAGACCAGCGAACACCGCTTCGCCGATGTCAACTTCTTCTCCCGTCACTCTTACAATTATTGAGGCGGCAATTGTATACGATTCACGAGAGAAGCGAATTGCGAAATGTTAGAAACGCCAAGTGACCTGGTTGTTATCAGCGTTCTTTGCGTTCGAAAAGATGTCTATCGAAATAGTCCGAATGCGCAAACTGTTGTACGAGACGCCCGTTCAATTCGTGCCGCGGAATAGGTTATCCGATGTTAGCTGAGTTTGGACGGAGAATTCTCTCGCAGGCTCGCAGCAATGGCGATCATTGTTGAAATGGTGCAGGCATGCTAAACTTTCGGCATCGGCATAACGCAAGCGGCATGAGGGGAGAGTCTATATCTTTGCGTGCGGCCAGGTTGCGTGCCGTGCTAACCATATGAGCTGAAGAACTAAGTTGAAATAGCAGAATGCCAATGATTGGATGAACGCGGCATCGCGCTTGCAGAATTCTGTTGCGCAACTCCGTGCCAGAGAAGAGACCGGGGGAATCTGCAATGCCGGAGACTTCGGAGCAGGTGAGGGCTGGAGAGACGTCGAGGAAGGTGACCAGGCGAAAGTTCATCCTGGGCGTCATCGCCGGCGGCGGCGCAATTGCCGCGGCGAACTATAAGTTAATTACATCGGTGGTCCACGGGCAGGCGTCTCCTGGCGAACGGCTGATTACACTCGATGTGAATGGAATGCGGCGTCGCGTGGATGTGATGAAGCAGGAGACGTTGGCCTGGACGCTGAGATACAAGATGGGCCTAACTGGGACCAAACTGGGATGCGACCGCGCGGAATGCGGCGCATGCACGGTGCTGGTCGACGATATCCCCCACTATAGTTGCTCGGTGCTGACCCATACCGTGCGCGGCCGCAAGGTCACTACGATCGAGGGACTCGCTTCGCCGGATGGCAAGCTGCATCCGGTACAGCAGGCGGTGGTGGACAAGCAGGGATTCCAGTGCGCATTTTGTATGTCGGGCTTTATCTTGTCGGCGGTCGGGTTCCTGAAGGCACATCCGCATCCGAGCCGTGCCGAACTGGCGCGCGGAGTGTCTGGCAATCTCTGCCGCTGTCAGGACTACAACAAGATCCTCGACGCATTAATGCATGGTGCGGAGAGTATGAGGAGGGCTTGAATCGTGGCTGACAATCGAACGCCTTCCGATCCCGGGCCAGAACCGTCTCAGCGTGAATACGGCAAAGGCTATCGGCTGATCAGGAAGAACTATAAAACCGCGGATATGCTGGCGAAGGTTACCGGCAGGGCGAAGTATCCCGAGGATTTTCGCGCCGAAGGCATGCTGTTCTGCCGGCTAGTGTTGAGCCCGATGCCGCATGCGCGCATCAAGCGCATCCACACCGGCGCGGCCATGGCGGTTCCCGGCGTGAAGGCGATTCTGACGGCGGACGATATTCCTTTGCCCGCCGACAGTAGGGACGGCGATGGGAATGTCGTCAAGGCCAGCAAGTGGCGCGAACGGGCTTTGACCGGCGAGCCGATGTATGTTGGCGATCCGATTCTTGCTGTGGCAGCGGTGGATGAACTGGCCTGCGCTGAGGCGATCGAGAAGATCGAGATCGATTTTGAGCCCTTGCCATGGGTCCTCGATCCGCTGGAGACGTTGCGCCCCGGAGGGCAGAATCCGCGAGAGGATGGAAATGCCTGGGTAAGCCCGGCGGCGCCGAATCCGCCGGCGCCTCAGTTGCGGGAGGTGAAGTGGACAGAGGCGGATTTTGCCGAATACAACAGCGGAAGATTGCCGATGGGCAATGTGCCCGATCAGTGGTCGTATGGGGATCTGGATGAGGGATTCAAGAATGCGGAGTTGATTCTGGACGAGACCTTTGTCACTCCGGATACGGGGCACCAGTGCCTGGAGCCTCGCACGGCAATGGCCTACTGGCATAACGGCAAGCTGTTCTTGCATACCGGAACGCAGAGCACAGGTCAAACGCTATCTTTGATTGCACAGTTGATGAACATGCCGCAGGAAGACATTGTATTCATCAGCGAATACACCGGTGGCGGATTTGGAGCCAAAGTCAGGGCAGGAGTGACGATGATCATTCCCGCGCTACTGTCGAAGAAACTCGGCGTCCCCGTAATGATGCGTATCAGCCGCGAAGAAGAGCATTTCATTGGACGCGCACGGACCGGGGTGCGGGGACGTTTTAAGATTGGTTTCGCGGCGGACGGCAAGATCCTTGCCCTGGACATGTTCACTGTTTCGAATAGCGGGTCCTATGACGCGCAGTTCGATGGCCTGTGGGCGGCAAAATTTGTCTCGCTGCTCTATCAACCGCGCGCGATGCGGCAGCGTGCGATCTCGGTGATGACCAACACTCCTCCGCGCATGCCGCAAACTTCTCCTGGTGGCCTGGTGTGCAGCGCGATGATGGAGCCAATCCTTTCGAAGGCGGCGCGCAGGCTCGGGATAGACCAGTTGTCAATACGTCGCGTGAACTGTCCCGAGGGAAAAGCTGAATTTGGGCCGCTGGTCAAGGGCAGACGCGGTCATGCAACGAGTTGTTTCCTGAGGGAAGCGCTGGATCGCGGCGCGGAGCAGTTCCGATGGAACGAGCGCATAGAAAGAGCCAAACGATCAGGCACCAAGGCGCGTGGTCTTGGAGTCGTACTGGCCGGGCACGATGGCGGCGTGACCGGCTACGACGGATTGCTGGTGATCACGCCGCAGGGGCGCGTGCGGTTCCAGTCGGGCATCGCCAACTTGGGAACCGAGTCGGTATTTGATGTGTTTCGCGCCGCTGCGGAGAAGCTTGGCGTGCCCTGGGAGATTTGCGACATCACATGGGGCGATACGTCAAAGCATCTTCCTTATTCGTGCTTTGCGGCCGGCAGCAGAACAATAAGCGCCATGAGCCGTGCTTCCTGGGCGGTCGCGGAAGAGTGTGAGCTGCGACTGAAGGAGGTCGCGGCCAAGACGCATGGAGGGGATCCTGTCGACTACCAGGTGGCCAATCAGCGCGTATTTCGCAAAGG
>OCZT010002019.1_pt1 | contig 21032 bp, 24 predicted proteins | sample 1539031 | NCBI WGS metagenome assembly OCZT01 (sample SAMEA3539308, study PRJEB22396) | soil metagenome | biome: tundra; feature: field; material: soil | place: USA | collected 2010-05 | depth 0.15 m | reverse complement strand
TCGGGGCTCATGGTGCCACTCGCGCCGTTGCCGCTGAAGGTCACGGTGTAGGAGGAGACGATTGGCGTCCACTGGGCGTAGAGAGTGGTGCTGGCGTTAAAGGGGTAGCTCGCGCCGGCGGCGTAACTGGTGCCCGAGCCGCTGGCCGAGGTATTCCAGCCAGCGAAGCTGAAGCCGGTGTTGACGAAGGTGTTCGCACTCAGCGCCGTGGACGCGCTGGCGGTCTCGGGGCTCATGGTGCCACTCGCGCCGTTGCCGCTGAAGGTCACGGTGTAGGAGGTGGGGGCGGGCGCCGCGGCGAAGATCGCGCCAATCGAAGCGTTATTGCTCACGGGCGTCTCACTGGCCGTGGGCGCGTAGATGGTGTTCGGGCTGAGGGCAACGTTGGAGGTGGTGAGATTACCTTGTGCCGTCGACGAATAAGTGAAGCCAGGGGTGGAGCCCGATACCGCGGTTTGGGTTGACTCTGCGTAGCCCCAGTACAACTGGTTGGCACTCGCACCACTGGTCACGCTCGGGAACTTGATGGACGTGCTCGCCGCGGCGGCCGTTCCATTACCTGACACGAAACTCCAGACCGAGGGGGTCGCGGTGGTGAACGAGTCGCTCACTAGTTCAGGGCTGAGGGCGGCGACGTTGCCGGAGTAGGTGGCACTAATGGTCGTGGAACCAGTGGACGTGGCCACTGCCCACCAGATCTCTTCAGTGATCACACCACTCACCGTGTCGACGTATCGATTGGCGAAGTGCCACGCGCTCGTCTTGGGACAACTCACCCCAGTGATCGTGATGCTTTGCGTGTGGATTTGGGACGAGAGGACGACGAGGTCCCCGGCATTCTGTGGGCTCACCGTTAAGGTTGTCTTTCCCAGGGCTTCGGAATTCACGGGGAAGCCCGCGGCGTGAGAAATTGATGACCCCGCAGCGAATGCTGTACTTTCGAACCCCACGGCGAGGATTGACGACATCATCGCAATGGACACGAAGCACTTTGATGCGAGGCCGACACGTCTCCCTTGCTTGCGGTATTGGCCACTCACGAAACGTCTCCCTCAGGGAACGAAAATCTTACGATTTTGTTTAATGCTTCTGCCGTCAAGTTACCTCAGCGGAACGTCAGTCACAAATATACAGCCGTTTGCAGCGGTCGAATCTGAGATTCCATTCAACTTTGACCCATATTGGGTCTTGCTCTGAGGTTGTACTTACTCGCCGCGAGACCGGTGGCGGTACGATGATGTGACTCGTTGTGCCCGGTCACGACGGGTCATTGGTGAAATGGCGCGCAAAGACTCGGAGCGATTTGGCACCAGTCGACCATCCTATTCACAACGCATTGTTCCTTTCGAAAGGTGGGGTGCGCTCCGAAGTTGAAGAATTCGTGGGTTTGTATGGGCCAAAAGCGCCAATCGGCGCAAGGCACCCAGTTTCATCGTTGAACTCGGGGAGCAGAGTATTGGCGTTAAGAGGTGCTCGATCGACTCTCGAAAGCATTACTTTGAGAACTGATGGTCAGGCAATCGGTGAGCCGGATCAGTTTTAAGCGCCAAAGAAGAGGAGTGATCGAAATGACCGACAGGAATGATTGGAACCAGAAGATCATCGAGGAATTCAGAGCCAGGGCGGGTAAGGTCGGCGGTCAGTTCGAGGGAGCGCCGGTGCTTTTGCTACACACGACGGGAGCGAAATCGGGACTCGAACGAGTCAATCCGGTGATGTACCTCGAGGAGTCGGGTCGGGTCTTCGTCTTTGCGTCAAAAGCCGGTGCCGACACCGACCCCGACTGGTACCGCAATCTTGTGGCGAATCCGGGCGTGAGAGTTGAACTCGGCGCTGACACCTTCGCCGCGAACGCCGTGCCGCTGGTGCGACCCGAGCGCGACCGGGTCTATGCAATCCAAGCTGATCGCAATCCGGGTTTTGCGGAGTATGAGGCCAAGACGACGCGTCTAATCCCCGTCGTCGAGCTCATTTGCGCTTGAGTGACGTTTGATGAACTGCTAATGGTTCGACATGGCTCCAGCGCAACTGACTTCACGATGATTGGCCGTGTTCACGAGATTTGGTTGCTAGACCGTTGCGCCACGAGCGCGGCGGTTACTTATACCAATATCGTGAGAGAAGAACGAAAATATACTCCGTGGCGGATAGCAATTGAAGACTAATCAGTGTGATAGCGGCGTATTCACTCGCAGTGTTCGTGGTGATTCGCCACAACGGTGTGCGAGTCCTCTCTAAACCGAGAACCAAGATGATCGGCGGCACCAGAGGTAAGTAGTACCTGCCTTGCAGACCATAAATGGACGATGCCGCGTATGGGCTATAGAAGACGTACAGTGAAAAACTGATTGCGCTCGCCGTGATCGCCAAGACGAGTAACAACCAGATGGCCCTGGTCAGGTCGCTTCGCCTCCTATAGATGGTGCTAACGATGGACAAAATGAGGACAACGCTGAGCGACGCGTAGAACCACGTTGGAAACGCGACGTCCAGCCAACCAATCCCGGCAATCAGTTGCTTCCAGAACAGCCAGCCCCATTTCCCTATTGTTTGGCTCGTGACTTCGACGACCTTCAGCGGATCCGTCAGTATCAGCCGCAACTGACGCGAGGGAGAGAACGAGCCAGGGGGCATGGGTCCCCCAGCGCCCTTCGCTCCGAATAATGCCCACAGTGCGTAGGTGATCGAGACGCTACCCATGAAGACGAGAATTCTCTGGCAATATTTTCTGAAATTGGTGTAGAGATCGGCGAGAGGCAACAGGAGGCTGAGAAGAACAAGCGGTGGCTTCTCGAGGGTCATTAAGAAGAGACTGATGAAACCAATGCGATATGAGCCTGTAATTCTTTTGCGCGAACGTGTGGCACGACGTGTCGCCTGAAACGACTCCGTTGTAGTAACGCCACTCGCGCGATTTTCGGAGTAGCCGTTGAAACACGACGCTACAAATACCAATGACAATGCTAGGAGCAGACTGTCGGGGTTGACGGAAATCGCAATCGAGATGATTGTCGGAAGTAGTAGAAAAATCCCCAGGGGGAATGTAATTCTCCTGGGAAACTGCAGCAACGCCCATCTCGCCAGCGTGACGAAGGCGATGAGATTTGCCAACTCCGCCAGGTAGTAACTCACCAAAATGTGAGGACTGAAGAGCCTCCCGATCCAAATGCCGAGAACCTGGGGCATATAGAGGAAGGGAATATTCCCGCCCGTCGTATATTTGACAAACACCTTCGGGGTGTTCCAATTCTGTTGCATGCCAGCATGAAATTGGTATTCAGACGCACGAGCGAACGGGTTAAACGGAATTGTGGAAAAACCATCCTCCAACCAGACCTCTCCGGATGGAAGATAACTCCCCGAAGAACCGTGCTGTGTTGTGGCAATCAACTGCCCACTTGCTATTCCAACTTCGCGATCAAAGTGCGCGAACGCATCGGCACTTTGAAATGGTGGCGTCAGGATCATAAGACCGAGCCCGATTACAAAATAAAGGCAAAAGAAGGAGTTGATGAACGGCTTCGAGAAGTTTGGCTCCTTGGCGGCTTCTGCCCCGCGGGGACTCTCCTCAATGATCATGTGCAATTCAATGATAATTGTCCTCGACCGCACGATTGGCCATTGGCGGTTCGACATATTTGCCTTCGCGTTTGGCGATTGTGGAGGAATTCCACGAGGCAGCCCCCACTTTCGTCAAGACCCATGATGGTGTTGACGCAACACTTGGCGCCCCGAGATGATCGGGTGCTCAATGGCGGGTCGACCGCTGTGCCAGGCGAATAGTGGCGGGTGGCCCACTCAGTGGAAGGCAACAACTACCGCCAATACTTCGCATAATCGCCGGAAGTGTTCGCTCATTCGATGGGGTGGTTGTCTCGCAAGTAGTCGTCAAAAAGAGGAACTGTGAATTCGACGAGGCCGCGTCGCGGGCTCCAGATCAGATCTTTTTGGATGAGCGACTCCCGGTATGCGGAGATCGCTCGCTGGTCGCTTGCACCGAACGCGGTGGCTACGTCACCAATCTTGTAAGGCCCCAATCCGAGTGATGCCATCGCGGACAACACCTGTTGCTCGGTATCGGTCGCCATTTCGAATCGGGTACCGAAGAAACTGCTGGCGAGGGTGTCATTCACGACGCCTCTGATAGCCCGCAGATCGTCTTCGTTGATGGGTGATTCGTCGGCGTAATTCCAGAGTTCGAGACCGTATTCCTGGAGAAAGTAGGGGTACCCTGCCGCTTCGGCAATGACTTGCTCGACCACCCGCGGTTCGAAGTCAACGCCAAATGCGGCGGAAGGTCCGACGAGGGCGGAGCGTGCATCTACCGTGGAGAGCCGCCCGAGTTCTCGATACGAAAACAATCGATCGGCGTACGGCTTCGCCGACAGAAGGCGCACCCTGAGATCAGGCAGTCCCGCCCCGACCAAGGACACGGGTAGCGATCGTCGACTGACCGATTGGAAGGCGATGCAGATAGCGGCGAGAGAGGGACCGTCAAGGTTTTGCATCTCGTCGATCAAAAACAGTGCCCCCATGTTGTTGGCCTGGGCCACTTCTCCTAATTCCCCGAGGAGGTCGGTGAGGTCGTGCTCAGGGTCTCCCGAGTCAGCAACGCCGGTCGCCGCATCGACGTCGATTCGCAATTCGACCGGTCCCGGCACCGCGAGGCTGAAGGCCTTAACAACCGATAGCGCTCGCTGGATGCGCTCGCGGGCTCGGTGTCGCGAGCTCATGTTGGTCAAGAGCCGAACTGACATCCGGGCGAATGAGACTCGGAAGTCCGCTTGCGATCCCACTTCTTGGACATCGGTGGTGGCCCAGCCCGCCTCACTGGCGAGAACGTCTAACTCCATGAGTAGTACTGTCTTGCCGACGCCACGCAGTCCCGTGTAGATGAGGCTACGTTCGTATGATCCTGAGTTGAGCCGCTCCACGAGGTCTTGAAACTGCTCGAGATCCGGGTCCCGGCCCGCCAGCGTTCTGGGTTTGCGGCCGGCGCCGGGGGTGTAAGGATTGTCGCGCTTGTTCACGGCCTCACCTCTTTCTAAAGATTCATTTAGAATACTTCAGAAATCTCTTGATCACTCGTCGCGAGTTTTCTAACGAAACAATTAGAAAGTCAGAGAACACTGATTCGTCAGCCAGACTCGACGTTCATGAACTCTAAGAGGCGGTGTCCTATTTGACGAGTGCGCCAAGAGTCATGTCCGACACGATCACGTCGTGGCCTATTCAAGTGACTTGACCGACAACCAAGGGAACCTGCTGGAACCCTTGTTCGTGGTTCCCTCCAAGCGAGGGCCGAAGCACGGAAGCGACCTTCGACACGTCGTCGACGCGATGCTCTACATCTCGCACACTGGGTGTCAATGGAGGTTCCTGCCCGAGTCGCTCGGTCCCTGGACCCGGGTCTGGTCCCAATTTCGACGGTGGTCGAGAAACGGGACGTGGGCTCGGGTCCTAGCCACATTGCACGCGTCGGCACGCACCGTTCTGGGTCGAACTGAGCCCCTGCCCTCGATGATGGTCATTAACACGCATCTCGTGCGAGGGGCCTCGAACGATGGTTCAACGTCCCACAACTAGGGCTGTCCCTACGGTCGCACCAATGGCGCCAAGCGAATCGTGAGTGTGGACGTCACCAGCCTGCCCTTATGCGTGCGCGTGGTCCCCGCTTCGACGTCCGAGGCCAAAGCCGTCGAAGTGATGTTGGAGGACCTCGCGCGCACCGGCGCTGACCACCGCCTCGAACTGGTGCTGGTGGACCGGGGCACTGTCGAATCGGCCGTTCGGCGACTCTCTTCGAAGTTCGAGTACGAAGTGCGCCGGGTTGGGTGGGACGAGCCGCCGTTGGATGCGAACGGGGCGAAGGTCTTTCGCCCCATTCGTCACGCGTGGAGAGTCGAGGTGGCCCACGGGCGCCTGGTGCGCCGTCGACCATTTGGCGGCAACGTCGTTGGCCAATTGCTAGACTTTTCCTATGGAACTAGATAAACAAGTAAATGACCCCCCGGTCGAGAACTCGCCCATCAGGTTCCGGCTGAACAACTCGTCAGGTGTTCCGAGTTACACCCAACTCGTCCTTCAGGTAGAGCAAGCATTGCGACTTGGATACCTCAACGTCGGCGATCGCCTCCCTCGTATCAAGGAGGTCGTGGAGTCAATAGCAATCAATCCCAACACTGTTCTCAAGGCGTATCGAGAACTCGAGACCAAGGGCATCGCCAATGGCAGACCCGGAGTCGGCACCTTCATCGTTGCTGCTCCTCCCACTCTCAGTGCGGAGTTATTCGACCGACTTCGTCATGAGTTCGTTAACGGATGGCTCCAGTCTGCGCGAAAAGCGGGGCTCGGTGACACTGACGTCGTCACTCTCGTCCAGAGCACCTTGGAGTCCCTCAACGACTTCCCGGCGGTCCTGCCCGTAGGAGACAGGAAATGACGGATGCGATTCGACTCGAAGCGGTATCTCGCAGATTCCGTCGCCGTACGGTCCTGCGATCAGTCACCACCGCAATTCCGACGGGGAGCGTCACCGCACTCGTCGGCTCCAACGGCGCGGGAAAGACGACCCTCCTCAACCTCGTCGCTGGCCTGCTCGCTCCTTCGACCGGCTCCGTATCTCTCTTTGGGGGAGTGACTCCCGGATCATTGGAAGCACTATCGCGAGTCGCTTACGTCGCCCAAGACGGTCCGGTGTCCACGAGTCGAACCGTGGGCGACGCCGTGCATATAGCGCGCGCATTCAACGTGTCGTTCGATTGTGAGACTGCGTTGGCGCGTCTTCGACGTCTCAAAATCGACCTCAAGCAGAGGGTGTCCAAGCTCTCCGGTGGACAACGAGCCCAACTCGCCATCACACTGGCGCTGGCTCGGACGCCGGAACTTCTCGTGCTGGACGAGCCACTCTCCAGCCTCGACCCGATTGCCCGACGAGATCTTCTCGGCGAACTCATGGGCCACTGCGCCGAGAGCGGAATGACTATTATTTTCTCCTCGCACGTCATTGCGGAACTCGAGAAAATTGCCAACCATCTCGTCCTCGTTCGAGATGGGGAAGCGGTGGTTGCGGGAGATATCGACGAGCTTCTATCGCAGCATCGGATCTTCACCGGGACCGCGGTGGAGGCCGAGATTTTTGCCGATGGGATGGGATTGGTGATCTCCCAGGGTCACTCCCTGGCTCTCGCGCCTCGGGTGATCAGTTTCGCTGGGCCGCCTCCCTCCAATGGCCTTTTCGAGCCGGTGACACTCGAGGATCTGACGTACGCCTACCTCGAACATTCAAACCGCAATTCTGGAGTGATTCGCGCATGACCGCGATACTCTCCGTTTCCGCCACCACACCCATTACACAGGACTCGTGGTTGCTACGACTCCTGCCGGGAATCTTGCGACTCCATCGGACCGCTTTGATCAGCATTGCTTTGATCTACCTGGCTGTCATTGCCATCGCCCTCGTGGTCGTCCACGAGGTCGGTCATCCCAGAATGGTCATCTATTCCAATCAGGTCTTCAATGCTCGTCTCTACTTCCTCGCCCAATATGCCGTCTACCTACCACTGATCGTGGCAGTCTTCATCGGCGCTCCGATGTTCTCTCGCACCATCGAGACCGGTACCTTTCGCTTCGCCTGGACTCAGGGCATCGGACGGCGTCGACTAGTGGCCACGACTCTGGCGGTCTTCTTCGTCGAACTGACCGCTCTGTCGATCCCTTTGGGCTTCGTTTTGAGTCGGATGTGGTTCCTCCTGTCACCGCAGTTTGGTTGGAACGTGTGGGTAAACCGCGTCTTCTTCACCGGCCCCTGGATGATGGCGGTCTCCAGCGCGCTGGGACTTATTGTCGGTGTCTTCTTCGGCGTCGTGATTCGCCGTCTGCTCGCGGCGCTGACGACGACCGCGGCAGTGATGGTTACTCTCTTTTTCGGGGCCACCTGGAATCAACTGTTTAAGGAGACACTCTTCTGGGTCGCCACACGAAAGCCCGCGACCTACGCGGGGCCGGCGATGAACACCGGCCATTTCCTGGCCGCTTATCAGAACAGCTCAATCGACCTCTATTACACCGACCGATTCGGACACGCTGTGAGTGTGAGTAAGTTCTACATCCAAATATTGCCGCACCTCACCGCTCACCAAGAAGCAGTATTCAACCAAAATCAGTTACCCGTACTTCATCAGCTTGGTTTCCACGAGTGGAATCCGGCGCTCCTACATCCCCAGCTTCACCAACTCCTCTTGACATGGCTCGGATTCGGTACGTTGGCCACCATCGGTTTGCTGATTTTGGTCTTCGCCCGCATCGGTGGTAACGATCGATTGCTGCTGGGGAGAAAATGCTTGTAGTGCGGTTGCGCGTGGACCCCTCCAAATCGCCCAGCCATTTAGAACGTACTTTTCGTGGTGACAAGGCGTTGGAGCTGGTGTCGATTGATGTGACATTTGGACTTACTTCGGGGTTTGTTGGCTCCGCAATATCCGTCAGAGTCATTGTTGACCTGAATTGAGGATTTGCTGGCCCGTGTGAAGATGAAGGGATTCTCCACATTCGGACATTTAGCAGGTGATGATGCAAATGGTGCGAAAAGAATTAGTAGGAGAGTCTCGGCAGAAAGTTGCTTCAGACTCTGACGTCCTCTCAGAGGGCCGGTGGCCACTTGCGCCCCTTGGCGTTGCTGGGGAACAATTTCGTTGGGCTGTTGTTAGAAGTGGTGCGTGATGAAGTCGCGTACGCGCCGGGGAGTCGTAGGGTTGACCACAGCAGTAGCGCTAGCGATTGGTATCGGCGGGTGGGCTGTCTCATTGCCGACCAGCGTTCCCAGTACCACCGACGCCAAGTTTGCGATGGCGCTTCGCGTAACTGACGCGATCGCTCCTCGGGTTGATCACGCGAGGAGTGCGAAGACGACAGTACTGGTTCCTGGCACGATTGAGGGCCATCGCTTCGTCAAGTCGTTTACCCTCGCCAATGGGGCACTGAGGCTAGATCCTTTTGGAGGCACGACACCCGCCCTCTCTTCCACGGAAGAAACGACGATGTGGGCCACGCAGGACATCGGCGGTGCCATCGAGGGCATCGGTTTCGCTGACGTGACCCTGAACCGATCGAAGACCAAGCAACTCCCCGGCCCAACGGTGACGGCGTATTCCAATACTCCGGCCCTGGTGGGACTAGTGAAGAATGACTCCGTCGCCAACTGTGGTTACCTTGGCGCATTCGGTGACTCCACGTTCATCCCGATCAGCCAAGGCTGGCTCGCCGTTATCTTTGCGTTGAACCTCCACAAGAGCGATGCCGTCTTTCGTGCAGCCAGCAACGAGTGTGAACGGCTCACGCCCAACACCGTGACGGCGGCGTACGAGACCCTGTCGGTTGTCTGGCACCTGGAATCGCACCGCACTACCGGTACGGTCATTGTTGCCTCTGTCCCAAGGTGCGGCCAGATCACCACCGCGCCGCGGGGGAAATAAGTACAAGGGTCTCTTCGAGTACCAAGTGGAGGCCGTGGTTTTGGATCGGCCACTCGGTACGACCTGTTCGCCGGCGACCAACTTTGACGAGGGTCCAAATTACGCGAGCCCATCAACGACTCACGGATTCACTGGTCCCGTGCTGAACGCCGGACCCTTTGCCGGCGACGTGATGACGCCGCAAGGACCCAAGTCGCAGCCTCTTTACTAAATCCTGAGGGGGGGGCCGGGATCGTCGATATTGCGAGTGCGCAACCTCGGCCCACATCAACTCGCCATTCGATGCAAGTCCATTGCGAACGAGCCGATCCCATTGAAGAGGTGAAATCGACGGCCTCGGCCCAGGGGCGGGGTGTTTACGAAACTCGAAACGCCCCTGGATTCCTGGAAAGGCGGACCACGTCGGAGAGGCCCGCCACACGATTTTGGCCATGTTGACCACACCCGAGTTGATTAGGTATTTCTCTTTGACAAGTCGCTGACACACGGTTCGGCGTTTAGTGGAGATTCGGTCTGATTGAGACCGATGCGCGATTAGCAGGGGTGATCTACTGCAGAGCACCCAGAACATTCAGTTCAGGGATCGTCGCCCGGAGGATCACGTCTGACGTGCGTGGCTCGGTGGAGTCAGCGCAACGGACTCGAACCGGCGAGTCCGAGCAGGTCGCGGGAGACGAAGAGCGCCGCAGGCTGCCCGGAGGTTTGGCGGGAGACCGTCCCTTGTTCAGTGAGGATCCCAACCTCAACTAGACGATGAAGGGTCGCCAGGGCGGCCTTGCGAGAGATCTCAAGCTCGTCGGCAAGTATCTGGGAGGTGAGGACAAGATGGCGAGGAAGCAGATCGAGCGCTGCAAAGACCGCGGCGTCGCTCCGGGGCTTGCGGGCACCGGCGACGAGACAATCGCGCCACTGCTGCTTGATCTGTTCGACGTTTGAGATTAGCGCACGTTGGACTCTGCCTCCACTGGCCACCACATCAGCGAACCACGTGATCCACCTACGATGATCACCCAGTCGAAAGAGAACCAGGCCCGAGGAGTAGCCGGCGACGTCGGCCGCAATCGCCACGCTTACTGGTGGTGGGACGAGAAGTGCCAGCCGTCGAGTCAGCACCCAAGCGACAAGCACTCGGCCAACTCGGCCATTGCCATCACCGAAGGGATGGATGATCTCTAACTGCGCGTGGCTGATAGCGGCTTGGGCGACGGGGTCGACGTCCACGCGGTTCACGTAGAACATGAGGTCGTCGAGAAGCACCGAGAGCTCATTGGGAGGAGGCGTCACGAGGTGGGCATCGAGCGGACTTGTCCCCCCGATCCAGCCCTGTTCGTTCCTGATCACCCCGATGTAGCGCTCGGGCGTCGGGCTTCCCTTCATGAGGGTGCGATGCCACTCGCACAGCGTCTCGACCGAGAGCGCCGTGCTCGTTTCGGCGCTGGCTACGGCTTGCGAGACAGCCGCCAGGTTGCACGCTACCCACGCAGCGGCCCCGGTACCATGTCCCCCGAGTTGTTCCTCGGCGAGTACGACGTCGACAACAGGAGCGGTGATGCCTTCGATGTAGGAAGACGCCACACCCTCAGAGCGCAGCAGAAGCCGCGCGAGGGGTTCATAGTCTGCGTCCAGCGCCTCTGCGGCGTGAGCGACTTCGGTGGCTGCGGCGGCGGACCTTGCGGCGGTTGGTGCGTCGAGCGTGAGCCCGCGGTCCGCAAGAAGTGCCGGCACGAAGGCGCGAATCCTCCGTCCGTTCCAGATAACCTCAACTTCCAACCCAGCCGGTTCCACTGTCACTCCACCAATAAGTTACCAATAACAGTTTATCAGTAACTTATCTACGCGAGCAGTTGATATTGATGTATTAAGGGCTTTCCAAAGTACGCCTTCGAGATCCATTCGCTCGCCCCCGCGGGCGCCGAGGACCAGGGAAAGATCCGCTGGATCTGTCTCGGCAAGGCCGGCAAGTTCAAGTGCGCCAAGTGTCCGTTCTCCCGGTTCTATGCCGAGGACACATCCGAGGTCGCTGGCCCGCCCAGTCCCGCAACAGCACCCAAGTGCTGTCGCCAAGGGAATGTCAGCATTCCCGGCGCGGCACTCTCGAAGCTCCGTCAGCGCGAGTATTGGGGATCGCCCGAGTGGATCGGGTCGTATTTGCGTCGTAACCACATCGAAGGCATCTTCGCCAACTATCGCAATCAGACCACCCAGAACATCAAACGCGGGTTCTGCCACCTGGTGGGATTCGCGGAGACGAGTCTCATGCTGAACTTCGTGGTCGTGGCCGCCAACATTCGAATCGTGCGCCAGTGGGCCAAACGAATTGGCCTCACGACCGACCCACTGTGTGAACCCATGCCGGAGAATTACGGCTTCGAGGAGCTTGACGCGAACGGCCAGATCTGCCTGGCCGATCCGTTCCTCTTTGACGATCCACCCGGCGACCTGGCCGCGTAGGCGAGACCGAAACTGCCACTAGTTGCGCTCGGGACGAGTCACGTCCCGAGTGCTTCTGGCGTCACGTCTGCGCGTCGGTTCGTCGAGCTGGCAATGATCCTTAGGGCTCGATCAGCGCGCGAGGGATGAAATCACCCCTGAACGCCACTCCCGGGCGGGTTGGCCCGGACTTTCGTCAACTGATGGAGTCTGATTTCATAAAGACCCCGTGGCGGGATGTTTGCGAAACTCATTGCGTCGTGCATTGACTGGGTACTGAAGGAGTGCTGGCTGACCTGTCCACACGTTTTCGACCCCTCTGATCACACATTACTGCCGGTTTTGGACCGGTGGGTGCAATCCACCGTTCCAGCTGACCGTAGTTGGAGGTTGAAGCGCCATTCATTGCAGGTAGGACGGAAGTTAAGGACCCGGTGCTGCAGCCTCGCGGCGACCGCAAACGACGTGAAGAGCAGCGCGAACACGAAGATGTTGTCGACACTGAGCGACTTCTCGAGAAGGTAGTCGGCAAAGTACTCCCGGGCAATGACCGAGCCATAGATCGCCCCAAGCAGGGCGCCGAAGGCGACGCTGACGCCGATCCATGCGGCACTGGATACCAGGGCGCGGCGGAAGGTAGGCTCTTCATCTCCTCGGTTGCTCAGGAAATCGGCTGCCAACAGCAGAACGATGAATCCACTCACTGCGAACCAACTCCACAGCGGCGCGCTCATCTCGGCGATGCTGATCTGGGCCTCAGACCGGCCGACTCACGCACGGGTCGATCCTCTTCAGCCAACGTTCGACGGGCCATGCGAGGAGCCTAGGTGAGTGCGCAGCCCCTTCAACTGCAGGAATGGCCAGGCCGTTTGGATTATTGGGTTTTCCCCAACATTGGCTGACACCTTGACCTGTCGAGTACCTACTCGTCAGGAAGAATGTGCGCACCATGGCCAAGACCTTCCCCTAGAATCGGGTTGGCGTCAGAGCGGGTTAACTTCGGGCTCATCCTCGGTTCCATGTTGCCCGAAGAAATGGAAGGACGACAATCCAGTGATTCGGCGCGGGTGACGGACGAGTCCGCCTTCAGCGATCAACTGAAGGCATGGCTTGAGTCAGATGGTCCGAAGACCATCGGTGACCTCGGCGTGACCTTTGCGGAGAAGAGCTTCGCCGTCACAATTCTGTTCCTGATGTTCATTCCCGCGCTTCCACTGCCCACGGGAGGGATTACGCACGTCTTCGAGGCGATCACCATCCTGCTGGCAGGTGAGATGGTGATCGGCGCGAGGTCGATCTGGCTCCCTGTTCGCTGGAGGGATCGAGCCATTGGACCGGCAATGACGGGGAAGGCCGTCCCGTTCATGATGCGGCGCATCCGATGGTTGGAGCGGTTCTCGAAGCCTCGGGGGGCGTCCCTGTTTCATCGACGGTGGTTTCTGCGGATCCTCGGCGTCGTCCTCATGGGACTGGCCTTGGCCTGTGGCCTTGCCCCTCCGTTCTCCGGCCTGGACACTCTGCCGGCACTGGGTGCCGTCTTTGTGGCTCTTTCGATCATCCTCGAGGATGGGCTTGCTCTGGCGATTGGTCTCGGGTTCGGAGCGGGTGGCGTTGTCCTGATTTTTACGATGGGTGCAGCCATCTTCCACCTAATCGGCAGACTCTTCTAGCCGGGCATCAACTGCTGACCGTAACCGACTCGATTGCCGATTCCCTCGAGAGTAACCTGGAGTTGGCCCATTTCGACATGCACGCTGACGATACCGGGGTTCGAACATCAATCCTTCCCTCGGTCTACGGCTCGGAAGCCAGAAATGAAGTGGACCCCGTCCCTTGGACAACGGTCAGATCGCTTGAATAGGCCACGACTTGATGGTGTCAGTCGTGTTCCCTGGCGCACTCGACAAATAGAACACACGCTCTTAGGGCTCGAAAAGCGCTCGAGACGTGAAATCACCCCGGGGGCCTGTCCCGGGCGGGTTGGCCCTGACTTTCGTCAATAGATGGGGCCTAGTTTCGTAAAGACCCCGTGGCGGAGGAGGTGGGATTTGAACCCACGGAAGGTTTCCCTTCACACGATTTCCAATCGTGCCGATTCGGCCGCTCTCGCACTCCTCCAAGAATTCGCACCACCGCGAAAATTTGTATACCGGATTGCAAGGCTACCCGAGACGGCTGGAGACCAATTCCGGTAGCCTTGAAACGCCGAGGTTCAAAGCGGTGGTCGGGTCCCGTGCGACGGTCGTTCGTGAACCGAGTCAGGGGTGGAAGCCAGCAGCTCTCAGCGGATTGCGCCGGGTGCCACGGTCAGCCTGGCCACCGCTTTGGACCTCGGCTCTTACACCCCGCCGTTAGCATTGGCCCATGGCCACTCCTCCTTCCGTTCCGACGTCCATTGACGGAGTGACCTCGCTCTACCGCCGGTTTCGTCCGGGTCGATTCGCCGAGCTTCGCGGCCAGGATCACGTCGTGCGTGCGCTGCAAGGAGCCGTTGCTCGCGACCGCGTGAGCCACGCCTACCTCTTCTCGGGACCCCGGGGCACGGGCAAAACCACGACGGCAAGAATCCTCGCCAAGGCGCTCAACTGCGAGAATCCACTCGACGGCGACGCGTGCAACGTGTGTGCGAGCTGCGTGGCCATCACTCGAGGTTCGTCGCTCGACGTCACCGAACTCGACGCCGCGTCCAACAACGGCGTCGACGACATTCGAGAGATCACTGCGGGTGCCTGGCACGGAACGCCGGGACGTTGGAAGATCTACATTTTTGACGAGGTCCACCAGCTCTCCAAACCCGCCTCGGCCGCGCTCTTGAAGACCCTCGAAGAACCACCACCCCACGTGATCTTCGTGCTGGCCACGACCGATCCGCACAAGGTGCTACCCACCATTCGCTCGCGCACCCAGCACTTGGAGTTCCGACTCATCGGTGGCGATACCCTCAAAACCCTCCTGCATGACGTCCAGGGAGCTGCCGGCCTGATTGCGGACGATGTGACAATTGAGACCGCGGTGCGCCTTGGTCGTGGGTCGGCCCGTGATGCACTCAGCGCTCTTGATCAGCTTTTGGCGACGGGGTCGACTGACGAGGCCCAGCCGGATTTCGACGGGCTCTTTCGCTCGCTCGTCGAGGGCGACGCAGTGCGAGCAATCACGACATTGGCCAACCTGGCGCGTGACGGCTGGGACCCCGAGCAGTTGGCCGAGAGTTTCGCCGCTGAAGTCCGTCAAGCGTTTCTCTTGCAAGTAGCACCCGACGTCGCTGACGCAGTCGACGCGGACCGCGAGCGCTTACGTGAATGGGGGAGTCAGTTGGGATTGGCGCGCACCGTGCGAGTTCTCGAGACCTTTGGGCGAGCGATGCGTGAGATGAAGAGCGCCCCCGAAAAGATCGTCGTTCTTGAAGTGGCGATGGTGCGGCTCGTCAAGCCCGACCTCGACGCGTCACTGGACGCTTTGGCGCAGCGAGTCACCAAGCTCGAGCGCCAAGAAAGGTCGGCCGCGCCCGTCGCTCCCGCGCCCGTCGCTCCGGCGTTACGACCTATTGGCTCCGCACCAACACCCGCCACGGCGTCGGTACCCGCCGACTCACCCCCTTCTTCGCCGTCCACGGACCAGTTAGTCCCCGCACCGGCTCGCGAGCCGGTATCCGTGGCAGCCAGTGACGAAACGAACCTGAGTGTCGACGAGGTTCGCCAGCGCTTCATGGAGCGCGTGGTGCCGCGTACCTCACGAGGCGCGCAGTTAGTTCTCAAGTCGGCCGCCGTGGTCGACTTCGACGGCAGTCGTATCACCCTGGCGGTGGCCAGTGAGGAGATTCGCCAGAACACCGACCAAATCTCCCAAGGCCTCAAGGGTGCGCTCGATCACGAATTCCGCATGCCCGTGACGGTGGGCTGGGTCGTGGACACCAAGATGAAGGCGTCGGCACCGAGCGCGAGCGCGTCGCGTGCGCGGCGCAAGGCCCCCGAGTCCACGCCCGATTTCGATGAGACCAGTGCGGACGATCACCAGGGCCCGGTAGTGAGTTCAGTGGCCGAGCACCTCATCGCCGAGATGTTCCCGGGTGCCGAGGAGATTTCGTGAGCTACCCCCCTTCCCTGCAGGCGGTCGTCGACGAGCTCGGACGCTTTCCCGGCGTGGGTCCCAAATCAGCACAGCGCATCGCATTCTGGCTGATGCGCCAACCCACGGAGGACGTGCGTCGTCTGAGCCAGTCGCTCGACGACATGAAGGAGAATCTGTCGTTCTGTGAACAGTGCTGCAACTTCGCTGAGTCCGGAGGTCTGTGTCCCATCTGTGCGGACGACCGCCGCGACCAGACGACGATCTGCGTCGTCGAGAGCCCGCCCGATGTCGTCGCGGTGGAGCGTTCGCGCGCCTTTCATGGCACCTATCACGTCCTGCACGGACTACTGAGTCCATTGGAGGGCGTGACCCCCGATCGCCTGCGCATTCAGGAACTGCTCACGCGCCTGCACGGTCCGGTGAAGGAAGTCATCTTGTGCTTCAACGCCAACCTCGAGGGCGACGCCACTGCGATGTACTTGGGCCGCTTGCTGCAGGTGCCCGGCCTCGTGGTATCCCAACCCGCGAACGGACTTCCCGTCGGTGGCGACCTCGAGTTCGCCGATGACCTGACGCTGAGCCGCGCGATTACTGGACGTCGCGTCCTCGCCGATTAAGCGAAGCGCACCACACACGCCAGGCCCGCGACCAGGCAATAGATCCCAAAGGGGTTGAGAGTCTTGGTGGTGAACCAACGGGTGAGAAAGCGCACCGCGACGTAGGCCGCCACGCCGGCGCACAGCGCCCCCACCAGTGTCTGGCTGCGCACACCCTGGCCGAGGTGTCCCATGAGTGAGGGAAGCTTGTAGAGGCCGGCGAGCAAGATCACTGGCGTCGCCAGAAGGAACGAGAAGTTGGCGGCGTCCTCGTGGTCGAGGCCGCGGGTGAGCCCCGCCACCATGGTCACGCCGCTGCGCGAGATGCCCGCGAAGAGGGCCAGTATCTGCGCTGCGCCAATGGCGAAGGCGTTGCGTCCGCTCAAGGTGTCGATCTTCTCGTAGCGTGCGTGACGGCCGCGGTTGTTGCGCATGCGTTCTCCCACGAGCAAGATGACGCCGTTGAGTGTTAAAAAGATCGCCGCCGCGAGTGGCTTGGCGAAGAGTTCTCGCAGCGGCTTTTCGAGCACCACACCGACGATGCCGACCGGAATGGATCCGAGTACGAGCAAGAGGAGCAGCCGGTAGTCGCGGTCCATTTGCTCGTTGGAGAGTCGCCACAGCGACGAGGCGCCTTCTTCGCGGCTGACGCGAAGTTGGCGCTGTAAGCCCTTAAAGAGTTTGAACCACGTCGCGCGGTAGTAGACGATGAGTCCGAGCGCCGTGCCGACGTGCAGTCCCACGAGGAACACGAGGAAAAACGACTGGGACTGGGACTGACTCGACACCAAATTGTGCCAACCCAACACCCCCGGCAGCAGCACGCCGTGACCGAGACTCGAGACGGGGAAGAGCTCGGTGACTCCTTGGACGAGGCCCATGACGATGGCTTGGAAATAAGTGAGTGATGCGAGCACGTCACCACGCTAAACGACTCGTGGTCGAAGGGGCGGGTTAGGTGCCAAACTGACACGGTGCGTTATCTCATCATCGTCCGTCACGCCAAGGCGTCGCCCGCCGAACACGGCACTAGCGATTTCGAACGACGCCTGAGCGGACGAGGCAAGCGCCAGTGCCAGGAGCTGCGTGTCTGGGCCGAGGACGTTGAAGCTCTGGGAGCGTACGGTCCGACGACCGCGCTAGTGTCATCGGCTGCGCGCACGCGCGAGACGTTTCGACGGGCTTTTGAGGGCACCGCGCTGGTTTCCTCGGTGTCCTTCAGCGATCTGATCTACAACGGTCGCCGTGAGGTCACCGCCGAAGATCTCCTCATCGACGTGGCGGCCATCGACCCCGTCACCACGTCGCTTCTAGTGGTGGCGCACAATCCAACCGTGCACGAACTCGTCGAGAGTCTCGCCCAAGAGGTGCCGGACGTGCTCACTTCTCGGGGCTATCCCCTCGGGGGGGCATTCGTGCTGCAGCTTCGCGATGGCGAGCAAATTGGCCTGGGTCGCTACCCCGTGGTAGCGCAGTTCATACCCGACGGCATCGCCTAGAGCGATCGAAGAATCGCTCCGTCGCCCTGCCCGCCCCCGCCGCAGAGCGCCACGGCTGCGACACCGCCCCCGCGGCGTCGCAGTTCCATCAGGGCCGTCAATGCCAGTCGGGTGCCCGACATGCCGATGGGGTGGCCCATGGCAATCGCGCCGCCATTGACATTGAGACGGTCCTCGTCAATACCCAGGGCGTCCATCGACGCCAGGCCCACGGCGGCGAAGGCCTCGTTGATCTCGACGACGTCGAGGTGGCTGACGCGCACGTCGGCCTTGGCGGCCGCTTGGAAGATGGCGTTGGAGGGCTGTAGCAGCAGCGACGTGTCGGGCCCGGCGACTTGGCCATATCCCAGGAGTTCTCCCAGGGGTTCGAGTCCGAGTGACGCGGCGCGCTCGGCCGACATCACCAGCACCGCGGCGGCGCCGTCGGAGATTTGCGAAGCGTTACCGGCGGTGATCGTCCCGTCGGTCTCGAAGGCGCCACGCAGCTTGGCGAGCGACTCGGGCGTGGTGTCACTTCGTATTCCCTCGTCGGTATCGACGCGCAGCGGCTCACCCCTGCGCTGGGGCACGTTCACCGCGGCAATCTCGCGTTCGAAGTAGCCCGCCGCCACCGCCGACGCGGCCAAGAAGTGCGAACGCGCCGCGAACTCGTCCTGACGCGCGCGCGTGATGCGTCCCGCGTTGTGGCGTTCGGTGGCCAGTCCCATTGCGCAGTGGTCGAAGGAGCACGTGAGCCCATCGTGCATCATCGAGTCGACGACCGCGTGATCGCCCGCGCGGTAGCCCGCTCGCGCACCGGGCAGCAAGTAGGGAGCGTTGGTCATGGACTCCATCCCGCCCGCGACGACGACCTCGGCCTCACCCGAACGCACCATGAGATCGGCCAAGTAGATGGTGTTAAGGCCCGAGAGGCAAACTTTGTTGATCGTGGTGGCCGGAACGCTCATGGGAATTCCGCCGAAGACGGCGGCTTGGCGCGCAGTGATTTGACCCTGGCCGCCCTGGAGGACCTGACCCATCAGAACCGCGTCGACGCTGGCGGGATCGACACCCGTCTGAGTGAGTAGCGCCGCGATAGCGACACCGCCGAGTTCGCTGGCGCGCAGTGGCGCCAATGCACCGGACAATTTTCCGATCGGGGTGCGAAGACCCGCGACGATAACACTGCGTGTCATACAACTCCTGTTCCCGACTTCCCCTCTCGAGACGTTAGACCCTCTAGCGGGGCGACGAGAAGAACAGCACGACGGCCAAGGTCAGCAGCCCCAGCGCCGAAATCGCCGTGAGGCCACGACGTACCGCCGGGCGCGCCAGCGCCGTTGCCGCGCGGTCGACGAAAGAGACGAGCACGCAGTACCAGCCCGGTGACACCAGCGACTGCACGGCGGCCAGGATCATGATGCCGAGTCCGAGGGGAAAGCTGCGCGGCACGAATTGAGGGATGAACGCCACGGCGAATACTGCGGCTTTGACGTTGGTCAGATTCGTGACCAACCCCAGGCGATAGGCGGCGAGGGGGCGCGTCGCGGCCCGGCCGTGCGTCTCGAAAGCGCCCGACCTCTGGCGCAGGGTGATGAGCGTGCTGGCCGCCAAATAACCGAGATAGAGAACGCCAGCGTATTTGAGGATGTTGTAGGCGAGGGGCGAGTGAGCGAAGACCTGACTGAGACCCACCGATGATGCGACGCCCCACACAATCAACCCCGAGGAGTTGCCCACCACCGAGGCCATGGAGCCGCGTGTCCCGCCGGTGAGCGTCTGTCGCAACACCATCGCCACACCCTGACCCGGAACCATCGCCAGCACCAATGCCGTCAGCGCGAAAGCGGGCACGATGTTCAACAAGACATCTCATCATCCTAAGAAAGTCCCTGTGGGAGGGCTCGGGGCACTGAGTAGCCTCGGGCGCAGGAGGGAACATGGAATCGCTACTGACCGATATTGACCACGTGGCCATTGCCGTCCGCGACATCGATGCGGCCATTGCCTGGTACGCCGACACCCTGGGCGCGCGGGTCGTGCATCGCGAGGACGTGGTGAGCGACGGCATCTGCGAGGCGCTCATCAAGGTGGGTGGCTCCTACATTCAGTTGCTCACGCCCACTCGTGATGACTCGACGGTGGCGGCGTTCTTGGAGCGCCGCGGCGAAGGACTGCATCACGTCGCGTACCGGGTCGCCAATTGCGCCCAGGCGCTGGAGGCGGTCAAGGCCAGCGGCGCGCGGGTCATCGACGAGGTGCCCCGACCGGGTTCACGCGACACGACGATTGCCTTCGTCCATCCCGCGTCGAGCTTCGGGACGCTAATCGAACTCGTCGAAGAATCGACATCAACACTCTCTACCCACCAGTAAAGGGCAGAATCTCCGTGAGAACACCTCGAGATCCGTTATGGCAAGCGCGACGAACCGCACGGGTGAGGAGACCTCGGTAGCCTTGACACCTATGGAGAACTCAATGGCGCAACGATTGGCCGAGCTCGAAGCTCGCAAGGCCGAGGCAGGAGTTGCGGGGGGCGAGCGCGCCATCGTGCGCCACAAGGCCAAGGGCAGCATGACCGCGCGCGAGCGCGTGGAGTATCTGCTCGACGAGGGTACCTTTCAAGAACTCGACATGCTCAATCGCCATCACGCCTCGGGCGTGGGGCTCGACGGGTCGCGTCCCTATACCGACGGCGTGGTCACCGGTTACGGCCAAATTGACGGTCGACAAGTCTGCGTCTATTCTCAGGATTTCACGGTCTTCGGCGGCGCGCTGGGCGAAACCCACGGCGCCAAGATCCACAAGATCATGGACCTCGCGACGTCGATGGGTCTGCCCATCATTGGTCTCAACGACGGCGCCGGCGCGCGCATCCAGGAGGGTGTCGCGGGGCTCAACGCTTACGGTGGCATCTTCTGGCGCAACGTGCGTGCCTCGGGGGTGGAGATCGGAAGAGCGTCGTGTAGGGAAAGAGTGTAGATCTC
>OCZT010002016.1_pt1 | contig 21048 bp, 13 predicted proteins | sample 1539031 | NCBI WGS metagenome assembly OCZT01 (sample SAMEA3539308, study PRJEB22396) | soil metagenome | biome: tundra; feature: field; material: soil | place: USA | collected 2010-05 | depth 0.15 m | reverse complement strand
CCTATGACAACGGCGCCGTCCGGACGACCACCGTGTCCGGCACGGTCGGCGTGACAGTCATCTACTCAGCCGTAGGCCAATAGAAAGAAAGGAGGCCCGCCGTGCGCGCCCGACGAACTGCCTACATCGTGATCTTCGTTGTCGCCTGCCTCGTGGCTGGCCTCCTCTACTACCTCCAGGTCCCCCGCGCCTCGGTCGTGCGGGCCACTGCCGACATCCCCGCCATGACCCAGATCACGGCCGACATGGTCGAGATGGTCAAGGTCGCGCCGGTCGACGTGTCCACCGATGCCGCGCAGTCGACGAGCCAGGTCGTCGGACAGTACGCGGCGATGCCGATCCTTGCCGGTCAGGAGATCGACAAGCGGGCCCTCGATCAGACGCCGGGTCAACTACAGTTCGGCTTTGGCGCCGCCCTTGACCCGGGCGACGTCGCCTTCGCGATCCCCATTTCCGATCCGTCGCAGGCGGTTGGCGGCGCGCTCTCTCCGGGCGCCAAGGTCACTGTCGTCGCCGTGCCAAACGCACTCAAGAACGGCGTTGCGGCTTCACCGGCTCCGACGTCAACGGTCCTCGGGACGAACCTGACAATCCTGGCCCTTCGCACGCCAAACGGGCAGACCTTCAGCCAGACTCAGTCGGGCTCCGGTATCGCCGCGGTGCCTCCGAAGCTCGGCAGCGTGGTCGTCGCGATACCGGCGAACCAGCTCTCGGACTTCGCAACGGCCGCCTTGAGTTCGACCTTCTACCTCGCGCTCTCAGTGCCCGGAGGCACGTCTTGACGGGTCGCGGCGTTCTGGCGACCAGCGGCCTTTGACTCGAGTCTAGCCAACAGAAGAAGAGCTGGCCCCCTAAGGGGGAGGCGGCCGACGATGGAACCGACTTCTGAGGGGAAGGCAGTCGGGACGCTGGCGACGATCGGATTCGGCTCGAACCCAGCGAGCCGCAGCACCGTGTCGCCTGGTGCCGCGTCCGAAGCAACGAGGATGGATGCGCGCGCGGCCACAAGATACCCGCTGCTGCAGCTCGCTAGGATTGCCCAAGGAGGGTGTGTGATGGCGGATAGACGTCTCTGGCTCGTGGATGCTGGGTACCTGTTCAACGCCCAGCGGTCCGTCGGCCCGGCCTACCAATTCGACTACCTCAAGCTTAGACATCACCTTGAGGCGAACGGGGAACTTTGGAGGGCGTACTACCTCAACTCGACGCCCAATCCGCCAACCGATGCGCAGGACTCGTTCCACTCGTGGCTGCGATCCGGCCCTCCTCGTGGCCCGAAGCTGATCACCCAGCTCTACGGGCTCAAGACGCTCTCTGCCGATCGAGCCTACTGCCAGGAATGCGGGGCCAAGGTAGGCGTGCGCTGCGCGACAGACGTAACCCACCACCTCTCGAATCACGTTCAGAAGGGAGTTGATGTCGGTCTAGCGACGGTGGCCCTTGCCCACGCCGATCAATTCGACACGCTCCTTCTCTCATCGGGCGACGCCGACCTACTCGATGCCATCGAGCATTTGTCCGAACGCAGCAAGCGGATCGAACTGGTGGTCTTCAAGGAGGGCGTCTCGACCGAACTTCAGGCACGCGCAGACGTGATCCATTGGATCGATGATTTCGCTGAGGAGGTCCGGTACGACCGAGCCCGTCCCGTCCCCGCCCCCGGCGTCCCGATCCCGCCTAACTGATGGCAAGCGGGGGCGGTGTACCGAATAAGCAAGACTCCATTTCGGTGCGCCCGGCCTCACGCGAAGACATTGCGGCCACCGTCGATCTCGGGAATACGTCCAAGCGAACCCTTGGGCTGCTCCCCCCCGCCGCGTATGAGGACGCAGTCGACAAGGGCAACCTGGTCGTTGCTTGCGACAGCAGTGGGGCCGTCATCGCGTACGCCCTCTTTGGCCTGGCCAGGGGTCGGATCAGGCTGACGCACCTCTGCGTAGCCGAGGCATGTCGAGGGCAAGGAATGGCCCGGCGTCTCGTGGAGTTCATCAGTGAGCGACACCACGACTACGCCGGAATCCTGGTCAAGTGCAGGCGAGACTACAACCTCGGCGGCTTCTGGATCGGGCTCGGGTTCACTCAGCTGTCGGAGAAGCCTGGAAGGGGCCGGGGTGATCGGACTCTCGTGAACTGGTGGCTCGACCATCACCACGCGACCCTGTTCACGCGTGCCGAGGAGGTCATTGCGGTCCGAGCCGCGGTCGACCTCAACGTCCTTAGGGACTTGACGGATAAGAGGCGCTCTGACCACGAGGAGGCAGCATCCCTCACGGCCGATCAGATCTCCGATCGATTGGAACTGGTCCGCACGGCAACACTTGACCGTGAGATGGACGTGCTTTCTGATGAGCTACGAGCCCTGTGCCTGCGTGGGGCTGATGGCCTGCGATCGGTTCGCACGCCGCAGGGCGAAGTCGACGCGGCCCAAGCGCAACTACTGAGTGAGGCGAGCCCCTCGGGTGGTTACCCTTCCACCCCCCAGGATGAACGCGACCTGGCCTATGTCGCTGAAGCGGCTGCAGCTGGGATAGGCGCCCTGGTAACTCGGGATGAAGACCTACAGAACCTTCTTGGGCCAGCGGCTCGGCGGCTGTTCGGGTTGAGGATCCTGCGGCCGGCCGAACTCGTTGTTCGCGTCGATGAAATCGTGCGCGCCGACGCTTACCGGCCCGCTGCTCTGCTGGCGACACCGTTCACACAGAGACTCGTGCCGGCGGGCGGAGAGGGATCGCTGCTCGGCTTGGCCGATCAACCCACGCGGGAGCGCCAATCGGACCTCAAGCAGGTGATCCGCGGCTTGACAGCCGCAGGACACGGCAGAGTCGGTTGGTATGGGGCCGACGGCGCACTCAGGGCCGTCTACGTGTTGTACCAGGATGGCGATGCGCTCGTTGTCCCACTTCTGAGGGTAGCGAGAGACATCCTTGCCGCAACCCTCGCTCGACAGTTGCTCTTCGTCGTACGGCAGCTCGCCCGGGACAAAGGGTGCGTCGTCGTTAGGGTGACTGACGCGCACGTATCGCGTCCGATCCGGCTCGCCATGGAGGAGGACGGCTTCGTAGAGCATGATGGCGGTTGGCACGCCTTCGTCTTGGACGTGTGCGCCCCGGCAGCCCAAGTCGAACACGCTGCCGTGACCGCCGCGCGCGCTGCTGGCGCCCCAGAACCTCCGCCGCTGCGACCGGATCTGCCAGCAATGGTGGCGGCCGATCTAGAGCAGGCCTGGTGGCCTGCCAAGGTCACGGACAGCGCGCTGCCTGTCTACTTGGTACCCATCCGGCAGCAGTTCTCGCTGGACCTGTTGGGCGTTCCGGGGGGTCTGTTTCCTCGGCCCACAGGGCTCGGTCTGAGCCGTGAGCACGTCTACTACCGAAGTGCCCGTGGGCCCAAGATAGAGGCGCCTGCGCGTATCCTCTGGTACATGAGCGGCGGGCGGTCGGGCCATGGACATCCGGCAGGCGTAATTGCCTGCTCCGGTTTGGACGAAGTCGTCGTCGGGCCCCCCTCGGAGCTGGAGAACCGCTTCGCGCACCTTGGCGTCTGGACGCTCGACGAAATCGAGAAGGTCGCCGCCAGTGGACAGGCACAGGCTCTTCGGTTCAGCCGGACGGAGGTCTTTCCCAATCAGGTGCTGCTTCGACGCCTGAAGAGTCACGCGGTCAAGTGCGGACATAGCTTGGTGCTGCAAGGGCCGTGCCGGATCAGTTCGGCACTGTTCAAGGCGGTCTATGACGAGGGCCGTAGACGGTGAGCGAACCTTCCATCCTGCTCTCGCTGAGGCCCCGCTTCGCCCGGGCCATCCTCGATGGCACCAAGACCGTCGAACTCCGGAGGAGAAGGGTGCGGGCATCACCTGGCACGCGGCTTGTCCTCTATGCCAGCGCTCCGACCATGGCGGTCGTGGGAATGGCCAGTCTGGGCGCCGTCCTGACCTGCGACGCCGACGCGGCGTGGGAGAACCACGGCCCAAAGCTCGGCCTGAACCGCGCGGAGCTCGACGACTACCTGCAGGGCCGGCCTGCGTGCCTGCTATTCCTGGAAGGTGTACTCAAGCTCGATGAGCCGCTCAGACTGAGTGACCTTCGGCAAGGGGCCCAGTTTCAGCCACCTCAGAGCTATCGCTTCGTCTCTGATGCGGATCCCTCACAGGTCAGAACGCTGGCCTCAACTGCCAAGTCGGAGTCAGCTGGCTAACGGACCGGCGCCCGCGAGCAATTCCGGCGTAGTCACCAATTCTTCCTCGCCGCCAGATGTCATCGTGAAGCTGAAGTCCGTCTTGCCGAACTCCGAGCGGCCAATGCGTTTCTGCTGCTCCTTGACGCGGCGGCGGACCTCCATCGCGAGGCGAACCGCCCAGGCGATGTCCTCGTCCGGAATCGGCATCGTCGGATCCGGGTAGAGCAGCTTCAGGAGCCCACTAACCGTTCGATTGACGGCCCAGGTATCGCGCCCGCTCAGCGCCGGCCCGTACTCGACACGACCCTGGACCGCCGGCAAACGGGTGTGGTCGCGAAGGTGGGTCCAGGCCTCGGACAGGAAGTCGCTCACAAGACCGAAGTGGTTTGTGAATAGGTCCGGGTTGAGCTTCGGGATGTCCCAGCCGGGCAGGTAGGCGTGGATCCGGTCCATGAACGCGGTGTCGTCGCGCATCTCTTTGGGGAACGGGCTGAAGAGATGGCCAACCGCTTGCTGGTGAGTCTCATCCACATCGAAGTTGCCGACCATCACAATGCCGCCGAAGGCCCGGATGCTCTCGCGGCCGCGGCTGAACTCGCCGGACTCCATGTAGCCCTTCAGGATGTTGACGCCGTCCTTCTGGTCGAAGTCGACGCCGCTGACTTCGTCGAAGCACACGACGTCGTATTGAGCGACCAAGCCCTTCTGGCCGGTCCGCATGTCAACGAACATCCTCGCCACTGTCGCCTTGCCGCCAGACACGAGGTGGGCGTAGGGCGAAACCTGCTGGAACAGGTGGGACTTGCCAGTCCCACGCGGGCCGATCTCCACCATGTTGTAGTTGTGCTCAACGAACGGGACCATGCGGAGGAGGAGCACGTCTTGCGCACGGGTGCTTAGGCGCCTCGGCTCGAATCCGACGCTTCGCAGGAGGAACTCGCGCCACTGGGAAAGCGAAAACTCCTGCCGGCCGCGGGCGACCACCGACAACACATCCCGCTTGGATAGCTGGATCGGCCGGAGACTCGCGATGGAGAACGGCCGACCGTCCGCGCCCTCGTCCAGCGCAGCCTGGTATTCCAACTCGATCTCGGCGTAGAAACCACCCGTCAGCATCCGCTGGTTCTCGCGGACAATCTCGGCGCTGATGCGCACGTCCTTGAGCTGAAGGCTAGGCAGGGTCGCGAGGTAAGAGTCTGAGGCGACATCGAGGCGCGCGGTGATCAAATCGATGAGCTTCTTGGATCCCTGCTCGCGTGCGTCGGACTTGAAGAGCTCATGGCTGCCGGCGCGCACGGTTCTGTCGCGTAGCCGCTGCTCGACGATCTTCAAGCCTTCGTCGATCTCGGTCGGATCCGTGCTGGCGCAGTAGCGACCGAGAAGGAACTCGCCCACGTAGGTCGGAACCGGATACTGACCCTTGAACTTGAGGGCGAGGTCCTTGCGGACGATGAAGCCGTCGAACGCCTTTGCGGCGATCTGGTCGAGTTCGTCCAAGTCGTTCATGCGTCAGCCCCTACTTCGACGATCGTTTGACCAATCACCGTTCCAAAGACATCGAGGACGACCGCGAAGACGGTCGTTCCGATCAGTTCCTCGTCCTCCACAAGCAGCTTGGCCGAGCCATCTGAGCCCACGGAGATCGAACGCTGGGCAACACTACTCGATGGATCCCCCGCCTTCTTCCGCAGGTCGACCGACGCACTGGCTGGCTCGCCCGAGACGCTCACGTCCGCGCGAAGGCCACGCCAACGAACGGAGATCGCCACAGCCGCACCGGCCGCCGCCGCATCTCCTGAGGATCGAATGATCAGGAGAGGGGTTACGCACTCCTGCAGACTCAAGCCACCATGCTCGTAGACCTGTCCCGCTTGAAACGCACTGCAGCCCGGAGGCACGGCAATCGAAACGGTCGGATCCCACGTCCACGGGACGGTCTGCATCGTCGTGGTCGCTCCATGCTCCAATCTTGCACAGCGAGCCTTCCGGTTGACACCACCAACCGTGAGGTGCTGCGGTAGATCTACCTTTGGCAGACCGCCGGGCAGATACAACCAGCCGTGGTCCGTGACGACTGCCACCTGGCGCCACCCATGGGCGAGGAGGCTGCGAATTCGGTCGACCAGTGCGCAGACCTCACCGTCGATCAGGCCCGGCAGCTTTGAAGTTTGATCATGGCCAAGGCTGTCGATGTCGCCGAGTTCCGTCCAAGCACGGCCTGATGGGTCCCCAGAATCGGCAGGCCCAAGGACTTGATACCCCAGGGTCTCCAGCTGCTTTCTCAACACGTCGATGGTCACGCGCGGCCCGCCATCGGCGACGGCCGGATCCATGCCAGGTCCCTGCGCCAGGGCAACCCGGGCCGGTGACGCGTGCGGCTTCGCGGTGTTCGTTACCGTCGGGAGAGCGGTCAGGCGCGTTCGAAGTTCGACAGCCAGACCCTGGCCGGCCGCCTCGGACTCTAGGCGCCTGCCTACATCGAAGCGAAGCCCATCGCTGAAGATGACGCAAGTTCCTTCGGCCCAGTCGGGCGGTGCCTCGGGCGCGTAGCCTCCGGCGGCGGCCTTCTGGAATGCTCGCGCCGAGTCGTCAAGCCATTGGCAGTAGACAGAGTCGATTGCCGCCGCGACCGCGCCGGCGTCCTCGGCCTTCGTGACAGAGGCCAGAGCATTCATCGACGCGGAGTCCGTCTTCCATCCAGTCTCTGCATAGTCGGAGGCCATCGCAACGACGGTCGCCCCACTCGGGATCCTCGCGGTCGCCTTGGCCAGGCCGTCGAGATGCTCCATGGCCACTGCGAGAGGGGCCATCTTCAAGCGACTCCACACCCACAATCGCCGTTCGCGGTGCTGCTGCTCGAGCTCGGCCAAGATCTCGCGCGCTTGCGCTGGAGGCACGTCGCGCAGAGCAGCTAGAGCTACACGCAACCTTGCCTCTTGCTCCTCGTTCACCTGCGGCCATGAATCGAGTCGATCGAAGAGTCCCTCGCCCTTCTTCGATGGAGCCGGGCGAGCACCGCGCAACCGGTCCGGGATATGGGAATAGAGCGACGGGGCCTCCGCGAACCGCTGCCATACGCGGTCCCACGAGCCGTCCGGTCGCTGGCCGAGATACTCGGCGACCTTGACCGGACCGTCTCCCACCAGGTCCAGCCGGTAGACCTGGAGGAATCGGTCTCGGAAAGCAGCCCACTCGCCTTCGGTGCGCGCAGCCGTGAACGCTGCCGGGTCATCTAGCCACTCCAGAATGAGCCGCGACATGTCAGGAGCGAGAAGCTCGTTGAAGAACGCGGCCTTGAGCGGCGCCGCCGCTCTCAGGCGGTCAACAGGAACAGAAGCGAGCTGGACGCGGGCTTGGCGGATCGCGGTACGAGTTGCGTTGTCCGCCGCCACATCGATGCCCAATCCGCCATTGGCGTTTGCCTGCAGGAACGCGGGGATGGTCCAGTCCTTGCCGTTGACCTGAGAAAAGACCGCACCGCGATATTGCAGCTCCGCAAGCGGCTGGATCTCGGCCGGAGTGTCCTCAACGGCGCGGAGCTGTCCCCGTCCGTAGCCCGGCATGTAGACGATAGGGGGACCATCGCCCAGACCGTGGACCAGGATGGATCCATCTACGACGCACCTGAGCCAGTACGCCGGACCGCGACGGGCCGCGCCATCGAATTCGCCCAGCGTCAGCACGGGCAATCGAGCCGAAAGGGCCTGAGCCAGCGGTTCCCAGTCTCGAGCCTCATCCGGCCAGATCAAGGCTGCCGGCACGCTTAGCCCACCGCCGGCCGTGGCCCGCCGCACTCCGTCCAGTGCGTCGGCCAAAGCATCGATGAAGATCCGGTCACTCATGCCGCGCCCTCCCGCGCAGCAAGCTTCTGGGCTCGGGTAAGGTGCAGATCGTTCATTCGCTCTGAGCCGTCAGGGTTCGCGCCCCTGTCCTTGTTCCAATTGATCGTGAACTTGGCGCGGAGTACCCCGGCGGTCACGAACGGCCGGACGTTCACCCGCAGGCCATCGTCGATGTCAGGATCCCAACCGAGCGGCTGGCGGCCGAGGGGCTTCCATCGCACGTAGATGTCGTACGGCGGCTCGCCTTCCAGAATCAGCTTCAGCTTGTCCTGCAGGTTCAGCGCAGCGACCAGTCGAGCTTCTCCAGTTGGTTCATCGGCATGGGCGCGTTGGCGCTCAATCCAGTCGTTTAGATACGTGTAAGTAAGCTTCTCAAGGGTACGGGCATCGAGACGATGGTAGTTCACGAGGGCACAGAAACCATCCTTGCGTCCATCCCAGACCTGCCAGACGAAGGGATGGTTGGCGAAGGCACGGGCGTGCTGGCTGAAGAAATCGTCGCGCAGCCAAGACTCCAGCGTGGCTCCTGGCGATCCGGCTTCGGCGACCAGTCGATCCAGCAGAGCCGGCGACCAATCCGATCCATATGCACGAGCCAAGAGAACGCGGAGGCGCTCCGCCGCTGGTGACTCGCCACCGACCGCAGGCAAAGAGACGATGCCATCGGCATCGGCTAACTCATCGAGCCCGTCAGGATCCTGCGCAGGCCATCGGTATCCGAGCAGACGTGCGACTGCCACCTGAAGCGGCGCCGTCGAACCCGGAGTAACTCCCCTGAATAGCCACTGCGATGGGCTATCGCTTTGGGCCGGCGGCAATCCGTTCGGGTACTGCTCGCTCGCAACTTCCTGCCAGTGCTCCAAGTCAAAGGGGACTTTGGCCAGACTCCCCGGCGTAACTTTGAGTGATGGGTCAATGAGGCGCACGGCGTGGACATACTCGCTGCTTCCCGTGTAGGCCCATATTGCAGCGAGGTGGCTAGGATCTCGCGGGGTTAGGACCGCAGCGTTCTCATCGAACGCTGCGCCGGCGTAGAGAGTCACAGGCAAGTCGCCCATCTGGCTGACAAGCACTCCCGAACGGCCCCACAGTGAGACTCCGGCTCTCCATTTCCCGCTGCTGTAGCCCCGAGTCCGCCATTCTTCCATCATCGCCGCTAGGGAACCTTGGCCGCGCTCCCACCGCAGAATCCCATCGCATCCGCCATAGGCCACCGTGGTTGGCACTGTAGATTGACGGAGCACCCAAACATCGCGAAAGTCGGGGATTTCCCAAAAAAAGAGATTAAATCGCCGAGTATCGAACGTGCCCTGGCCGTGAGAAGATTCGGCATATTCCAAGAGCGCACGACCCGCTCCCGCCAGCGCCTTGGTGATACGGTGATCCACGGCGATCGCGTATGCCGTCTGCTTGACGAGGGCGAGCTTGACTGTCGAGAGCGCCCTAGCCTTGCCAGCCCCGTCGGGGCTTGCCTCCGCGTCAACGACTGCGACATGCTGGTCGGCTTGCGGCAACTGGCTCCTGAGGAGCACGAGCGAGACGTTGACCACCTGGCCTGTGATCGAGTCGAACGCTCCATGGCCGAGGAATGCCAGCAGCTGCCATGTGTCTTGCGTAAGGAGCCGTCGGCGGAATTGCGAGTACGCAGCCAGAAAGAGCAGCTGATGAGGCTCCACAAGAGCGATGAGTCCGCTTGGCCACAACCGATGGCCAAAGGCATCGAGGAGGGCTGACGCCAGATCTGCGGCGGCGTCCGGGCGACTCCCATGGAGGAACCGGGCGAGGGTCTGAGATTGCCGGCCACGCGTCAGGAACGGCGGATTGGTCACCACGATCCAGTATCGAAGGGACAGGAGACGGGCCGCTTTGGCAGTTCCCTCCGCAGCGGCGCCGAAGACGGCAGCGGCTGGGTCGTGCGTTTCGTGGCCTAGAGCGACCTCAAGTTTGGCCAGCAGTTCATTCGGGTCGACCCTCCAGAGACCTTCTCCCGCAGCAGCACTCGGGTCGATCAACGAACCAAGCTCTGGCGCGTCCTGGAATAGGTCGTACAGGCGCTCAAGCGCATCGGCCATCTTTGCGTCCCCTCCGGCAAGGCGACGCCAGTCCTCGAGTTGCCCCTTGATTGCGATGCCTGAACAGGCCACGTTTGGAACGGGAAGCGGCTGATAGCCATCGACCTTCCATGCGTCGAGGGCAAGTGCGAATGCGCCGAGCTGTGTGCAACGCGGATCCAACTCAAGGCCGAAGAGATTGTCACGCAACACCGCCAAGGCAGCCTCTGCGGCACCAAGACCCTCTTCCTCCATCCTCATCTTGCGAAGCATGTCGCCGGCGGCAACAAGGAAGTGGCCAGAACCCATACAGGGATCCATGACGGTGATCTCGGCGGCACAGCGAGGCCAGCCATCGAACGCGCCGGCGGCCAGGGTTCCGTCCTCACGAAAGCGCAGGTATTGCCACTCGCGCACGAGCGGACTCTCGGGATGCCGGGCCGCCCACCAAGCACCCAGCGAGTTCTCGAGCAGGAATCGGACCATGTAGTGCTCGGTGAAGAGCTGCGTCACCGGCGGCAGGTCGGCCCCGCCGATCTTGCGGCCTGAGTCGTTGACCTCCTTCTTCCGCTTCGTCTGCCAAAACTGGTAGACCCAACCGAGGGCGTCATCGGCCGCGAACAACTCAGGCGGTAGCGCAGCAAGGATCGCCTCAAGCCGCGCCCGGTGCTCGGGGGCGAAGCGCACTTGGTGAGCAGGGTCGTCGGCCCGGAAGATACCTGGCAGCATCGCCGAGGCGTAGCGCGCCGCCAGGACCCACGGATCGCGTTCCCCTTCCTCGGCCGCCAGTTCGGCGACGTCGGCCATGGAAACAGAGGCCCCGCCCGGATGGAGAAGGAGGCCGTTCTCTGCGAGGAAGCGCGCGAATAGCATTCGATGCCACTGCTCGTAGGCGATCTCCTCGATGAGACCGTCTATTCCTAGGGGTAGTACGCCCCCACCGATCGCACGACCACGAGCGCGGAGAGCCGTGCGAAGGTCGCGATCCGAGGCGGCCAGTGTCAGGGGTGCGGCCGGCGCTTCAACCCCTAGCACGGCAAGTGCTGCTCGCGCTCCCTCCTCGGCGATGTCACGAGCCTGAATGACCGCGCGCTCAAGATCACGGCGCAATTCGGACGGAAGTGGCGGCACTAGAGCACCACCGGGCCTTTGGCCAATTGGGCTTGGATCTTCGCCCGGAGGTCGTTGAGATATGCCTCCAGTTCGGTCTCGGACCGGATGGTTGCAGCGGGTGGCGTCACCCTAACTGCAGTCGGTTCCAGAAGCATGGCCGCCTTGTCCCGCGCCTTCAGCAAGCGCGCCTGCAGCGCGTCTGACTGAGATTCCCACTGGCTGGGCGGGGTTGCCCTCAAGGCGTCCAGCAGCTTGCCACTCGTTTCGAGTCCCGGTGCCGCGTGACCATCCAGCCCGCACTCATCGATGATGGCCTTGCGCTGGGACTCCTTCAGCAGCTGCCAGAGCGAGTCGGCATCGAGAGACGCCAGTGCGTCTTTGCGGGCGATCTCATACGCATCCCGCGCGGCCGCGAACCGCGCGCGCAGGACGGATGTGAGCTCGCTGACGAGCGGGCTGACGGGATCTGGATCGGCTAGCAGAGAACGATCCTTCAGGATCGCGTCGGCCTTCCCGGATACCTGAGCCTTTGCCTCGCCTTCGTCTGCGAAACGAAGCAGCTCATGAAGATCGCTCCAGGCGGCAAGTCGAGCAACCTTCCTGCCAGCTTGGTCCTTCCAGGTGGCCGCGCTCGACAGCAGTTCGCCCTTGATCTCGAACAACCGCAGAGTCTGTTCATTTCCCGTCAGTCCCTGAAGGTCCCTGACGATCTCAGGAGACGGCGCCGACGGAAGAGGAGCCGGGCCACCGGCATCGCTCGCGAGTTCCAGCAATCGTTGGACAATGCGCCCGGGGATATCCGCATCTGGGATGCCAGCAACCGAAATCCCTAGTTTCGTCGCGAGTCCCTTGACCTCGATCCTCACCGAAGAAGGGACCACGACAGTCTCGGTTTGGAAGACCACGGTTCCGATGCTGTTCTGCGGGATTGCCTTAGCTGCGACTGGGCTTCCGTTGAGGCGGGCCCGCAGGAGACCGGAGGCCACCAGTGCGTATAGCGCTCCATCAACCGTGTCCTGCGGCCATCCGTATTCGCTGCCTTGGAAATGAATCCGAATGTCCTTGCCCGTGCGCTGGCCCGCGGAGAGGAACCGGAGGATCTCCGCGCAGGCGGGATGCTTGTCGGGCTCAGCTCCCCAATTGAGGGCTCCAAGCGGACTTGCGCTCCCTTGCTGGGCACGGTCTTTGACCTTGCCCCAGCCTGGGTCATCACCATCCGCGAAGAGCGGGAAGAGCCGTGTCAGGGCGGCCTTCGCTGCGGTGTCAGTGGCCGCTTGTAGCGTGTCCCCTATGACCTCGTTGCCTCCGCCCTGGAATACTCTGGCCTGGGTCATGAGGTTGCCCACCGCGAGCGCCAGGCGTCCGGCCGCTGCTTTGCCCTTCGACGCAATCCCGGACTGAGCCTGCATACCCTCTTCTGTTTGGGGTGTCGGTTGGCCGTGCACAACGTTGTCTGCAGCGCCCTCCGCGCTCAGTGCGTCGCGCATCCCGTCCGCATCAAGGCGAGGAACGAAGACGAACAGGACAGGGCTGTCCGTGCCGACCGCTCTGGCGTCGTCCTGGACGGTGTTGAGAGTGATTGACCAACCGTCACGGATCCAGACGGGCACATCTCCTGCCGAGGAGCCGGGCACAGAATCGCCGAAGGATAGGGTGAGCTTCCGCGGGATCTTCGACTTGCCGTGGGAGAGTGTGGTCTTGCCAATCTGATCGCCAATGGCGGTGCGAATAACGCGACTGCGGCGATCGGCGAGCCACTGATCGTCGTTCCGCAGACGAGTGGCTTCGTGCTGGAATGCCTGCAGCCATTCCGCGGCGACAGGCGTCTGGAGCAGATACTGGCCATCGACCTCGAGAAGAACGCCGTCTGAAACCATGTCCTTGATCGCTTCTGGCACGCGGCGTCTGGTATCCACTCCGCCGGCGACGAGATCGTCGATGAGGAGGTCCGCGAGCATGTCCGGGGTAGCTCGAACACCAGTAGCCAGCGGACCGGCTTCTTCGAGGCGGGCGATCAGGAAGGCAAGCTTGGCAATCCGCGCCTTCAGTTGGTCTCCGCCTGAGGTGGGTTCGAGTCCGGCGATCAACGTTGCGGTGTCACGCGGAAGGACGCCCGACTGCTGTAGGTCAGCCAGGATAGGGTCATACATGGCGTCGGCCGGGATCACGGTGCCAAGAGGAGCATTCGCCACACTCTGAGTCGCCTCGAGGACGATGCGCAACTGCGCTCGAAGCTGGCCAGCCTTGCCGGCACTATCGACCGACCGGAGGATGGCCTCCCAAAGACGACGGCGGGCGGGAAGCAGCGGGTAATCCGGGACGAGATCTTGGACGTCGGCCCCACGCGCGCCAATCTTCGTGCCACCGAGCTGCCGGTTGACCTCGCCGCTTGCGTGCTCCAGAACGCGAGCGACTTCCTGGCTTCGGGTTGGGTCTTTGCGCAGAACCACGGCCCGGACGACCCGGTCTACGTCACTGTCAGATAGGGCAACTTGCACCGTGAACCGGTCCCTAAGCTTCTGCAGGGCCGGTGTTGCGCCGAGCTGCATCTGACCGGTTGCCAGGAAGAGCAGTCTGCCCTCGAGTTCTGAAGAGCACCGCTCGACGATGTCCTGCACCTCGAGGGTGCGCTTGGGATCCTCTGCCAGGAATTGCTGAAGCTCATCGAGCACGATCAGAACGAGCGGGAGTCTCCCCGGCGTCGAACTCTGCTCCGCGAGCACTGCCAGCAGAGACGCGACGAAGTCATCGCCTCCGATCTCGGTCACGTTCGTCGGGTATTCCACTCTCAAGAGCTTCAGGACGTCCGCGGTCGATGTGGCGAGACCCGGAGCGGCAGCCAGGAGTGCACTGGCCAGCGACTCCGACATGTGCATGTTGGTCAGCTCGCCGGTGAGGCTGCGCCCGCTCTTGGTAAGGGCATCCTCAACCGCTGCGAGGTAGCCCTCCTTGCGGAGCCACAGGACGAAGCGCCCCTTGACGTAGTCCTCGGGAAGCCCAGCGGACCGGAAGACAAATCTCAGGATGGCCAGGCGGACACTTGCCCCGATCCCGGTGCTAAGCGTGCCTGCGGCAGACCAGAGGCCACCCTCGCGACGCGCGGCCGCGGAGAGCTCAACCAGGTGCTCCGAGATCTCAGTCGGCAGCTGCACGAGGCCGCGCGAACTAGCGCCATCGGGAAACACCAGGTCGCGCCATAGGGCGTCGAGCACGCGTACCAGGTGCGACTTGCCACTGCCGTAGAAGCCCGAGACCCATACAGCAGGCTGCTTCGGCTGGTTCAGGCGCGACAGGTAGGTCGACAGGATTCGGTCCAGCCCGGTGCGGTATTCACCCTCGCACACAAAGGACTCGAGCTCCCACCGGAGTGTCTGCCATTCCTGCGCATTGGCCGGCATCCCAACGCGGGCAACGCCGTCGTTCGGGATCGTGAACCCAGTCGGATCCTTCGCAAAGACCTGTCGGTTCAGCGTGACCAAGGCTCAGCCCCCTGTCGTGATTGGAACGGCGAGATAGCTCCAGCCGTCGCGTGCATCAAGAAGTCGGTAGTTCGAGCCGTCGAGATGGCCAGGGAAGAACACGAGGAGTCGCCCTCGGATCGCCGGCGCAACCCGATCCACAAGCTCGGAGACGCGGGCCATCGGGAAGAGCGCCCCCGCGCCAAGGACGGCGACGACGGAGTTGTCGTCCGCGCTCTCGTCTGCCAGGGCTGTCTTGACGCGTTCGGCCAGCGAGTCTGCGAATGAGCCGAGCGCACCCGCAAGCAGCTCCGGGTCGGCGAAGTAGGCGTCACGGTATTCGTTCCCCGCCAGCCAATCCGCGAAGGAGCTTGTGAGATCAACTAGGATCCAGGACCGATGGGCCTCTCGCGTCTCGATGGCAAACTCCTCCAGCCGGAGGCGAAGTCGCCGTTCCAGCTTGGGGTCATAGACGACCATCCAAACGCGCTGTGGCCCGGCCAAGTTCTTGGTCCAGGGCAGGCCAAGTTGTCTCATATATTCCTGCAGAAGCTGGTCGACTTGGTCACCGCTCATCTGGCTTCTCCCAGCACCCTGCTCGTAAGCCCGTCCAGATGCCTGAATGTGACCTCGGTCATCTCGGCAGCCGACCGGTAGTTGATCCAGCCCAACCGTGACGCTGCAGCCGCCAGAGTGCGCGCATCACCTTCCGACGCATCGAGGAGCAGCGCCCACGGAGTTCGAAGCAGACCGGCACCGGTCTCCCCGGCGAGATGTCCCAAGTAGAGCGCATACGAGACTGAGGCCGGCGTGGCCGTAGCCGCGACGCGAACCTTCTTGTATCGGCCGCGGAGGTGCTCGGACTGAGTCCACGAGCTGGCCACGTTTCGACTGATGCGTCCGAGAACCCCGGGCGAAAAGCGGCCCGGAAACGAGGAGCCCAAACTTTCTCGGAAGACCTCTGACGCCACCTTGGTGCCGTGCGACGTCGCGACCAGGATGTCGATCGTGCTACGAAGCAGAGGGTCCCGCGCGGCAGAGCACATGGCCGCCATGAGTGGCCTGGCCGCCACGTTGTCGGGCCACAGAGCGCGAAGGGCCGCGAACAGTGGAACTTCGGCTCGAAGTGCGTAGAGCTCCCGCAGATGCCGAAGCGACTTGCGACGGGTAGCGAGCGTCTTCTTGCGGAGAACGTTGTCGTCGACGACAGCCGTGGCGTAGTCGTCGTAGGTCGCTTCAGGAGGGCAACTCGCGAGGAGTTGACCGAACTCATCGAGCATGATCGTCCGGCTCGTATGCGTTCCCGCGGGCTCATTGGACATGCCAGCGGCGAGGGCACTGGGTGGCAGATCGATCCTCATCGGCGGGATTGAGGTCTGCGGTCGGTGGTCATCACTACGAGTCGATTATGGCGTCTGCAGGGGCGAACGAAGGACCCTTTGATCACTACTCAGCTCGTCTTAGGACGTGCTGCCAGACTTCAATCGTTGTGCGCTGCATATCCCCGTCCTGTGATGCGGCTGGCGACACGGCGCGCTCCCCGCCCGGATGCTCGATCTAGGCGACGACCGACCAGCCCTGTCCGGAGCGTCGCGGCTCGTTATGCTGGACGCGTCGTACTTGACTTTGGAGGGGGCAACACATGGACGGAGCGCCGCAACCTCGGAACCGCATTTCGGCGGTCCGGCGGGCGGCCCTGTTCCAACGGTCAGGCGGCCGCTGCGAACACGGCTGTGGGCGCGAGATCACCCCAGAGACCTTTCACGTCGCTCATCTCCGCGCCCATGCGAACGGCGGCCCTGAGATCGAGGAGAACCTCGAAGCGTGGTGCACTCGCTGCAACTACGAGCAGGGAGGGGCCGATGCGGCAGACACGCGACAGGCGCCAAGGGAGTGGCAACTCGAAGCACTCGACCCTGTCGTCGCGAGGATCATGTCTGACGGGGCAGCGACGGTATCCGCCGCCCCCGGCGCCGGCAAGACCGTGTTCGCTGGCCTCGTCTTCGAGGCCCTTCGGGATGCCGACTTCGTGGACCGCCTGGTAGTCCTCACTCCTAAGCGAACCCTCGTCGGCCAGTGGGCGGATGCGCTCCTGCATTCCAGGCACCTACAACTGAAATTTGACGGCCCCCTGGAACGTCGCCAGCAACACGGTGTTGTCATGACATATGCCGGGTTGCTCTCTCAGGAGAGTATCGATCTACAGCGGACGAAAGCGTCGTCGCCGGGTAGTCGGACTTTGCTGGTACTGGATGAGGTCCATCACGTTGGCGAACCCACCGACGGGGGTACGCAACTAGCGTGGGCGCGGAGCGTAGCCGACTTCGCAGGTACGGTCGATCAGGACTTACGCGTCGCAGGAGTCCTCAACCTGTCGGGAACGTTGTGGCGGTCAAAGTCGACGGAGCGGATCTCGACAGTTCGATACCGCACGTTGGACACCGGGACGCTGGAGTCCATGGTCGACTACGAAGTGCCTGCGGAGCGACTGATCCTCGCTGGTCAACTGAGGGCACTCGACCTGTTCCGTCTGGACGCTCGGGTACAAATCTCCGATCTCCAGAGCCTGGAGTACGTGGACTCAAATTTGGCTGATCTCGATGAGGCGCCCGCGAGAGTCACCATCAGCGCTCTCTCGGGTTCAGCCGCATGGCGATCCGCTTTCGTAGCGAGCGTGTTAGCTCGTCTGGAAGTTGCCTGTCGATCACTCGACAACTATCACGCGAAGGCTCTGATCGTTGCGTCCCGGCAGGATGAAGCGCGTGCACTCGCGGCCGAAGCTAACCAACAGATGAGAGTACGGCATTTGCAGCCTTTGGCCGAGGTCGCGGTGTCGGACGATATCGATGCAGTAGCCGTGCTTGACCGGTTCAAGAAGGCACGGCGCTCGGGCGTCTTGTGCACGGTAGATATGGCCGGAGAGGGCTTCGACTGCCCTGATATCGCCGTCGTCGGGTATGCAACCAACAAGCTGACGACGTTGTACGTGCGCCAAGTCGTTGCCCGAGCAATGCGCGTGACGGCGCAAGAGCGGAGGCTCGGTCGTATTCTGCCGGCTGCCATCGTCGTTCCTGACGTGCCCATAATCGTCAATAAGATCGCTGAGTACCTCGCCCCGTTCCTCCATGAAGTATTCCAGCCCGACCCTGGGCGTGTCCCCGAAGCAAGTGAAGAGCGGGGTGATGGCCAGACCACGCTCCTACCGCGCTACACGGTTGAAGCGGTAACGCCCGGCGAGTCGAACGTGACCGTTCCCCATCTCGACGGCACGCGGTACGACCTCGACGGACAAACAGTGGCGCAAATGGAGCGCCAACTCGCGGGCATGCAGGTTCCCGAAGTCTATGCCGCGCGGTTCCTTGTCGCGGCAAAACGCACCATCGGTGACCTCCTAGATAGCCGCCCATTCGATGCATTGCCGACCGATGCAGCGGCCCTGGATGCCTTCATCACAGGGGTTGATGCGCCGACGCTGACTCCTGTGGCGTCCACGAAACTACCGATCGATACGTACGACTCGATAGAAGAGCGATGCAAACTACTGCAAACGCAACTGAGTCACTTGGAAGGTTGGTGGGTGAACCACAGTACGACGCCAATTGGCGTCTTTGCCGGCAGCGCTAACACCAGCGCCGGCATCCCGAAGGGTAAGAGGGGACAAGCCGACCAGGCGAAGCTCGAACGCGCACTCGAATATGAGCGGCGGGCTATACGAACGCTGTGCGCGCAGAACGGTATCCGACCGCCGCGGGGCGTGTAGGAGGCAAAGAGAAGATGACGGACGACCTAGTTGATGCGAACGGCCGAGAGGTCATTGCTTTTACGGGCAGGGTGCAGAACCTCCAACGCGTGGCGGAATTGACGCAGTCGATCATCGTGATGGCGGAGTCGGGCGTATGGCGCGACTACAAGACCGCTGTCGGGCGCGAGCGTTGGCTGGAGGCCGAGTACGACTACTTCCTCATCTCCTGCCAACTCCAACGAGACGACGTCGCACGCGTCCTCGCGTGGAATGCTGACTCCGCAAAACTCGCTCCGCTAATGGACCGCGAGGCTCCGCCGGATCGCAGAAGGCCGTTTGAGAAGGCCGCTGCGGAGTGGTCTGCGCCAGGAACAGAGCCCCTCGTACGTAGAGCTGAGCGTCTCGGTTGGTTATCGCGCTCTGGACAGATGGCCGCCTCGCCAGTTCCCAAGCGTGCCCGAGCTTTCGCGGCAACCGGACTAACGATCGAAGAGCGAGCACGCCGGACTCGTGCCGAGCGAATAGACGCCGACCGGCGGTACGTGCTGGATGGCATTGCTGATCAACTCATCGTGGAGGTTCCGGAAGAGCACGAACGACGCTACGTCATCGACCGAGTACTTCGCCGTCGGGACGCAGTGTGATTGAGGAGTGCTAAGACCGGAGAAGAAGAGTGGGAAGAGCAAGTCGCGAGAAACGTGATCGTCGTTCGCCGGCCCCCGTGGACAGACCACTTTTGCCGTTGTCACGGATTGGGAGCACGCAAGTGGTCCGAACGGACGCGCCGGATTTCGACTACATCAAGGTGGGGGTCACCCCCGATCTCGTAGACGAGTGCTTCGTGATCGAACTGGACGGCCCAGGCCAATACCGGAAAGCACAGCTCCGGTTGCACACCACGGAAGTCCTCGATCTGCAGAAGAAGCTGAGTAACGCGATCACCGACTGGATGGGGCTGTCCGTCGCGCGAGTTATGGAGTTGCGGGGGGACAGCGAACTCGACGCTCGCTAGGCAAGGAAGACTAAGTGGACGCCAGACCCTGATGCCACGGTTTTCGACTCAGCGGGTGCGGTTGCGTTGGCGCGCTGCATGACCTGATCGTTTGGAAGCACCCTCACCCAGATTAGTTGCCGCGGTCGCTGTCTCGAAGCCGAAACCACCGATGGTCAACTTCGCGAGTTCAGGCCGCATGGGTAAGCTAGCGACGAGAAGAGAGGGGTTGGCCGTTCCTCGGGTCGACGTAGACGTAGATGTACGAGGCGAGAGCGTCTCCGACCTCGACTGGTACTCTCACTCGCCCGCCTCCTGCGCCGACACGCCAGCGTCGACAACGAGGAACTCCATTTCAGCGGGTTGTCGCAGGAGTAGTTGTCACACACGAGCTCCCTGCTGGAGCAGAATTTGGTACGCCATATCGTACGCAAACTCCATTGACTTAGCAGGTGCCAATCCGGCACGCTGCTGGCCATGCTCATCAAGCGTCGAGCCCCCGAGCACCAGGCAGAGCGGAAGGACTTCCTTCGAGCGTTCGAGATTCCGCCGGTCAACCTCGACCTCCTGCGGTCGGACGAGCGGGACGCAGCGATCGCAGCTACGCGCGAGCTGTACGACGCGATCCCCGGACCGTTCCAGATCCTGTCGGTGCCGATCGAGCGGAGTCCATCCGAACACCTTGACTGGCTCCCTCCAGTCCCAGGCGCGCCGCGTAAGTACCTGACGGCATATGCGGGCCTGTATCGCGACCTTGCGGCGAAGCTGGCTCGCCCGCCGCGGCGATGCCTGATCGTCCTTTCGGGCGTCAGCGAGACGACGGTCGCCAGGGTCGCGGAGCTCGTGCGCCGTACGGCCGAAGAGCACGGGATCCGGCTGCGCGCAGTCTCCGAGGACGAGCTCGGCCAGGCGGCATCGCTGCTCGCGGGCGAAGGCTCCGAGTACCACGTCGGCCCCAACGTCGTCGAAGGTCCGGAGGCTTTGACGCTCATCTCGCTTGGTCGCCGCTGGCCGGCCCAGATCGAACCCGGCTGGACTGCCCCTGTGCTCGCCCTGTCGGGCGTCGATGCGATCTCGATGCGGGTACGGCCGCTATCGAGGGCAGAGGCAATGAGCTTCCTGACTGTGCGGCTACGCCAGGTTCGTGCCGCCGAGCGTCTCGCTTCCGAGCGGGGCGAACTCAGCGACGTCGAGCGCGAACGCGTCCTGCAAACGAGCACGAGCGGGCGCCGGACCGTCCACGCCGGAGCCGGCCGCGTCTACCTCGTCGACACCATCCTCCTGGTGCGCGCTCCCGACCTCGCCACCCTCGCCGAGCGCCTGGACATGCTGCGTCTGGAGATGCGCAGCCTGGGCTTTGAGCCCGAGGTCTCGACCTTCCAGCTTGCCGACGCCTGGCACAGCGTCGTCCCCGGCTCGAATCCGGCGCCCATTGCCGAGCGGAACCTCGATAGCGCGAGCCTCGCCGCGAGCCTTCTCCATGTCGCGGGCGATCTGTATGAGCCGTCGGGTCATCTTTACGGCCGCGCCCGCACGACCGGAGCGCCAATCGTGCTGGACCGCTTCGCCCGGCCGTCGCACAACGCCATCGTTCTCGGGCAAACCGGAACGGGTAAGACGATGGCCACGGGCGCCGAGATCGTCCGCTGCATGCTCCAGGGCATACGGGTCCTCG
>OCZT010002015.1_pt1 | contig 21048 bp, 59 predicted proteins | sample 1539031 | NCBI WGS metagenome assembly OCZT01 (sample SAMEA3539308, study PRJEB22396) | soil metagenome | biome: tundra; feature: field; material: soil | place: USA | collected 2010-05 | depth 0.15 m | reverse complement strand
AGGACTTAGTGTGTTGTGAATGTGGCACTATGGGCTCTTATCAAGGCATTGCTGAGCATGATGATAGGGACGAACGATGAAATACTATAAGCAAAATAAAAGAATCCAAGGATGGTCCTTTGAATTGAAACGGATGAGTGATAAGCGCTTCACTGAATGGTTTCTTTATAAATTAAAGCACAAACAATGCATCAGCGATAATGCATGGAATAGGGCATTGAAACTTAATACTTACAATTTTAAGAAAGTTCTTGCAGTTATTGAAAGGACTTTATGATAACACTAATTATTAGTTTTTTTGGAACTATATTGGCGCTTACGTTGTTTTGCTATGTTATTGCCGGATTGTTAACTGTAGTTATTAAAGTATTGGAAAAACTGGAATGAGATTCTTTATTGTATTGTTATGGACCATGTTTTTCTTTTGTCTTGCAAATATAGTATTTATTTAGTAACTTTGAAAATGGAGGAATAATGAAAGCAACATATATACAGGATACTCCCGAGTTTGGTCGTGGTGTTTATGCTAACAAGCCTTTGTTTAAAGGTGATGTTGTGATGACATGTGAAATACTATTATTGTCTTCAACTGATACAAAGATTATTAATGATTTGACAGACCTTAAGTTTTATACATTCAAATATAGTGATAACAATGATTGTCTTGTTTTGGGAGATGGTGAGATATTTAATCATGCATCAACACAAGTTTTTAATGTATTTGAAAATGAAAGTCCTGCTTATAATGAACAAATTCACAATAATACAACAAAGATTTTAACTGCTCGCGGGCAAGATTTTGCTAATGTCAAGTATGAACTTGAGGACTTCTTTGGTCGCAAGCGCATGGTGTTCACCGCATTGACAGATATTGCTGAGCAAGCACAATTGTTTATTGATTATGGAACAGATACTAATGTAGAGATTGATGGATATGTCAATAGTAAAAGCTTAATAGGCTAAAATGAAACAATATGGTATAACACAAAGGCGTCTTCGTGCATGTGGAAATCTAGATGTTCCATGTGGAACTTTAGTAACTATTATTTATGGTAGTGGAAGATATTATGGACATTTTGTGACTTTAGATGGGCGTTTTATTTATGGTGTTCAACCTAATCATGAAACAGATGTTATTAAATTCAAAGAAACAAAATTGTTAAAGCTTTTGTTTGAATAAACCGATAGGAATATGCAGCTTGCGAAGCAAGTCTGCTGAGTTTCGAATCGTATATTAACTGGATTGGAGAAACGAAATGAATAATCCTAAAGATGCCTTTATTAATGATTGGAACAATGAGATAGAGCATTATAAGAAAAAGCTATTAAAACTGCGCCTTGAACCTGTGGCTGCGTTAAAACTGCTATCTGGTGATAATGGTATCTTGCATATGAAGTCAGTTTCTATATCTCAATTAGAAGCATTATCTTTACTTGGAGTAACTTCTATGGTACAATTAGGCGGTGCTTTGTTAATAGTCCCAAAAAGGAGACGATAATATGCTTGGATGGTTGTTTTGTAAGAAGAAAAAGATTATAGAAAAAGCTCTATTACTGAAACGTACAAAAGAAATTGTGTATGAAAAGCAAGAGTTTGAAGTAGGAGTAACAGAAGTTGAATTTACTTTTTCAGACACTACTAAATTCATTCAATCTATTTATGGAGATGTGCATCAACAGGTTATGGAAGGTTCTGATGAAAATGAAAATGGATATCGAAGATTGCTTGAACCATGTGTCGATAAACCTAATGTGTATTCATCTAAAACTAAAGCAAAAAATCTTATGTTTAATTCTTGTATAGGTAAAGATACAATTACTAACGATGAAATAAATCCTACTGAGTCGCATACAGATAAAGTTGTACATAAAAAGATTTTGTCAACAAAAGAATTCAGCAAGATGTTCAATGTGGCAATTGTCAAGGATAAAGTGTGTATATAATTTTAACTAAAGATACCATGGGATTTTTTTCAGGTAAGGATACACTTCTATATAAAGACAATATTTATTGGACAGAAGGTATTTTGTTATATATTGATAGGACCAAATCTTTCTCTTCATATCGCGGAGCTATTAGTAATCGTGATTTAAGGGCTAATAGCAAACCGATTGTTGGTAAACTTATGGACTTATTGTTCAAATGAAAACGCAATATTGTTACATTAATACAGAATGGTTTTCTGATGGAAAAGGAACAGTTCCGCTAGGTACAATTCTTAAATATACAGAAGATAAAAGAATTTGGCGCATTGGTCCTTATGGTAGAGATAATTCACATTGGTCTTATCCTGTTAAAGGTGCGAAAGATTATGATGTATATAAATATGTTAAAGAATACATAACACTTATTGATATGGACAAACCTTTGATGCGATTGGTGTTTGAATGAATTTTTATTTGACTAAAACTTTAATGTTTACTGATGTTGCTAAAGGCATTCCCGATATTCCATTAGGAAGTCTTTTAATTGAAGTGGAACTTAATGAAGCACAAACGGTTTATTTTTTTAAAACAATTGATAATGTGGGAGTTACTGTAGGAAGTATATGGAAAGGGCATTATCTTACGCCTTTAAAAAGTAATAAACTTTTGGATTTATTATTTTTATGAGAAAATTCTTTTGTTTGCATAAACGCTATAACGAGTTCCTGATTGCTAAGGAAACTAACATTGGTTTATTTAATGTTGAAGGCATTCTTGGTGGATGGTTAGCTGATGTAGAATATGAATGGATTGATACAGAATATCATTTGTATAAATGGAACAAATACTTTGAGTTACTTTATGGGTAGTAATAAATACAGTAGAAATGAAAGATTCAGTTTGACAATATTAAGCATTGTTTTAATTCTCCTATTTATTATCGTCATCACTGGATGCAAAAGTATACCATTGCTTGATACAGAGCATGCATGCAAACACGTAACATTAGCTGGTCAGCCATGGCAAGAGCCCACTACAGGGCTTATAATGAGTTTCAATGATGATTGTACTGCAATGATACAGCAATGCCAAAGTTATTTGACTTATGCCGTTATTGATGATAATAATATAAGCATGATAGTGGATAATTCTGATCTTAGCGCAGTGGCAGTAGGGATAAGAGCGGGTTGTCCTAATGTGAAGGACCAATACAAATGTAGTTACACTTTGACACGGCTACTTGACATTCACGAAGAAGTGTTGGACATTAAGTGTAACTGGAATGATGAACTAATGCAATTGACTAGAGCGGGGAATTAATGGCTAAGTTGAAACATCCTAATTTTTTATCTAAAGACAGCAAGTGGTATTTAGTGCGCTGCCCTAAGTGTGATAAGGAAAACTATGCGCCTATGGTGGCGTCTGGTGTATGTGCATGGTGTGCGTTTGATGGGAATAAGAAACGAGGGAATAAGAAGTGATAAATAAAACAGTGAGATTGAAACCGAGTTATGCTAAGTGGTATTTGGACCATCCAGATGTTTATGAAGCACCATCTGGAAAAATGGATGTTGAATATGAACAACATACATTGCTTCATCTTACTTGTTGCTTAGGCGAGCCTGTGTATGGGAAAGTTATTGGAATAGGCATTGATGGTTGTGTGCTTGTAAAATGGAAAGTGGGAAAGTTTACTGCTGAATATTATGTTAAAAATCTACAGTTTGAAGTTATCAAATGATTTATGTTGACAAGATGTTGAAAGAATGTAAAGCTTATATAAATGAGGAAATAAAATGAAAACAGAATTGTTACTTGGATTGTTAATGAATGTATCTAGTGTGTCTGCTTTTTTTGCTACATTAGCGGGTCTAGCATTAATAGTTTTCACTGTTTTCTTTATAACTGGTAAATCAGATAAGTCAGCAGAAGGTGCTTTACTCATCGGTAAAAAAGGATTGAAAATTACTTTACCTATCTTTGTTATTACTTTATCTTTAGGTCTTATTCCTACAGTAGATCAGATGTTTAAAATTAGGATTGGACTTCTTAAGTTAGAACTAACTAATAAAGAAAATGTACAAGTAGGAGTTGATGAAATTGGGAAAATTGCAAAGAAACTAGAGTGTAAATATTTGGGTTGTGAAGAGAAGAAAAAAGAAAAGTCAAATGAATAAATTTAAATACGGCACTCTTATGGGTTTGTATTTTATTCTTGAGTTCTTTAGAACTATTGCGCTCATTTTTGCAATTCCTTATTTTTTGCTTAATATTTTATTCGATAATTGGAAAAAGTATCTCATTGGCTTGTCCTTAAAAAAAGGATATAGTCAAGAAGAAATAGATAAGGTTCTCAATGAATAAATTGTTAGATTTTTTAGCAAAATGTATAGTAACTATTGTGTTAACTGTAATCGGACTAGGTATCATATGGTCTTTCTTCATTCTGACAAAGGAAAAAGGTCCGTTACCTTTGTTATGTATTGTTATTTTCGCTCTCTTTGTTTGGTCAGTCGCTCGATTGGATAAACAGATATGAATAAAAATAAGTTTCTCAATAGTAATGAGCTTAAGCAATTAGAAGAATTGCTTTATAAGCATCTAAAAGATGATACGCGCAATTGTCTTTTGCTTTTACTTGCCATTAAGACAGGATCAAGAGCATCTGAGCTATTGGCTATTAAGAAAACAGATTTGGATAAACATAATAAGACTGTATATATACGCGGACTTAAGGGTAGCGATTCATTGGAAATGCCACTTCCAACTAAACTTTTCAATGAACTCTACCGTTATTCAAATACGGTTATTGGAGACTTTATATTCCCTATTTCATATGAGCGTTTTGTACAGATCTTTAAACACTATAAGAGTACACCACATTCACTTAAGGCACTGCGTCATACCTTTGCCCTCGAGTTGTATAAAAAGAGTAAAGACATTCGTCTTGTACAACAGGCATTAAAGCATAAAGCAATTTCTAGTACAGAAAAGTATCAGACTTATTTATATACACAAGAACAATTAAGGAAATTTATCCGATGAACTTCATTGAAACTATCTGGATGCATCCCACTAAAGATATCATTATAATTGTACCAGTTATTGCGCATGTAAAAAAGAGTTTCTTTTATGAATGGGTAAAGAAAAATGGATTTATTATGATTGGTGAAATATGATAATAGGTAAAAAAGGATTAGCGGTTCTATTAAGAAAATCAGATGCAAAGCTAGGCTTTTTATTATACACATCTGATAATAACATATGGTTTGTAACAGAAGATGGTAATGGCAATGAAGAATTTGTGAGATTTAATACAGGTTATTATATATTTTTAGGACCATTATAATGAGAATAAAACGATCAATTATTATTAATAGACTAAAAGACTGCTTAAGGCAAGCTACACTTGAGACTGATGATGCATTGGCGAATAAACTACTGGACTTAATGCTTATGAGTGGGATGCAATTGCCTAGTGAAGAAGTTCCTGATCCTGAGTTTCCAGAAATGCCTAACTTCCGTTGGGCTGAAGAAGAAAATGAATAACCAAAGAAAGAAGTATATATGAAATTCTCTTTAATGAATCTAATAACAACATTGCTTATCAGTCTATGTGCTCTTGCAGCACTGATGGCATTAGGAGTTACATCAAGTTTTGCCATCATAGGTGTAGGCTTTCTTGTTGGATGGCTCACACCTTTCAAAACATTCACTCCTAAAAAGAAAGAATAGTATATGCCATATATTAAGAAGGATTTAAGACTTCGACTAGATTACTTGCTAAAAGACTATCTTCATCATGAAAGTGCTAGTAATGCAGGAGAATTAAACTACACTATCACCATCATCTTGCATAAGTACTTTACAGATAATGGTTGCAACTACCAAGCTATCAATGATATTGTTGGAGCATTAGAAGGAGCTAAATTGGAGTTCTATCGCAGAATAGCTTCTACATATGAAGATACAAAGATAAAATCCAATGGAGATGTGTTTCATGAAAAAGAATAATGTAATTAAGTTTCGTAAGAAATCTAAACCTAAAAAGAATAAAATTCGTAATGCAATGGTTATTTTGTTGTTATTCATTATTGCCGCTGCCACGAGACTTAGTATGCTAATGGCGGCAATGCTTGGACGTTAAAGCTGATGATCTTTTATTGTGTATTAATATTACCAATATGAAGTATCGTATAAAGCCTTATTTAGGAAAAATTTATAAAGTTACTGAACGAGCATGTTCAGATGATGCTTGGTTTTTGACTTCTACAGAGAACTACAATGTGATTCAATTTTTGAAAAAAGATTTTATAAAGCTTGATATGAATAATAAACTCATTGGATTATTGTTTTTATGAAACAAGGCACTAAGTTTGTATGTTTTCAAAATAAACAGTTTGACAATCCTAGATATAGGTCTCCTCAAATTGGGAAACTCTATATATTTAAAGAATTTCATAGTATGTCTATTATTGATGGAAATGGTCATTATTGGTTTTTTAATGAAAGGCTACCTTATCATGGCATTTAGAAGCATTGCACAAATGGAGAAGTTTAAGCAGCTTGTTAAGGAAGGCAAGATGGATAAAACTACGTTCGACACTTGGGCACATGGTACTATATTAGCCACACTACCACAGAGGATTACACCATCTTCACCTAAGGCCGCAGAACATCCACATGCGCATGTTACAAGACATGCAAGGAAGCAAAGAAAGAAAAGAGCACGCCCGGCTAGACCTAAGTCTAGAACTAAGCGAGTTAAACGGAAAGAAAGAAAAAAGAGAACAATGCCTTTATGAATATTATAAAAAGATTAATTAAATGGAAACCAGGTTTTAAATCTTATCCAGTTCCAGGAATAGAAGAAGCTGGTAAAGAAATACAAGAGAAACATCGGGAACTGTTCTGGAGGCTTCGAGTATCTGAATTAGAAGAACAATTGAAGCAAGCAGAAGAAGATGCTGAATATGAATGTAAAGCTAAAGCAAGACGTAAGAAAGTAACTAAAGACTTAGTAAAAATGGGAAAGAGAAAAAGACAATGAAGATATCTATTGCCGATCTAAAGAAAGCTATTGTCTGGATTGAAACTAATACAAATGAAACTCACGTCACCATCAAATGGGTAGACAACATGGTAATAAGCTGCAAAGATAAATACGATGCCATCGTTGAAATAAAGCTTAGTGAAAATAATATGTTGCCGCGCCTTGTTAAAGAAGATTTTCTTTAATGAAAATGGAAATAGATACTCAAATCGTTTGTTGTTATAAATGTAAAAAACGAATTAAAACATTCTGCCCTGGATATACTAATGATTTTGATTGTTGTCATTGTTTAGGTCAAGTTACGTTTGAAGAATATAAATTATATGCTAAAATGATAATTTCAAAACTAGGAAAGTTACTATTCGAATGACTTTAGATGAGCTTATTCTTTATTATGATGGTGTTGGTTATAGAGCAAGTCGTATCGTTGCACATCGAGGATCTCATGGGGATGGATATATTAACACTAAAACACATGGTCCTAAGTATGGATATCAAGGATACGAAGAATATAAAGATAGTTTAGCTGATGATTGGGTAGGCAAACCTAATGGGAATAAGCTTCTTGCTTTGATACATAAATGAAATAATATTTGCTTTTCTATAAACTTCATGAGATGATGTTTCTATAAGGAGGTTTTATGTTATCAGTGGTAAGAGAGGAAAAGAAACTGCAGTTTAAACTTGAACATGAGCCTATCATGTTCGCCATGTCTATTCATTTCAATAATCTATTCGCATACTTTCATCCCTATAATATGTCTATTCGTAATGAGATGGATAAGAATGTGTCTATTACACCATCTGATATTATTAAGACTATAGAATTTCTATTAGTTAATAAAGATTTTCTTGACGAACACTTAACAATGAGATATGCTACACCTATGGAATTCAGATGTTCACAAATCATTCAATACTATGGAGCAGCTAAGGTTCAAGCATGGTTAAATCTCTTTTATGGTAAAGAGAAAGTGGGATAGTAATGAAACCTGTAACAGTTAAAGCTATCTGGAATAGAGAATATACTGTGCTTATGATTAAGAAGGACAATGGAGATTATTCCCTTTCAGTTGCTAGGACAACTGATAGGGAGCCCACTATATATTTTGATACACCAGATTATAAGTATGCTGATCAGTTATTTGATAAGATTTTAGAGAATTTGGAAACCTTTTAAGGAGAACTTATGTATCTTGAAGTAGAATTTGAAGATGAAATTGATGTGCATGGCTCTACTTACTACACATTGGTAGAAGTAGAAGCTAGTGGAGAAGTTGACAAAGAACAGAATGTAACCAATATAAAGATACTGTCTATTCATGATAAGGACAATGATAAGGCTGTAGCATTGAAAGATTTAGACAGTAGAGAAACTCGACGATTGTTAGAGAAAGCTGAAGATAAAATTATTACTAAGTTTATTTACGAAGGAGGACCTAGTGGGTTTGATCATGATGGGTATGATGATAATGCTGATTACTATGATGGGAACTTGGCTTCTATTCAGTCAAGTTCAGAAGATTAAGGCGAATAAGGTGGCACTAAGTCAAGAGCAGAAGAATAAACTTAAGAGTGTTAAAGAGTCATTGAAGAATATATATGAAGCAGTGCAGAAGCATGTGGAGACTAATGATCCTAAGATTCTAGCATTGCCAGATTATGGACTAATACTAGGTAGTACAACTCTTCTTATGGAAGAAGAGATTCTTAATGGTACTGCAGAAGGTAAAGAGATTATGAAGCACGCTGTAGCATTGCCTCCACAGCAGGAGCAATTGACTGGAGCTATTCAACAAGAAGGGAATGTTGTACCAATTAAAAAGACTACAACATTTCATTAAATGATTACACGCATTCGTTACAAAACTGTGGGCACTACAATGACTAATGTGACACCATTGTTTGCTAAGACAATGATGCTCAAGGTGGAGATTGATCTAATTAAGATGCGTTATGTAATTTACGATGATTCTAAAGAGCTTGTTGTTGGCGCTGATTGTAGTAGTAAACAGAAGCTGCTTAATGAAGTGAAGATAGAAGTCAAGAAACAGGGAGTCTTGTTCCACGATGAAGTACGTCCGAGAAAGACAAGAAGTAAAAAGCAAGATGATATTAATTTGAATGAAGCAATGAAAACTGATGAATGGGGAGTTGGACAATGAGTCAGAGTAAGAATAAGAAACGAAAGAAAACATTGCAAGCTGTTGATAAAGCCGATAAGAATCTTAAGAATAAGAAGAGACGTAAAGCTTATTCTCAAGAGAGAAAAGTTTTGGAGAATGTGAAAAGATTGGTACGCAAACAAATGAAGCAAGCATTAGCTGAATATAAGAAAACAAATGAATAAAGTTAATGAAACAGCTCTCATTGTCTCACTAGGATATTTAGCGGTAATTGGTGTGGCTGTATTGGCTATACATTCAGCGAGTAAAGAAGGATTTATTAAAGGTTGTGAAGCTGTAATGGTTAATATGCTTCATGGATTTGATGTGCAGAATATAGACTATGTTGACTTGCAAAAGTTCTGTGAAGATCAAAGGAAACAGCATGAATAAATTCTTAGTAACCATTTTAGCTGTTGTTTTGGCTTCTTGCCAACCAAAGTCACCTATCGATGGCAATTCTGGACATAATGCTCTATTTAGTTTCTTGTCAAACAATCCAGCATGTACTGCAGAAGGTTCATTGGTGACAATGGGATTGGATAAGAATGATAATGGCGTGCTTGATGTTAATGAAGTACAATACAGTATGGATGTATGTAATGGGATTAAAGGCGATATTGGTGGGATAGGTCCGGTAGGAAATACTGGCCCTGCTGGAGCAACTGCTCCCATTAGTGCATTCACACCAGTGGATGTGATAACACCTTGTGGTGCCTCTAGTGCTCATTATAAAGAAGTGTTGCTTGGATTAGCTAATGGTGATATTCTGTCTGAGTTTACTGGTAATGGCGGCATTGCTAATGTGTTTATACCTGATGGGAGCTATTATGATACTGATACTAGTTCTTGCAATTTTACTGTATCTACTAGTGCGAATGGTGATAGAAGCATCTTATGGAACGGAAGCAGTCACTCTGGTGGTGTTCCCTATACTCATGGTAGTGCTCATTATGATGTGGTTACTATGACTTGGACTGTGAGTTACTAACGTGAGTGAATTAAGTAAAGAAGAGGCACTTTTGTTTAATTATGTCATAGCAAACCAAGCAGCATTCAAGAAACTGCTTGCTCCCTTATCATCAGGATATTGGGATGAGCCTGTGTATCAAGCTAAGGCGGTCTTAGTGTGCCATCTTGTATCAAAGTTGAGTATTGATGTTGACATTGTGCTGGACTTCATGCAACAATTAAATATGGAGGAACTATTATATGCTAACGCATAGCGAGACTTTGACAAGTGAGATATTCATGGACCAGAGTGATTCTCAGTTGGAGTTTACTTTGAAGAGTTTATTGGATAATGAAGATTCTTTTGATGTTGTAGAATTTATTCTCACATCAAAGGATCAGTTAGGATTCGTAGTAAATCGTGACTTCTATGTTAATGCTTTGCTTAATGAATTAGCTTTTCGTGGGCGAGTAAAATGCTTCAGCCGCTAGATTTTCTTTTCCTAGGTATTTTATTTGGATGTGCTGTATATTTGGGCTTGCGCTTCTGGATAAAATATGTTATGATTAATGCTGACACAAATGATGAAGAGATGATGGAGAAGTATTTAAGGTTAGTGTATATTAAAGAGAAGAGGAAAAGACTATGAAAGCGAGTCTTGCTAAGAAGAAAACTTTAGAGTTTAAAAGGAAATTCTTTTCTAAAGATGTTGCAGAGATACTTCACCATATTGAATATGCGGCTAATAATGGAAATTATAGCTTCATTATTTTAAGATCATTTAATGATGAAGAAATTAAATTTATGAAAAAATTAGGATATAAATTCAAGAAGAACTTTCCGAAGGATTCTTTTCCTCAATTAGAAATTAGTTGGAAATAGGAGATTGTATGATTAAATCATTGACAGTTAGTATTGAATCTGCAGATAAAGATGGATATATGAATATTACAGGAACTCAGAATGCTGTAGACTTCGTAAAAGAAGTAGTACTTACTGTTGGTATTCACAAGATTGCGGTTAATTCTCAAGAGCTTGCTGAAGCTCTTGCTACTATTGTAGATTTTCAGACTCCTCCTACAAGTATAGTTACAGTTGAAACAAAAGAACTCGGTTTAGTGCATCAACCTATGCCTAGTGGTATTTCTAATCTGGGATGGACTAAGTAATATGGGATTGGATTTAAAAGCAGCGGCAGAAGCATTATCAAAAAAAAATATTACACAGATTCAAGTAGAATCTGCTTATAGTTGGGCTTCGAAAGCTATCGTTGCATATAAAAACTTTAATGGAAAACACGATATTCGTTGGTTTTTGGACGCAGAGACTTATTTTGCGGAGGCATTAGAACATGCGGGAGCCTCAGAGTTGAAAGCATCTCAAATTACTAAAGAAATCAAAGATGCTATTGAACCACTACGTGCTGAAGCTAAGAAGCATATCGCTAAGAAAAGTTTCATCTAAATGAAATGCTGGTTATTTCATAAATGGACAAAATGGTCTAATCCTACAGTAGTAACTACTTTTAATGACGTTACTAATGATGATGGTGGAACTGTTGCACAAAGTAAAGTTTGTGAACGTTGTAATATGAAGAAGTGGCGAAGAGTTTTAGTTACAAATTAGTGAACACAATGAATTATTATATAAACACAAAAATTTATGGATTACCAGTTCCGACAAAGACTGGTCATAATACTTCTCCAAATAAGCTTCGTAAAGATCTTGAATATATTCATAAAGTACATATTAGAGGTTCTGACTATTACAAAGTTCATTTAAAAAGACAAGGAATTTCTAAAATTAAGTACTTTAGTAAATTAAAAGAAGCTAAGTTGTTTGTAGAGTTTCTTAGATTGAATAAGTATTTATAAAGTAGTAGACAATGAGTTTGTAATGAGGTATAATTAGGATATGTCATCAATATTTCAAACACCTCAATTCTTAAATGGCAAGGTGTACTTAGAGATTTCTACAGTACAATTCTGGTATAATATCATTACGAAGCTTATGAGACAGGCTTCTGGCCAATTGCTTGTGCAACTGACAAAGTGTCAGACTGATTTGAATGCTGTATTAGCTTTACCTGTTAATCCCGCAATAGCAGTAGGATTAACAATAGTGCCCATCACTATTGTTGTGGAGATTCAAAATACTTTAGCAGTGTTTAGTTATCAATTTTCTGGATATCCTGCTGATCCGAATGCTTATATGGATTTGAATACTCAGATTGATGGCGTTTATATTCAATTTTCCAGCGCCTTCTATAACGGAGCTTATACAACTAAAATCGTAGTAGTAGAATGATTTATATTTTACAAAGAATTAAACATTCTGATTATTCATTTACACCTGAGATGATAAAAGGTAATATTTATATTTCTGATAAAAAATATGAAAATGGAAATGGGGAATTTTTCCATATAGGAAAAGATCCTTACAATCCTTATACAGATGAACACCGAGGGGGATTTTATGTTGAAAACTTTGAAGTTCTTGCTGAAATAAATGATGATAATAAACTTTTAAAGTTGTTACTAAAATGATTTTAAGTATTATAAAACATCCATCAGAAGTTCTGTCACAAAGATGTGAACCTATTAAACGTATAAACAAAGATCTTGTACAATTAGGTAAGGATATGCTTGAAACCCTCAAGTCGAATTCTGGATTAGGATTGGCGGCAAATCAAGTGGGGATGCTTCACAGGATTATTGTAATTACAGTAAAAGATAAACCTTTGCTTATGTATAACCCCACAATTATGTCACAGAGCACAACAAGGCGCGCAGCAAATGAGAAATGTCTTTCTTTCTCTGTTGATGAAGAGTATTCAGTTAAACGGCCTACGTTTGTTAAGGTGAAATTTCAAGATATGAATTCTAAGGTAAAGTTTCTTCATTTGGAAGATTTGGAAGCTAGATGTTTTTTTCATGAGCATGATCACCTTTTAGGTGTGACAATGGACGTGAACGGAGAGAAAATTGATAAAGATTAGTTTTTCAGCAGCTCAAAAATACCTACTTTCGCCCTTCAGTTATTTTGCGCATTATTACTTGCGTTTGCGACCTGTTCAGCTTAGTTCTGCTCTAATCTTTGGTTCAGCTTTAGATACTGGATTGAATAGCTTATTGATGGACATAAAGAATGAAGTGTCAGTCAATCTAGATAAAGCTAAAGAAGCATTTAACTCAGCATTTGAAGATAATCCACTTATTAAATATAGTAAAGCTGATTTAGACGAAAGCCTACTTACAGAAGAAGATTTACAATCTGATAAGAATAAATCATGGTTATCTCTCAAAAGAAAGGGCCATGTTCTCATTGAAGAGTATCATTCTCAAGTCATTCCCAAATTAGAGAAAGTTCTGCTTGTACAGCATGAGATTAATCTTAAAAATGCTACGGGAGATGTATTCACTGGTATCATCGATTTCGTGGGCCAAATTGGGGGAAAGCTATATGTAATTGACAATAAGAGTTCCACAAAGAAGTACACTCCCGAATCTGCTAATGAGAGTGCGCAACTTTCAACTTATCATGAGTCAATTAAGAATGAGTACAAACTTGATGGTGTTGCATATATAGTGTTACCAAAAACTGTAAGGAAGAAGAAACTCCCTAGAATAGAGATTCAAATTATCTTTGGTGAAGCCAATGAAGAACTCACTGATAAAACATTTAAAGAATATGACGAAGTTCTCACTGGTATTAAGACGGGGAAGTTTCCTTGTACTCCAGAGAAGTGCTGTAAAGAATTCTGGGGATGCGCTTACGAAGGCTTCTGCAAGTCGGGTGGAACTGATATGACTGGTCTTGAGTTTAAGAAAGAAAGAACTAAGTGAAGTATTTTTTAACTATTCTGTTTCTGTTCTCATTTACTGTCAATGCAAAAACAATTAGAGTCGGTGTAGTGGATTCAGGCATGCCAAACTTCGACACTAATCTGAAAGTATGTCCTAATGGTGTGTATGATCTTACTCACACTGATGTATACGATAAAATCGGCCATTCTACCAATATTCTAGGTATTATATCTAATGGGCTTAAAGATATAGACTATTGTGCTGTAGTTATCAAAGTTTATGATGAAAACTCAGCAGATACAACATTTATCACACATTTAATAGCTTATCTATATCTTTATTATCTTCATGTTGATGTTGTAAATTATTCATCTGTAGGAGCGGAAGATGAAGGCAAGGCAGAAGAAGTGCTAATTAAAGGCATGATTAGTCGGGGAGTTAAGTTTGTTGCTGCAGCAGGTAATCATAATGTAGATTTAGATAAGAACTGTAGTGCATTTCCTGCTTGTATTCCTGGAGTAATATCTGTAGGTAATTTAAAATCAGATGGTGCTAGACATAGTAGTAGTAACTATGGTAAGATAGTGAAAGTATGGCAAATTGGCGTCAATGTATGTGCAAATAATATATGCTACACCGGGACTAGCCAAGCTACGGCAAAACAAACAATAGAAGAAGTCAAAAAATTAATAAAGGAGCGAAGATGAGCGAAATTGATGATGCACAGGATTTTGTAAATGCTAGCAGTTCATATACACAACCTACAAGTAAAAATCGTAATCATACGAATCCTTCTTCTTTAAGAGATTTTATGGATGCTTTAGATGATGAAGATACGGTAAAACCGGGACAACCTACACAGTATTCACTATATTCTACTGGATATGTCTCCACTACTCCCACAATTAGCCGACTTCCTGCTGGATGCTATAATATTGTCCATGATAATAAGTGTGTGTTTGCTGAACCTGCAGCAAAACCAGCTGGACTTCTATTAGAGTTACCAGAGATGCGTTCTGAAGAAGTAATCAAGGTTGTAGAGAACTTTTGGAATTCAGAGAAGGATTATAAAGAAGGAAATGAATTTGTCATTGGTGGAGCTGCATATCGTGCAGGTAGTCTTTTATATGGTCCTCCAGGCAGTGGCAAGAGTAGTACCATAAAAATCGCAGCATTAAGAATGGTGAAAAGAGATGGAATTGTGTTTTATTCAGCATTAGATGCTGGATCTATCTCTTCATTCCTATCTGATTTTTCAAAGATTGAACCAGGACGTAAATGCGTTGTTGTGTTGGAAGATTTAGACAGTTTGATTGAACGTTATGGCGAAGCGGGCTACCTAGAGATGCTGGATAGTGCTAAAACGATTGACAATGTGTTCTTCATTGCTACTACTAACTACCCAGAGAAGTTAGATCCAAGAATTTACAATCGTCCAGGAAGATTCAGTCATGTTATTAAAATTGGACTTCCTACAGAAGTAACCCGCAGAGCTTATCTTAAAGCTATTCTAAAGAATCATCAAGACATTGATTACATTGTAGAAAACTCTAAAGGCTTCACTGTTGATCATCTGTCAAGTTTACTTAATGCCGTGTATCGGGAAAAAAAGAATTTAGAAACAGAAATTAAACGACTTCGCGTGCTTTTCAAAGTTCCTATTTCAGAGGAAAAATCTTTAGGATTTGGATTAAATGAAGAAGAAGATGAATTATAGAAACAACATAAGTTTCTATAGATGTAAAGTAAATAATTAAATATGTTGCATAATCAAACTATTAGTAGTATACTAAGATTCATAGGAGTAAAGAAACAAATGGCTAAATTTAAAAAACATGCGGAAGAAACTGTAGAAGTATTACCTACAGGAATTAATGTCACTGTTGATAACTTCGAAGCGCCTGAAGCTCCTCCGAAGTTCACTCGATATATGGTTGGTACTTTCCTTGATCCACAAACGAAGGAATGGATGATTGCTTATGCTCATTTTGATCCAGTAACTAAATCTGTTGATGTATTGCAGACAGAGAGAGTCGCGGGCAACGAAGAAGTGATGATTGAGAGATTTCAGATTAAGATTGGCAATCTAGGACTTATGTCTACAGAAGATGTTCAATCAGAAAATAAAGTGGAGATTTACTAATGAATTATGAAGATATTCTTAAAATAGTAAAACCAACTAAAATTCTTCAAGATCATTTAATGACTTATCTTAAAACAATCGAAGAATATGAACAAGAAAAGAATCAGTTACAAAGTCGATTAACAGAAGTTAATTTTCAAGTAGCAAGTCTATCAGTTCTACAAATTGCTGTAGAAAATGAGTTAAATAAAGGAAATAAATAATGTTTTCAGATACAATCACTAAAATTGCTCCTGCTCTTCTAAAAGCCCAGAAAGAAATGGGTAACTCAGTTAAAGGTTCATCTAATCCTTTCTTTAAAAGCCGATATGCTGATCTTAATTCAGTACGCGAAGCTGTAACACCAGCACTTCATGCGAATGGTATTGTGATTCTTCAGTTGAATCAGCATCTCAATGGTAAGAACTTTGTTGTTACAACACTTCTTCATGAATCAGGTGAATTTATTACTTCTGAAACTGAAGTAGTAAGCAAAGATGCTTCAAATCCACAAGCTCTAGGAAGTGCTATTTCTTATGCACGTCGCTATGGACTTCAGTCGATGCTTTCTATTGGCGCTGATGATGACGATGGTGAAACTGCTGTAGGTCGCGCTACAACAAAGTCTAATGGGAAAACGCAACAGACTCTTCCTGGTCCAGTTACTATCAGCCCTGCCAATCAAAGTGGAGCATCATTTGGTTCATTTCGTCAAGGAAATAAATAATGGCAGCACCTACTGGTGACGATCTTAATGCTGTTTATAAAGAAATTAAATCTGATGAAGGAGATCTTCCTCCTCTTGAACAAGTAGTTAATCCTGCTTCTCTTGAAGAGAAAATGGTGGAGAAAGCTTTAGCTGAAGATCCTACTGGAACTCCAGCGGATAAAGCTGCTGCCTTTTTTCAACGTTCTGTAGGTGATTTAAAAGTTCACATTGATAGAATGTCTTTGCGAGGTTTGAAGCGTATGATACTTTATCAAGCTACTTATCCTTTCTTAGGTAAGGAATACAAGCTAAAAGTTGGCAGTCCTGAGTATAAAGCGGCATATCGGTTCAATGAGATGATTACACAGAAAGTATTGATGCAACTTCAGTTTGAACATGAAAAAGCAATGAAGGCCATGGAAGATGGAAAAGTTTCAGATAATCAATTAACGTTAAATAAAGGAGAATCAGATAATGACACAAGCAAAGAATAGTGGAAAAGGTATGGTAAAGATTGGTGGAGTCTGGCTTAAGAATGAAAATAAAAAGAAAAAGGCTACTGACCCAGATAGTTTCAGTATTAAACTGGGACAGGATCAAAATACTGATCCTAAGTATAATCTCAGTGTAGAACTAGTAGTTAAGAATTCAGCTGGAGAAGTTGTAGCTCATCAAACCGATGGATGGGTTACTTTAAAAGACCCCCGTTTTAGTGATTTTTTGACTGATGAGCAGAAAGCTAAAATTCCTAAAACTCTGCAGTTTGATGTTCTAGTTGGTAAAATTTAATTAATCTTTACGCTGTTGACTATCACTGCGCCCTCAATGACACAATAGTACCCGTATAGTCGATAAAAGAGTTCCCTCCCTCTCTTTATCTTCTAGTGACGGGTTTTTTCTTAAATGGGAGTAAATTACGTGCTTATGTCTAATCAAAAATTCTATCGCATTATGAATGGTCTAAATAAGAACGCTTGGATGCTGCCAAGTGAAGAAGTAATTCCTTATCTTAAAGGAAAAGGCCCACACTTCGTTTCCACTTCATACTATACAAAACAACAAGCAGAAGAATTCAAGAAAACTAAATCTGTTGCTGGAATGACTGATTTAAAGACCAATCAACTCTGGTTTGATTTTGATTCTCCAGATCTGGAAGAATCACGTAAAGAAGCAGTAGAACTTCGAGAACGATTATTAAAACATTTCTCAGATAGTAATATAGAATTATTCTTTAGTGCAAATAAAGGATTTCATATTACAGTTAAATTAAATAATGATCTTACTTCACAACAAGTTAAAAAGATCGTGCTCAAATTGGGTAAAGGTCTTAATACTCTAGATCTTAAGATATATGATGCGAATCGCATTCTTCGTGCAACTAACACAAAACATGAAAAAACTGGATTATATAAAATTCATTTGACTGAATTTGAGCTTAGAATGCGTTCTATTGATGAAATTAAAGAATTAGCTAAACAAACTAGAGATATCAATTATATTGTAACTGCTGCAGAACTACCAGAAGTTCTTCTTGTTGAAGAAGAAAAGGTAAAACCTCCTTCTGTCGTTCTAGATGAATCAGATCCACTAAAGATTAAAGATATTGATTTTTCTAATCGTCCACATGGCTGGCGAGATTACAAATGGTCACTTGCACAAGGTAGATTTGAGATTGGTAAAAGAAACCATAGCTTCATGGTTATTGCATCAACTTGTCGGGCTCTTAAGTATGGGCGTGACCATACAGCAGCTATATGTGCTGCAGCAGACAAGCTTCACTGTGAAATCACTGGTGACTCAGAAATGGGAGAATCAGCTTTAGAGCGTGAAGTATTAGATGTAGTGTTTGGTAGCCATTGGAATGGTGGGCAGTATTCAGTAGAGAATGACATTGAACTGCGAAATTACTGTAATAAACACGGGTTTAAAGTAGAAAGAGATGACCATATCACACAAGTTATCAATCTACAGGATGTAAATGCTTCTTTCAAAGACTTTGTAAAGAATATTGATAAGAATACTATCAAAACAGGCATTAAACGTTTAGATGATGCATTGCCTATTACTATCGGTAATAATTTGGGATTAATCGGAGCTGCTGGAGCTGGTAAGACGGCAATTGCATTAGAGATTCTTAAACACACATCAATGAATGGTGTAATCTCCGTTATGGCATCTCTTGACATGCATCGCAATCGGCTTTATGAGAAAGTACTTTATAAAGTAAGTCAAAATGTATATAAAAAATCAATATCGAGAGAAGAACTTTATTCAAAGTATCAAGATGATGAAGATGGTGAACTTGCTGCAGAAGTAAAGAAACAATATGGGAATGTTTACTTCTATGACAGAAGTAGTCCCACTGTCGATGACTTAAGAAAGTTCATTCTTAATGTAGAAGCTCATACTGGCCAAAAGGTTAAGCTTCTAATGGTGGATTACTTTGAGCGTATTGGCAGTGATATGACTGATGCCACTGCTTCAAGTCTAAAGATTGCCAATCAACTGCAGGACTTGCTTAACGATTTAAACCTTGCTATCATCACTTTAGTGCAGCCGAATAAGTTTAGCTTAGCTGGTGGTCCAGACACTCCTATTCTCTCTTATACGGCCATTAAGGGCTCTAGCTTCCTTTATCAGTCGTTTAGGTCCATTGTCTCCATCTGGAGACCCTTCTTTAATGCTAAGATGACTCATTTGGATAAGTTTTTGGAAATGGCTATTCTAAAGAATGATTTGGGCGAATTAGATCATTTCACTTTTAATTGGGAAGGTAAAACTGGATCAATTACAGAGATGAGCGAAGAACAGGAATTTACTTATAAGAGCAATCTGGAAGAGAAGAAGAACATTCTATCTCCAGAAGATGATGAAAGTTTTAGTAAATTTAGGAGATCATGAAATCTACACCAAATAAAGACATAAGTGATATATTCTGGTCAACATTCGTTGGTGAATATGTTGAAATTGCTTGTGAATTTGAAACTACTACATCAGGTAAACTTCCTGTGGCATTACAAGGGTATTTACTTGATGCTGATGAAGAGTATTACTTCTTGGGAAAGAATCCCATTGAAATTAGCTCTACGGTGAAAAGGGACAAGATTGCTTATATAGAGATTATTGAAGATGTTGATCAAGCTACAATGATTCTAGAAGAGATGCCAGTTCCTGAAACGGAAGAAGAAAATAATTGATGTTCGCTATTAAAATTCAAGATCCAATTCATCCTAAGTATTGGATAATAATTTCAGAAGCTGGGAAAGTTTATCTATCTTATAAAAAAGACTTTATAAGCATTGAAAAAACTTTATTAGATCAACCCCTTTTTGACTTGCAGTATCCAGAAGCAGAAATTCAAATGTTAGTGAAAACTATAAATACGAAACTTGTGAGGCTTTTGTTTGAATAATGATGCACTCATTTTCGGGAGAAATGAAACTAATGCAATTGTCAGTATAGAGGACAATAGAGATGGCACTATGCAAATCTTCCAGCAGGATAATAGTGGTAAGATTATTGAAACTACTGTGTCTAATGAGTATTGGATTCTCACTGATCAGCATACTGATAATCATTGCAAAAGGCTTATCGGAGATGGATATTATAAGTATCTTAATCCCTTTACATCAAGAGATGACTTTGAACAAGCGAAACGTCACTTTAGACAATATAATGATAAAGCTTATTTCATCAATGACCCCAAAGAAGCCTTTATGGTGCGTAATGGCTACAGCTACTACAAAGGCTTAAAGCATTCAGAAGTATCAGTGTTGTCATTCGACATTGAAACAACAACATTAGAGCATAACAAAGATGCTAAAGTTCTAATTATTTCAAATACATTTAGAGATAGTAAAGGTAATAAAGAAAGGAAATTGTTCTGTTATGATGAATACATGTCAGATAAAGATTTTTTTGAAGCTTGGTGCTCTTGGGTTCGTGAAAAAGATCCTTCAATTCTTGTTGGTCATAATATTTTTGGTTTTGATTTTCCCTATGTTGACTACTGTAGTCGTCGGGCTGGTGTCGAGCTTAATTTGGGACGTAAGGGCAAGAGTATTAGGTTTAATAAGTACAGTAGCAAATTTAGAAAAGATCAGTCGCAATTCCTTGACTACAATAAATGCTACATCTTCGGAAGAGAAATCATAGATACTTATTTCCTTAGTATCAAGTTTGATGTAGTGCAGAAGAAATATGAAAGTTATGGTCTCAAGCCCATCATTAAAGCTGAAGGTTTGGAAATAGAGGGACGTCAGTTCTATGATGCAAGTTTAATTCGTAAGAATTACACTATACCAGAAGAATGGGA
>OCZT010002014.1_pt1 | contig 21049 bp, 16 predicted proteins | sample 1539031 | NCBI WGS metagenome assembly OCZT01 (sample SAMEA3539308, study PRJEB22396) | soil metagenome | biome: tundra; feature: field; material: soil | place: USA | collected 2010-05 | depth 0.15 m | reverse complement strand
CGGGAGTGCCTGCTCTACCACGGATCGACCTCTCTCGATGTCGCCGGGCAGTGGCTTGTGTGTTGCGCGGGAACCTCGCCTACCGAGCCCTTCGTTGTTGCACGGTCCGCACGGCGTCACGGATCGCGCGTGAGAATAACACGGGCAGCCGAGTATTGTCAAGGGGGACTTTTGCACCATATACCATACCGGGTATGCTTATCATACCGTGGGAGGTATGGTATGTCACGGAAGCGCACCGGCGCTCGGCACGACATTCCCGCGCCGCTCCGCGTCCGCGACTCTTCTTCAGCTTCGCGAGGATCATGGCGCACATCATCACCGACAAGGAACGGTTGCTCCGCCGCACCGAGCGGCTCATCGGCCAAGTCGAGGCGATCAAGCGGTCGCTCGACGAGGACGATGACTGCGCCGACATCATGCACCTCCTCTCGGCCGCGCGCGGCGCCATCAACAGTCTCATGGCCGAGGTGGTCGAGGACCACATCCGCGAACACATGGTGGATACGGACCGCAAGCGGTCGGCGGCGGAGTCGCGGGCCGCGGAAGAGCTCATCGAGGTGGTGAAGATGTCGCTGCGGTGAACGCGTGCGGCGCCCGGTCGACTCCGGGCGCGGCGGCGCGCCGCGGGGGCCTCACGACTGACGCTGGCTGAGCCACACCTGGTAGAGGACCACCACGGTCATGAACACCAGATAGAGCCGGAGCGACCACACGACGACCCGCGCGAGCCCCGTCAGCCGGCGGCGGGCGATTGGCCGCCGCTTCAGCCCCGCGAGTTGACCGCGCTCAAGCGACGCCAGCACCATGTCGTGGTCGGTCGAGCTGATCACTTCGACGGTCTTCTCGTGTGGGGTCATCGGTCGGCCTCCTACGTGCCGCCCAGGAACGCGAACGCGCGTGGTGCGATCACGCTCACGCCGAAGAGCAGTCCCGCGAGCGTGAGAAAGACGACGACACCGATCGCGAGTACGTTCATCCATCGCGGGCTCACGAGGTCGCCCATGATTTCGCGGTCGTTCGCGAGCATGTAGAGAAACACGAGCGCGGGCGGCATCGCGAGCACCGCGACCACGTTGACCAGGAGCACCACGGCAACCAGCGGAAGCCCCGGAATCAGGACGATCCCGCCCGCGGCCGCCGCGCAGCAAAACAGCACGGCGTAGAACGCCCTGCCATCCGCGACGGGCAGGTTCAGACTGTGCGGCCGCCGCGCCACCTCGCCGAACGCGTACGCCGACGAGATGGAGATCGTGACCGACGCGACCATTCCGGCCTCGACGACGCCCAGCGCGAACAGCGCCGCGCCGGTGTGCCCGATCAGCGGCCCGAGCGCCTGCGCGAACTCGGCCGCCTGGAATCCATCGGCGGTCATGTGGTGGGCGAACAACGGAGCGGTCGCGAGGATCGTCGCGACCGCCGCGGTCGCGGCGAGGGCGCCGCCCAGCATCGTGTCGATGCGGCCGAGCTGAATGTCCTTGCGCGTGAGCCCCTTGTCGACCGTCGTGCTCTGCTGGAAGAAGAGCATCCACGGGGTCACGGTGGCGCCGATGTCCGCCACGATGACGATCAGCGTTTCCTGGCTCAGTCCCCCGGGCAGCGGCTTCCAGGTGACGAGGGCGTGACCGACGGCCGACCAGTCCGGGTGCGCGAGCAGCGCCACCGGAACGAAGACGAGGTTGAAGGCGGCGATGGCGAGCAGCGTGCGCTCCCACGTCCAGTAGCGGTGCGTGATGACCGCCAGGCAGAGGAACACGAGCGCGCTCGTCACCGCCGCCCAGGGCGGAACGCCGAAGAACCCGAGCCCCGCGCGGATCGCGATGAACTCCGTAATGAGCGTCAGGAAGTTCCCGATCCCCAGGTCGATCATCGAGAACCAGCCCCAGAACGGCCCGAAGCGCTCGAAAATCAGCTCCGCATGGCCGCGATGCGTGGCGGCGCCCAGGCGCATCGTCATCTCCTGCACGACGATCGCCATGCCGAACGTGAGGACGACGAACGGAATGAAGAATCCGACGCCGAACTTCGCGCCGGTGACGGCATACGAGATCATGCTCGGGCCGTCGTTCTCGCCGAGCATGACGAGGATGCCGGGGCCCACGAGCAGCCAGAGCAGGCGGAATCTCGAGCCGAACCCCCGGCGCGTGCGCGCGTCGGACACGCGCTTGCGGTCGTGGGCGCGATCGACGTCCTCGTGGGTGATGACGACGTCGTCCTTGGGAGCGGCAGGCTGCAGCACGTTTGTATTTAGTACGTCCTAACTACTGATGTCAAGGCGGCCTACACCCTGTCGCCACCGCGCCGGTTCGGTTATGCTGGAGATGCCACTTTCGGGCAATGCGGTGAGCGATCCCACATACACGGCGTCCGTCGAGGACTACCTCAAGGCGATCTACGAGCTGTCGCGCGGACGCGGGCACGCCACGACCTCGGACGTCGCGACGCGACTCGGCGTCGCACGGCCCTCGGTCAGCGGCATGGCCGCACGGCTGGCCGTGCAGCGGCTCGTCACGCACGAGCGGTATCGGGGCCTCAAGCTGACACAGGCGGGCAGGGGAGTCGCGCTGCAGCTCATCCGCCGGCATCGGGTGATCGAGGCGTATCTCGTGACGGCGCTGGGATACACCTGGGACCAGGTGGACGGCGAGGCGGAGCGTCTCGAGCACGCGGCGTCGGACGACCTGGTCGACCGCATGGCGCGGGCGATCGGAGAACCCGAGGCCGATCCGCACGGCGCGCCCATCCCGTCGCGGCGAGGCACGGTCGTCGAGCAGCCGCGCCGTTCACTCGACCAGCTGGCTCCCGGCGATCGTGCGCGCGTCGTTCGGGTCGAAGACGACGATCCCCACTTCCTGCGTCACCTCGCTTCGTTAGGCCTCGTCCCCGGGGCAACGGTCCGGCTCCTCACGCAGGCTCCCTTCGAGGGGCCGTTGGCCGTTCGAGTCGGCTCGAAGACGCGACAGGTAGGACCGTCCCTGGCAGCCCGGGTGTTCGTGGCCTCGCCTCACAGGACCCCCCGGCCGTCGACTGCTCCTCCGAAGCCGCGCTGACGGGAGCTGCCACCCGAGCTTAACAAATGAAGGAGCCCGGCGTCTGCCTGTCATGGTGCACGCGTGCGACGGCGTGCGCGCCGCAGCAGACCCCCGGACCATTCTGTCACGAACAATGAGGTACTCGAACATGAAACGAATTGCGTTCGCGGCTGGTGCGGTCGCACTGGCCATCGGTATCGGCGCTTGCGGCAACGCGAGCACCGCTTCGCTATCGCCGTTGCAGCTGACCGCCGGCGACACCGTCGCCGCCATGGTTACCACCGCCGGCAATGGGGTGATCAACGATCTCGACGTGATAGGGTCGGCCGAATCGACAATCGGTTTCCAGTTCTCGCCCTCCGGCGTTACCGGGATCTCGGCGGGCGTGACGGGCGGGCGTGAACTGCTGGCCGGATACACTCCCGCCAGTGGATGCACGCTGAACACCTCCACTGGGAGGTTCGACTGCCCACCGGTCACCAACAACGGCCTCACGCTGACTCGCAGCTTCGCGTTCTACAACGCCGCGGGCGTGCTGGTGTCGAAGTTCAACGACACGACCACGGCCTCGATCAACGTCACGACGACCGAGACCGGCGTCCGTCCGACGGCCACCGGAGCCGACACCATCTCGGGGACACGCAACATGACGGTGAGCGGTCTGGCGGGCCACAACACGACGCGAACCTGGAACGGCACGGGCAGCCGCACCGTCGGCGGTTATTACACCGACAGCGCAGCCTCGCGCACCTACGACAATTCCGAGACCACGATGTTCACGAACATTGTGGTGGCCCTTCCGCGCACGTCGAATCCCTATCCGACGTCGGGCTCGATCACGCGACAGGTCAACTGCGTGGGGACTGTGACGAAGGGCACGAAGAGCCGGACGCTCACCACGGCGAGGACCATCACGGTGACTTTCAACGGCACGGAGTTCGTGCCCATGACGGTCGGCAGCACGAGCTACACCCTCGACCTCGCGACGGGCAAGGCGACGAAGAACTGACGCCCTGACCGTTCCGGGGCAAGGCGAAGGGCCGCGGCGCTGCCGCGGCCCTTCGTGCGTTCAGGCGATGCCGGCGTGGTCCGCATCCGCCACTCGGTTCGCGGCGAGTGCGCGCGCATCCTATTCGAAGCGGAGTGCCTCGATGGGATCGAGCGTGGAGGCCCGCCATGCGGGCCACACGCCGAACACGATGCCGACGGCGGTCGCGAACCCGAAAGCGATCAGCACGGAAGGAAGGTCGATCACGGTCTTCCACCCCATGATGGCGCTGAGTTGCGAGGCCCCGATCGCACCGACCGCCACGCCCACGCCGCCACCCACGAGACAGAGCATCACCGACTCGTTCAGGAACTGCAAGAGGATGTTGGCGCGCGTGGCGCCCAGCGCCTTGCGCACGCCGATCTCTCGCGTGCGCTCGGTGACCGAGACGAGCATGACATTCATGATGCCGATGCCGCCGACGAGCAGGCTGACCGCCGCGATGCCGGCGAGCAGCATCGTGAACGTCTCCGTGGTCTCGCTGAGCGTGAGGAGCAGGTCGGACTGATTCCGGATCCTGAAGTCGTCGGGATCGCCGAGCCGCGTCTTGTGGGAGCGCCGCAGCGCGGCCTGGATCTCGGCCATCGCGCTGGTGAGGGAGTCCTCCGAGCTCGCGAGCGCCCAGATGTCGTCAATGCGGTCGGTGCCGATCACGTGAAAGCGGCTGGTCTGGAACGGGATGAGGATCTGTTCGTCGCCGTCGCCAAAACCGGTCGTTCCCTTCTGGGTGAGCACTCCGATCACGGTGAACGCGCGGCCGGCGATCCGGATCTGCTGGCCGATCATCGACTCGGCGTCGCCGACGTTGAGGAGCGGGAGCACGTTGGCGCCAAGCACCGCGACCTTGCGCCTCCCGGCTTCTTCCGCCGGTCCGAACATGCGTCCGGCCGCCATGCGAAAGCCCCGCACTTCGGGGAAGTTGGCTGCCGTGCCCGTCACTTGGACGTTCGTATTCTGGTTCTTCCACACGACCTGGAGCTGCCGATCCTGCTGCCAGTTCACCGCGAGCACATTCGGCGACCGCTGCACGATCATGTCGACGTCCTTCGTCGTGAGCTTCACCGTGGTCGTGGACTGGATCCCGGCCGTGTGCACGTGCTGCGGGTTGATCTGGAGCACGGTCGTCCCGAGACGTGCGATGCGCTCGGCGATCTGCGCCTGGGCCCCGTTGCCGAGGGCCACCATGGCGATCACCGCTCCGACGCCGATGACGATGCCGAGCGTCGTGAGCAGCGACCGGAGCTTGTTCACACGAAGTGCGTCAACGGCGACGCGAAAGGTTTCGGAAAGGAGCATGAAATCGTAGTTCCCTATGAAGCCGAAGCGTGTTCCATTAGAATGTATGGTGTCAGCGGTTGAAACGGAGTCGCCGTGCGGAGTGACCCAGGGTCGATACGACGCCGTATTACACGCCACGCGCTTCGGCGCGCGGTGGGCGCTGCCGTGCTGATGCTTTTCGCGCGCCAATCGATCGCCCCTGCGTGGCTCGCGTGCGAGGGAGCAGGCTCGCGCGCGTCGACGGCTGCCGATGTTGCCATGCGGCACCAGGCCCAGGCGCCATCGCATGGCATGCCGTCACATGCGCCGGCTCCGGGACGTGGTTCGGGCTGCGATCATTCCTTGGCGGACAACTCCTGCTGCGCAGCCCTCGGTTGCGCGCCGGCCGTCGTGGACGCGCCCGTGCTGGCTGTTGTGCCGCTCGAAATCCAGCCGCTCGCGATTCCGGCTTCCGCGGGGCGCTTCCTCTCGCCGGTGTTCGCGCCGGCTGTTCCACCTCCGCGAGCCTGACCTGATCGCTCGCGCGGCCTGAACGCCGCGCGCCTCGACGCGCATTTGCGCGCGAGCGGCACCGGCCATCGCCGGGCGCCACACCAATCAGGTTCTGGAGGGAGGACCGTGCATCTCGTCAACTTCAGTGACGCGCCGCGGCGTTGTTCGCAGCTCGTCACCCGTCTCTTCGCTGGAGTCGCGGTCATCGCGACGGCCGCTCGTGTCGCCGCGCAGGCGCCCGCACCGGCGCCGGGCGACTCCGTCCTGCTCGCGACCATGCTCTCAAGCGTCGAGCGGACGAACCCGCGGCTCGACGCTGCCCGTGCCACGGCCCGCGCGGCCCGCGCGCGGGTGCCGAGCGTCACCCGGCTGCCGGACCCGCAACTTCAGCTCGGCTGGATGAACTACGAACTGCCGAACCTCCGTCCGATGGACGCGATCGGCATGACGCAGCTCCAGCTCATGCAGCTGGTGCCCGTCAACGGCAAACTCCGGCTCGCCGGAGTCGTCGAAACGGCGCGTGCCGACGCGACGGCGACTCGAATCGCCGACGTGTCGCTCGACCTTCGTCAGCGGGCGTCCATGGCCTTCTACGACATCTACACGGTGGACGGCACGCTCGGCGTGGCACGCGAGACGCGGCGGCTGCTCCAGGATATCGGCGACCTCGCGGCGAAGATGTACCAGGTGGGCGACGGCCGTCAGGCCGACGTGCTCCGCGCCAACGTCGAGCTCGCGCGAATGCAGGAGGACATCGACCGCATGGAGTCGATGCGCGCGACGATGACCGCCCGCCTGAACGCGCTCCAGCTGGCGCCGTCCGATGCGCCGATCGGTTCTCCGCGACTTCCTCGCTTTCCACTGGCGCTGCCCCCGCTGGACTCGCTCACGCGCCTCGCCGAGATGAACCGGCCGATCCTGCGCGCCGGCGCGCAGGATGTCGAGGTTGCCGATGCATCGGCCCAACTGGCGCAACGCCAGATCTGGCCGGACCTCCAGCTCGGTGTCCAGTACGGCCAGCAGCCGGGACCGAACGGCGCGCAGCGCATGGGGAGCCTGATGATCGCCGCGACGCTGCCCATCTACGCGAAAAGCCGGCAGTACCAGCTGCGCGAAGAGGCGAATGCGATGCATGCGATGGCGGTCTCGGATCTCGCGGCGATGCGCGCCGAGACGCGCGGCGCCGTCGGTGAGGCCTTCGCGAGCCTGCTGCGTTCGCGCCGCCTGACCGAACTCTACCGCTCATCGGTGCTGCCGCAGGCCGAGGCGACCGTTACGTCGTCACTCGCCTCGTACCGCGTGGGCACCGTGAACTTCATGTCCCTGCTCGACGCCCAGATGACGCTCAACCGCTACCGAGAGGAATTGTTCACGCTCGAGGCCGACGAGGGAAAGGCCTGGGCCGAACTCGAGATGCTCACCGGACGCGTGCTCGTTGACGCGAACACCGCCCAGCCGGTGCGCCCGGCAGGAGGACCGTCCAGATGACCGACCACACGTCTTCACCCGATGACCGCGACGACCGGGAGGATGGCTCACCGTTCGGATCCTCGCCGCCGACAACGCTCGGCACGGCGCGGCGCGCGGTGTTCCTCACCATCGTGGTCGTTGCCGCCGCTGGAGCCGCTTGGTGGTTCACGCGTGCGGGGAACGTCGCGAACGGGTCGCAGAGTGCGACCACCGTCGCCGATTCAAACGGGAGCCCGGTGATGCTGACGCCGGAGGCCGCGAATCGCATAGGCGTCACATATGCCCGTGTCGAACGGGGGTCGCTTAACACCGACGTGCGCACCGTGGGCCTCGTCACGTACGACGAAACGCGAGTGAAGACGATCGCGCCGAAAGTGGACGGCTACGTCGAACAGCTCTATGTGGCCTTCACCGGGCAGCCGGTCGAGGTGAACGACTCGCTGCTGCGCATCTACTCGCCGATGCTGTTGACCGCGCAGGAAGAACTGCTGCTCGCCAGGAAGCTCGCCTCGGATGTCGCGAACGGCAGTACCGACGCCCGTCGGAACGCCGATGCGCTGCTCTCGGGTGCGCGCCGACGGCTCACGTACTGGGACATCCCCGACGACGACATCGCGCGGGTCGAGCGCACCGGCGAAGTGCAGAAGACCCTCACGCTGCGGTCGCCGCTTCGCGGCGTCGTCGTGCAGAAGAATGTGTCGGTGGGGCAGCGCATCATGGCCGGCGACGCGGTCTATCAGGTGGCGGACCTTCGCGAAGTCTGGCTTGAGGGCGAAGTGTTCGAGCGCGATCTCGCGGCGATAAGGCTCGGCGAGACGGTCACCGCAGAGTTTGCGGCGATGCCGGGCAAGCCACGCGAAGGACGCATCGTATTCGTGTCGCCGACGATCTCGGCAGAGACGCGCACGACGAAGATTCGTGTGGCGCTGCCGAACACGGACCTGGTGCTCAAGCCGGGGATGTATGCGACGATCCGGATCCTCGGTGAAGCGCGCGGCGGCGTGCTGAGCGTGCCGCGCTCCGCGGTGCTCGCGACCGGCACCAAGGTGCTCGTGTTCGTGAAGGGCGCCGACGGGATGCTCACGCCACGCGAGGTCGTTTTGGGGGGGAACAACGACGACCGCGTGGAGATCCTCCGTGGGCTCGCGGTGGGCGAGACGGTCGTTTCATCGGCCACGTTCCTGATCGATGCGGAGTCGAACCTTGGCTCGGCCCTCGGCGGGATGGCGAACATGCCCGGTATGGACGTCAGCCCCGCGCAAGGCGCGGCGCCGTCTGGTGCACCGGCGGCAAAGACGCCTGCGGCAAAGCAGCCCGATCCCATGGCGGGCATGCCGGGTATGGGTTCACCCGCGAAGAAGCCGTGAGGCCGCCATGCTGAAGCGAATCATCGCATGGTCGGTTGCAGAGAAGCTGATCGTGCTGCTGTTCACGGTCGGCGCGATCGCGGGAGGCGTCTACGCCATGCGGCACACGCCGCTCGAGGCGCTTCCCGATCTCAGCGACGTACAGGTGATCGTGCAGGCCGAATACAGCGACCAGGCGCCGCGCATCGTCGAGGATCAAGTCACCTATCCCATCGCGGCGGGCATGCTCAAGGTGCCGGGCGCACGCGCGGTGCGCGGCTATTCGTTCTTCGGTATCTCGTTCGTGTACGTGATCTTCGCGGACGGCACCGACCTCTACTGGGCGCGCAGCCGCGTGCTCGAATACCTCAACGGTATCGCCGGCCAACTTCCACCGTCCGTCGTCCCGACCCTGGGCCCGGACGCGACCGGGCTCGGCTGGGTCTATCAGTATGCGCTCGAGGACACCACGGGCCGGCTCTCGCTGGCCGAGCTTCGCAGCGTGCAGGACTGGTACGTGCATCACTACTTGATCTCGGTGGCCGGCGTCGCCGAGGTGGGATCGATCGGCGGCTATGAGAAGCAGTACCAGGTCGACCTCGACCCCGCCAAGCTGCTGGCGTATCGCATTCCCGTCACGCGCGTCATGGCGGCAATCCAGAACGCGAACGCGGATGTGGGCGGCATGGTGATGGAGCTGTCCGAGCGCGAATACATGGTTCGCGGGCTCGGGTACATCAGGTCGCTCGCGGATATCGAGAACATCGTCGTCGGCGCGACGTCCACGGGCACGCCGATTCGCGTGGCCGAGTTGGGGCGCGTGTACGTGGGACCCGCGGTGCGGCGCGGCGTGGCCGAGTACGACGGGCGCGGTGACGCCGTGGGCGGCATCGTCGTGATGCGGTTCGGCCAGAACGCGCTGACGACCATCAAGAACGTGAAGGCCCGGCTCGCCGAGATTCAACCGGGTCTTCCGCACGGTGTCGTGCTGCGACCGGTGTACGACCGCAGCAGCCTCATCGAGCGCGCGATCGCGACGCTCAAGGACAAGCTTGTCGAGGAAGGCATCATCGTGGCGATCGTGTGCATCGTGTTCCTGTTGCACGCGAGTTCCGCGCTGGTGGCGATCCTCACGCTGCCGGTCGGCATCCTCATGGCGTTCATCGCCATGCGGTTCGTGCCGGTGGGCGCCGACATCATGTCGCTCGGCGGAATCGCGATCGCGATCGGCGCGATGATCGATGCGGCCATCGTGATGATCGAGAACATGCACAAACACCTGGAGCGCGCGATCGTCGCGAAGGAACCGCCCGGCAGGCCCCCGACGGCGCGCATGGACACGTCGGTGCTCACGACCGATGAGCGCTGGCGGGTTGTGGTCGAGTCGGCGCAGGAGGTCGGGCCCGCGCTCTTCTTCTCGCTGCTGATCATTACCGTCGCGTTCCTGCCGGTCTTCACGCTGGAGGGGCAGGAGGGCCGGCTCTTCAAGCCGCTCGCGTTCACGAAGACATTCTCGATGGCGGCGGCCAGCTTGCTGTCGGTGACGCTGGTGCCCGTGACGATGGGCCTGTTCATCCGCGGACGCCTCTATCGCGAGCGCGCGAACCCCATCAACCGGGCGCTCATTCGCGCATACCGGCCCATGATCACGTTCGTGCTCCGGCACCGGTGGGGAGCGATCGTTGCCGCGCTCGCGGCGGTCGTGCTCACGTGGATTCCCTGGTCGCGAATCGGCAGCGAATTCATGCCGCCGGTGGAGGAAGGAACGATCCTCTTCATGCCGACGACGCTGCCCGGCGTGAGCGTCGCGCGCGCACGGGAGATACTGCGCACGCAGGACCGGATACTGAAGTCGTTTCCAGAGGTGGATCACGTGTGGGGCAAGGCGGGGCGCGCCACCACCGCCACCGATCCTGCCGGCCTCGACATGTTCGAGACCACCATCACGCTCAAGCCCGAGAGTGCGTGGCGCCGGGGGATGACGTACGACCGCCTCGTGACGCAGATGGACTCGGCGGTGCGGCTGCCCGGCGTGACGAACGCATGGACCATGCCGATCAAGGCGCGGATCGACATGCTCGCGACCGGCATCCGCACGCCGGTGGGAGTCAAGGTCTTCGGGCCGGACCTCGCGACGCTCGAGCGCGTGGGGCGGGAGATCGAGCGCGTAGTGCAGCAGGTGCCCGGCACGCGCAGCGCGTTCGCCGAGCGCGCCGTCTCGGGCTACTACCTCGACATCGACATCGACCGGGCCGCCGCGGCGCGCTACGGCCTCAACGTGGGCGACGTGCAGGCGGTGATCGCGGGCGCGATCGGCGGGACAGTCGTAACGCAGACCATAGAAGGGCGCGAGCGTTATGGCGTGCGCGTGCGCTATCCGCAGGAACTGCGCGACACCCCGGAGAAGCTCGCATCTGTGCTCGTGCCGGTCGCCGCCAGCCGCGGATCATCGAGCGCCGTGCCGGGAATGGCGGCGGGCGGCTCCGGCGTGGGCTCGGCGGGAGGCGTGACGCAGGTGCCGCTCGGCCAGCTCGCGACTATCAGGGCGGTGGCCGGTCCGATGGTAGTGCGAACGGAAGCCGCGCAACCGACGGAATGGGTGTACGTGGACGTGGTGGGGCGTGATATAGGCAGCTACGTGAAGGAGGCGCAGGCCGCGGTCGCGAGGGCGGTCGTTCTTCCCGCGGGCTATAGCCTGAGCTGGAGCGGACAATATGAGTACATGCTGCGTGCCAAGGACACGATGAAGGTCGTGATCCCCGCGACGCTGGCGATCATCTTCCTGCTCCTGTATTTCAATTTCAAGCGCGTTGGCGAGACGTTGATCGTGATGCTCTCGCTCCCGTTCGCGATCGTCGGCGGGCTCTGGTTCATCTGGGCGCTCGGATACAACTGGTCGGTTGCCGTGGCCATCGGGTTCATCGCGCTGGCGGGAGTGGCCGCGGAGACGGGTGTGGTGATGCTCATCTATCTGGATCACGCGTGGCAGGCGCGCTCGAGGGAAGGCCATCAGCCCACACTGCGCGACCTGTACGACGCGGTCATGGAGGGCGCGGTGGATCGCGTTCGGCCGAAGATCATGACGGTCACCGCCATCATGGCGGGTCTGCTGCCGATCATGTGGTCCACTGGCACGGGCGCGAGCGTCATGAAGCGGATTGCCGCGCCCATGATCGGCGGGATGGTCAGCAGCACGATGCTCACGCTGCTGGTGATTCCGGCGATCTATTCGTTGTGGAAGGGGCGGGGGATCGCGGCCGAAGCAGCACCAGCGAGTTGGCCGAGCGGGGGAACATTGCAGGAGTGACTTTCCGGAAGGACTACACCGTCCGTGTGATGGTGCAGGTGACGGTCCGCGGGTGATCATTCATTCGTCGATCGAACATGGTCCACGTTGCGAACTGGAGGACGTCGTGCACAGCCTCACGATTCCGATCACGGGAATGAGTTGCGACGGTTGCGTCAACAGTATCCACCGCGCGCTCTCGACGAGCCCCGGCGTGGCGGACGCGCAGGTGAAAGTCGGAGAAGCCGTGGTGACGTACGATCCAGCGGTCACGAATCCCGACGCGCTCCGACACGTGATCACCCAAGCCGGCTATACGCCGGCGGCCACCTGAACGATCCCCAACGGAGCACAACATGAACTACGGTTCCGGCATGATGGGCGGATACGGCATCTGGCCCATTGTGGGCGTGCTGCTGGTTGTCTTTCTGGTGCTCGCGATCATGAAGATGTCGAAAAGGAAGTGACGTCGATCGAGGTCGACGTGAATCGAATTCGCCGTTTCCGCGCGGTGATGTGCTGCGCCGTTCTCGGCTTCGCGTGCGCGATGTTCGCTCCGCGGCCGGCGGTCGCACAGAAGATGCCCTCCGATACCGGCGCAATGAAAGGAATGGCCATGCCCGGGATGGACATGCCCGGCACCGTGGGTGTCCCAATGGACCGCAACTCGTCGGGCACCGCGTGGATCCCCGATGCCGTGTCCGAGCCCATGCGGCGTTTTATGGTGGGGAAGTGGGATCTCATGGTGCACGGCGCCGCCTTTGCGCAGTACGACGCTCAGGGCGGTTCGCGGGGCGCGTCGCAACTCGGGATACCCGACTGGGCGATGCTGATGGCGACCCACGAGCTCGCGGGCGGCAGTCTTCAGCTTCGGTCGATGCTGAGCCTGGACGTGCTCGGTGTCGGGACCTCGGGCGACCCCGAGTTACTGCAGACGGGAGAGTCCTATCACGGCCTTCCACTCCACGACCGGCAGCATCCGCATGATTTCTTCATGGAACTCGCCGCGCTCTACGACCGCGCGATAACGAGAGACCTGGGCCTGGAACTGTACGTCGCGCCGTCGGGCGAACCGGCGCTCGGGCCGCCCGCGAACATGCACCGGCCATCCGCGATGGACAATCCGGTGGTGCCGATCGGGCATCATTGGCAGGACGCGTCGCACGTGAGCTTCGGCGTCGCCACCGCGGGGCTCTTCACGCGCCGCTGGAAGTTCGAAGGTTCGATCTTCAACGGCCGCGATCCGGACGAGAATCGATGGGACTTCGACTTCAATCCGCTCGACTCGTACTCCGGACGCGTCTCGTTCAATCCCGACTCCGCGTGGAGCCTCTCCGCATCTTATGGATTCATCAAGAGCCCGGAAACGCTCGACCCAGGGCACTCAATGCATCGCATGGTGCTTTCCGTCCAGTCGGGTGGAAAAATGGGACCGGACGGTCAGTGGGCGACCATGCTGCTGTGGGGCGCGAACGGTCACTCCGACCAGAAAGGCCTCTCGAACAGTGCGTTGGCGGAGGCCGAGATCATCCTCGACCGGAAGAACACCATGTTCGCGCGCGCGGAGTTCGTGCAGAAGCCCGGGGATGATCTCGCGCTGACCGGCGGGCCCGGCGGGTTTGCCCCGGGCCGTTCGTTCGATGTCGGAGCGGTGTCGCTCGGTTATGTCCGCGAGCTGTGCCAAGGCGGCGGGATGACGCTCGGACTCGGCGCGAATGGCACCTTGAACATCGTGCCGCAGTCACTGGAGGCCGCGTATGGCTCGCGAATGCCGCTGGGAGCGATGGTGTTCCTGCGCGTGCGAGCGGTGGCCTCGCCACTCCCGGCTCCCCTCTCTTTTTAGATCCAGCGCTTTCTCATCAGCACGACCTTCACGAGCTGCGTCAACATGATGTACGCCAAAAGCGTCACGCCGAGCAGCGGCCAGTAGGTCGCTGGGAGGGCGACGAGGCCCAGCGGCGGGCCCAGCGGAGAGGACGGAAGCCAGATGGCGACCGCCATGATCGTGACGGTCGCCACGACCAACGGCCAGCTCGCCCGGCTCTGAAAGAACGGAATCTTGCTGGTCCGGATGATGTGGATGATGAGCGTCTGCGTCATGATCGACTCGACGAACCACCCCGTCTGGAAGAGCGCCGCGTGATCCACGGTCTTCGCGCCGAACACGAACCACATCATCGCGTACGTCGAGTAGTCGAAGATCGAGCTGATGGGGCCGATCACCAGGATGAACTTCGCGATGGCGCTGATATCCCACGGACGCGGGCGCGCGATCTGCTCCGCGTCGACGTTGTCGGTGGGGATCGGCACCTGCGAAAAATCGTACAGCAGGTTGTTCGTGAGCACCTGCAGCGGTGCCATGGGCACGAACGGCAGCAGCGCGCTCGCGCCGATGACGCTGAACATGTTCCCGAAGTTCGAGCTCGCCCCCATGCGGATGTACTTCAGCACGTTCGAGAACACCTTTCGTCCCTCGAGCACGCCTTCCTGCAGCACGAGCAGGCTCTTCTGGAGCAGGATGATGTCCGCCGATTCCTTGGCCACGTCCACCGCGGTGTCGACGGAGATGCCGACATCCGCGGCGCGGAGCGCGGCCGCATCGTTAATCCCGTCGCCCATGAACCCGACCACGTGGTTCCGCGACTGGAGGCTCTGTATGATGCGCTCCTTGTCGGTCGGCGTGAGCCGCGCGAAGATCGTCGTCTTCTCGACAACGTCCGCCAACTCCGCGTCGCTCATCGCCGCGATCTGCGTGCCGAGCATCACCTCGTCGGCCGGCAGGGAGACATGCGCGCAGATCGTCTTCGTCACCAGCTCGTTGTCGCCGGTCAGGATCTTCACCGATATGCCGTGGTCGCGGAGCGCGGCGATGGCGGGGCCCGCGGTCTCCTTCGGCGGATCGAAGAAACCCGCGTAGCCGAGCAGTACCATGTCGGCTTCGTCGTCGCGCCCATAACTTGCTTTCGAAGGCACGTCGCGGTACGACACGCCGAGCACGCGGAAACCATCCTCGCTCAGCGCATCGAACTGCTCGCGGAGATCCTCGGCGAATCCCGGAGGTGCGGGGAGGACCTGGCCGTCGGCCTCGAACGACGTGCACCGACGCAGGATCTCCTCCGGCGCACCCTTGGCGTAGAGGCGCCGTGTTCCGTCCGGCCGGTCCACCACCACCGACATGATCCGCCGGGTGAAATCGAACGGCATCTCGTCGACCTTCTTGTACGCGTCGAGATCGAGCTTCGGGTCCTCGTCGCGGTGCTTCAGCGTGGCGACATCGAGCGCGCTCTTGAGGCCGGTCTGGAAGTGACTGATCAGCAGCGCGGCGACGAGGACGGCCTGGCTCTCCTGTCCTTCCACGTCGCAGTGCCGTTCGAGCACCACGCTGTCCATCGTGAGCGTCCCGGTCTTGTCCGTGCACAGTACGTCCATCGCGCCGAAGTTCTGGATCGAGTTGAGGCGCTTGACGATCACGCCCCGTCCCGACATCGCCATCGCGCCCTTCGAGAGGCAGACCGACACGATCATCGGGAGCATCTCGGGGGTCAGGCCGACCGCCACCGCGAGCGCGAAGAAGAACGCCTCATGCCAGTTGTGCTTGGTGAATCCGTTGATCAGGAACACCGCCGGCACCATGACGCCAATGAAGGCGATCATCAGCCACGTGAACTTGTTGATTCCGCGGTCGAACGCCGTCGGCGGAGCCGTGTCCGTGATCCCGCGAGCCATCGTCCCGAACAGCGTGTGGGCGCCGGTCTGGACGACGACCGCCGTCGCCGAGCCGCTCTGAACGCTCGTCCCCAGGAAGCAGAGGTTCGGACAATCCAACGGGGGCCGGTCCGTCACGCCTTGGGCGACCTCCGCCTTCTCGGCCGGGAGCGACTCGCCGGTGAGGGCGGATTGGCTGACGAAGAGGTCCTTCGCCGTGAGGAGCCGCACGTCGCCCGGGATCATGTCGCCCGCCGTGAGGACGACGACGTCGCCCGGAACGATCTCGCGCAGCGGCACCTCCCGGGGCGTGCCGTCGCGCATGACCGTCGCCGTGACCCGGATCATCGCACGGAGCGATTCGGCGGCCGTGTTGGCCCGCGACTCCTGCACGAATCGCAGCGCAACGCCAAGGACGATCATCAACGTCATCACGATCGCGGCGCGCAGGTCGCCCGTGGCGAGCGACACGCCGGCGAGCGTCGCCAGCAGGATCACCAGCGGGTTGCGCACGGCGTGGAACAACCGCATCGGCCACCGGTCGGGACGGTGGGCCGCGATTTCGTTGGCGCCGGACGTCCCCAGGCGCCGCAGCGCCTCGGCGGACGTGAGTCCCGCGGCGGCCGAGTCGCACGAGCGGAGGGCGCTTTCGCCGTTCCCGGCGGCCGCGTCGCGCATCGGGGCCTGGTCCCAGCGCGCGGCCGCGTCGGACCGCTTCGACGATTGCGTGGCGCGCGACTCCGTCGACACTAGCTCCGCACGACCGGGTGCTCTCCCGTCTCCCGCGCCACGGTCGGCATCGCGCCGGCGAGGCGGCCGCGCGGCGGCAGGCCCAGACTTCCACGCGCGCGATCGAGCGCGTCGTCCAGATTTCCGAACACGTTGTCGTCTCCCACTTCGTCGAGCAGTCCCGAGCGTGTCATGGCGACGAGGGGTTGAGAGTGAACGTCGGAAAGCAGGACCAGCGTTCCGTCACGGCGCGAGCGCAGCACGACGTCCCGCAGCGCGTGCATGCCGGTGGAGTCGATGGCCGGCACATCGCGCATCCGGACGATGAGCACCTTCGGCCGCCCCGCCACCTGGCCCATCGCCTCCTTGAACGCCTCGGCCGCCCCGAAGAAGAACGGACCATTGATCTCGAAAATCTCGACGCCCGTCGGGACATCCCGCAAGTGCGCGGCGTTGCGGTCGGTCGAGTAGCGATCGCCCGGATCGTCGATGTCGCTGCCCATGAGGCTGACGTTGGTCACCTCGACCATCCGGCGCACGAAGAGCACCGCCGCGAGCACCATCCCCACCTCGATGGCGACCGTGAGGTTGACGAACACCGTGAGGAGGAAGGTGGCGAGCAGCACGATCACGTCGCTGCGCGGCGCGCGCAGCTCGCTGCGGAAGGTGCGCCACTCGCTCATGTGATACGACACGACCACGAGGATCGCGGCCAGGGTGGCCATCGGAATCAGCGACGCCCACTGCCCGAAGAACAGTGTGATCAGCAGCAGCGTGAGCGCGTGGACGAGTCCCGCCACCGGCGTGCGGCCGCCGCTCTTCACGTTGGTGGCGGTGCGTGCGATGGCGCCCGTCGCGGGGATGCCGCCGAACAGGGGCGACACGATGTTCGCGAGTCCTTGCGCGACCAGTTCCATGTTGGAGCGGTGGCGCCCTCCGATCATGCCGTCGGCGACGACGGCGGAGAGCAGCGACTCGACGGCGCCGAGCAGGGCGATCGTGAACGCGGGCGCGACGAGGAGCCGCAGGTCGAGCCCGCTGAAGTTCGGGAGCCGCGGGTGCGGAATGGTCGCGGCGATGGCGCCGAACCGGCTGCCGATGGTCTCGACCGGCAGGTGCATGGCCTTCACGAGCACGGTCGCGGCGACGAGCGCCACGAAGGGGCCGGGCACCTTGCGGCTGATCGCGAACCGCGGCCACACCATGATGATCGCCAGCGAGAACAGCGCCACGCCCGCCGCCGGCAGCGCGGCGGTATGCATGCCGGCGGCGTAGGCCCGCCACTTGTCGATGAACTCGGACGGGACGTCGCCCATCGTCAGGCCGAGGAAATCCTTGACCTGCGTGGAGAGGATGATGACCGCGATGCCGCTGGTGAAGCCGGTGACGACGGGCTGCGGGACGAACTTGATGATCGCGCCGAGGCGCGCGACGCCGAGGATGATGAGGAACGCGCCCGCCATCATGGTGGCGGCGAGCAGGCCGTCCACGCCGTAGCGTTGCACGACGCCGTACACGATGACCACGAACGCGCCGGTGGGTCCGCCGATCTGGACGCGCGAGCCGCCGAGCGCGGCGATGATCGCGCCGGCGATGATGGCCGTCCACAATCCCCGCACCGGGGTGACGCCGCTCGCGATGGCGAACGCGATGGCGAGCGGGAGGGCGACGATGCCGACGATGACGCCGGCGGAGACGTCGGCCAGTGCCTGCTCGCGCGTGTACCCGCGCACGGTCGAGAAGAGTTTCGGGACGAGCACGTGGCGACCTTCCTGGCGGGAACGGGGCGGAGCACGACCGGGCCAAGCCTCCCGGAGCGTGCGGAAAACTATTGTGCATTGACTCGCCAGTCAATATAATGCGATGGAGCTGACTGTGGAGGATGCCCGATGCCTGGCGCCAAGGTGCCGCAAGCCGCGCGGCGCAAACAGATTCTCGCCGCCGCCTACCGCGTCGCCGCGGAGCGCGGCCTCACCGGCACGCTCATCGGCGACGTCGCGGCGCGCGCGGGAGTCAGCCACGGTCTCGTGCTCTTCCACTTCAAGTCGAAACGCGGGCTGCTGCTCGCGCTGCTCGACTGGCTGCTCGCATCGACCACCGTCCTCCACCTCGGCCCCGACATCCTGGAACTCGCCAGCCCCTTCGACCAGCTGCGCGCGATCCTGCGGCAGGAAATGAACCGCCTCTCGAGCGAACCGCGCCGCATCCGGCTGACCTTCGATTACTGGATCGCCGGAATCCGCGACGCGGCCATCCGCTCCAAGATGCGCACGGAATTCGCCCGCTATCGCGCCGCGTTCAAGCCGGTGGCCGAGGCGGCGATCGCCGCCAACGCCGCGCGGTTTCGCGGTGTCACCCCGGACGGGCTTGCCGCGGTGAGCGTCAGTTTCATCAAGGGATGCGCGGTGCAGTCGATGATCGATCTCGAGCACTTCGACATTGCCGGCTACATCGACGCGGCCGAGCGTCTCATCCAGGAACGGCCGGAACGATGGAGTCGCCGGCCGGCGCCCGCGCGACGGCGTGCCTCCCACACCGTCAGGAGAGTGCATGCGCCTGACCATGCGTGAAGCGGCCTCGCTCCTCGGCGTGAGCGAGTCCAAGACACAACGCTGGGTGGAAGAGCGCGGCCTCCCGGCGCACCGCTGGGACGAGCGATGGTACGTCAATCGGGTCGAGCTGTGGGAGTGGGCGGTGGAGCAGGGAATTCCCGTCTCGCGCGCTCTGCTCGAGGACGCCGGCCGCGACCGCGATGCAAGCCCCCGGGTCTCCGAGTTGCTCCGCGCCGGCGGCATCTATCACGACGTCCCGGGTGCGACCAAGGAGGACGCGCTGCGGTCGTTTGTCGAGCGCCTGCCGCTTCCCGAGGGGCAGGATCGCGAGTTCCTGCTCGACGTGCTCGTCGCCCGCGAGGCGCTGAGTTCCACCGGCATCGGCGATGGCATCGCCATTCCGCACGTGCGCAACCCCATCCTGCTGCACGTCGAGCGGCCGTTCGTGGCGCTCGCCCTGCTCCGGCAGCCCGTGACGTTCGGCGCGATCGACGGCCTGCCGGTGCACGCGCTCTTCATGGTCATCAGCCCATCGGTCTCCGATCATCTCGGCATCCTTGCGCGGCTCGCGTTCGTACTGCACGATCAGGAGTTGCGCACGCTGCTGCGCGCGCGCGCGCCGGCCGACCGCATCCTCGAGCGCGTGGAGATCGTGGAGAGCACGCGGCGCACCGGGGAATACCCGGCGGTGAGGCCGTCGACGTGAACGGGTGGCTGGCTTTCGGCGGACTCGCCGTCATCGCGTGCGGAGGAGGAGCGGCGGTGGCCGGCCGCCGGGCGGCGTGGGGCGAGCGGGCGTTCGTCTGGTGCGTGTGGCTCGGCGCCCTTGCGACCGCCGTGCCGGCCGTGCGATCGGTGGCCACGGGCGCGTCCGGCGAGTGGCGCAGCACGTCGCATCTTCCCGGCGGCGACTGGGTGTTCGGGCTCGACGCGCTCTCGGGCGTCTTCCTGCTCGCCATCCTGGCGGTCGGCGCGGCGGCGGCGCCGTACGGCGTGGCGTATCTCTCGCGCGAGCGCGGGCGCCTCGGCGTCTGGTTCGGCCACGCGACGCTCGCCGTGCTGATCATCGCGCTCGCGCTCGTCGTGATGGCGCGCGCCGTGGCGCCATTTCTCGCCGCGTGGGAAGTCATGGCGATCACGTCGTACCTGCTGATCGTCACCGAGCACGACCGGAAGGAGGTTCGAGGGGCCGGCCTGTTGTACCTGGTCATCACCCACGCCGGCACGCTCGCGCTGTTCGTGATGTTCGCGCTCTGGAGTCGATCGAGCGACGACTGGACGTTCACGGCGCTCGCCGCGGCCGCACCGCATTTGTCGCACGGGACGGCCCTGATCTTCGCGCTCGCGACGTTCGGATTCGGACTCAAGGCCGGCGCGGTGCCGTTCCATTTCTGGCTTCCGCCGGCCCACGCCGCCGCGCCGTCGCACGTCTCCGCGGTGATGTCGGGCATCGTCATCAAGACGGGGATTTACGGTCTCCTGCGCGTCGTGGTGCTCGCCGGCGGCGCTCCGGCGTGGTGGGGGTGGACGATTCTCGCGATGGGCGCGGCCTCGTGCGTGCTCGGCGTGCTCTGGGCCCTCGCCCAGCACGACATCAAGCGGCTGCTCGCGTACCACAGCGTGGAGAACATCGGGATCATCCTGCTGGGAGTCGCCACGGGCGCGCTGGGCTCGACCTATGGGCACCCCGCGCTCGCGGTGCTCGGCTACGCGGCGGCGGCGATGCACACGGTCAACCACGCGCTCTTCAAGAGCGTGCTGTTCCTCGGCGCGGGCGCGGTGTCCCACGCGACGGGCACGCGCAATATCGAGGAACTCGGCGGGTTGGCCCGACAGATGCCGCTCCTCGCGCTCACATTCGTCGTCGGTGCGGCGGCGATCATCGGCGTGCCGCCGCTCAATGGCTTCGTGAGCGAGTGGCTCGTCTTTCGGGGGTTGATGGGAGCGGGGATCGCGGGTGGCGCCGTTCGCGTAGCGGTGCTCGCGGTTCCGCTGCTGGCGCTTGCGGGCGGACTCGCGCTCGCCTGCTTCGCGAAGGTCGTCGGCGTCATGTTCCTCGGCGCACCGCGCGCCGATCGCCCGCACGCGGGCGAGGCGACCGCCGGACTGCT
>OCZT010002011.1_pt1 | contig 21079 bp, 15 predicted proteins | sample 1539031 | NCBI WGS metagenome assembly OCZT01 (sample SAMEA3539308, study PRJEB22396) | soil metagenome | biome: tundra; feature: field; material: soil | place: USA | collected 2010-05 | depth 0.15 m | reverse complement strand
CCGGTTGCTGCCCTTCAACGAGGGGGACCTGGCGATCATCGGCAGCACCCTTTACCATCGCATCGAGTGCCAGTCCTCGACCCCGGTGACCATGGCGGCGCTCTTCTTTGAGCCGGACCTGATTCGGTGCGACGGGGCAAGTGATAGCGCCGAGTACCTCGCCCCGTTCCTGCTTCAGGATGAGGACTTTCCCCATATCGTGCCGGCGGAGACAGGAATTCCCCGCCAGGTGCTGGACCTCATGCTGCGTGTCCGCTCGGAGCTTCCGGCCTCGTCAGCGCGCGGAAAGCTGGCGTTGAAGACGTATATGAAGATGCTGCTGATGCTGCTTGTGAACCAGTACGCTTCCTATGCAGGAACGGCGGAGACCTACCAGCGCCAGCAGCAGAACCTGGAACGGCTGCGCCCGCTGTTTCGCTACCTGGGCGAGAATTGTGGCAACCAGGTCCAGGTGCGCGAAGCGTCCCGGATTTGCGGGATGAGCGAGTCTCATTTTATGAGCCTTTTCAAGCGAGTGACGGGATTGTCGTTTGTCACCTACCTGAACCACTTCAGGATCGAGCGTGCCCAGGCGCTGCTGGCGAAGACTGAAGAGTCAATGGCCTGTATCAGCCAGCAAGTTGGATTCTGCGACCAGAGCTACTTCGGCACCGTCTTTCGCCGCATCGTGGGCATGACGCCTGCCATCTACCGCAGGCGGATACGGACCAACACGCTGGCAGATCAGCAGCAGCCGTACCATATGCCACCCTTGAACTCGGTCAGCGCTGCTGCGCTGGGACCACAGATCGGCGATTCGAGCGTTGGCCCGGCGCACGCCAGACCCCTTCTTCGCAAGGTGAGAGCGTAACAGAAATCGGAAATGGGGAAATAGGATGGGGCGAAGATCGAAGTGGGTATTACTCGCTCTGCTGGCCGTCGTTGCGGCGGGAGCGCAGGCGCAGCCCGTTACCATCGACCTGCGGAATCCACACTACTTCTCATTTGAGGGTAAGCCGGTTCTGCTCATTACCTCCGCCGAGCACTATGGCGCTGTGGTGAACGGCGACTTCGATTTCGTCCGTTACCTTGACGCGCTTCGAAGCTACGGCCTGAATTACACCCGCATTTATCCCGGTTATCTATTCGAACCCATGGGCAAATTCATGGCTGGAAACACGCTCGGCGCAAAACCGGCAAGCCTGGTGTTGCCCTGGGCGCGAAGCAATGAACCGGGGTATCTCCTCTCCGGGAACAAGTTCGACCTCGACAAGTGGAACCCTGAGTATTTTGCGCGCCTCAGGAAATTCATCGCGGAGGCCGGCAAGCGAGACATCGTAGTAGAGATCTGCCTGTTCAACGGCCAGTACTCTGACACCTGGCCTCTCAGTCCTCTTTATTGGGAAAACAACATTCAAGGCGTTGGAAAGGTGGGATTCAGGGATACGCAGACTCTCAAAGACCCGCAATTGGTGGAACGAGAGGCCGATTACGTGCGGAAGATTGTCGCCGAGGTGAACGCTTTCGACAACGTGATTCTCGAGGTTTGCGATGAACCGGCGCTGTTCACTCCGCCAGATGAGGCGGGGCCGTGGGTGGCGCATATGCTGCACGTAACCCACGACGCGGAGAACGGCTTGCCAAAGAGGCACCTCATTGGCCAGGAGGTTCAGGGTGGAGCGGGCGGTCCGGTGGATATGGCCGGCGATCCCGCCGACTCCATCGTCGTGACGCAGTACCTGTGGCGCACCAACAGCGAGGAGATGGGCGGGTTGCAAGGACTGGATCGCGAATACTGGCATAACAAGCCCATCGAGCAGAATGAGACCAATTACTACCCTATGTACAAGGGCGACGCGGTGGCGGATTCGCGCGTGGAATCCTGGGAGTTCATGGTGGGTGGCGGAGCCGGCTTCAACCAATTGAACGGGCGCTTCACATGCGATGATCCGGCAGGAAACACCCCGGACAATGCCCAAATTCTCGGCTCGCTGCACAATCTCAAGAAGTTTCTTGACAGCTTCGATTTTGCCGCCATCCAACCGGATCGGGGATTTGTAGTGAGTGGATTGCCGCCGGGAACGCACTATCGGGGCCTGAGCCAGGGCGGCAAACAGTACGCGCTCTACATCCATTATGGAGAAGGCGGCGATGGATCGGCTTACACCGTAAAGCCGGGAAATTATGAGGAAACGCTGGTCGTGAATCTGCCGCCGGGCAACTACAAGGCGGAGTGGATTGACCCCGCGTCGTACAGCATCATCGGCAGCGAGAGCTTCGCCCATAAAGGCGAAACGCGGAACATGAAAACCCCTGCTTATTCAGTCGTTATCGCGTTGCGGATTATGCGCCAGTAAGGATCAAAACCGATTACCGGAAAGCCTTGAACCGGAACCGTCCGGCGGCTTCAAGGTGGCGCGGAAACTAATCCATTCCGACGCCGGGGTCCAAATTTCAAACGCCTGAGATGCACATTCCCGTAGCTTTGCACAAAAAAATCATGGGAATCCTCTATACCGCGGAGTTCGAAGTAGGCCACCATGTGTACACTCCGCAGCTAGATCCAAGCTCGGAGTCCGGGCAAACAGCATTTGTGTACCCGCTGCAGCCGTATTCCCCGCACCAAGGATGGATCGATCGAAAAATCTATTCGACGCGCGCCGGCCAGTCGTCGCGGTTCAGCACACGCAGGCGTGCGGATTTGGAGCTGACAGTGACACAGAGAACTGGTAAAGCCATCATCCGCGTTCATGCCTGGCAAAAGGCCGCCGTTCGAGTCTTAGTTTGCGTGGCCATGCTGCTCCCGATTCCGCAGGCGCATGCTCAAACCCAAAACGGCATCAACGGTACGGTGACCGATTCAAGCCAGGCGGTGGTCGCTGGAGCCAACGTTACAATCACCAACCGCGCCACGGGAGTCGTATCCCAGGCGGTAACCTCTTCCGCAGGCACCTTCACGGTGATCGGGCTGATTCCCGGTGATTACGCGGTGGCTGCGGACGCTCCAGGCTTTAGAAAAGTCGAGACCACGGTAGTGGTCGAAGTCGCAAGAATTTCCAACGTCAAACTGACCCTGACTCCCGGAGCCACATCGGAGACAGTAAAGGTAGAAGGGAGTCTCATTACGCTCGATACAACTTCGCCTGAGGTGGGAACCACGCTGGAACCGGAGATGGTAAGCGCTGCTCCCATCGAGATCAACGGGCTGTCGCGGCAAATCGATTCCTTCAGCTATCTTGCACCGGGGGTTCAGGGCAGTGCCAACTTTCACAACATCAACGGCGGAGTAACCTACGAGAACGAATCGCAGTTCAATGGCGTGCCGGTAGCCTTCGTCCAGTTTCAAGGCAACCAGAGCAACATCAATCCGCCCTATGAGGCGGTGAATGAGTTCCGCGTGAGCAGCTCCACGTAATGCAGAGTATGGCCTGGGGCAGGGCGCGGTGACCTTCAACATGGCCTCCGGCACCAACCAGTTGCACGGCGACGCCTTTGAAATCGTGCGCAACCAGTTGTTCGATTCCGCGGGGTTTTTCCCTGTCCGCTTTTCCCCCACGGGAGTGGCGCTGCCCCCCATCGACCAGCAGAACGATTACGGATTCACGGTGGGCGGACCGGTGACCATTCCCCACCTGTATCACGGCATGAACCGCACTTTCTTCCACGTCAGCGTCGACTGGTTCCGGCTAAATCAGGCGCAGTTTATCATCGGCACGGTTCCCACCGCGGCCATGAAGGGCGGCGACTTCAGCCAATTCGTGGATTCTAACGGCAACCTTATCCCGATTTACGATCCGACCACCGGCCAGCCCTTCGCGAACAATAAGATTGACCCAGGCCGCTTTAGCGCGCTGGCCAAGACCCTGCTACCGTCTATCCCCGACCCCGATCGCACGGGCACCAACGCGGGCCTGCAAAACAACAAAAGCCCCTCTGTTGCTGCTATTCCTATCCGGCAACTCCTCTGGGATTACACGCTGGACGAGAATATTTCCAGTTCGCAAAGCATTCACTTCAGTCATTGGCGCGACTCCTATAACGCGCCCAGCTTGACCTCGGCGCCGATTGTGCCTACCTCAAACCCCTTGCAGAGCGAAGAAACAAACAACATCCTCGGCACCGGCTTCGTGGTGAATTACGTCAAGACGATCTCAAAGAACCTGGTGGTGACCGCCAGAGCGGACTGGATTGGAAACACTATTGTCCAGGACAATGCCAACCTCAATGTGAGCTTCGCCGGCGTGCAAAACGGAAGCACCCTGCCGTTGATCACCTTCGATGGGCAGAGCGCACCTAGCGCATGGGGAGTGAACGGTGGCGCATACCTGGAATGCTGCTCGGGAGGCCTGACCGTCAACAACAACCGCATGTTGGGCATTGTTGGGGTAAATAACTGGTTGTGGACCAAGGGCCGGCACACCATGAACTTCGGAGCCCAGGTGCGGCGCACCTACCAGGACACCCTCGACTGCAATTTCTGCAGCGGAACCTTCGACTTCAGTCAGAGAACGACATCGACGCCTGATTCAAACGATACCAATTTCGGAGCCTATGGCAGTTCCTTCGCCAGTTTCCTTCTTGGCCTTGTCGATTCGTCCGAACGCATCTTTATCACCCAAGACAAATTGCGCAACAGGGCGTTCGCCTTCTACGCGCAAGACGATTTCAAGCTCACCAGCCGCCTGACCATCAACGCAGGAATTCGGTATGACATCCTGGTGCCTTTCACCGAGGAACACAACAACATCATCTTCGTGGATCGCACCGCGCCCAACCCCGGTGCGGGCGGACTGCTCGGCGCGGCGACAAAGTTCGGGAACTGCAACGGGTGCGCCAACGTCAACCGCGCGGCCGTTCACTGGAAGTACTTTCAGCCGCGGTTGGGATTCTCTTATCAACTCACTCCTAAGACCGTAGTGCAAGGAGGTTTCTACCTCAGCGTCCTGAACGGGGGCGCCTATGAATACGGCACTTCGTTTGCGGCGTCGTTCATGTCACCGTTGCTGAATGGATCGTTCCTGCGGGCGCAACCGGCAGCAGCACTCCCGGTTACGGAAGCTGGGATTCGTTTACGCTCCCTGCTCCGCAAGCCTCGCCCTTCAACCCCTCCATTGGGAACGGCGGCATCATCTTCGACTTTCCGACAAGCAAAGACAACCATATGCCCGAACTGCCTAACGCTCCATCGGTGGGCACAGCTCCATACGACCAGGCATGGAGCATCGGGGTGCAGCGTGAATTGCCCTGGGGTATGTTCCTGACAATGTCCTATGTGGGGAACCGCGCGATTCACTTGCCCACGACGTTGGAGCTGTCGAATCAGCCCAATCCTTCGGTACTGCAGTATGGAAGTCTGCTAGGCCTGTCCATCACCTATCCGGCCGTAGTTGCCGCCGGTTTCCAGCCTCCCTATCCGGGATACGTTGCGCAATACGGAGCATCGGCGACCCTGGAACAGGCGCTGACTCCCTATCCGCAGTTCGGAGGCTACTTCCCGGTTAACGAGATGGACGGCACTACTTTCTACAACGCGCTGCAAGCTTCGGGCGAGAAGCGCTTCTCGAACGGTTTGAGCTTCCTGACGAATCTGACCATCTCGAGGAACATGGGCAACACTTCTATCGGTTCTGGACCCTTTTCTCCCAACGGGATGAATGCCTACAACCCCGCGCCGGAGTATGTGCCATCATTCCTCGACCAACTCTATAGCTTCAAAGCGGTGGGCACCTATGCATTGCCGTTTGGCAGGGGACAGAAGTTCGCCAACTCCAGCCGTTTGCTTTCTGAACTTGTGGGGGGATGGCAGTTCAGCTACATTCTCCAATACGCGGGCGGCAATCCGTTCGGTGCGCAGAACGGCTACAATCCCCTGCTGGTGAACAGCTTCGACCGGCCGGATATCGTCACCTCCGTCCCGCTGAAGACCTATAATTACGGCCTCTCCAAAGCCTTTTTCACAGGCAAGGCTGCGGCCCAGCCGGTACAGTTCTCTACCGGTTCATTCAACAACACGGGCCCCTGGGGATTGGGGACGTCGCTTCGCGCGTATACGGAACTTCGCTCGCCTCCGCTGCGCGAGGAAAGCTTCGACGTGATAAAGAGCTTCAAGATCGGCGAGCACGTGCAGGCAAGCCTCCGGATGGACTACTTCAACGCGTTCAACCGCACACAACTGCAGCGGCCAGACAACAACTCGCTGGATTCCACCTTCGGGCAAATCACCAACCTGAGTTCACAGATCAGCAACCGCACGGGACAGGGGCAATTCCGCTTAGAGTTCTAGAGGCGGCCCCTGTCAGTCACGCTCATTTCATCTTCACCCACTTGGGCCCCGCTCCGGCCGGCGGGGCTCATTTTCGTACGATCGCGTTGGAGGAGACCCGTCCCATGAAACAAGCAAGAAGACTCATCATTCGATTCGTCCTAATTGTTGCCGCGCTGGCCACGACCACGACAGCTCCGGCGCAGTCCGCACCCAAATCAGAGGCAGGTAAGGGCTCGCATGCTCCGGCATATCCGCTGAAGGTGAGCGCAAATCATCGCTACCTGGTAGATAAGAACGGAAAGCCGTTTCTCATCGTGGGCGACACGCCGCAGGGTTTGATGGGCCGAATCAGCGAGAAGGATGCGGAGCACTATTTTGCCGACCGCGAGGCACATGGTTTCAACACCCTGGGATGGATCGACGTGATGTGCGCCGGAAACGATTATCCGGACATTACCGATGCAGCAACTCCGGATGGAATCAAGCCATTCACCGGATACGTGGCAGGCGGGACGGACTACAAGCACTACGATTTGAGCAAACCGAACGAAGCGTATTTTGTGCGCCTGGATCACATCGTCAAGCTTGCCACCAATCACCACCTGCTGGTCTTCCTCGATCCTATTGAGACCATCGGCTGGCTGCCCACACTGCGCAACAATGGGATGGAGGCCGCCTATGCGTACGGGCAATTCCTGGGCAAGAGATACGGCGGCTTCAGCAACGTAGCGTGGCTCAATGGCAACGACTTCAACCTGTGGACGATACCCTCGGATGACGACCTTTTGCAGGCTGTGTCGAAAGGAATTCGCTCCGTCGCTCCCCACCAACTGCAGACCGTGGAACTGCATGTGCGAACCAGTTCATCTTTCGACGATCCGCGATGGATTCCTCTCAGCGAATTGAACAGCACCTATACCTATTCGGCGACTTACATCCAGATACTGCACAGCTACAATCAAAAGCCGGTAGCGCCGGATTATCTCGTTGAAGCGCACTACGACCTCGAGGACATTGGCGGACCGAAAGACTTTGGATCTCCGCTGGTGCTGCGTAAACAGAACTACTGGACGATGCTCTCAGGGGGCGTTGGACAGTTCTACGGCAACCGCTACAGTTGGTCATTCAAAGAGGGCTGGAAAGAAAAGATCGACACTCCGGGCGTCGAACAGCTTGGTATCTGGAAGAAGTTCTTCCTGTCGCTGCGTTGGCAGGATCTGGTTCCCGATCAGGATCACTCGACCGTGACCGGCGGATTGGGGACATTTGGAAACGTCGATACCAATGTGAGCCAGAGCGATTACTGCACCGCGGCACAGACTCGCGATGGAGAGACCGTGGTGGCCTACGTTCCCACCAGCCGCGCGATTACTGTCAACATGGCGAAGCTGCGCGGACCCGCGCAGGGCAGGTGGTTCGATCCATCCAACGGAAGCTACCAGGAGATTGCCGGCGGACCGCTCGCCAACAGCGGATCAAAGCAGTTCACGCCTCCAGGCAAGAATCACGATGGCGATGAGGACTGGGTTCTGTTGCTTGAGGCGGCGGGTCACTGAAGTTTGCGGCCGGAGGCAGGAGCTATCCTACTCCGGCCGCACCAGAATCTTGACGTGATTTTCCGTCTCATGCAGCAGGCCATGGTATCCCTTGCTAATAAGTTCGTCGAGACCGATATGATCTGAAATCAGCACATCGGCGCGGAAGCGCGGGTCGGTCATGGTGCTAATTGTTTCGTCGTAGAGTCCGTAGCCGCTCATGCTCCCTGTCACGGTTTTCTCTCTGAAGACAATGTCAGTCAGGTCCAAGGCCGCAGGCTTGTCGAAGACTCCCATGATGACGAGTCTGCCGCGGGTTCGAGTGAGCCTTGCGGCCATCAGGACAGTGGCCGGCTGGCCGGCGCACTCGATGACCACGTCAAAGCCTTCGCCGGCGGTCACTTCGCGCACAGCGCTTTTCGGATCCTGCGTTAAGGGATTGACCACGGCGTCGGCACCGCACTGTAGGGCAGCCTCAATCCGCTTCCTGGCAATCTCGAAGGCTACTACCCGCTTTGCTCCACGAATGCGTGCTGCCATCAGAGCCATGAGGCCGATGGGCCCGGCGCCGATGATGGCTACATTGTCGCCGCTGCCTGCCCCGCTCTGCACAATCGCACGATAGGTGGCTGAGAATGGCTCGACGAGAGCGCCGACTTCGTCGGAGATTGAGTCTGGCAGGTGAAAGCACTGGTAAGCGTTCAGATTCAGCCGGCTGGCCAGAGCGCCGCCTGTCCACGACGTGCCGAGAAATGCCACCTGATCGCATTGGGCCATTGAGCCGCTCAGACACCAGCGGCACTTGCCGCAGCCGACAATGGGGCAGGCGGCGACGCGATCTCCGGCGGCAAAGCCCTCAACGCCGTTTCCCACAGCGACGATGGTTCCAGACATCTCGTGACCGATGATGACCGGCGCCTGCACCCCGGTGAGCGAATGGGGCCGATGGAGCGGGATATAGAGAGGACCGCCCGTATACTCATGCAGATCGGTCCCGCAGATTCCGCACCATGCCACGCTGACCTGCACCTGGCCTGGTGGAGGCGCCACAGGTTCGCTCACATCCTCAATGCGCACATCGCGCTGTCCGTGCCAAACTGCAGCTTTCATGGTGACTCCCTTTCTAATTCACGCGAGCAGCCGCTCGGGATTGGTTTGAAGCATCATCCGAATATCGTCTCTGGAAAAGCCGCTTGCCGCAAGCCTTCAGCGTAGAGACGCATGCCCTCGGCCGGGGGAGGCGTATCCGGCTGGCCAAGATGGGTGGAAATAATCGTGCGCTCCACTCCGGCTGCGCTGATGGCTCTTTCGATGGTTTCAAACGGAACACATCCGCAAAGGTGAGTGGTGGAGACGAAGCACCGCTCGAAGAAGACATTCTTGAAGCGGGCAAGCTCCTTCTGTGCCACCTCGGAATGGAAAGTGGGTTCCATTCCGGATGAGTCACAAGAATTTTCGGCGCGCCCAGTCGCTGCGAGGCTGCGATGAGAACGGCTGTCTCTTCGGGGCTCAGGTGGCCGGTGCCGAGGATACAGCCGGCGTTGCTCACGGCAAGTACTATCTGTTCAACTTCGGGCAACAATACCCCTTGCGAGTCGAGAATGCCGATGCCTCCAGCCTCACCGTGGTGCATGCGATGATTTCGCGCCGAACGGGTCGGCATCCAGATTTGCTTAGCGCCCAGCTTAAGCGCCAGCTCGACAGCCGCTGGATTCAGTCCGCCAACCGTTTCATTCAACACCAGCCCGCCAAACACTCGAATGCCGGGAACCGAACGAGAGACGAGGTATGCTCGCTCCACCGTGGAATTCTGATGCGACTTGATCAGCACTGCGCCCATTCCCGCATCCCTGGCGGCGCGCGCCAACTCCAGATCGTCGAAGCGGCGCCGGTCCACATCCGGAGCGCTGTGGACGTGCAGATCCACCGCTCCTTCAAGGTAGTCAGGCAGATGATCCAAAAGCCATCACCTTTCTTCAAAGGGCCGGCGCATTTCAAACTGCCGTTACGCCGCCGTCGCACATATACACCCCGCCGGTGCAATAAGCTGACTCTTCCGAAGCCAGAAACACAGCGAGCCCCTCGATATCGCCGGGCGTTCCAAGCCTTCCCAGCGGAATTGCAGAACGATATTTCTCTCGCGCCGTACCTTCGGCAAACAGGTAGCGGTTCATCGGCGTATCCATGGTTCCGGGAATAATCGCGTTTGCACGTATATTACTGCGCGCATAAGCAGCGGCCATCACCCGCGTCAAGCCAATCAACCCGGCCTTGCTCGCGCTGTATGCGGTGAGTTTGGGCGCACAGCCAAACAGCCCGGTCCGCGAACTCACGTTGACAATGCTTCCGCCGCCCTGCTTCAGCATTTGCGGAATAGCGTGCTTCGCGCAAAGGTAGGGGCCGCGCAGGTTCACGTTCATCACCGCGTCCCAGACCTCCAGGCTTAGTTCGTGAGCCGGAAGGTCGCGCCCATCGAGCAGAACGCCGGCATTGTTGTACAACACGTCGATGCGACCGTAGCGAGCCAGCGCTGCATCCATGAGATTGCTGACCGAGTCTTCGCTCGAAATATCGACGCGAACAAACAGCGCTTCGCAACCCTCGCTCCGCAACTGGCTCATCCGTTCGGTCCCCTGGGCCTCGTCCGTATCCGCCGCCACCACGCTTGCCCCTTCGCGCGCAAATCTCCCAACGACAGCGGCTCCCAGTCCGCGTGCGGCGCCAGTGACGATTGCTACCTTCTGAAAGAGCCGCATCGCATTACCCCTTGCTGCTCGAATCGAGGAACAGCAGCCGCGACTTCGTTCGAGAGTTCCAACTCGCTCAATGCCCGGTCGAAGAGTTGCCTCCTGCCGCATCTCGAACCAGAAGCACCGCATCGCCCCTGAATGGCGGGGTGAATATATGCCGGGATTATCCGCCTGCAACAGGATCGCCTTTTGTCTCTACTCCTGTCGCGGGGTTGAGCCACACAACTGTGAGCCGCCTCGAAGCCGGAACAGCAGACAGATCCACCGTGAAAGCTCCGCCCGCCGGAGCGTAGACCAGGTACTCGGCTCCCGGTAACGAAGTGTGAGCCAGGCAAAAGCCCGTAGAACTGAGCGCATCGCGAGGAACATCTTCGCTAGATCCACCTGGCGCGAAATCTTCAAGATGTACCCGCAGTTGTCCCGGACGTTGTCCCAGCGCGGGTCGGGCCCGGTGCAGATGCCGCTTACCGGAGACTGGCAATGATTGCGATCCTCGCGCGGGTAGTCCACGGTATAAGGATCCATGAACAGTGCACTGTTGCCGGAGGTGAAGTTCTCCCAAACAAAGTTGCGATTCTCGCGGGGCGTGTTGTTCCACATTCCAAAGTACGAGTGATCGCTGTCGTTCACGTTCACCTTGCAGGCAGGCTTTCCGGTCCCACACGATGCGGCGGGCGAGACCTCCGCTTCAGGCGCAACCCAATCGGCATCCGAGTTGTAGACCTCCGTATCGGGCAGGCCAACCGGCGCTGCGTAGCCGATTGGATGTTGGTGTGGCTTTGTCGATTCGTAGCTCCTGAGGTGCGCGATCAGGAACTTGTTCCACCACCTCGATGTTGGCGGCGCCTCTTCTGAAACCATCCACAACACATTGGGCAGATCGTTCAGCGTATCAACCATCTTGTCCATATAGGCGGCCTGGTAGCTGGTAATCGCGTTCGGCGCCGTCATCGATACGGAGCTGATTCCCCGGTTGCCGCCGGTGTAACCGTCATCCACGCCATTCACGTTGTTGGCACCGGTGAATGGGTAGCCGTCATCGGCGCACCGGTAAAGATTGAGGAACTCGCCGGTGAAAAGGTAAACGCCCGCGTAGATTCCCGCCTTATTCAGCGTTTTCACGCGCTCTCTTAGCCGGGAGAAATAGAGCGGGTCGAATTGGCTGAGGTCGAACTTCGGCTTGCCATCCGTCGCATTTCCGGGGCCGGCTCTCTTCCAGGGAAAAGGGCTCACGGTGAATTGAGGAGCCTGCCCTGCCACCACCGGGAGGTTACAGAATCGGGGAGTTTCGACGGTCCAAAACAGCGTGAAATTATGGCCGTGAGAAAGGAGGAAGTTTCGAAACTGCACAAAGTCCAGAGGCTCAGCCGCCCCGCCCGTGCCCCAATCCTGCAGTGCGTTCCACGTCTGGGAACCAGCCAGAAGCACAGCGTGGCCGTTCCCGTCGCTGAAGTAGTGGTGGTTCCCGGAAAGTACGAGTTCTCCGGTAATGGGAGGATTGGATCCCGAACTGCTCTGAGCCATCAACCGGTTTGAGACCAGAAGCGCGGCGATGAGAAAGGCGATAGCCGCCGAGCCGACAGCACGGCGCCGAATGCCGGGAAAGGCGCGCCTCGATGGTGAGGTCCAGCTCATCTGTTCATTCTCCGATCGAAACCGGTCGCTTGAAGGGGCACTTTTCGATTCTGACTCAAGATATCCGCGGCTGTGGAATCCATCTAGGAGATTCTCCGATTTTTCTCTTGTAAACCTTGGAATGGAGGACAAGCGAGTGAACGCTAAAGGGAGATTCGCGAACGCAGCTAAAGTCGGCGCTGACTTTCTGCACGGCGTGATCGCCGGAAGGCGGGAACAAATCCAGACTAGCCTTCCAATTCCCCGCTAGCGCTCCGCCTTGTCTTCCACCTTGAGAACAAGTACACCGCCAGGCCCGCTCCCACCAGCACAATCGTCCCGCCCACCACCTTTACCAGCACAAGGAGCTTGTTCGGTTCGTCGTCGGCAGGAATCGCGGAAAGCAGAATCGTCATCGCCGTACTCGCCATCCCAACCAATCCAAGAACAATAGCCACCGGCTTGCCCCCCGGAACCCTCCGCACCTCTGGGCCCGCAGGCCTCGACTGCAGGCGGATCATCGATCCGAAGAGAAAGAGGTACGGCAGAAAGTAGGCGATTATAGCCATGCTGACCAACGCCTCGTATGCACCGCGAACGCTTGTACCCGCCTGCCCCAGTAGCGTGACACCTATGCCCGCCAATCCATAAACGCCAATCGCCACCCACGGCGTGTGATAGCGCGAATGTATCCGGCCGAACGCCGGCGGCAGGCAATGATGGATGCCGGCCACAAAGGGGAGTCGCGACGTGGAGGAGAGATAAGCGGATGCGCTGCCCACTGCGTTGAGCGCCACGAACAGCGCGATTGGCGCCAGCAGCCACCCAATCCCCAGCCGTGCGCTCATGATGTGGATACCGTTTACGAAACCATCCGGTCCGCCTACGGCATCGCTCGGCAACGCCACCAGCATAGCTCCCGTCCCCGCGATATAGCCGATTGCCAGGACGCTGCCGCCCACTAGAATCGCCCACGGAATCACACGCCGCGGATTCTCAATCTCGTCGCCCATGGCGCTGCCGGCTTCAACGCCGCCGAAGGCAAAGAAGACGCTCGACCAGAACACGGCATTCTTCAGCGTCAGGTGCGGAACCAGGCTGCTGCAGGCAAAGTGCGTTGCCGCCCCAAAGCGCTCGTACGAGGCCGCCGCCAGCAGGATCAGGACTGCCAGCGGCACCAGCCCACCCAACGCGCTCACGTTATTCAGCCATTTCCCCGCATCCACTCCGCGAATGTTAAGGAGAGTGATGATCGCCAGCCAACCGGCCGCGAAAGCTACGTAATACCCCGGACTGCCGGCCAGCGCCTGCGCCCGAGGTCCAAACGCAAACAACGCCGACGCCGCGCCAAAGTAGAGCACACCCGGAAAGTACGGCAGATTGCTCATCCAGTAAGTCCACGCAGCGATGAACCCGCTGAAGGGGCCGAACGCCTCGCGCGTCCACACGTAAAGCCCGCCCTCGTCGGGATGCCGCGACGATAGTTCCGCCACGCTGGCTGCCAGTGGCACAAAAAAGCAGGTCAGCGCCGCCACCCAGACCACCAGGATGCTGGGTCCCGCAGCGGCAGCCATCGCGGTCCAGCGCACGCTCAGTCCGCTGACAACGTAGAACAGCGCCAGATCGCGAAATCGGATACTTCGCTTGAGTGCTGGTGAAGCAGCCATGTAGGTCGCAGCATATCAAACGCACACCTGCAAATGAAGCTGAATCCTCCTGGAATCGCCAAGCCGGTCCTCCAACTAATCCCGCGCCCGCGCCTTCCACAACTACACCCCGCCCTCATGAGCCGTACAATGCAATGGAGTCGGAGCGGAAAATGACAGTTCCGGATAACTGGCGAGGTGGATCGTGAGACAAAAAGTCGTAGTTTTGGGGGCTGGGCGCGTGGGCAAAGCAATCGCCGCGGACCTGTCTCAAGAATTCGAAGTAACATCCGCGGATATGAACAAGGATGCGCTCGAATCCTTGTCTACCCGCTATCAAGTCAAAACCCGAGTTACTGATCTGGGAAGCGCCCAAGCCGTGGGCGACGCCATCCGTGACGCGGACCTTGTCGTTTCTGCCGTACCCGGGCACATGGGCTTCTGCACGCTTCGAACCATCATCGAGAACAGGAAGGATGTCGTTGACATCTCCTTCTTTGCCGAGGATGCGTTCCAGCTCGATGACCTTGCCCGGAGTAACAATGTAACGGCAGCCGTCGATTGCGGTTTGGCTCCCGGCAACCCCGACTTTCTGGCCGGCTTCTTCGCCGCGCAGATGCAGATACAGGATTTCGAGTTCATGGTCGGTGGTCTTCATTTCGGCCGTACGGAACCCCATCAATACTTGCCGACATTCTCCCCGCCGGATGTCTGGGAAGAATATACGCGCCCGGCACGATACGTACGAGAAGGCAGGCTAATTACGATGCCCGCTTTGTCCGAGCCGGAGCTTGTCGAGTTCCAGGTCGGCGGTCATGCCCTGGTCCTTGAGGCGTTCAACACCGATGGCTTGCGCTCGCTCATCAAAACGATGGACGGACGCATTCCCAACATGAAAGAGAAGACTCTCCGCTATCCAGGCCACATCGCCTGGATCAAAGAACTTCAGGAAACCGGAAAACCCTGGACACCCAACGCTTGGAAGCCGGGCGATGACGAAGATGAGTTCACGATCATGCGCATCGCCATCCATGGATTCGAAAGTGGAGTGGAAAAGAAATTCTCCTATACGCTTTTCGCTACCTACGACAAGGAAACACGCATGAGTTCCATGTCGAGATCAACGGGCTGCAGCTGCACGGGCGTGGCGCGTTGCGTACTCGATGGTACTTATAAGCGCAAAGGCATCTCCCCGCCGTCCTACATCGGCGAATCGCCGGAATGCCTGAGCCGCATACTCGCGCACCTCCGCGAACGAAACATCGCCTTCGAGAGGGACGATCAACTTTAGAAGAACCCACTGGCAGGCCGGGATCAGGGAGCGAACCTGCGGGATAAGTCGCGATGACTCGCGGCAGCCTGGCAGCTTGCACAAGTGTGCCCGCGAATTCGTTTGACCGTAAAGCCGAGGCCGGGAGGGTCAATCGAAACTGCAATAGGCGGATCGTTGACAACTCGGATAAGAGCTCATGAGACGGTCCGTCGCCTGCACGGAGACTTGTCTCAGGCAGTTCCTCAAGAAGTGCGCATTTCTGACGATATGAAGAAGGATACGGTGGACCGGGTTTGAACTTGGAACTGATTCGTGCGTGCGAATTGCCGATGCAGATACTGTGCGGAATTCCCGCGAGGCTGGAGAAGAGGGCGGCGGCCAACTCGAATGAAACTCTGGATCGCAATCATGATTCTTCGAGCAGTCTGGGCCGCTGAATGGGGAGTACCCGTGCTTCTTCAAGCCAGGCGGGGCGTGGGATTGAAAGTAGTCGAGGGAGGTATCGCCAACGCAATTGCCGCTTCGACGCGGCCAGTTTTAGAAACACGACGCCGTTTATCAGAGCATCGAGTCATGCATGAATCCGTGGCGCCTTGCACGCTTGCAGAGGTGATATGAGTCTGCCAATCACCATCGCGGCGCGAGCGGGGCGCACCCTGCTCCTCATGCTCTTCGCGGCTGCGGGAACAATCCTGCTGGTGCGCTTCGCTCCCGGATTCTTCTCCGATTCCCGCGAAATGGATGAAAGGTACGCGCAACTTGCGCAATCGGAGATACAAGTTGAAAACAGCCGGCAACAATCCGTGAACGTGATCGTGACTCGTGAACTAAAGAGCTGGCTCAGCGGCGACTTCGGTGAGTCGCGCCAATACCACGTGCCGGTTGCGGAACTGATTGGCGCCCGTGTGCGCGTCTCGGCCTTCCTGGTGGCGGAGGCGAATCTTGGCGCCCTCGGACTGGGTGTCGGAGAGCCGATGCCGCCCAGGGGCGCCATGCTTCTCGAACTCGACAACTCTGCCTTCATTGCGCAATCCCACTGGGTGTATTTGCCGATTGCGCTCCTCGTCATCGTACTGCTGATTCTCGAATCCTTCACCACCGAGGTTGAGACCCATGCATAGCCTTTTGCGTTCTTCGCTTATACTCGCCGGTGTTGTGGCGCCCAGCACCGTCTCCGGCACCAGCCAGCCTGCTCCTAGGCAGCCTGGCGAAATAGCGTGGGCCATCCACTATGACCCGAAGACCTTCGACCCGGCAAAGGTCGATGAAGCTGCATCCGAGCTTGTGCGTTACTTGACGGGTGGCGTGCTCTTCAGGCTTAATCGTCAATCTCAAGAACCTGAGCCGGAACTTGCTGAGAGCCTTCACGTCTCTCCTCAAGGCACATTGATAGTCATCAAGCTGCGCGACGGACTACGCTTTTCCGACGGCGGTTCTCTGACCTCTGCAGATGTCGCGTGGTCACTGCGTCGAGTTCTTGCGCCTTCAACAGGATCTGTTGTCGCCGAGGAATTTCTTTCGCCAGGAGAAGTCGCCGTTGAGACGCCCGACAAGCGTACAGTGCGGATCCATCTCCCAAAGCCGGTTATCGGAATTGGCAAAGTCTTCGACGAGATTGCCATCGAGCCGTCCGGTCGTCGCAGCGAAGGGCGAGTCACTTCCGGACCGTTCACCGTGGCTGACTACAAGCGCGGCCAATATGTCCGCTTGAGCCGCAATCCGCACTATTGGAGGCACGATGGAGCCGGTATGCAATTACCGTACGCGTCCGGCATTCGACTCGACATTCTGAATAACCGCGAGCAGGAGATCTCGTTCTTCCTGCGTGGCGAATACGACCTGATTGACGGTCTTTCACCGGACTACTTCGGAATCCTGGCACAAAAGTCGCCGCAGTCGGTTCACGACCTTGGTGCCTCGCTCAACACTGAACAGTTCTGGTTCAACCAGTCTGCGCACGCTTCCCTGCCGGCCTATGAGATCGCCTGGTTCCGGAACCGGAGCTTTCGCGTTGCTATATCACAGGCAATCCATCGCGCCGACCTTGCGCGTATCGCCTATAGCGGCCATGCTACTCCGGCTTACGGCTTCATCTCGCCCGCCAACACGTCTTGGCACAACAACAATCTGAACTATCCCCATGAAAGCGTCGTCGATGCGAATCGCATGCTGGCATCGTCCGGATTCCATCGCAGTGGGAACCAGTTATACGACTCCAACGGGTACCCAGTGAAGTTTTCCATCCTGACCAACTCAGGCAATGCCGCGCGACAAAAGATGGCTACCTTGATTCAGCAGGACCTGGCCGCAATTGGAATGCAGGTCACCATTGTCGCGCTCGACTTCCCCGCGCTCATTGAGCGCCTTATGCACAAGCAGGACTACGAAGCATGCCTGCTTGGGCTATCGGACGTAGAGCCGGATCCGAGTTCGATGATGAATATGTGGCTGAGCTCTTCCCCGAACCATCAGTGGAATCCCTCGGAGGCCACTCCATCAACGGAATGGGAAGAAGAGATTGACAAGCAGATGCATCTCCAGGCTTCCAGTGCTTCGCCGCGCATCCGCAAAGCCGCGGTGGATCGGGTGCAACAGATTGTGGCTGACCAGCAGCCTTTCGTCTACCTGGTCTATCCGAACGCTCTTCAGGCGATCTCGCCGCAATTGCATGGAGTGCAGCCATCAATTCTCTCGCCCGGACCGGTCTGCAAGATTGAATCAATCCGCCGTGAGCAAGGCCGCCCACAAGGAGGCGGCCAATCAGGACGCCCGTAATGCAGGTGCGCTTGCATGCGGACTATGACAGAAGGCGCATCCTCAAAGATGCGCAGTTTGACCTTTTCGCGGGTGAGGCTCTGGGGATGGTCGGCACAAGCGGCGCAGGCAAGACCACGCTCGTTATGTCACTCCTGGGCCTGATTCCCTGGCGCGGCGGAAAAGCTTCGGGAGAAGTTCTCATCGGTGGAGCGAATCTGCTCACGATGCCTGCACGCCAAGCACGCCGAATCCGCGGAAAGACAGTCGCCCTTGTCCCCCAGAGCCCCATGACCGCATTCAACCCGGCCGTCTCCTTACGATCACACTTCGACGAAGCATGGCGCGCGCACGAGCCGACCGGCCGAAATGCGCTTGACACCCGTCTTGATGAATTGATGCGCGAGGTGCAATTGCCTGCCGGCGACTCTCACTTCCTGCGCAGAAGGCCCGGCCAAATCAGCGTCGGCCAAGCGCAGAGGGTTTTGATCGCACTGGCCCTTCTGCATCGCCCCAAGATCCTGATAGCCGACGAACCAACAGGCGCCCTGGACCCGGTAACACAAGCTGAAATCATAAAACTGCTGCGGCAACTGAATCGTCGTAACGGAACCGCATTGCTCTATATCTCCCACGATGTCGTGTCCGTATTGCAACTATGCGAAAGACTCGCCGTGCTCCAGTCCGGCGCCATCGTGGAGTGTTTGCCGGTTGCGCAAATTGATCAGGCGCGTCATCCCGCAACTCTCTCCCTCTTGAGCGCTCTTCCAGTCCCGGTGCAGGTCCTTCTTTCTCACCGCGGCAGTCACGACGAATTGCGAATGCGGGAGTCAGGTACAATCGAATCGTCGCTGGAACCCGTGCCGAATGGTTATCAGTGTCTAAGTCCGCTCCATCTGTCTGAATCTGAGACACTATCTACTTGAAACACTAGTTATTACTTACACTAACTCCATTAAAGTTACTTAATCTCCCACCTTCGTACCATGCAGACAACGTGAGTTAGTCCGAAAACCACAATATGTGGCAGCGCCAACACCCGGGGAATCCCCGGAAGTTTGAAGTGGCGCTTAAGGAGAACGTCCAATGAACTGTAAGAACACCAAGAGCGCCATGTGGGGAAAGATAATCTCGGCGATGAGCCTGTTCCTGCTCAGCGTAAGCATGGCCTTCGCCGGCTCACACAGAATGTCAGGGGACTTGGAGAAGAAGAAGGGCTCCGAGCAAATCAACGTAATTGTGCAGTTCAGGCAAGTGCCGACCGCCTTTCACCACCAAAAGATTGTGCGCCGTGGAGGCAAACTCAGGCGTCAACTTGGCCGGTTCAAGGGCGGTGCTTACACTCTGTCGGCTTCGGCCCTGGCTGGTCTGGCCGCCGATCCAGACGTGGTCTACATCTCGCCCGATCGCCCCGTGCACAGCACCAGCAACGGCACGCCTGTTCCAATCCTCGATTATCACGCCGAGTCTGTCAACGCGCCCGCGGCATGGACGCAAGGCCTCGATGGCACTGGCATAGGCGTGGCTGTGATTGACAGCGGCATTGCCGACATGGCCGACCTGCACGGCAACAAGACGAACGGCGGCAGCAACGTTGTATACAGCCAGGACTTCACCAGCGCGTCTTCAGGAAATGGCTCCGACCAGTACGGCCACGGAACCCATGTCGGCGGCATCATCGCAGGAAGCGGCAGCAAATCCCATGGAGCGAATTACCTCTATACTTTCCAGGGCATTGCGCAGAACGCGAACCTTATCAATCTTCGCGTTCTCGACCAGGATGGCGGCGGCACCGACAGCGATGTCATTGCGGCCATTCAAACCGCGATCCAGCTGCAGAGCACTTACAACATCCGTGTGATCAACCTTTCACTGGGCAGACCGGTGTTTGAGAGCTATACCACCGATCCGCTTTGTCAGGCAGTGGAACAGGCCTGGCAGGCAGGTATTGTCGTCGTGGTCGCGGCGGGAAACTTTGGACGCGACAACGCGGCGGGCACGAATGGATACGGCACCATCACCGCCCCGGGCAACGATCCGTATGTGCTTACCGTTGGCGCGATGAACACCCTGGGGACCGCGGATCGCACCGACGATGTGCCCGCCAGTTACAGTTCCAAGGGCCCAACGCTCATCGACCAGGTTGTGAAACCCGATCTTGTGGCGCCGGGCAATCTGATTGTCTCGCTCTACACACCGACAGAGACTCTGAGCCAGGAAGCTCCTGGCAATGCGGTTCCAAATTCTCTGTACACGAAGAACGGGAACGGCAATGCCTCCGACACTTACTTTGCCTTGAGCGGGACCAGCATGGCCGCTCCTGTGGTCAGCGGCGCAGCCGCACTGATGCTGCAACAGGACCCAACCCTCACGCCGGATCAGGTCAAAGCGCGGCTAATGAAGACCGCATTCAAGAACCTTGTGCAAGCCAGCGTAGCCACCGACCCGGTTTCCGGCCAGACCTTCAACGAACAGGCCGATATTTTTACCGTAGGCGCCGGATATCTCGACATAGAGGCAGCTCTAGCAAACACCGACCTTGTTCCTCAGAACGCCGGCAGCGCTCTATCGCCCACCGCGGCAGTTGACGCTAACGGGAACGTTGTCCTGGTAAACGGCACATCGGTACTCGGGAGTAACTCGGTCTTGTGGGGCTCCTCAGTATTGTGGGGAAGCTCGGTACTCTGGGGCAGCAGCACCACCACCGGACAATCTGTTCTTTGGGGAAGCAGTTCCCTGGTAAGTGAAAGCGTACTGTGGGGCTCTTCGACTGATCAGTCAGAAAGCGTTCTCTGGGGTTCGAGTGTTCTCTGGGGTTCCAGCAACCCTGCCACCGATGCGGCGGAATCAACTTTCCACGGCGACAAATGACCCAAAGCGGGAAGAGTGCCGAAAAAGAATCGTGAGATAACTCGGCCAAACCTGCAGAACGGACGAAGAACAGAGAAGGACCATTGGGCTGATGTTCACGGTGATCTTGCCACACCAGGTACTTCGGCGCGGACTTCGCAGTTCGCGCCGAGGCGCACGGCCGGCAGGATGGGCAAACCCGAACTGCAATTGCCTGCCGGCCCGCCGTTGGGCAATTGCAATTCGACAAACAGAAATTCTGTTCAATCGTAGCGGTTAGTGAAATGCACTATCGGGCGGCAGGTTCCAGATTCTGCATTCGTGGGGACTTGAGGCCTGTTGCGTACGACATGAGATTCCAGCATGGAGCAGGCAATTCCAATTCGAGCCAAGGCTTTCATCGCCGTCACGGC
>OCZT010002009.1_pt1 | contig 21093 bp, 27 predicted proteins | sample 1539031 | NCBI WGS metagenome assembly OCZT01 (sample SAMEA3539308, study PRJEB22396) | soil metagenome | biome: tundra; feature: field; material: soil | place: USA | collected 2010-05 | depth 0.15 m | reverse complement strand
CCATTTGAGTAACAATGTCAGCCAGATATTCAATAGCCCTTGACTCAGCAAAGGATGCTAAACCGCGTGTACGCTGGCTTGGATCTCTTGAAGCATAGCCCCCTCTAGCTAACTCTGATGTAGCCAGAACCATTAGCCCTTGCTTCTTAGCCTCATTCAATTCTTGCATCAATGAAGTTATGGCAATGCGCGGGGAGTCTTTCTCCGTAGCAGAAATGCCTGACTGTGTTTGGAGTGAGTCTAAAAGAAGGGCAGAGCGTTTCCCTTCCGGTGTGTGTGCCAGAATGTATTCCGTAGCCTGTGCAACCGTTTTGATTCTGTCAGGCAGGAACCAAGGCCCGTTTGAGAGAGCCGCTGTGAGCCTATCTAGAACAAGGGGGTGGTTTGGCCCTAACTCGTCTTGGTCTTCGCCCTCAAGCTGCCCTATCCTTCGCGCTAGCCCTTCTGGCGGTTCATCAGTAGCCCAAAACCAAACTAGGACCCCTGCTCTGGTAAGAGCATTCCCCATTTGAACTAGGAGGGTAGTTTTTCCTATGCCCGGTTCTCCACCGACGACGAAGAAGAAACCGGGAGCTAACCCGCCCTTAAGCAGTTCATTCAAATGGTCAAAGCCTGTAGAGAAGCGCTTACCTACATAGACCCGCTTAATTAGATCCACTACAGAAAGCGGTGCTTCCGCAAGATCAACAGGGGGAGGAATAACACTAGTTGTATGCGTCTTAGTTAATAGGTAGCCTGTCTCAGCTTCTGCTTTAACAGCACTTTCAATCTTGTGCCTAAGGTCTTTATCGCTCCAAGAGGGTACACAGGATTCATTGTATTCTTGAAGTAGCTTCAAGGCGGTAGCTTCTGGCAGAGCAAAGCCTTTAACGAGAGTCAGAGCCACCATAAAGGTCTTATCGTGACCACCATCCCCTGAGATTGCCTCAGGCATCTTGGCAATGTAGGCACGGGCACGGTCTTCTGTGTCTTCTGCTAGGGCAGCAGCCAGCCTAGAAGTAGTGTACGTAGGGGGAGCGGGCTTAGGTGGGTCTAACTCTTCAATCAGGGCATCAAGTGCGGGTTGGCAGTTTTTAATGGCTGTGTGTTCTTTATGCTCTCCGGTCTTTCCAGTTACAGTAAAATACCTACCATCCCCATAGACCTCAACTCCAGCACCCTTTTTGTTCAATCCCCTATGACCATTTAGAGAGCCACGCCCGATCAGGTGTAGACCCTTCCCGCTAGGGGACTCTTCTGCATAAGTAGGGAACGTTTCTAGAATGCTAGTTGCTAGTTCATTAGGCTTTCCATCGGTCAGACAATCATCAAGATCAATCCCAAAAAGCTTATCTGCCTCTGTGAAGACAAAGCCTACCCCCTGTGTACCGTCTTTACCTACGTTAGCCTGTGCGGCCCCAAACTCCCCCCAAGTAGCAGGGTTGGTTGTAGAGGCAAAGGCATCAGTTTCTGGACAGATAGGAACCTTGCCCCTATCAGGCATAAGCCTCCAGCGTATCCAGCGGGGGAGTTGACGTAATTCGTTCGGTATATTTACTAATGACTCGGGGAAGTCATTGACTTTTACAGGTTCCGCGCTACTCACGTAGGGCAGAGAGAATGTTTCCCCCTGCCTCAAGTTGTTTGTTCATAATTCTGTTCCTTCCAATCAAACATTTGATATTACACCGCGCTTAAAGAAAATGCAAACTTAGCTTTTCAAGCTACTTACTTTAGAGCGCGCTTGATTAAGTTCTGACGCTGCTGCTGATAGCCAATCATCAGAGGCTTCATCCCCTGAGTCTGACTCACAGGCTTTTTCCCATTCACTATTTGCATCATCTAACACCTTCAAAGCTGCTGCAAGATCAGTAGGGCAGCCAAGAATGTCAAGGGCTATCCCATCAGCCTCAGTTTGGTTCAATTGCTTCTTCATGCTGTTTCCTTTCCTTATTCCGGTACTTCTAAAATCCATTTCAATTCTTCAGCGTGACTCTCAATCATTTTAGCTAGGTGCTCTTCCGGCCATTCTAATTCAGCTAGTTTCTGTCTATTACAGGGGGGCTTTCTCGGTACTTCTTCTGATATTCCTTTTTACAGACCTTACAGTATCCGGCAGGTTGCTTTTCGAGGAGTGGCTCTCCGCATTTACTACATCCCCTCACCGCCGTATATTCATCCATGTTAATAAAGCCCCATCTTTAGCCGCGCAATAAGTTTCGTAGTTTCTATCTGTTCCCGTCTCTGTTCCCACAGATGCCACAGAATAGACACCAGCGCACCAAGAACGGCACCAACCATTAAACCTTGTAAGAAACCATTAAGAAATTCCATGTTCAATCCTCCCGATTAGATAGTGTCATTCAAAATCATCAACGTCTTTCTTTGCCATTTCTAAACGATTTTCTGCTAGATCCATTTTCCCACAGGCTTTTTCATACTGCTCAGCAGCCATGCTAAATGTTTGGTCAACTTCTTGAAAAGCCTTTGCTGCCTCCGTATACTCAGTCTTGGCGGCATTAAGCCGTTGAATTAGATGTTCTTTGCTTTGTTCTTTTGATAGCATCAATTTGTTTCTCCCTTAAGGGTGACAGATAATATAGGCACTAGTTCCATTAGGTAGCTTGAAGGGTATTCCGCACCGGGTTTCACCGGGGACGCATATCCAGCCCGTAGTTGCCCCCCAAACTGAACGGGAACCTGAGGTACAGTTACTTGGATTGGCTGATCCTGAATTACCGGGACCAGCCCATTTACAATTGGTTGTAACGTAAGGGTCTATACATGCGGGAAACAATTGTTCATGGAGATCAGTAGGTGAATGGCTATTAAGGCACCCCGTTAGAATTACAACCGATACAAGAGCAAGTGCTGTTTTCATTTTACTTTCCTTTACGTTCTTTTCGTTTAGCAGGTTCAGCACGCTTAGCAGGTTTTCCAATTTGTTTGCTCATTATTTGATTTCCTTAAATAAACTGTGTGAAATACCAGATTACAAATACTACCAGTACTACTGCCGTAGCACTTAGAGCGTATATGGGTTCTTTTATAGATCTCATTCTATTTCCTTATGCCCTATCTAGGATAAAGCCACAACGTTGACATTTAAAAACCTTCTTTGTTCCAACAAGTAACCAGCCTAATAGGCCAAATACAAAAGAAGGAACACCTACAAATAGAATAGTTATTACCCCTAGACTACTACCTCCCCCGGTAGTAGACAAGCCTATGAAAGTTACAATTGACATCATAATTCCAAGGAGAGAAGGGATTAACAAAAGTGCCCCGATTACTCTTACAACGGCATTCATACGTGGGACATTTGTAGCTTGCATGGTTCGTTCGGTTTTACATACGCTACAGTCAATGGCAAAAATTGGTGAGGCTGGCTTTAGAACCGTGTTATTTTCCATAGCTGGTAACATTTTAATTTCCTTCCTAAGAGTTATAAAGAAAAGCCCCGGCTCTCAACCGAGGCAGGGTAAGAACGCAGGGTATTGTTTCTCCCGTGGGGCGCCCGGCTGGAATCGAACCAACATCCTCTGATCCGTAGTCAGAAACTCTTTCCGTTGAGCTACGGGCGCAGTCTTGCATTAGATTAGGCAGCTTTCTTGTTAGCCAGCTTAAACGAAGCCTTGAGAGAGTCAAGCTGTTTACGCTGTTCAGGGGTATAGACGGGGACGTAGGAAACCTTCTTATGAAGAAGGTAGAAGTCCCTGACAACAGCCCCAATAGCTTCAAGGGTAGCGCCGCTTTCGATCATGGGGAGGATAGTAGGCTTGAGGGTATTACGGGTTTTAGACATCGAAGTTACTCCTGAGGCAACTGCCTCTGTTACTAGTTCAGGTTGAATGATGGTGGGGAACGAGTCAGTGAATTTCATTGGAACCTTCTTTCTGCCCTCGGGCTGCTTATAAGGTAGGCTCCAGACTCACTCCCGTCAAGGTACTTTAAGCATTTGTTCCATATCTTAACTTGTCAAGAATGATATCATTACTAGATGCAGCAATTAGGAACCCAAAATAATTTAAACTATTCTGTCCCTAACCCTTGATCTTGCAAAGGTATGTATGCTTGACCCCATATGTCAATAGTTCCTTGCCCATAAGATACAACCCAGCAAAGGGTAGGAACAAGACAAGTCCAGCCCCTAGACAGGGTGCTAACAGGAGCATGACTAGGGGAGAGATACGTAAGTCGTTAGGAGAAGAAGGTTTAAGATTGATTTCCCAGTTAGAACGATTGAAGTAGAACATGATGAGTACCTCCAATGCTTAAGGTAAGTCATTGAAGGCAGGAAAGATATCAGGCGTACACCCTATAACAGCAGGTTTCTTTCCCTAGTAGTAAAGGAATGATGAGTAAGTCAAGACATAAGACTGCCTAACCTTTGAGGCTTTTAGTTTAGTTCCCTTTCGTTCTATTTAGTTCCCGATATCGTTCCAGAACGAAACCTAACCTATTTAGTTCCGTTCCGTTTCCCTAAGGAGGGAACTAAACTAGGGAACGAAACTAGAACGATATGAGGAGGGGTATTTCGTTCCCGTTTTCCATAGTTAGATTTGGCTTTTGCTTTTGCAGTCAGAACACCCATCCAGACAACAGCCCAACAGACAAAGTCAAGACATAATGCTCTGGCTATCCCACCCACGACTTTCCAACAACCCTCCCCAGCTATTGACTTTGCATCAATCGTCTAGTGCCCATTGGACCCATTATGTTTAATAATCCCCCTATTGGACCTGTAAACTACTGATCTTACAGCACTTATGCCCTGATTGAACAGGTTAAACTGTCTAGGGCATGGGGACATTACCCGCCATCAACCAGCCATTAACCTGTTCAATGCCCTTTCAATGGTAGTGCATATGTACTATATAGGCTGCTTAAACCATTGTTACTGTGCAGTTTAGATGGTTACTAGCCCAGAATGGGCAGTCAACCGTTCAATCAGAGCACGCTCATTCAATACCAGACAGATAACTTTTACCCATTTGGTCAAATTAGCATAGGGTCAGGGTTCTTAGCAAAACAGAGGCTCTGGGGAAGTGCTATTGACATTCCTTACAGTTGTGTATAGTTCCATACGCGATTCTCAAATAGCGAATCCTGAGTTTCTTGGTATACTCCGACTGTTCAGGGACTGGTGGGCTGTCTCACCAACCTAATCCGTCACAAGGTTATCTCCTGAACAAGGGCCAGTAGTAAACTTACTGGCTTTTTCTTTCCCTACAGGCAAGGTTAACGATCATTGGTCTTTCAACGGTTCTGTAATGGCCCTTGTACCTTCAACTGAAACTATTCTGGTTATTTTGCGTCTTACCTATTGACAAGAAAGAACTTGTGTGCTCTTATAGCACTTGACTATTGTAAAGCCGCTCAGACTTAGTATAAGGCTTCAGTCTTTCCCCCTTCCTTAACCCACCTGAGTTTTCAGGCAAGGCTTAATAGCCAAAGATAAAGGGAAAAGAAAGACTTCTATTATTGGGGGTTGAATGAACAAAAAGGAACTGCTAAAGACTCTGGACAAATTTGGTGCTATGGCGGGTGAGATTAAGGCAGATCTAACCAAGACTCCAGAGGATAAGATCCTTGCGAAGCTTGATGAACTTATAGAGGCTGTTAAACAGCCCTGCCCATACCCACATTACAATTACCCCTATCAGTGGACTTGGAGTTCTCCAAGCATTGTTACCGTTGACGGCATTCAGGGTAATTGTAATTCCAGTGGTACTTACAATAATAGTAATATAGGTTCCAACGGCCTAAGGGTAACTTATACCTAAATGACCGCGAAGCATTCCCCCAATCCCACCCCTCCAAAGCTTCTTGAATCTATTGAGGCTGCTTTAGGCCCCAATTGGCGGAAGGCTAGAAAGCTGAAGGGGCTACCTCAAGACTTTGATTTAACTTCAGTAGAAGGTATCTGTCTGGATCTCAGGTCATTAGTCCCCCTTGATACTTCCCTTACGGCTGCTGGCTTGACTAAGAGTTCTATTGAATTCCTTCATAGGCACAGGAAAATAGAGCCTTATAAATACATGTTCGAGCAATTTGATAAGGCTTTGGCTGCGGGTGAAGTTGCTGCTTTGAAGCGATTAAGCGACCCAGAGACTACGGTTAAAGCCGCTGACAAGCTGAAATGGCTACTTGAACGGGCATTACAGGATGATAGATATGCCCCTAGGAGCAAGACTACCAAGGTGGTTACTGAAAACAAATCAGTATCAGTGACTATGAAGCTCGATAAGAACGCAATTAAATCTCCCCAGCTAGCCCTTGCTCCCCCAATTTTGGAATTAGAGGTAATTAAAGCTGTTCCTGAATTGGAAATAAGTGGGAAGTGTAACTAATGAGGTTTGCAAGTGAGAAGCAGGAAGCTGAATTCTATAATCCCAAGTGCAATCCAATGGTACTTAGGATTCTTACTGCTCTTGAAGAGGTTTCTAAAAAGGCTTACGGGACAGACCTTGCAGTTACGTCAATCTTTAGAACCAAGGAACAGGATAAAGCCCTTGGTGGTTCTGGAATTCATTGTATGTGGCGGGCTATTGATATCGCTGCTCCTAGTTGGGATGATCCTGCTAGCAAGGCTCTGGCAGATACTGCTAATTCTATCTGGGATTATGACCCGCTAAGACCGCATTTGCTAGTAGCTCTTTATGCTCCGCACGCGAGCGCAACAGGTAGTCATATACATCTTCAGGTCTGTGATCGGACAAAGGGAAAATAAATAATGTCTATCCATACAATGCTAAGTGCTGCCGCTAAGAATCAGACTTCCGCTGCTGTTGACGTTCCTAGCGGAAAGCCCATTCTAGCTCAGGTGGTTTCTGCTGGGGCTGCCCCTACAGCGGGCACAATCAAAAGTGAAGGGAGCTTAGACGGCGTCCACTATGACGCTACTACCTATCCTTTATCTTTCACTTATTTAGAAGCCCTTAATTCAATCGTCAAGACCTTTACGAGTGGCTTTCCCTTTATGCGGTTTACGATTGCCGGTCTGACCTTTACCTACGGTAGTACACAGACTACGGGGACGGGCCTATCAGACTTGACCATTGCCGGAACCTATTCTTCCCTCATCAATCATATCTATAAGATCAAGATTTCTGATGCTGACATTGATATTACACCAGCTTCAGCCTTGCTAACTAGCACAGGTACAAAGCCGGTAGCAGGAAGCATAGTTACTCTAGGAACACAGCCTTATACATTCAGGGATACGCTTACGGGTGCTGCTGCTGTTGTAGCATCTGTGATCTTAACGTCTTCTGGGGTAGCCCCCACAGATGGTGACACGGTTGTACTTGGTAGTAAGACCTATATGTTCAAGGGAACTCTTGATACGGTTCCCGATGTTGCTAACCAAGTCTTGATCGGGGGAAGTGCCGCCGTTGCTCTTGATAACCTTCTACTTGCTGTCAACGCTGGTGTTAACACTGGTAACTATGGTGTAGGGACCACGGCTAATGCTGATATCACTGCTACTACAAATGGTGATACTACGCAGCTATTTGTAGCCAAGGTAGCAGGTGCGGCTGGTAATGCCCTAACGGCTACGCATCCAATCGGTACTACATTTACTTTCCCACAAGCTACTTTTGCTAGCGGTGCTGACATAATTGCTACGGTTCCTTTTGAAGTCCTGACAGGCGCTAACGCCGCTGCCTCACTTGATAACCTTGTCTTAGCAGTAAACAACGGTGTAGCAAACAATGGCGCTGGAGCTGGTACTACTTTCGGGGCTTCTACTACGGCTAATGCTTCTCTAACAGCCACAACAAACACAGATACAACTCAGCTGTTTGTTGCTACTGCTGCTGACTCTGCTGGTAACGCGGTAGCTTCTACTGTTACCGGGGCTAACGTACATCTTTCATTCCCAGCAATTCATTTTACTGGCGGTCTTAATGCTCTTGGTGACAAGTTTGAATGGAATTCAGACGGCGGGGCATATTCCTCACCAATCCTTATAACAGGTAGCGCACAGAATGTTGCAGACGGGATGACAGTGTTATTTGCTGCTGTGGATGAACACACTGTTGGGGATGAATGGACTATTACAGTTCCCAGCATTTCGGTATATCTGAGTAAGTAACTTTGGGAAAACGCGGACCAAGAGTAGAGCCTGTTTCCACGGGGCCAGTGTCAATCACACTGGTAAGACCCGGTATGTCTATTGAACAGACTCAGGTTATAGATGCTAAGGAAAAATACGTTATTTTTGCGGCTGGTACTAAGGTAGGCAAGTCTGTTTGCCTAACTCAGAAGGCCCTAGAAATAATTGTAGGTGGGGGCAGGGTAATTTGGATTGCTTCTACCTTCAAACGGTCAGGAATGGTGTTTGATGCTATCTCCAAATCGGTACAGGAAGTGGCTAAGGTGTCCAAAGTAGCTATTAACCGTACCGTTATGTCCCTCGATATGGAAGCTACGGGCGGTAGCATGGCTTGTTATTCAGGTGATAGTCAAGTTTCCGTTGAATCAGCAATGGGCGATGCCGCTCAGTTGGTAGTAATTGATGAGGCTAGCCGCTGCCATGAGAGTGCTTTAATGGTTGCTCAGTCTGTTACTACGGCTACCGGGGGCCAAATTTGCATTGCTTTTAACGTTGATAGGTCCCCTAAAGTCTCTTGGGCGGTCAGGATGTATGCAGAGCATCTTAATAGTAGAGAACCCGATCCTGACTTTATGGTATTGAGCATGACGGCTAGCCAAAGTCCCTACATTGCCAAGAAAGATATTGACCGTGCTCGGAAGAACCTTCCAGCGCGTATTTTCTCTTCTCTCTATGACAACATCATTCCTTCTGATGATGACCATACGGTATTCAGTCATTTTGAGGGTTGTGTGAATGGTGAACTTGAAGATCCTAAGATCGGTAGCCGCTACGTTATTGGATGCGACCCTGCTAGAAGCTATGACTATATGGTTATGTGCGTAGTAGATACAGCGCGGAGAAGGGTAGTCGGTTGGGAGAGATACCACGGTATTAGCTGGCAGAAGATTATAGAGAAGATCCTAACTTGTGCTAGCAAGTGGAACAAAGCTTTAGTAGTCCTTGACTCCACAGCACAACAGACTCTTCTACTTGAGACGCTCCAGAGGCACAACATTTACGTTGAACCTTTCTACTTCACGGGCAAGAGCAAGCCAGCACTGATTGAAAAGCTAATGACTGATGTAGAAAACCATAATATCCAATTCCCTTCTATCCCTGAATTGGTTTATGAAATGTCTAACTACTCAGTTCAGATCAGGCCAAACGGTTATCTAGACTATGGTGCTCTTGATGGGTTTCACGATGACTGCGTAACGGCATTGGCCTTGGCTAATTCCAAGCTACAGAGCGGGCCAAGGTTTGATCCTCTTTCTTTCAAAGAGCAATACACACTTGGGCAGAATGTATTCGGGAACGATCTCGGATCAATCTCCCTGATGTAAGTAGGAAACAATGAGCAAGAAACGATCCAAAGCCTTAGTCCCGGAGATGCTTGCTGCAAGCCAGAAGCCCCCCACTACTCCGCTTTTCCAAGGGGCAACGGTTCAGGATAGAAACCTGATACTGATTGGTATGGCTATTAACAAGGCCCTTATCAATTCTTATCTGTACCTTGCTCAGAATGGGGATATGCGTAGGCTATCTGCGTTTAAGCGTGAAATGCTGTCAGACCCGTTCCTATCAGGCGAAATTAATAAGATCAAAAGCAAGCTTATCTCTTCCCCCATTACGTTCTCTACATTCCCTTCCAACCTTACAAAGCCGTCAGTGGCAAACACAACAGATGCTAAAAGAGCATTCGCTATTACTGATTATATCAAGAGGCAGCTTCTAGATAGCTCAGACTTACTACGTCAGGCTATCTCTGATCTTTGGTACGGGCTGGAAGATGGGGTAGCGGTTATTGAGATTGTGGCAGAAGTGCGGAATGGGGAAGTTTGTCTCAAGGATCTTATTACTGTTCCACAAGAGCGCATCTGTTATGACCCAGACGACCTAATGACGTTAGGGGTACAGCTTACGGAAGACCCCTCGGATATTACCCCATTAGATCAGCTGGGGGGTAACTTCATTGTTCTGGTAGCGGACGGTACGGACCCAAACCCAGCGCGCAGGGGGCTACTCCGTAAGTGTATTGCCCCGTGGTTTACGGTCAGATACCTAAATGAATGGTGGAGTAGGTCTACAGAAGTCAATGGGCAGCCTACCCGAGTTGCTCGATATAACCCCGGTGATAAGGATATGAAGGCAGAACTAGACGCCCTTCTCAAGAATTCCGGGTCTTCAACCTACATGGTTCTACCTCTTGGAGTAGAACTTGAATTCATCAACTCTATTACGGCTGCTAATACAGATCTTTATGCAAAGTTGAAGGATAGCTGCCATGAAGAAATTTCTATTGCATTACTTGGGGCTACTCAGACAACCCAGATTAAACCTAACTCTGGTAGCCGTGCATCTAGCACAATCCATTATGAAGTCTCCAGTAATACCGTCAACGGATATGCCCTAAGAATCTGTGCAACTCTTAGGGACCAATTAGTTTCAAGGCTAGTTGAATGGCAGTTTTCAGAGGAAGACAGCCACAGATTTACCCCTACCATGCAGATTAGGGTAATGGGCTATGAGGATATGGCTAAGCTATCTGCCTCAGTAGCAGAGTTTGTTTCTTCCGGCTTACCCGTTGGTCAGTCTTATGTCTATGACGCTTCGGGTATTCCTCAACCTGACCCGCAGGAACCAATGATGACGGCTCCGGTTAAGGTTACGGCACCTTCTCAAAGCCCACAGAATGACCCAGCATCCCCAGCCCAACAGCTTGAACGGTTCTCTACACGGCCAAAGGTAGAGAAGCAGTTAGGGGACATTCTAATCCGGCCCTACGCAGAGCACGCTAAAAAGATGGTAGAGAATGGGGCTAGCTTCCACAATATCCTTGCTTCTTTGAATCTCTTTGCTTTGAGCAATGGTGCTTCCAAGGCACAGGCTAAAGAAGTAGTAGCAGCCTACGTTGTGGACGAGTTTACTAGGGGGTGGGTTGATGCCATTCAAAAGTAAAGCTGCCAGGGTTGCTTATGATGCTGCCTGCTATCTGGCCCGTAAGCCAAAGATGGCTGCTTATAGGGCTGTCCATGAGGAAGAATTGGCCGCTTACCGGCATAAACGGGTTGGTTACAAAGCTGCTTATGATGTTACCTATAGGGCTACCCATAAGTCAGAGCGGGCTGCTTACAATGCTACTTATAGGGCTACTCATAAGTCAGAGCGGGCCGAGAGGCTAAAGACTGACATGAACTATAGGCTTGCTCGAAACCTACGCGCTAGGCTTTATATGGCAATCAGGAACGGGCAGAAGGTTGGATCAGCCGTTAAGGATTTAGGCTGTTCTATTGAGCACTTGAAATTACATCTTCAACTGTTTTGGGATGAGGGAATGAATTGGGGGAATTATGGCAAAAGAGTGGGGCAATGGAGTATAGACCATATTAAGCCCGTAGCTTCTTTTGACCTTACCGATAGGAAACAGTTCCTTGAGGCTAACCACTATTTGAATCTTCAACCCTTATGGGCGGTTGATAACTTTGTAAAGGGTAGCGGGGGGCATCGTGGGCTTACCGTCAATTAAAGCGGTCCTAGTCAATGCTAGAGCTAACGCTAAAGCGCTAGCATTGATAAAGGATATTGAGACTACCTACCTACAGGAAGTCAGGGATAGCGTAGTCGCTGCTATGAATGATGGCTTAACACTTACTGAGTGGGAGCCTTCTTTTGATGCTATTACTTCCCGTTTTGGCTACGGTACGGGGCCAGCCAACTATACGGAAATGGTCTTCAGAACGGTGTCACAATCAGCATATAACGGGGGCAAGGCATCAGAGATGTTTGGCCCTGAAGGTCAAGCCAGAGCGGGATATTGGCAGTTCAGTGCTGTAATGGATGATAGAACTACTGATGAATGCGCTGCCTTAGATGGTCAAATCTTTGCTAAGACTGACGCTGATGCTATGGATTTCATTCCCCCTCTTGATTATAACTGCCGGTCAACGTTGATTGAGTTGGATGATACAGACGTTGAAGGGGAGACAATCTCAGCTGCTAATACTGTTGGTATTGACGTTGCTTTCGATAACGAGTTAATGTTGGTCTAAGTACTTGACAAAAAAGTTGTTATAGTGTAAGAAGGAAGCTTATTATGCAAACACTCGAACGTTTTGAATTTGTCCATACTCTCCCCCAGAATTGCATTACTGAAATCAATGGTGCAAGGCGGGCTATTCTTCCTGTCTTTAAGATGGGTAAGACAGACCTTAGAGACAACCGCTCTTTTAAGATGGAAGAGCAAGATTTCAGTATACTAAAGACTAACCTAGCAGGGAAGACAACCCCTTGCCCGGTGCTATTTGAACATAGTAAGGGGCCTAGGGGAGGATTAGGCGGGGGTAAGGTTATCTCCCTACAAGAGAAGGCCGGAGAGATCTATGCCCATGCAACCCTTACTAAGCGTGCCTATACAGAATGTAAGGACGAAGAGTGGCTTGCTGTCTCAGGCGGTTTCCTGGCTTCCCGTGATGAAGATGGCAATATCCACCCTGTTGAGTTGCTTGAGATTTCCTTTACCAATATGCCAGCCTTCCCCGGTTTATCTGGCATTCAGACATTTTCGGTACTAAAGGAGTTACCCGCTATGGTTGAACCAAATAAGGGCACAGAAAGCCAAGTTGAGGTAATTCCAACCCCTCCTGTGGTTGTAGCAGAAGTTAAGTTGGAGTCTGTTGTAACTCCCCCAGAGCCTGAGAAAGTCTCTGTTGCGGTTTCTGGTGTAGAGGTTACCGGGGTTGTTGATAAGGTAACCCCAGAACCTGTAGAGCTAGATTCAAAGATGATCGCTCTATGTCCCTGCCCTAACTGCCCCTGCCCCGGCTGTGGCTGCTGTGAGGGTGATTTGGCCGGTGCTGTTGCTTCCCCCTGCCCCTGCCCCGATTGCCCATGCCCCGGCTGTGCTTGCTGCACTGCTGACGCACCTATGAGCATGGAGACAGAGAAGAAAGAAGATGTAGTTCATCTAACAGCAGAACAAACAGAAAGTGTTATCGAGCTAGCTGCCACTGCCCGCTTTGACGAGAAGGTAAAGAAAGAGAAGATCATTGTGCTAATGGCTTTGGGCGATGCAGATGGAAAGATTATCCCTGCTAACAAAGAAGCCATGCAGACCCTAGCTAATGCAGATCCTGATGCATTTAAGGTAGTTCTGGCAACTATGAAGCCAATTCTACCTATCAAGAAATCCATTGGTGACGCTGTTATTAAAGTGGATCTTGGGTTACTTGACACGTCGCCAGAACATGAAGCTGCGATTCTATCCAAAGCGGTTCAACTTAAGGCTCAGCATCCAGAGCTAAGCCTAGCTGAATTAAGTCTTATCGTTAAGAAGCACACGGTCTAAGGAGTAATTAAAATGAGTATTCAAGGTTTTCAACTTGACAGCCCCCTTACCTATCTAACGGCTGCTGCCCCTATTGCCTCTAATCTTCTCGTTACCCTGACTGCTACAGCAGGGACAGTTGATCTATGCGGAGAGAATGGGGTGCCTGTTGGTATTGCTGATGGTGCTATTCCTGCTGCTAGTTACGGGGCTTTTCGCCCACTACAGGGCAGGGTTCAGGTAGTCGCTGCATCTGCATTTCTTGCGGGGGATTACCTCTGTGCGGCTGCTGCTGGTGAAGTAGAGGGGGACGCGGGTTCTCCATCAGTTACCAGATCCGTTAATACCATTGGGCAGGCTGAAACAGCCGCGTCCAATCCGGGTGATGTTGTTTGGATGGTCTGTCTAAAATAAGGTTTTTCAAGAGATAGATACACGGGAAACCGGCATCTGAGAGTGCATGGTCCTGCTGTCTACAAACACTCAATAAGGAGTGATTTAATATGTCAGTTCAAGGTTTTAATTCAGGTCCATTGACCTACCTCGCCGGTGTCCTTATTGGCGATGGTCTGCTCGCTACCCTAACAGGTACAGCTGGCACTGTTGGTCTATGCGGCGCTGCTGGCGTGCCTGTTGGTATTGCTGATGGCTCTATTGCATCAGGTGCCTACGGTTGCTTTAGGCCACTACGCGGGCGCGTTCGTGTCTACGGAACAATTGCGGCAGGAAACTTCTGTAAAGCTGGGATAAACGGCACAGTAGTTGTTGAGGCTGGTGCCACAACCCGTACAGCTAACACCATTGGTCAGGCTGAAACGGCTGCTACCGCAGGCTTTTTCTGGATGGTCTGTCTATAGGCTTTTGTGCCTATCTACAGAAGTTAAATTAGGAGACAAATTATCATGTCAAATCCTGTTGATGAAAAGTTAGAGAAGGCTGTTAAAGAACTTTCCTATACGAAGTTCATGGCCGAACACGGCAAGGAACTTACTAAGGAAGAGTTCAGCAATATCGCTAACTTCATTCCCGGTACACGCGCAACCTTCCCAGGTCTAGCAACGGGTTTCGCCCAACGCCCTTTAATGGGCACTCTGTTGGCCCCCGAAATCGTAGCCGCTCCAGACGGTCTTGAAGTTGCGTCTTTCCCATCCTTCGGTAGAGAGAGTTTTTACGCTGGTGAAAACGATATCGTAGCTATCAATGCTGGCCGTAAGTCTACGGACTATGCGGTAACGTGGAACTCAGAACAGCTTGACGCGCACGCTATGGACGCCCCCGTTGACGTTCGGCTTGCCCGTGCTCTTGCAGTTTCCGGTATTGATGCTGCCGTTGAAGCCCTAGAGCTTGCCCGTTCACAGGTTGAACTCCGCAAGGAAAACTCTATTGCAACTTTGCTAAGAACTCAGGGTAGTTACGACTTAACCGGTACATCTAGTTATGCCGCTTGCTCCAATACTACTTCTTGGGGCAACGCGAGCGCCACGCCTATTGAGACTGTTCTAGCCGCTAAGGAAACTGTTCGTGGCAAGTGCGGAATGTATCCCAATACGTTCTGGATGTCTCCTCTAGCTCTCCGTTATCTAAGCGTTAACGCCGAAGTCAAGACTCTATTGAAGTACGGTAGTGAGGGCAGCTTTTCTATTCCCGCTTCCGTTGCAGCCCTTGAGAACATATTCGGTATGTCAATAGTTGTTGGTTCAGCTATCTCTACCGCTACTTTCAACGGGGCTTTCTCAGACGTATGGGGCGCAGACGCTGGCTTGCTAGTTGTTGGAAATAACAACCTACACACGCCTAAGTTTGCTGCTACCTTTACGTCCGCTGGCTCACCAAAGGTTATGCCTGCATATCTTGACAGGCGCTTTGGAGCAGAAGGCAGCATGATCTATTCGTATGTCGATTACTACAAGGCATTTGTCACGATGAATACCGCTGGGTATCTCTGGGCCAATGCTGGAACCACAACCTAAATAGGGGTTTCGCGGGTAGTGTGGGATCGAAGCCCACGTATGCAAAAGCATACTGTTGTAACTGGTAGCATCCCCGCATTTATAAGGAGCCATCAATGAGCTATAAAATTGTACGCGGTTTTGCTTTTAATGGTAAGGCATTTAATATTGGTGATTCAGTTTCGCCCGAGAGTATCGGTAAGGACAATTTTCAGGATAGGGTTGCTGATGGCAGTCTAGTACCTGATACGGCCCCTAAGTACGAAAAGGAACCATCCAAACCGTTTCCTCCTCAACCTCAGCCGGAACTAAAATCCTTTCCTAAGTAAATAAAGACATAGGGGAGTAGTTAGTTACCAGCTAGAGAACGGGTAACACCGTAACCGACCTGCTAACTACTCCCCCTTTTCTCTGGGGGAACTATGTATTTAGTTACAACCCAGTTTATTGTTGAGTCCAAGACCTATCATGTTGGCGATCTTGTTACGAAGGATGAGTTAGGTTCATGGTTTTATATGGTTAATAAGAACTTGAAAGAACCTGAATGGCTAAAGGAAGTTGATGACTTTGACCCGCTAGAAGGTTTCCTTCAGGGCTTTCTAGCTAAGGATAATTAATGACTGTAACCCAAGATCCTGTTGTAATAGTTGCTCTGATAACAGCAATAGGGCTGTTTGTAGCTAACTTAATTACTAACCTTTTCAATTACTTTGGAAACAAAAAGAATGCTTTAGAGGCGGCAACAAAAGCGGAAGAGGTAGCTAGCGTAGCCCGTGAAGCCGCTGTAAAGGTTAAGGAAGTTGCTACCCATGCAGAAACTACTGCCAACAAGGTTGCGGAAGTAGCTACTACCCTTGTTACTTCAACTAGTTCTACAAATAAACAGTTAGAGGATAACACCCTAAGGCTTGAGGTTATTAGAAACTTAGTTAACGGTAGATATACTGAAGCACAGGAACGTATTGCTGCTCTTACTGCTCAACTGGCTAAATATGAACCCGAGAACTGTGAAGGACAGGAATCCGCTGCAATAGCGAAGGCGGTTGCTGAAGTTCATAAGCAATATAAAAAGCTTTCAAAGTCAAAAGGAAAGTAATATGAGTTACGCAACAGCAGCACAGGTGAAAGCCTATTACGGTAGCTTGAACTTCGCTCAGCTAACCGCTGATAGCGGAACTGCCCCTAATGATTCTGCTATCCTTGCGGCTGCTACGGATCAGTCCGCCGTAATGGATGGCTACTTGATGGGTCGATATACCTGTCCAATTACAACCCCTGCTAACGTTCTAGGTGTTTTAAGTGCTCACTGTTGCAGATTAACCATTCATTCCCTGTTTCAGGGGCGCTTGATGGCAGAACAATACGGTAGTGTTACAACAGATAGGGATATCACTATAGCTTGGCTTAAAGATATCTCTCAAGGCAAGACTTCAATCCCCGGTCAAACAGAACCGGCTGCCCCAAGTACGGCTACAGGAGATTTGATCGGCGGGGGGATGCCTCAAGTGTTCGGTATTATAGATGAGAACCCCTTCTAATGCAAGGCATTTACTCAATCACTAATCAGGTGAACGGTAAGGCTTACGTGGGGCAGGATTCCAATATGCCTAAACGTTGGGAGAAGCACAGGCAAAAATTGCAGACAGGCATTCATAAGAATCCTATTTTACAAAGTGCTTGGAATATCTATGGTGAAGGTGCTTTTGCTTATGACCCATTTCTGTGTGGCCCATTTAACGCTGAAGACCTTACTGAGTTAGAGCAATTCTATATGGATAAGTATAGGGCAGAAGGAAAGACGCTCTATAATATTCTTCCTGCAAATCGGTCAAGAGCTGGTATGACAAACTCACCAGAACATAATAGGAAGATAGCAGCAGGAAATAGAGGGAAAATACGTACTTTGGAAATGCGCCAGAAGGCATCTATTATCAACAAAGCATGGGCAGAAACCCATGCCAATAATCAACTCGGCAAACACCCTTCTTTAGAAACAAGACAGAAGAATTCTGATTCCCATAAGGGTAACTGTCAGTCACCGGAAACTAGGGCAAAGATAGCTGCTACCTTGCGTGTCTATCACGCTAATAGAAGTGACCATGTTAACTGCTGATGTAACTGAGTTGAAGAAGTTGAGAGCGGATCTCCTAAAGGTAGGAGAAAGGGCTAAAGATAAGAATGCGTTGCTCAAAGCAGCCGGAGACTTTATGACCCTGACAGAGGTTCCTAGAGTATTCAGGGAGTCTGGACCGGGCTGGCAGGCATCCAGACGGGGCGGGAAGCCTCTCAGTGACACTCACGCCTTAGCTAGCTCAGTCACCTACAGTATTGAGGGTGAAACCCTCACAGTAGGTTCTAAGCTGCCTCAAGCGGGTTTAATGAACGACGGGGGCACGGTAACTGCCAAAGGAAAGATGTTGACTATTCCAGATGAGAAACTATCTAGGGCAGAGAAGGCTAATTTCAATCTAAGAAACTGGAAAGATACGTTCCTTAAGCCTTCTGCCTCCGGCTACACGGTTTATCAGAAGACGGGGGGAAGGGGCGGAAAGAGCCTAAGAGTTATCGCTAGGCTAGTTAACTCAGTAACCATCCCCAAGCGTAAATTCCTTGATTTTACTGAAAGAGCCTTGGACGGCATTAGCAGACGTTGGCAGAAGTTAGTATTTGAGGGGAAATAGATGAGTGATACCGGAACCTACTTGGCAGTAGAGGCAGAGATTGTAGCTGCCTTGTCTTCCCCGGCATTGACTTTCAATGCCTCTGCATACATTTCTAATGCTACCCATGCTAGCCCTATTGTGGTTACTACCGTTTCAGATCATGGGATATCTAATGCAGCTACGGTAACAATCTCGGGAGTGCTTGGAAACACCGCTGCTAATGGCACGTTTGTTATTACACTTGTGGACGCAACCTCTTTTTCTCTTAACGGCAGCACTGGTAATGCTGACTACACAAGCGGGGGAGTAGTAGTATTCCCTTCTGCTGTAGCAGTTCTACCTAGTATGTCTTTAGACAACTTGATTCAAAGAGATAGCTTGCGTCTTCCTGCTATTGGTGTTATCTTCAATGGTACTACAGGAGCTACCCCATACGCAGTAGGTAGCCGTAAACTCCGCGCTACAACCAAGTGGAGGATTGCGGTGGCCTGTCAGAACCTACGAGGTACACAATACGCTAGACAAGATGCCTATGCACTGCTTGAAGGGATTAGGGATCAGCTTCATTATACCCATTCTGCCCGTTCCCCTAAAGCCGCTTTTATGCTAGAGGAAGACTTTTGCCCAGATTCTCAACCTGAGGGGAAGATAACGGCCTATGCGGATTTCACCCTCGCTTTGATCTTAGGTAACTAATCCTTTGCTCCGTAGCTGTCTCAGCAGTTAGCGGTAAGCAAGTCTCCAACTACGGAGGATATTAACTATGTCTGATCCAGCTATTGGCGTATATAGCACAGTAGTTGTCGATTATGAAACTGCATGGGGGACCGCTAAAGGTGCTCCTACAGGTTTCCAGATCGGCGTTAACTCCTGTTCTCTTACTCCAGCACAAACGTTTATTGACAACCCCACGATTACGGGGGACCTTAACCAAAGAGATCCGGCTCTTGGCCCTATCTCTGCGTCAGGTTCTCTAGTCAGGGTTGCCGATGCTATCAGTTTTCCTTGGTTCACCAAGCTACTCTGTGGCAACCTATCAACAACCGGCGGTCCTAACTACGTCCATTCTAGTATCGTTTCTACCAACCTTCCGCTTAGCGCAGTTGTAGAAACTAAGTTCAATATCGGTGGGACTCTAAAGTATTCAACGGGAAGTGGAACTCGTATTAACAAGTTCTCCATTCCTATTGATCCAACGGGTTTCCTAATTACCAGCTATGACTTAATGGCTAAGAACGTCATTATAGGTGATACGGCTTATAACGCGGCATCTGCTGCTGTATATGCGTATGCTGTCGTGACTAACAACGGCTCTGCCCCTTCTGATGGTGATACTGTCAAGGTTGGTGCTAAGACCTATCGTTTCAAGACAAGCCTTCTAACTGCCAATGACGTTCTCATTGGTAGCACGGGTAGCGGTGCTGATGCTATGGAAAACCTCTTGGCTGCTGTTAATGACAGCGGAGATGAGGGTGTTCTCTATGGTACAGCCACTACGGTTAACGCTGACTTCGCTGCTGGTACGCTTACCCCAACATCTGTAACCTTTACGGCTAAGGTAGCGGGTACGGCTGCTAACACTTCTGATTCCACTACGCCTATCGGTACTACAAACTCCTTCCCCGGTACTACCTTTGCTACTTCCGGGCATCCCGGTGTAGCAGTTGATAACCCAGCGGTAAATTGGACAGCCAATAGCCCGATGGATCAGCTACAGCTAGCGTCTGCTGCTGTAAACATTGCCGGTGCTCCAGTAGGTTATATTTCCAAGGGTAGTCTTGCTGTTGACTGTAGCCTTGGTGGTAATGACTATCGCGTAGGCGCTTCTGGTGCGCGTGGTTCTCTCGTTCCGGGGCGCTATAAAGTCTCCGGTTCTCTTGACCTTGCTCTTGACTCAGTAGGAGTCCTAACCCTTATTACGGCTGGTACTCCAGTATCCCTTGACTTTAAATGGGCATCTGACGCTAACACCTATTTCAAGGCAACTGTCCCCCGTGCCTTCATTCAGAAGACGGGGCCAACGCTTACCGGCGATGGTGCTGTTATGGTCACTGCCGCATTCCAAGGTGCTTTTGATGCCGCAACAGGCAGCACGGTTAAGTTTGAATCTGCAAACGGTAATGCTGGCTCTGTCTACGTCTAAGTTCTGCTCAATCGGATAGGCAAAAGAAAGAGCCTTCCGCCCGCACTCTCACGGGACATATTGAGGGGGAGTTTACGGGGTCTTCTCTGGCAAAAGACCCCTACTTTTCCTCCCGCCTTGAAAGGAATTCACAACGAAAATGTAAGCCCTAAATCCTCAACCTTGTGGAAGGAAGGGATAGGCGTTTTTAGGAGCAATAACGATGGCTACCACGATTGATCTACCCAACGGCGATAAGGCTACTCTTTATCCTTATGATGCTGCAAAGATTAGAGAGTCACTTAAGTCACTTGCTAAGCAGAACATCTATATTAATATGGGTGATACAAACTTACTTAATTCTATTGAGTTCCAGATTGCTTCAGGTAAAAGTATTCTTAAGAGCTATGAAGTAAAGAATGCTGATGGAACTTTTAAGGAACTATCTGAACTTGAGAAAGCAAAACTAATCAATGAAAGACCTAAAATTACTAACTGGCTAGTTAAGAAGGCTCAAGAACTTGCAAATGAAGTAGATAAGGAGTTTGAGACAGATAGCCCAAACTCATAAAGCTGGTAATACCTAAAGAAGGGACTGTACCAGCCGGTCACGATTGTAATGCCTGTAGGTTCGCAGGTAAACAAAAGTTTAAAGAAGATGTATGTTTCCTTACCGGTGGAACCTGTAAAAAGTATTTACAAGGTGGGGATACAACCCTTAGCCAAACCGGTAAGAGCGTATATCTATTATGGACAGCGTGCCAGTCTCAGTGGCGCATGGGGTTCTCTGGGCCAACAGGTTTAGACATAACAGCGGTTAAAGTCATTTCCGAAACCTTAGGAATTGAGTTTGATGAAAGGGTGCTCCGATACATACAGACATTAGAGGGTGCCACCCTACAGTATTTTAGTGAACAACAGAAAAAAGCAGAGAAGAAATAGTGATAAAGAAA
>OCZT010002008.1_pt1 | contig 21095 bp, 16 predicted proteins | sample 1539031 | NCBI WGS metagenome assembly OCZT01 (sample SAMEA3539308, study PRJEB22396) | soil metagenome | biome: tundra; feature: field; material: soil | place: USA | collected 2010-05 | depth 0.15 m | reverse complement strand
AATAGGCGTCATTCCAGACACCGATCTTCCCATAGTCGTTAAACGCCGCCAGGCCTATGAGATCCGCCGAGAAATCATAAGAGTAGCGGTTGTACGGACCCGCCGGGTCGCCACTTTGGCTTACTGCAAAACATTGCAAATAGGGAATAATCGGCTGGTTGCTGCCGTTGACGTTGAAAGCAAATTGGGAAAATACCCAGCGGTCCGCAACCCGATCATAAGCCACGAGTGGGTCGCCTCGATTTGTCGTCTCACATAATCCGCCAAAGCCCGCCCAAAGAGTATTGCCCAAAATGAATCCGTTCCCAGGCAGTTGAGCAACGCCGCTCTTATTGAAGATCATGATCTGGCTGTTTACCCACGCGACAATATGGTTGGGCCCGACCGCCATCGTTGTGTCGGGTGGGGCTCCAAGTATGTTGAATCCGGCGATGCCCTGGCCCGGTCCCTCAAAGTTTAAACCCGCGACGAGAGCCGATGGGACGGGGGTTTCGGTTTGAAGGAAAGATTCGACAAGCGGTCCCGGGGCGAAACGACCCGGCTCGTCGGTTTCGATCAATTCCTCAAGCTTGTCTTCCTGAAGCTGGCCGTCCTCCGTCCGCATCGGCTTCGTTATTTTTATCAGCTCTTCGAGCGTCCCCGAAACGTCCTGGTGTACGAGAGGCAAAACGACCGTCGGCCCCTGCTGCTGCTCTTTTATCTGTTCGAGGGTGGGAAGGTTAGCCGATTTTTCACCCAAACGTTCTCTGCTCTCGGCGCGATCACGATCTTGCTCACCGGGCGAATTGGCATCGCTGAACTTGATCTGGGCTGTCGATGACTGTAGGAAAAAGACAGCGGCGATAGAAAGACAAAGAATGGTCACTGCAACAACAAGGGTATGTTTCATATTTCTTCTCCAGAGGCGTTCAATATATCGACAGCTGCGCCTCAATCCGGGGTGCGGAATCATCTATTCAAGTTCCGCATTAAAATGACGTGGGTAGATCGTGAAAAACAACTTCCCCAATCTGGCCTTCAGATTCCTGATCTCACTGGTGTAAAGGCGAGTGATCGATCTAACGAGCCTGAAGGTCGATATCCGTCAGGTTTTCGGTCGCATGTACAACCCGCGATTCAATACTGTAACGCTTCGACTGGACGCCGATAATGTAGGTCGCACCGCCCCGTCAAGCTATCGAAATGGTAATAGCCAAATGAACTGATCGTTACCGTGCGTTCTACACCGTTCGAGCCGGTGAGCGTGACAACGACGTTTCTCAAACCGCGGCCGTCGGGTGTAAGCACGCGCCCCGAGATCTCCAGCGCCGGTGATGCCGCATCGGGCAGCGAACGATGGCTGCCAATGTTGAAATAAAACGACAAGAAGTGCCCGACATGACGGTGCTTATTCGCATAAACTGTTTCGCCTTGAAGAACTGTTCAGCCTCAAGCGGATCTCGGGAATATGTGAACAGTATGAAAGGGATCGCGCGGATACAGTCGGAGCGTTGGTGCCGACCGTTACCCAAACTGCATAGATACTTTAGTTAAAACCGCGCCGCATCTAACACAGCTCGTTGACCATACCCTAATTCAAACCAGATGTTGTCTTAGCTGAAGGTCGGCTAGGGCAATAATTATGCGGGGTACTATATACCTTACCAAGCGACACAGGGGTGATCTAGATCACATTTGGGCAATCATCGTTGAAAACTCTTGTGGCTCTTTCTTCGTTTGCCCACAGATCGCCGGTCGAAGACCGCCTGCTTAACATTCCCAGCTTTGAAATGCTGTTAGGCCAGCGGTCTGTGACCGCGACGAAACCGCAAATAGACGCGAATCACACGAACGGATCCACTTCGTGTGATTCGCGTCTTTCATGGAAAGTCGTTTCGTCTTGGGTCTTGGGTCTTGCGGCTTAGGTCTTGAGTCTTACTTTTTCACTTTTTCACTTTTCCCCTTCGTCCTTTTTCTTCTCAAGTTCCTCGAACGCCGCTAACGCAACCGGCTCCGCCCGCCCGGTCCCATCTTCCCCCGCCTGCCACAACCATTTGGCGACGGAGCAGCCGACATAGACGCGTATCGCCGCAAAGGGCACGTCTTTCAGTTGATTTTCAATACTATCGACGGCGATCTGCTTTCTTATCGTCGCCTCGCCGCGTTCGCTTGGGACGGTGCTTTTTGCCACCTGGGCGCGAACGCCGAGCAAACCGAAGAGAAGTATCGCAACGACGACGATCTGTTTCATTTTCTTAATATTCCACCCGTCCGAGCATCACGATCGTACACCCTTTTTCTATCACGCCGTTACTAGTCCAGTTCTCCAAACGTCTTGCAGTTTTCGATAACGACCGACCCATCGCCTTTGGTACACGTGACGCTGATTCCGCACCGTTATGTGTGCCGCGAGGTTAAGTTACAAAAGTCTTGTAAAGCCCTCCCCCGTTTATTAGCGATTAATGCATTTTTGCAAACTTTGTGTCGCTTTCGTGGCATTTGTTATGCAGATCGGCTTAAAATCTTCTGTACTCTTAACAGCCGTGTAAAAAGATGGAAGGCAGCGAAATCACCGAATCGGCCAAAGCCGTTCAAGAAACCGCAAAGGCGGTAAATACCGGCTTTCAGGCAACTCAGCAGCTCGGCGGATTTCTTGCCAGAATTACGCAGGAGCCTCTAGGTGAAGCAATTGGTATTATCACCGACCGGCTGAGATTTTTTAGATGGGAAAGGCAACTACGCTTGGAAGAGCGGGCAAACGAAATCATAAAGGAAAGGAATATAGATCCTTTAAGAATTGTCGCTCCTAAAATTGCTATACCCATATTCGAAAACGCGTCGTTAGAGGAAAATGATGAATTGCAAGACCTGTGGGCATTTTTGTTGGCATCTGCGGTCGATCCGAAATTTAGTGGTGAGATACGATCGGGTTACATAGAGATCATCAAGCAGCTTGAAATAGTAGACGTGCACATCCTAAACTTCGCATACCAGACGCTGCGTGAAGCCGTAAAACGAAACAATGACGACGTCACATACCTAAAGGAAAATCCCTCGTTCTACCCCCAATACGCTGCAGCCGAATATAGAACGGCGCTAACGATTCGCCCCGAAACGGTACCCATTCATTTACCGAAAATACTAGCTGCGCTGAATATAGAACTAGAGATTTATAAAGCAGCGATCGATAACCTTATCAGAATGGGATGTCTGGCACCGCACACGATCAAACAAGCGATTAAGGTGCCGGCGCAAAAACAAAGATTCAGAAATATCACTCTAAATAATGATAGTCTTCAGGGAAAACTCGACATGGAGAATGTTCGAATAACGCAATCGGACGTATACGAAAGAGTATGTTTAACTACATTAGGCGTGGGTTTTGTGCTCGCCTGTCTACCGCAACCTATGATCCAAGCCGAAAACTAAGGCTTCAGAGCCCGGCGAAAAGGACGAGACTTGTAACTGTGGACGAGATGACCTCACCGACATTCACATCAAGGTGGTCGCGAAAGAGTCTGACCGAACTGACAAAACCAAGTATGTCGTAGTTGAGATTAGTCCCCGGTATCAGGATCAGCTAGGCGACTATAACAAGGTACATGGTCTGAACCTTGTCGGAAAGTGGGTAAAATTTACCGGCTGGCTAACGTACGACTATAAGCATCGAAGCAATTCTTTCAACGTAACGCAGACGAAAAGCAAAGGAATCTGGAGAGCGACCGCTTGGGAAGTCCATCCGGTAACGAAGTTCGAAATTGTCCCGGTGCCGTAAACAATTTAATCCTTGCGCTTACCATCCGTGTCGACTCGATTATCTCGCGAATAGGCACTTCGCGGCCATTTAATGTAGAAGGTTCATTTGGTATATTCACGTTAAGCTCCGGCGAAAAGACTAAGACAGCGCATGATATATTGCGTAACCAATAAAACCCAGCGCGGTTATTATCAGGAGAATGATGCCTGTGGCGCGAATAATATGGTGTTCCAGCCAATTATACGTACTGGTTCCACCGTCCGGTAACTCCCGAATGGTTCGGGACTCCTCGATAATTATTTTCCTTGAGATAACCTCCTCTCTCGCCATAAGATCCTCCTACCAAACTTACCAAACGATATTACGAATTAAGTGTTTTCAAAGGGCGACCAAACCCTAGCTGAAAAAGTATCGCTATATTTCTCTAACATTATTTATTTATTTAATATTGTGGATATGTACAAAGCACTCATAACTCCTTATAAACACTGCATTTATCTTTCCACAGAATATTGTGGAAATAATGTGGAAACGGTCGTATGATGCCTGCCATCGCTGTACAAAAACGGAAATGTGGAAATCTCCGGCCAAATCGCTCTAAGCAAAGTATTTATATAGCGTCATAAGAAAACATCCCTGTGAAAATTATTCTTTTGTCAAAATTAAAAAAACGCCGTCTTCCGCCGCAGAGATTGTCTGCGCTGAAAACAGCGTCCCGCTGAATAAGGCTGAAACTACTTCCGCCTCTCGAATCGCAGTTAGGTTATCACAAAATGAGTCAAAAGAAAGATCCTTGAATTTAATATTGGCCATAGGTTTTTCCTGAGAAGAAAATTTTATGACCAACGAAAGCATTTAAAATATCGAGGATTTGTAACTCGCTGTCAAGCGAAAAACCACAGCTTTTGTGCAACTTGTTTAACATGAATTTAACTTCTTATCGCTACCGGATATAAGTTTACTTCCCGAGTGCCATATACTACGAAAAACACCCAAAACCTAGATTTTGTGGGGTGAACCGGAGACTTGTTCCCGCGCACCTTGAGACTTTTCCAGCGCACTTTGGGGCTCTTCCCGGTGACTTTGGGATTTTAATCGGTGACATTGGGATTTTAATCGGTGACTTTGGGATTTTAATCGGTGACATTGGGACTTTAATCGGTGACATTGGGATTTTAATCGGTGACATTGGGACTTTAATCGGTGACTTTGGGGTTTTAATCGGCGACATTGGGATTTTATTCGGTGACATTGGGACTTTATTCGGTGACATTGGGACTTTAATCGGTGGATTTGGGACTTTATCCAAGTCTGAGAAGGTCGGTTTTACCATTATCAAAAGGTAGAAACCGTGTTATCGTAGCCCCACCCCAAATATGCCGGAAAGTGAATGGCTCACCAGAAAAAGTCGCATTGACGCTAAGCTTCGCGCCCTAAATCCACCATGGGAAATTGTTCCCTATCGAGAGGGAATCAACACCGCTGCACTTTCTCGCCATGCAGTCGAGGAATTCCCAACCGCAAGCGGACCGGCTGATTACGCATTATTCGTCGACGGCAGACTTCTGGGCATTATCGAGGCCAAGAAGGTCGCCGTTAGTCCACAAAACGTTCTTGAGCAGGCGAAGCGATACTCGCGAACGACGTTCGACGGAACCGGAAACTGGAACGGGTTTCGAGTGCCATTTTTATATGCATCTAATGGCGAGGTAATTTGGTTCGCCGACGTTCGACCAAACGAATACATCTCACGACAGATCAGCCGATTTCACACCGCGAAGGCCTTAAAAGGGTTTTATGAAGCCGATCATTCTGCTTCCTACGAATGGCTATATAACAATCCGTCGGATCGGATCACGCGGCTGAGGCCTTATCAGCGAGAGGCAATACAAGCGATCGAAGACGAGATGCGTAAGGGGCGCCGGGAGATGCTTATCGCGATGGCGACCGGCACAGGGAAAACTTTTTTCACCGTAGCGCAGATCTACCGCCTGCTTGAATCAAAGCTGGCTCGCCGTATCCTGTTTCTTGTCGATCGCAAAGCATTGGCCGCCCAGGCAGTCCGCGAGTTTTCGTCGTTCAATACCATCCACGGTCGAAAGTTCGATCAGGAGTACGAGATTTACAGTCAAAAATTCCGAAGGGAGGACTTCGAAGATGACGAGCCGTTTAATCCGAAACTACTGCCCAACGAATACCTGACCGACCCAAAACCTTCGCAAACGTTTGTTTACGTTTCGACGATCCAGCGAATGACAATGAATCTCTTCGGGCACGAACACATCTTTGCTCAAAGGCCGGACGACCCTGATTACGAAGCTGACGCCAAAAAGCTCGACATCCCCATACATGCATTTGACGTGATAGTGGCCGACGAATGTCATCGAGGATATACGGCGCAGGAAACAAGTATTTGGCGTGACACCTTGAATCATTTCGATGCGGTTACGATCGGGCTTACTGCGACACCGGCACCACATACAACGTCATTATTTGGTCATCCCGTATTTCGTTATGGAGTCGACCAGGCAGTAAGCGAAGGATTTCTCGTTGATTGGGACGCGGTAAAAATAAGATCGGACGTTAAGATCAACGGTGTGTTCCTCGACGAAGGCGAGCAGGTAGGGATAATCGACACCAAGACAGGGACCGAAGTACTCGACGAACTTGAAGCGGAGCGGGAATACGAATCAACGCAGATCGAACACGACATCACCGTTGAAGACAGCACCCGAAAAATAGTTCGGGAGCTTGCCAAGCATTGTTACGAACACGAGGAACGGACAGGGCACTTTCCCAAGACTTTAATATTTGCTGTAAATGACGTTCAGCATACCTCTCATGCGGATCGGCTCGTTAGTATGTGCCGGGAGATTTTTGCTCAAGGCGACGAGTTTGTGCAAAAGATCACCGGCAATCCGAATGTGGATCGGCCCTTGCAAAAGATTCGTCAGTTCCGGAATCGCCCTAATCCAAGGATTGCGGTTACCGTCGATATGCTGACAACCGGCGTCGATATTCCGAGTTTGGAATTCCTTGTTTTTCTTCGTCCGGTAAAATCTCGAATCCTTTGGGAACAAATGCTCGGCCGTGGAACAAGGCTATGTCCTGAGATTCATAAAACAAGCTTCACCGTCGTTGACTGTTTCGACGGCACTCTTATCCAATATTTCAAAAATGCATCGGCGTTTAAGATCGAGCCACCAACAAAAGAACCGACCCCGCTCGAACAGGTTATCGAGAATATCTATCAGAATGTTGATCGAAGCTATAACACCAATCTCCTCGTAAGGCGGCTTCAACGTGTAGCCAAAAAGATGACTGGCAAAGCACGCGAGGAGTTTGCAGCCTTTATTCCGAACGGCGATGTTGGCAAATTCGCCTCTGAGTTGCAGAGAAACCTAACCCGGGACTTCACGGGGACAATGAATGTCCTAAGAAACGAAAAGCTGCAAAAGCTGTTTCTAAATTACGAACGGGCCGAAAGCGTATTCATTAGATCGTACGAGGAACACGATGTTGTTTCTTCTGAAAGAATGGAACGGTTTGGCCGGTTTGAAAAGGCCGAAGATTACCTGGAAGCATTTGGGAAGTTCGTAAAGGAAAATGAGAATGCGGTAGCTGCATTGCAGATCCTGCTAAAGCGTCCGAAAGATTGGCGTACTGAGGCTCTGGACGAGCTACGGAAAACACTCAGACAAAATGATTTCCGCGAGACCGAACTTCAACGTGCCCACGAGCGTGTCTACCATAAGGCTCTCGCTGATATCATTTCAATGGTCAAGCATGCCGCCGATGAGCAGCAGACGATCTTTACAGCTCGTGAGCGCGTGGAACGGGCGGTCAACCGAATTATTGACTCGAACGATTTCAATCAAGATCAACTAAGTTGGCTTGGCCTGATTCGCGAGCATCTTATCGAGAATCTAACAATTGATGAAAAGGACTTCGAGGTATTGCCTGTATTTTTTGACCGCGGCGGTCGAGCTAAAGCTAAGCGCGTTTTTGGCGAACAGTTTCAGCCATTATTACAGGAATTGAATCTTAGAATTGCTGCGTAGCCATACGGTTAGCTTACTTCTGTCTATGACCGATATCGTAAACAAACTCTGGGGTTTCTGTCACACGCTTCGGCATGATGGCGTGGACTATGGCGACTATATTGAACAGCTTACTTACCTTCTGTTCTTGAAGATGGCCGATGAGCGCGATGTCGTAATTCCGTCCGCATATAATTGGGCCAGTCTGAAGGAACGTAGCGGCAACGATCTCACAGACCACTACACTGAAGTCCTTCGCAACCTGCGCGAAGAGGGCGGTCTACTCGGCGATATCTTCATTGCTTCTGTTCCGCGATTCAACAATCCCGTAAACCTCAAACGTCTCATTAGCATGATCGACGAAGAAGAGTGGTCGGCGATGGATGTCGATGTCAAGGGCGAGGCTTTCGAAGGCTTGCTGGAAAAAGCAGCGAGCGAGGGTAAGAAAGGTGCCGGACAATACTTCACGCCAAGAGTTCTTATAAAGTCCATCGTTCGAATAATGAAGCCCGATCCGCGTGGCAATCCTGATTTCAAGATAAGTGACCCTGCGTGCGGTTCGGGCGGTTTTCTTGTCTGTGCCTACGAGTGGCTGGACGAACAAGCAAAGGGGGTTTTCGACCGTGCGGAAGCGAAGCGCATTCGCACCCAAACATATTACGGGCAAGATCTGGTTCCGCGTCCGCGTCGCATGGCGTTGATGAATCTTTATCTCCATGGTATCGAGCCACATATCTATCTCGGAGATGCGATTTACGAGACAGATAGGGGCGAGAGGTTCGACTGCGTCCTGACCAATCCACCGTTTGGGACAAAGGGCGCAAACCAAGCGCCGGAACGAGAGGACTTTACTATTGAGACAAGCAACAAGCAGCTCAACTTCGTCCAGCATGTCGTGAATATCCTGAAACCGGGAGGACGGGCCTCAATCGTTCTACCGGACAATTGCCTTTTTGAGGGGAAAGCGGGCGAAGTCTTCGAGATCGTGATGCAGGATTGCAATGTCCATACAGTCTTACGTCTCCCGCGAGGTACGTTTACACCGTATTCGCAAGGTGTAAAAGCAAATGTTGTCTTCCTGCAAAAAGGTCCCGCGACTGAGAACACGTGGATCTTTGACGCCCGATCAAACGTCCCCGGGGTCACAAAGAAAGACCGGCCTTTAACCGATGCTCATTTCGCCGAGTTTGAATCGGTCTATGGGTCAAAAGCAGACGGCACAAGCAAACGCGATGAATCTGAACGGTTTCACCGATTCCACATCACGGATATAAAGGAACGCGATTACAAGCTCGACATAACGTGGATCAAAGACGACTCGCTCGAAGATGCCGACGATCTGCCCGAACCAGATGTTCTCGCTGCAGAAGCAATCACGGAACTCGAAGCTGTTGTGGATGATTTGCGGGAAATTATCAGTTTGATTGAGAAAGAAGAGATGGCGGCAGTGGTATGAGTGGTTTGCCGGGTGGATGGGAAAGCGAGAAGCTATCAACCATCGCAACACGAATTACAAAGGGCTCAACACCCACATCCTATGGATTCGGATATCAGAGTCACGGTATTTCTTTCGTTAAAGTTGAAAACCTTGAAAGGGGTCGCATCAATCAATCATCTTTTAAGCACTTCATTTCTGAGGAGGCCAACTCAAATCAACGACGTTCGATCCTGGAGGCCGGAGACATCTTGTTTTCAATCGCCGGTACGATTGGAGCCACTTGTTTGGTAACCGAGAATGATCTGCCAGCCAATACGAATCAGGCTCTCGCAATTATCAAGGGAACATTATCGGTCTTCGATCCGAGTTTTCTTCGATACCAACTAGAATCCGAGGTAACTCAAAAGCAGGCGGACAATCGGAAGCGCGGCGGAGGAATGTTCAATGTGTCATTAACGGACGTTGGCAACCTGGATATGCTAGTCGCGCCGCTCGACGAACAGAAACGCATTGTTGAGAAACTGGAAAAACTGGTCGGAAAGGTCGAGGCCGTGCAAGAGCGTCTCGACAAAATTCCCGTCATCCTAAAACGCTTCCGCCAATCCGTCCTCGCGGCCGCCTGCTCCGGCAAACTAACTTCAGATTGGCGCGAATTATATGGTTTTCAAACCATTCCAGAATCAAAAGATGGCATGGTGGACGACGATCATTTACCTGAATTGCCGTCAACCTGGCACTGGTCGGTAATAGGCGAGATCGGAACAGCAAAAGGGGGAAAAAGGTTGCCCAAGGGCGAGGCCCTAGTGAACGATGACACAGGACAGCCTTACATTAAGGCCGGAAATCTAAAAAATGGTACGGTATCGCGGGATGGAATTCAATTCGTTCCTGATCATATAAAGGACAAGATAAAAAACTATAAAGTAAACACAAATGATGTTTACATAACCATTGTTGGCGCATGTATCGGCGATGCGGGCATCGTTCCACACGATTTCGACGGGGCCAATCTAACCGAGAATGCGGCGAAGATATGCAATTTGCTTGAAACAGACGCGAAATTCTTAGCTTTTTGGCTTAGATCTCCAACTTGTCAGAGCTATATCCAAGACAATATTTTGTCTGCAGCGCAGGGAAAGCTCGCATTGTTTCGAATCGAACAGTTACCTACCCCGATATGTTCTATTGAAGAACAAAAAGAGATCGTCCGCCGAATCGAAGACCTTTTCAAATTTGCCGACCAGATCGAAGAGCGTTACAAGAAGTCACGAAGCTACACGGACAAACTAACCCAATCGATCTTAGCCAAAGCCTTTCGCGGCGAACTCGTCCCACAGGACCCAAACGACGAACCCGCGTCGGTTCTGTTGGAGCGAATCGCGGCGCAGCGACGGGTTACAGACGATGGCTCCAGGCCTGCCGCTAGTTAAAGAAGGGCAGATTTACTCGGAAGAGGTACAAGGGTGATCTCTTTTCCATTTACATCGATCAACCCGAGTTTTTTTAGCCGAACCGTAATCATCGAAATGGAGACTCCAAATTGATCCGCAAGCGAATAGAGTTCGCGCCACCTTGTAATATCGATGCCCCGTTCCAGAAGATCCATGAGTCGATCTTTCGGAACCAAGAAACATGAGGCAAAATGTTCGGCTTGCGAGAACATCCATTCAGGCTCCAGCTTATCCTCAAGTAAACGAATAAATGCACGGTCGTCGTCGTTAATGACTGCAGTCTTGGCGAGCTCGCTCTTAACTTTCATCAGTTCCTCGCGCGTTAAATCGATGTTTCCCCACGCGCTGTCATGAAAGTAGCGCGGTGGAGGTCTCTGTATGTCGAACAAGCTCGTCTGATTATCGTTCGAGTTGAAAGACTCGAAATGCCGAAGTATGCAGTGGCCGATTTCGTGAGATAGGCATGACCTGAACAGACTCTTCTTGTGATCAAATAGCTCGCGGTGATTTTCGTTCACGACAATCCTGAATAAATTATTTGCCTCTTCCGATCGAGCGAAATAGACTCTGCTTTCTGGTTCCGCGATTTTTTCCCATGACAGCTCGATATCCAATTGATTCGTTATGACATTTTCAACATCGAGCAAATGCCGATGGATTTGATTGTCAATAGGTTCGAATAGCCGGATTACTTCGTTGGCAATTTCGTCCACCCTCGCATGTGGGACAAACTTCGACGGCTTCGGGACTTCTATTGGTATGTGAGTCACTTTTCTTTCTTCTTAAGTATTGACTCTATTCGTCGATTAAACTCTTCGATCTCCGTGTCAGTTAGTTTTGGCGCGGACTTAAACAGCATTTTCAAGGGCGGTCGTTGGTGTAGTTCTTCCATAGCCTCCTCAGTTTCCAGATCCATACGCCGGGCCTCGGAGAATAGAATGTCCTTTTCTTTATCATCACAGCAAAGTTTATCAACCACCTTATCTAAGAACTCGCGGCTTGGACGAAACTCAAGACGGTCATTTTCAAGTCGTGATAGGTAGGAAAAATCAATCTCTAAGACCTTCGCTACCTTCCGAAGCGATCCGCGCTTTTCACGGATATCTCGAAGTACTTTACCAAAAGTCATATATATTTTTAATAAGTGTTGACTTACAGATACAACACCCGATATACTCCGTTTTATTGACACTGTTGTACCTGATGGTCAACAGTATCAGATTTAGTGTAAGAATCAAATACAGAAAGGAGCAATGAAGAAAAATGGCACTATATAAATACAGTGTTTACCTAGAAACAAACACCAGCGAAGAGTTCGATAAGATCTTGAACCCGGGTGCGACGACGCCGCATTCAGGAATATATCGATGTGAGGGTTGTGGCCATGAGATAGCATCGAACGCGGACAACCCGCTCCCACCTCAGAACCATCATCAGCACACGATTGCGCAGGGAAATATCCGGTGGAAGATGGTTGTTTATTCTCAGGGAAAATAAAAGGCTGATGTAAAATTACCTCTCTCTCGCTTCGGCCGAGAGCTTCGCAGAGGTATTCGATAGAGGGCACCTTGCGGCGCCCTTGAGGTTGGTTTGATTGTCTAACGTTTGGTGGAGAGTGTTAATTGCCAGCCGGGGATGTTTCAGTCCTTCTTACTTGTCCCTTACAATGCACCGCCACCAAGGATGGTTGATCATTGCTCGTTGATCGTTGCTTACGTCGCCGGTCGGAATGCTTCAGGTATCCTTACTAATCCCGAATCGTTACCATTTACATTGATCGATGGAGCTTACACCACCCCGTAAACGACTGCCGAGTTCGAAAAGTTCGAGATCGCCCGTTTAGCAACGGCTCGAACCTTGTACTCGTAGTACTGACCAGGTGTGACGCCGGTCTCGACAAAGCTTCGGCTTCGAGATCGATCGCTGAAGCTGCCACTGACCCGAATCACCCGAGCGGCGCCCTTGAATCGGTCTGATTGTGTGTGTTTTTGGGGGATGATGTTAGCGGTAGGCGGAATATGTGAATAAATTCTGAGACTTTTCTAGTTAACTTTAGGACTTTTCTAGTTAACTTTGGGACTTTTCTAGTTAACTTTGGGAGTTTTCTAGTTAACTTTAGGAGTTTTCTAGTTAACTTTAGGACTTTTCTAGTTACTTTTAGGACTTTTCTAGTTAACTTTGGGACTTTTCTAGTTACTTTTGAGACTTTTCTAGTTAACCTTACCGCTTTTCTGACTTCAAGGTTTAATCCGCGAAGTGGATGACAGAATAAAGCCCCATGCGTGAGCGTAGGGTAACCTCCCGTATAATACGCCAAGCCCGCGTATGCGGGCGACAGAGTGTCTGAATTAAGGTCTGTCGCTGTCTACGACAGCTCGAAACAAATATCGCTGCCCACCCCGGGCCCCTGGCCCGGGGCTTTATGCTGTCGCCGTCTACGACGGCTTCAGAGTCAATGAATCTCCGCCGCAAAGCCCTTCCTGTCAATCCGCCCTGGTTTTGACACGGGCTCTGAACGACGTGGCTAAGCGTAATATCACCGACCCAACATTCACAGCTCGAGCGTTTCATCAGCATAAACACCCGTCAAGGACGTGAAGAAGAATTCCTCCGGATCGAATATGCCCATTACTGTCTACTGCGATGAATGCGGCCGGATCTCGATAACGCCCCCTCGGCAATCCAACGATTTGGTAAATATATTCACAAGATACAAATTAGCTATTGACAATTCAGTAAATTGATATAAAAATACGGTCGTTCGTTTTTATTTATGCCAAAACTTAGTGAGGCTGCGATCCGGGTCAGGAAGGAAAGAATCGAGGACGCCGCCCGCGAGCTTTTTATAAAGCAAGGTTTTCACGCAACGTCGATGCGTGACATATCCAGAGGGGCCGATGTCTCGCTTGGAAATTTGTACAACTACTATCCGACAAAGGATTCGATCTTTGAATCGATCATCGAAAATTACGTGACCGTTATAGACGAGCAGCTTCGCCTTATTTTTGAAGAGATAGACGAGCCGCTCGAGCCGGAAAATCTTAGAAGGCTTGGCGAGAGCGTCGGGCGGCTTGTAAATGAACATTCCGATTTCTGGCTGTTGATGTATATCGATGTGCTCGAGTTTCAAAACAGGCATTTTCGAAAGATGTTTGACGGTATCACCGACCGGTTTCGTAAGATCTTTGGCAAAAAGTTTGCCGAAGCCGAAGAGCGGGGTGACCTGAGGACCGGCGTCGACGCAGCATCGGTGTTTACGGCCGCGTATATGCAGTTCTTTAATTATTTCCTCGTAGAAAAGCTTTTTGGCGGTAACCGGCACATGGGCCTGTCGGATGAACACGCCCTGAATAGCCTGACAAAGATCTTTGCGTACGGGACGTTGAGCGAAAAAAGCCTGGCGCGATTCAAGAGGCGGGCAAACACGGCTTAAGATGAAGCCGACCGCCCCTAAACAAAATGTTTACGGATAAGTTTGACGGAATAAAAAACGGACGTTCACTTTTATTGATGGAGGCAATGTGATGTTTCAAAAAAGAATAGTTGTAGTAATGCTTTTTGTCGTGCTGACCGCGGTGGCGGCACTGGGCCAGGGAGGAACCGGTCAGATCAGCGGCACGGTGACCGATCCGAACGGTGCGGTGGTTAACGGCGCGGCGGTCAAGGTGACCAACACCGGTACAAATCTTACGCGCGATACGACGACCAACAGCGACGGCGTATTTACCTTCGGTCTATTGCCGGCCGGCAACTATTCGGTCGAGGTAACGTCTCAGGGCTTTCACGGCTTTAAGGCGACCGCGGCCGTGAACGTCGCCCAGACAACGGTCCTCGATGTTCCGCTGGCCGTTTCCGGCGGCGAGGTGACGGTCGATGTGCAGGCACCGAATCTACAGGTCGAAACCTCGCAAAACGGCCGTACCGTCACCGGCGAAACGATCAGTCAATTGCCGCTGCCCTCGCGAAACTTTCAACAGTTGCTTGCTCTTTCGCCCGGTGCGCAGGCATCGGTGACAAACAGTACGGATCTTGGCCGAGGCGATGCAACTATCAGCGTTAACGGACAACGAACCACGAGCAACAGCGTTAAGATCAACGGTATCGATGCCAATTCGATCGGCACTAATTCGACACCGAACATTGCAGTGCCGGCAACCGACACCTTGCAGGAGTTTATCGTCCAGACCTCGCTCTATGACGCTTCGTACGGCCGGAACGCGGGCGGAAGCATCGAGGCTATTACACGCAGCGGTTCAAATGACTATCACGGCGATGTGTATTACTTTTTGCGGAACAAGGCTTTGAACGCAAATGAGCCGTTTATCAAGGGACGCGGGCTGGCGAAACCCGAAATGACGAGAAATCAGTTTGGCGGGATGCTCGGCGGCCGAATCGTTCGTGACCGCGCTTTCTTTTTTGGTTCATACCAGGGCACGCGCGAAACAAATGGCGTTTCGCTCCTCAACAGCCTCACGTCGCCGGCGGTTCCCGCGGGGCTGACCGATAATAATCGGACGGCCGCCGGGTTAGCGGCGACATTTGGTATTCCGGTCGCCAACGTTAACGCGGTTTCACTGGCGATCCTTAACGCAAAACTCCCCAACGGACAATTTGCCATCCCTTCGTCAGGTCTCGCGTCGACGGCAACTCCGTTTGCCGCCGTAACGGTTCCTCAATCGGGTACTTCGCGATTTCGTAAAAATCAGTTTAATGCCAATGGCGATTTTGCCTTTACAAATAGGCATACTCTGGCGGCAAAGTTCTTCTGGGCGGACAATCCGACCTTTCAGGCGAACTACAATTTTGCCGGTTTAGGCAACGGTGATAAGCAGCTCGTCGGCTTTGGCGGCGATCTGAAGATACAGCAACGGCTGTATTCGATCACGGATACATATGTGTTTTCACCTCGGGTAGTCAATCAGGTGAGATACGGGTTTAACCGGCTTCTGGTGACAAGTGTTCCCGAGGAACCGTTCTCGGCGGCGCAATTGGGGATCAACAGCTCGCTTAGATCATTATTTCCGGGAGCACCGACAATTCGTGTTCTGGGCACCGACTCGGCATTCTTCTTCGGCTCGGCTACGCTTGCGGACCAGTCGTCGAGAATAAGCGCCCACACATTTGGCGACACGCTGTCCTGGACGGCGGGCAATCACCGGCTGCGGATTGGCGGCGAATACCGGGCGTCGACAGTAAAGTTTTATTTCAACGCGTTTTCCCGCGGCGAAATACTGTTTCCGAGTTTCTCCGCATTTTTGCAGGGAGGAAGCGTTGCAACAACGTTATCGCTTCTCGGGTCGGGAGTATTTGACCGTTCATTCCGTGTTAAAGACTTAAACGGTTGGATCCAGGACGACTGGAAGGTGAACAGCCGCCTGACCCTCAATCTCGGACTCCGCTACGATTATTATGGCTTGCCTGTCGAGGCAACTGGCCGGCTGGTCAACTTCCTTCCCGACGCGGCCGTAGTAGGGACCACCGCATCGCCTTCATCTCCTCCCAACGGATTTGTACAGGCAGCCGGCGGCCAGTTGGCGGGGGTACCGACCGTCGCAAAAACCCTGGTGCCGACGGACAAGAACAACTTTGCACCCCGAATCGGGTTTGCATATGTGCTAAGCGATAGCCATAAGCTGGTTGTCCGCGGCGGCTATGGCATCTATTACGACCGAATTTCCACACGTTTTGCGAATACGCAGCTTTTCAATTACCCGTACTTCGCTCTTGGTGTCGGACTGCCGGGCTTTACGACGACCTTTGCGAATCCCTTTGTAAACATGCCTGTGCCATCAAGCTTTCCGACGGCCGCAACCATACCGTCGCCTATCTCGGGCATCGCACCGTTCGTGGGTGTTCCGATAGCCGGCGTATTCGTCGATCCAAACCTCAAAACACCATTTGTTCATCAATTCAACGCCGGTGTTCAGTGGGAGTTTGGTCATCATTACGTTTTGGATGTGGGTTATGTCGGCAATCGCGGCCGAGATCTGCTCCAGCTCGTAACTTTAAACCAGCCGACCTATAGTGCGGCGACAAACTCATTTACCACCCGCTGGCCAACCGCCTCGATCTCGGGGAACAAGAATGCAACGGGCGGCATGCAGCAGGTGCAGACGACCTCGTTATCCGATTACAACTCGCTGCAGATGTCTCTTAGCAAACGGTTTGCGAGCGGGCTGCAGTTCCTGGCGGCATATACCTATGGCAAATCAACGGATTATTACTCGGGGTCGGCATTGAATGAGCTGACCAACATTCCGGGCGATCAGGTTAATTGGCGTACCAATAAGGGGCCGTCCGACTTTAACCGAAATCACCGCTTCGTTCTCAGCGGCGTCTACGCATTGCCGAAACACCAGTACAGTGCGGGATTTGCTCGAGCGCTGCTAAACGACTGGCAGATCGCGACGGTCACGGTTTTCCAGTCAGGCCTGCCATTTTCGATCGTGGATTCGAACGATACGTCGATCATTCAACGGGCAAATTATAACCGTAGCTTTTCCGGTAACATCTATACGTCAGGAGGTGTTGGCAGCCGTCTGAGTGCGTATTTCAATACGGCGGCCTTTGTTACATCGTGCGTCACAGCTTCGTGCGGTTCTGCGACAGGAACGGTAACGAACCCGAACTTCGACCCGAATGCTCCGTTTGGCAATACTTCGCGAAACTTCCTGGTCGGCCCGGGGCAAAAGGATGTGGACATCTCGTTTATAAAGCTGGTTCCGTTCACCGAGCGGATCCGCGGCGAGATCCGTGCGGAGTTTTTCAATGCCTTTAACTGGGTAAACTATGCGAATCCGAACAACAACTTGACCGGCGCGAACTTTGGAGTCATCGATCGGGCAAGCACCGGGCCTCGTGTGATCCAGCTCGCGTTTAAGTTGAACTTCTAAATCGACATTTGGGCGGGGAAATGGATGTTTCCCCCCAGGTCATCCTCTCGGGTAACTGCAATGCCGATACTAAAAGTTTCGGATGCGGCCGTAATGTACGAAACGGCAGGATCGGGCGAACCACTCGTCCTGATACCGGGCTTTGCATCGGGTCGCTGGAGCTGGAAATATCAGATCGGCGCGCTGGCCCGGGAATTTAATGTTATTACATTCGATCCGCGCGGCGTCTCGCGATCGAAACTAGCCGACGGAGCGACAGCCACAGTAGAACGGATCGCAGACGACGTCGCGGCATTGATCGATAAGCTTGGCCTCGAAAGAGCGCACGTTCTCGGGATCTCGTTCGGTGGATTTGTAGCACAGGACCTTGCTCTGCGGTACCCCTCCAAACTTTCGCGCCTTGTGCTTGCCTGTACGAGCTATGGAGGTGCGGGCCATGTAGCTCCGGCTTTGGAAGTGTTAATGGCCTTTTCGTCTACGGCGGGCCTAAATACAAGGGAAAGAATACGACAATATCTTACAATGGCGTTTACACCCGAGTTTGTCGCGGATCAGCCCGAGATAGTGGATGAATTTTGTAGACTGCGCGAAGAAAACGTCGTGCCGGAGCGCGTTTACATGGACCAGTTGCTATCGGCCACCAAATTCGATGCTGCTGCCCGTGTTGGCGAGATCGACGCGGCCACACTCGTTCTCACGGGCGATGGTGACATGGTCGTCCCGAGACAAAATTCGGTCAATCTTGCGGCAGCAATTCCCGGTGCAAAGATGGTTACCATCGCAGACGCCGGTCATATGTTTTTTGTTGAAAAAGCAGAGGAATTCAACTCAGCGGTAGTCGATTTTTTGACGAGAGAATAAATGAGAGACGCGAGGGTAACAGGTACCGGGATATATGTGCCGGAAAAGGTTGTAACCAATGCCGATCTGAGCCGCCGGCTCGGTGTCGATATCGACGAGTTTGTATCCGATGTTGTCGGTATACGGGAGCGGCACATCGCCGCCGACGACGAGAGTTCCGCCGATCTGGCGACAGAGGCCGCAATCGCCGCTCTTTCCGACGCCCATATTGAGGCCGTCGAGCTCGATCTTATCCTGCTCGCAACCGATACGCCCGAATATGTGTCCCCGGCCACGTCAGTCGTCGTCCAGGACCGGATCGGGGCTCGAAATGCCGGGACGTTCGATATTAACTGCGCGTGTGCCGGGTTCGTAACGACCCTGGATACGGCATTCAAGTATGTGATAGCCGACAGCGCTTACAAAAATGTACTCGTCATTGGCTGTTACGCGATGAGCAAATATATTGATTGGTCCGATAAAAAAACGGCGACGCTTTTTGCTGACGGTGCCGGAGCTCTTGTCTTGCACGCTGTGGAGGGCGAACGGCATTTTCTCGCCTCAAAGCTCGTCGCGGACGGAAGCTTCCATGACTACATGGGTATCTTTGCGGGTGGTACCAAGATGCCGATAACCAAGGCAGTATTAGCGGAGAACGATCTAAACCACGTGCGCTTTCTTAAGAAATATCCGGCCGAGGTAAACATCGAGGGATGGCCAAAGATCGTCGACGAGGTGCTCGCCAAGGCGAACATCAGCCGTGAGGACGTCGATATGTTTCTCTGGACGCAGGTCAATCGTTCAACCATCGACCGGGTCATGATGGATATGCATATCCCTGAAACAAAAACACACACGATCATGCACAAGTGGGGTTATACCGGATCGGCCTGCATACCGATGGTTTTTCACGACGCGATCGCCGAAGGGAAAATAAAGCGCGGCGATACGATCGTGTTCTGCGCTTCGGGCGGCGGTCTGAACATGGCGTGTCTGGCGATGAAGTATTGATATTCTCATGCAATTTCCAAACATCTACAGCCTCTTTCGTACGCGGTGTGCAAAGTATGGCGAAAGAGAGGTCTTCTATGCGCGGCGGGACGATGGTTGGGAATCAACTTCGTGGAACGAATTAAAAGATCAGGTTCTTGATCTCGCTTGCGCCCTGCTCGCGAGAGGTTTAACAAAGGGTGCTAGTGTCGCGATCCTCGCCGGCAACATTCCTGAATGGACGATCTGTGACATTGCTACGATCGCGGCAGGTGGGGTCGGGGTTGGTCTCTACCCAACGAGCTCACGCGAGCAATGCGAGTTCATCATCGAACACTCTGACGCCCAATTTGTTTTTGTCGATACGGCCTCCCAGCTTGAGAAGCTCGCGGGCCTCACGCTCCCGCGGGTAAAGGAGATCATCATCATTGATCCGGTCGATTGTTCAACGACGATCAGTACCAGACGAGTTACTGCCTATTCAGAACTTCTTAGATTTGGGCGAAGTCGCCGAGATGAATTGTCGCCGAGGGCCGATGCGATCGGCCGCGGTGCAAAACCAGGCGATATCGCTATCATGGTTTACACATCCGGCACGACCGGTCAGCCAAAGGGGGCGATGCTCTCGCACAAGTACATTCTCAACAGCGTCGAATCGCTCAGGCGTTGCGTCCCTATCTTCGATACCGATACTTCGCTTTCGTATCTTCCCGGATGTCATGTTGCCGAACGTATATCGGGTATTTACAACCGGCTTTACAACGGAGCTTCAGCTTATTTCGTCGACGATCTTTCAAAGCTCTACGACTACATGCTCGAGATAAAGCCGACGGTTTTTGCATCACTTCCCCGTTTCTTTGAAAAGATACATGCCAAGATAGTCGGCGAAAGCGGTGGTTCGTCCATTGATGATCAAACCGTAAGAGATGCGTTTGGCGGCAATGTAAGACTCTTGACCTCAGGCGGCGCACCGCTGCCGATGGAGATCGCCGATTTTTTTGACAAACACGGATTGCCGATCCTCCAGGCATACGGGCTGACCGAGAACATTTGCGTCGCGTTCAATACCGTCGCCGAGCACAAATTCGGAACGGTCGGAAAGCCGATGCCGATGTGCGAAGTACGGATCGCCGACGACGGTGAGATCCTCGTACACAGCGAAATGATGTTCTCCGGTTATTACAAAGAGCCCGAAAAGACCACGGAGATGTTTGATAAAGACGGTTGGCTAAAAACGGGTGACCTGGGCGAGCTCGACGACGATGGCTTTCTAAGCATCACGGGACGCAAGAAAGAGATCATTGTCCTTTCAACGGGTAAGAATGTCGCTCCGTCACTGGTTGAGAACTACGTGAAAGAATCGCATCTGATCAGCCAATGTTATCTCCATGGTGATGGGCGTAGTTATTGTGTAGCGCTCATTACGTTGAATGTTGCTGAAGCGTCGAGCCTCGCCTCGATCGAGGGCAAACCGCTCGATATGGCTGACCTGGTCAAAGACGACATTATCCGATCCGCGGTTGATGCAGCCGTCCGGCGTGCGAACGACCGCGTCTCCGGCCCGGAGCAGATAAAGCGATACGCATTACTCGAACACGATCTTTCGGCCGAACGCGACGAGATCACACCAACAATGAAATTGAAGCGAAACGTTATCGCAGAAAACTACCGCGGAATACTGGAGAGACTTTATGAAAACATTTTGAG
>OCZT010002006.1_pt1 | contig 21098 bp, 17 predicted proteins | sample 1539031 | NCBI WGS metagenome assembly OCZT01 (sample SAMEA3539308, study PRJEB22396) | soil metagenome | biome: tundra; feature: field; material: soil | place: USA | collected 2010-05 | depth 0.15 m | reverse complement strand
GGGGCTGACGAGCCGAGACGGAGTCGCGCCGCTGAATCTCGCGTCAGATGTGGCGGGACCGCTGGCGCGCACGGTCGCCGATGCGGTCGCGATCTTTCAGGTCGTCGCCGGGGAGGATACGGCAGACACCGTCACCGCGCGCTCGCGCGGGCACCGCGCTTCGGATTACGCGACCTTTCTCAATCGCGACGCGCTGAAAGGCGCGCGCATCGGAGTGTTGCATCAGGCATACGATCGCGCGACCACAGACACGGAAGTCGTGCGCGTCTTCAATGCGGCGCTCAGCGACATGCGTCGCCAGGGCGCGACGATCGTCGATCCGGTTGCCGTGCCGGGGCTCGAGGCGCGCCTGCGCACTGCGGGCGGCTGCAATCAGTTCAAATGGGACATCAACGACTGGCTCGCGCGGCAGGGTGATCGCGCGCCGGTACACACGCTCGCCGAGATCATCGCGTCGCGCCGGTATCATCCCACGATCCAGCAGCGACTCGAGTCGGCTCAGGCGGACTCACTTCCGCCCGCGAAGAATCCCGGCTGCGCCAGCCGCGACGAGTTTCGCGCCTGGCTGCGCACCGGCGTCACGGCACTCATGGACTCACTCAAGCTCGACGCCCTGGTGTATCCGACGTGGAGCAACCCGCCCCGATTGATCGGCGATCTCAACACTCCGCATGGCGACAACAGTCAGCTCTTCTCGCCGAGCACGGGCTTTCCAGCGATCACGGTGCCGATGGGGTACACCCGCGTCCAACTGCCGGCAGGCCTTCAATTGCTCGGCCGAGCCTGGGCGGAACCGACGCTGATCGGGCTCGCGTACTCGTACGAGCGGGCGACGCAGCATCGTCGTGCGCCTGCTTCGGCGCCTCCGCTGAAGTGAGCGGCGATGAAGCGAGCGGCAGCGGGGCGGGCGGAGTAAGGCCGCACGCACTGGCGTCGGAGCCCGAGCGTCGTATGTTCCGCGATCCAGATTTCTCGAGGTGACACCGTGACGTTCTCTCGCCGCAGCTTTTTCCAGGTCGCTGGTGCAGGTGCCGTCGGCTCGCTGCTCGTGCCGTGGGTTTCCGGGCGCGGACTGGAGGCGCTCACGCTCGACGGCTACATGGGCACGCCTGAGAGACCGGGGCTGGCCGACGCCATCCGCCTGAACAGCAACGAGAACCCGAACGGACCCGGACCGATCGCGCTCGCGGCGATCACCTCCGCACTCGGCGAGGCGAACCGCTACCCGCGCGCGTCAGTTGCCGCTCTTCGCGCCGCGGTCGCCACGTCGTTCCGCCTCCATCCCGACAACGTGCTGCTTGGGTGCGGCTCGACCGACATTCTTCGTGCGTGCGCGTACGCCTTCACGGGCCCCAATCGGCCGCTCGTGACGGCTCTGCCGAGCTTCGAGAACCCGGTCGCCGATGCGAAGCGCGTCGGTGCGAAGGTGATCGAGGTGCCCGTAACAGGAGACCTGAAACTCGATCTCGACGCGATGGCAATTGCGTCGCGCGGTGCGGGGCTCGTCTTCGTCTGCAACCCGAACAACCCGACGTCCACTGTACACGGTGCAGCAGCGATCAAACGATTCGTCGCGCGCGTGTTGCAGGATTCGCCGGCAACCACGATCCTGATCGACGAGGCCTATCACGAGTACGTGGACGATCCGTCGTATGCCACCGCGCTCCCGCTCGCGATCGAGAATCCGCGGGTCGTGATCGCGCGCACCTTCTCCAAGGTCTACGGCCTGGCAGGCATGCGCGTCGGCTATGCGCTCGGTGATCCCCGCACGATCGCGGCGATCGCGGCGCACACGCTCTCGGTCGGGCTCAACAATCTCGCGGCCGCGGCCGCGACCGCGGGCCTCGAGGCATACGCGCACATCGAGCAGGAGCGCGTGCTCAACCGTGCGGCCCGTGCCTACACATTGCGGGCATTCGCCGATGCCGGTTATCCGGCGGCCGATTCGCAGGCCAACTTCCTGATGGTGAATCTGCGCCGTGATGCACAGCCCTTCCGCGACGCCTGCAAGCGCGACGGCGTGCTCGTTGGCCGGCCTTTCCCACCGCTCAACAGCTACGTACGCATCTCGATCGGGACGATGGACGAGATGCGACAGGCGATGGATGTGTCTCGGAGGGCGCTGGCGGCGACGTGAGCGTGTCGAGATTGAGTTACAGTCGCACCCACAGATTGTTGGTCCGATCCATGTCAGGCAGCACCTTTCGTGGATCCACCTCGACTCGGCGCACAGGCTTCTTCGCCGGCACCCGATACACGAAATGCTGGCCGAGATTCCACATCTCGACCGGTAGCCGCACCGTATCGCTCGTGCCATCGCCATAGGTGATGCGGAGTTCGGCTGGCATCACCATCGTGCCTCGGTTCGTGAGATGGACATTCGCGTGTCCACTCGTGTCGGAGGTGACGGAGTCCACGGCCTGATCGAGGCGCGCAGTGGTGAATATCCAGTCGCGCCAGAACCAGTCGAGCTCCATTCCTGAATCGTCGCGCATGATGCGGAAGAAATCTGCCGGGGTGGGATGCTTGTACGCCCAGGTGCGGATGTAGTCGCGGAAAGCGGCGTCGAAGCGTTCCTTGCCGAGCACTTCATAGCGCAGCGTCTGAAGCATGAGCGCCGGCTTCTGATAGCCGACCCACATCAGGTCGCGGACTTCGGTGGGATTGGTGATGAGCGGCTGTTCCTCGCCGGGCTTCGAGTGCTCCGCGGCCATGTGGAGCGGATTCGCATTGATCGTGTCGCCATAGGCCGTTCCAGCGAAGTACTTCGCGGCGTTGTCGAGGTCCATGAAGGTGTTGAACCCCTCGTCCATCCACGGATAGAGCCGCTCGTTGGAGCCGACGATCATGGGAAACCACTCGTGCCCGAACTCATGCGCGAGTGCCCACTGCTGAATCTCGCGCGTGGAGTTGTTGGAGACGAAGGTGAGCATGGGATACTCCATGCCGCCCACGGGGCCTTCGACGGTGGTCGCATGTGAGTATGGGTAGCGATACCACTGTTCGCTGAAGTGCTTGATCGCGCCACGCGCCATCTTGTGCGCTTCAGTCCACTTGTCGGCCGCCGCCCGGTAGAGCGTCTCGATGAGAATGCCGTCCAGGTTGCTGGCCTCCCATTGCCAGTTGGGCGCAGCCGCCCACGCAAAGTCGCGTACGTTATTCGCCGTGAAGCGCCAGGAAAAAGGACGGTTGGCAGGTCGGGTACGACTCGTGTTGCCCGCTTCGTCGCGTGTGATGATCGCGATGGCGGTATCGGAGCGATGTGCGAGCGCGAGTCGGCTGCCTTGCGCGGCGGTGAGCACCTGCTCCGGATTTCGGAGCTCTCCCGTGGCGGCGACGATGTAGCTCGCGGGCACAGTGAGTGTCACGTCGAAGCTTCCGTACTCGAGGTAGAACTCACCGGCACCGATGTACGGCTCGTGGTTCCAGCCGCGGACGTCGTCGTAAACGGCCATGCGCGGATACCACTGTGCGATCTCATAGAGCGCGCCGTCTCGTCCCATGCGGCCGGCGCCCTGCTCGGGCACTGTGAAGTGCCAGGCGAAATTCAGGTTCAGCATCGCGCCAGCCGCGAGGGGCTTCGCGAGATCGACGCGCATCATGGTGCCGTAGTCCGTGTGTTTCGCGTCCACGCCATTCACCTTCGCGGACTCGAGCGTCGGGCGTCCGACAAAGGTGCCACAGGAGAAGTCGAATGCGGTTTCTCCGAAGACGAGCGGAGGCTGATTCAGGATGCTCGTGATACTGTTCGGCGCGCAGATGTTCTGCTCGACCTGTAGCCACAGATAGGGCAGCGCATCGGGCGAGTTGTTGACGTAGTGAATTGTCTCGCGGCCATGCAGCTCGTTGCGCGCCGAATCGAGCGTGGCAGTGATGCGATAGTCGGCTCGCTGCTGCCAATAGCGCGGACCGGGCCGGCCCGCGCCATTGCGAATCTCGTTCGGCGCCGGAAGACCGAGCGGCCGGAATGGTGAGCTGTCGGCAACGGACAGCTCGCGCGACTGCGCGACGAGTGATTTGCTGGTGGCGGTGAGCGCGAGCAGAGCGATGGCAAAGCAGCGATGGAATCGCATACGCGTTACACGGTTCGAGTGCTTGAATCGGCGACCGGATCCGAGCTGCGCGCCGGCACGATGACGCGCACTGTTCCACTCGGCTCGATCGAAAGAGGAGTACGAGCGACCGGATCACCGTTGATATGTGCCTCGACGCCGCCCAGTGCGGCCGAGGTGAGCGTGAGCCGGCGGAGTTGCAGCACGCGCACTCCGCTCAACGCGAGTGGCTTACCACCCGGCAGCATCATATTCAACCAGAAGGCCGCCAGGTGCATTCGAGAATGCGGCTCGAGCACGAACACCTCGAGCAGGTCGCGCGCCGGATCGGAATTGGGAAACACGGCGCGCGGGCCCGCCCATCGCTTGCAGTTGCTCACGAGCACCGACGTGCCGACAGCGGAAATGCGCTCACCGTCGATCCCGATGCCATCCACCGCGATCTCGGGAAACTCGTACGTTGCCGCGAGCGCGAAGCCCATTGGCGTGAAGGCGAAATATCCCAGGCGCCGCTTGATCGCCATCGGAGTGCGCCACATCAGCCGTGCGTCCCACCCCACACCGACGCCGAGCACCAGCCGATGCTGTCCGACTGTCCACGTACGGAGCTGCCGCGTCGTGCTGGATGCGACAAGAGCATGCATGGCGCAAATCGGATGAGCGGGAATGCCGAACTCGGAGGCGAGAGTATTCGTCGTCCCGATCGGAATGATGCCGAGCGCGATGTCGGTCCCCGCCAAACCGGACGCAACGTCCGACACGGTGCCGTCGCCTCCACAGGCGAAAACTGATTTGGTCTCGGCCGTGAGCAGTTCCCTGGTCTGCGCGGCAACGGCCCCCTCTCTCGTGGGGACGAGCATTGTGCCGGGTAGGGCGCGGAGCGCATCGAGTACGTGCTGTCGTCGTCGCCACCGCCAGGATGAGCCGGCGCTGGGATTGTGAAGGATGATGCGCGTGATCGCACCGGCGGAACTGCTGCGTAGCGTGTTCGTCATGCGAGGCGAAGGTCGTACATGATGTCCATAGGAGTACCACCGTGAATCGTCGTCTCGCTCGTGTTGCCGCTCGCGGTGGCAATATGGCACTCGTGGCGGCCATTCCGGAAGACAAGTATTCGTGGCGGCTCGCATACACGATCGTGATTCCTGCCCTGGCACCTGACGACGGAGACCTCTAGCTTCGGCGACAGTCGCCAATTCCCGGAGCTCTCGTGTTTCAGACCTGTGCACATCGTCTCGCAATCGCCGTCGTGGCTGTGCCGCTCACACTCGCCGCTCAGACGCGTTCCTCATCCTCGCCATCTAACTGGGCGGCCGACACCACGCTCTTTCGGGCGATGCAGTGGCGAAACATCGGTCCTTTCCGCGGTGGGCGCGCGGATGCGGTTGCGGGAGTCACGACACAGCCGAACGTGTACTACGCAGGCTACACGGGCGGTGGCGTGTGGAAGACGGAGAACGCCGGCCATTCGTGGAAGGTCATTTCGGATGGTCCGAGCGGTGCGGGGATGAATGGATCGATCGGCGCACTCGCGGTGGCCGAGTCCGATCCGAACGTCGTGTACGTCGGCACAGGTGAGCACGCGGTGCGCGGACAGTCCTCGTCGTACGGGAACGGCATGTTCAGGAGCACCGACGCCGGCAAGACGTGGACGCGCATCGGACTCGAAAACACTCGGCAAATCGCGCAGGTTCGTGTGCATCCGTCCAATCCAGACGTCGTGTATGTCGCGGCGCAAGGCGACCGGTGGAAGGGCACGAGCGAGCGTGGCATCTACCGCTCGACCGACGGCGGCAAGTCGTGGACCCTGCTGCTCAAGGGCGTGAACGCGACGAGCGGCGCGAGCGACCTGTCGATGGATCCGTCGAACGCGCGCATTCTGTACGCGGCGTTCTGGGATCATCAGCGTCTGCCTTGGCAGGTGAGAAGTGGCGGCGCAGGGAGCGGCATCTGGAAGTCCACCGACGGCGGCGACAGCTGGACCCGGCTCAGCGACGGGTTGCCGAAGTTGATGGGCAAGATCGGCGTCGCCGTCTCGCCGGCCAATCCGGAGCGCGTGTTTGCCATCGTCGAGGCGGAGAAGGGCGGCCTCTTTCGCAGCGACGATGCCGGAAAGACGTGGCGGCTGCTCAGCGAGGACCGGCTCATCCAGACGCGCTCGTGGTACTACATGAACATCACCGCCGATCCGCAGAATGCGGACGTGGTCTACGTGATGAATGCGCCCGTGATGAAATCGATCGATGGAGGCCGGACGTTCGCGACGCTCCCAGCCGAGCACGGCGACAACCACCAACTCTGGATCAACCCGAAGGACGCGCACTTCCTGATCAACGCGAACGACGGTGGCGCCACGATCTCGCTCGATGGCGGAAAGAGCTGGAGCACGCAGGACAATCAACCGACGGCGCAGTTCTACCATGTGATCGTTGACGATGCATATCCGTACCGCCTGTACAGCGGGCAGCAGGACAACTCATCGGTCATCATCAAGACCCGCTCCGACGGATCGAGCATCGGGGAGCGCGACTGGCAGGACGGTCCGGGTTGCGAGAGCGCGAACATCGGCGTGGACCGCCGGAATCCGCGCTACGTATATGGCGGCTGCTACGTCGGCATCCTGGATGAGTTGGACATGCAGTCGGAGCTCACGCGATCAGTCATGCCATGGCCCGAGCTGGGGCTCACCGAGCCGACCGACAAGACGCGCTACCGCTTCAACTGGACGGCGCCTGTCGTCGTCTCGCAGCACAATCCGAATGTCGTCTATCACGGCGGAAATGTTCTCTTCCGCACGGCCGATCGCGGCAAGACGTGGACGCCCATCTCGCCCGACCTCACGCGCAACGACAAGACGACGCAAGGCCTCGGCGGCGCTCCGATCACCAACGAGGGCGCAGGCGGTGAGGTCTACGGCGCCATCGTGAACATCGTCGAGTCGAAGCACGATGCGAATACGATCTACGTCGGCACGGATGATGGCCTCGTGCAGCTCACACGGGACGGGGGAAAGACGTGGACGAATGTCACGCCAGCCGGCGTCGGGGTTGGTCTGGCGAACAACATCGAAGTCTCACCGCATGATCCCGGCACGGTGTATCTCGCATTCCGCATGGACCGTCACGGTGACTATACGCCCTATCCGTTCAAATCCACCGATTACGGAAAGAGCTGGACGCGCATCGCGAGTGGTCTGCGCGAGGGCGAACCGGTGCGCGTGATTCGTGAAGATCCGGAGCGTCGAGGACTGTTGTATGCCGGCACGGAGACTGGCATGTATGTGTCGTATGACGGCGGCGCGGGTTGGCAGGCGTTCTCGCGCAACCTGCCCATCACTCCCATCACGGATATCGAGGTGCGGCATGGTGATCTGTACGCCGCCACGGAGGGACGCGCATTCTGGGCGCTCGACGACCTGACGCCGCTCCGCCAGATGAACGATCAGGTCGCGAAGGCCGACGTCTTTCTCTTTGCGCCACGCCCCGCGTTGCTCGGCGGCGGCTCTGCCGCGCCGACCACGACGGCGGGACGCAATCCGCCACCTGGCGCGAACGTCTACTTCACCCTCGCAAAGACGCCCGATTCGGCGCAGGTGGTAAAGCTCGAGTTCCTTGACGCGAGCGGGAGGCTGTTGCTTTCGTTCCCGCGTGCAGCCGGGGTGGCCGCCGTGCCAGCCGGCGGTGGTAGATCTCCGGGCGTTGTACGAACGATGCCGAGCCCCAAGGCTGGACTCAACGCGTTTCAGTGGGATCTGCGCGCCGAGCCTCCGACCTCGCTGCCGGGGAACATCACCATCTGGGGCGGGCCGAGCGGTGGCTATCTCGTGTCGCCGGGCAAGTATCAGGTGCGGCTCACCGTCGGCACGAATGCGCAGACACAATCGTTCGAGGTGCGCACCGATCCTCGCCGCAACCCGCCGCCCGCAGAGATCGCGGCGCGCGACTCGCTCACGCACGCGATCAACGCGCGAGTGGGAGAGATTCACGACGCGCTGCTGCGCATTCGCGACGTGAAAGATCAGGTGTCGAAGTTCGTCGAGCGCACGAAGGAGACGCCGAGCGCCGCAGCGATCGCGGGCAAGGGAAAGGAGATCACCGGGAAGGTAGAGACGCTCGAGCCGCAGCTCTCGACGAAGGCGGCGAACGGTCAGGACGTGATCAACTACCGTAACGGGATCAACGCGCAGTACGCCTTCCTGCTCGGCAATGTCGAGGGCAGCGATATCGTGTCGCAGCCGTCGCGTGAACGGTTCGCCGAGCTCGAGAAGCTCTGGTCAGCGCTGCGAGCGCAGGTCGATACGCTAGAGAATCAGGAGGTGTCGGCGTTCAACAAGTTGTTACAGGATGGTGGAGTTGGCGGCGTGATAATTCAGACGAAGAAGCCGAGAATCGTGATGTGAGAGCGCGATTCAGGCAGGCGCGGCTTTCGCCCGGGATTCTTCGCGTTGGCGAGCGGCGATTTGGCAAGACAGGCCCCTCAGTCGCAAGCTCGACTTGAATCATGTGAATTGAATGAATTGCTCCGTGTGGGTGTCGGATCCTCTGCACGCGGCGGCCCATCAATCAGTTGAATTCATTTTAATTCGCATGATTCAAGTCCCGCTTGGGTTTGTGTCACGCCACGCTCTACCAATCAATGTGATAGGACTGGCCCGGCATTTTCGACGATTAAAGGAAGCACATCTCACTTGGCCCTTCGTCGCGCCGTGATGAGCGTCGCGATTTCGTCCGGCCGCGGATTGATGAAGTCGAGCCGCACGCGGCCATCAGCCTGCGTGCTCACCGCGGCGGGAATGGAGCTGTTGGTGAGCATCCATCCAGCGGGCAGCACGACGGCGTTTGCCGGGCGGCCGAAGCTCCTCTCCCACACGAGTTCGTCATTCACGACTTTGTAGCGCACGGTGTCGGTGTACGTCTCGAACATGCGTAGGCGCACCGATGAGCCGGGCGTCACGGTGGGAAAGCGGAACACGACGACTTCCGTCTGTGGTGTGACGTTTCTCACGTCGAGCTTGGCGCGCGTGATCGCGTCGCCCCTGAGCGTCTCCGAGGTGAGCTGTTCGCCTGTGTCGAGATTTCGCGCGCGCGGGTTCGACACGGTACTTCCGGTGCGCACGATGTTGAGATACGTGCTTGTTCCGACGCGCGACTCCGTGTAGTCGTGATACAGATCGAAGGCGCCCGTCTCCGGTTGGCGAAGGTAGTAGACGATCTCTCGGTTCTGATGCGCTCGCTCGTCGAGTCTCACGGTGACGCCGGATTTTGCGGGCGTGGTTTCACGCACCGGCACGGCGCGCATCGTGACGGCGGCTTCGGAAGGCGTCTCATTCCAGAAGCTGATGCCGACTCGGCCGTCGGGCTCCTGAAGCACCTGCGCCGGAAAGCTCGACGAGACGAGCTCGTAGCCTTTCGGCAGCACGACTGCGTTGCGCTTGATGCCGAGCGGGCGCGTGAAGACGAGCGTGTCGCCGCGACGGAAATAGCTGAGCGAATCCGCGTACGTCTTGAGGATGAGGACGCGCGCCTCACCGCCGTCTGCCGGCACGGGGTGGGAAAGTTTGACTCTGATATAGGTCTGTGTCGTGTCGCGGCTTGGGACGCCGCCTGCGCGTGCTTCGGTCGAACCCACGACGTCGAAGACGAGTGGCTTGCCGGTGGCGCGGTCGCTCACGCTTTCATCCGTCGCGACGCTGCCCTTTCGGATCGGATTGAAGTAGTAGATCGCGCCGGGCGTCGTGGCGGTCACTTCATATATGATGCGGAACTTCGCGGAGCCGGGTGCGAGAAGCTCGTAGCGGGTGTAGGCGTCGGCCTCGGTTTGGCGCGCGGGCGTCTGGGCCGAGAGAGATGTGGTCGCCGAGGCGATGAGCAGGGCAGAGAGAAGAGGGCGCATGGTGACGAAGATGCGCGTCTGGTGCGGTCGGCGCCACGTTCGCGTGGTGCGGGCGCGTAGATTCTGTCTCATGAAGACGCGAACGTTCGGCCGGCTGGGCTTCCTCGTCTCCGAGATCGGCTACGGCATGTGGGGCATGAGCGGATGGAGCGGCTCCGACGACGACCGCTCGCGCGATGCGCTCAACGAAGCGGTGCGGCTCGACTGCACCTTCTTCGACACCGCGTGGGGCTATGGCAAGGGACACAGCGAGCAATTGCTCGGCCAGCTCGTCCGCGCGCATCCCGACAAGCGGCTTTACACCGCGAGCAAGATCCCACCGAAGAATCTCCAGTGGCCGTCACGCCGCGGCATGACGCTCGACGAAGTCTTTCCTCCCGATCATATCCGCCAGTTCGCCGAGCGCACGATGCACAATCTAGGCATCCCGAAGCTCGATCTGCTGCAGTTTCACGCCTGGGAAGACGCATGGGCGCGCGACGACCGCTGGTGGCGCGCCATGTCGGAGCTGCGCGACGAAGGGCTCATCGGCGGCATTGGCGTGAGCGTCAACCGCTGGGAGCCGTGGAACGTCCTCGACACCCTGCGCACCGGACACGTGGATGCCGTGCAGGTGATCTACAACATCTTCGACCAGTCGCCGGAAGACGAGCTCTTTCCTCTCTGCGAGGAGCTCGACATCGCCATCATCGCCCGCGTTCCCTTCGACGAAGGATCGCTCACCGGCACGATGACGCGAGAGACACGCTTTCCCGAGACGGACTTCCGTCACATCTACTTCGGACCGGAGAATCTCGGTCCCACGCTCGATCGCATGGAGGCGCTCCGCGCCGATCTTCCCGCTGACGTCTCTCTTCCCGAGCTCGCGCTCCGGTTCATTCTTGCCGATCCACGTGTCAGCACGGTGATCCCCGGAATGCGTGGCATCGCGCACGTCCGCTCCAACATCGCGGTGAGTGATGGGCACGCGCTGTCACGGGAGATGCTCTCCCGGCTGCGCGCGCACCGCTGGGACCGGACGCCGACGGAGTGGTCGCTCTGAGATCACGCATCGCCATCGGTCTGTGAGATGGCGAGGTGCGAGCTAAGCGTCCTGTCTTCACTTCGCGTTCGCCGGCGGTTGCCACGCTGGCCGAACCTGCGGAATGGCTTCCATCAGCAGCGCGAGCGAACGGTTGAGCGCGCGCCCGCCGACACCCGCGCCCTTGTAGTGCCCGAGGCGCACGACGACCAGATCGTGCGTCGGGATGATGATCGTGGATTGTCCGCCGACACCGCTCATGTAGAACGCGTCTTCGGGCACCGGAAACGACCTCACTCGATTGAGCCAGAACATCCCGCCATACCGCGGCTGGTCCCACGCCGGCGCGGGCGTACGCACGAAATCCACGAACCCCGCCGGCAGCAGTCGCTCGCCATTCCACACGCCATCCTGTAGGTAGAGCATGCCGAGTCGCGCCCAATCACGGCCAGGTGCCAATTCATATCCTTGGCCGAGGAAGTGGCCGTACGGATCAGTCTCGAGCGTCATACGACTCACGCCGATCTTGTCGAACAGGAGTTTCTGCGGGAACTGAAGTGGGTCCTCGTGTTTCGCGATAGCCGCCTGACGCACGAGGTACGCGAGCGTGAGCGGATCGGTATTGCGATAGCGGCCCACCGTGTTCGGCGGCCACTGCGGAGGACGCGTGATGGCGTACTGCTGTCCGTCGATCGCGCCGGTATAGACGTAGAGATGGTCGGGATAACCATTCTTGCGATCGAAGCCAGGGTCCTGCGGCGCGATGAAGCGCAGTCCGCTCGACATGCGGAAAATGTCGGCGATGCGAATGGTCTTCCGGATGTCGCCGTCCCCCCCCTTCTGCCACTCGGCAATCGGCGCGGGCTGCCAGAGATCGTACACCTTTTCGTTCAGCAATCGTCCCATCATCGACGCGGTGACGCTCTTGCCCATCGACCAACCAGGAAGTCGTGTGGTGTAATCGAGTCCCTGCTGATACCGCTCGGCGATGATCTTGCCCTGGTACACGACCACGAACGCCGCGGTGAGCCCTTCGGCAGGAGAGAACGCGGAGTCCACCGCGACGGCGAGCTTCGCGGCGTCGATCTCTTTCGGTAGCGGCTCCTTGGCGACGATGTCGCCCATGGGCCACGGTGTCTTCGTGGGATTGAGCCGAGAGACGACTCGCTCCGGACGGAACTCCACGGAGTCCTTGCCGCGCGGCAGCGTCACGCATCCCTGATCGCCGAAGCGACGCGCCGAGCGCCACACGCCGTTCGGCAGCTTCACCTTCACGGTCTGTGTCGCGCGATTGACGACGGTGTCCGTGACCTGGCGCCGCTCTTCCATCGATGAGACGAAATATCCGTCTTCCGCGGCCGACGTCCGGAGATCGCGACCCGTGATGAAGATGGCGGAGCACAGGACCTTGGCGAATCCGGCCGCGGTATGTTCGAGCTCGTCGCCAGGCGGTTTCACCCACGTGGTCGGGAGCTCGGGTGGCAAAGGCTTGGCTTGCGCCGGAGCCTGGGAGACGGCGACGACGAAAGCGAGAGCGGCGAGCGCAACGATCCTGAGGAGGCGCATTGGCGGTGGGGAGATCAGTCTCATTTGTGCCCCTCGGCACGCAACGCTTCCTCGAGCGCGCCAATGAATCGTTCCACTCGTGCCGTCTGCGCGTTGTAGCCCATCACGCCCACTCGCCACACCTTCCCCGCGAGCGCGCCAAGACCTCCGCCCATCTCGACTCCCATGTCCAGCAGTCGCGAGCGAATCTTCGCCTCGTCGACGCCATCCGGAACGCTGATGACGTTGATCGTAGGGCAGCGGTTCGCCGCGGGGGTGAACAACGAGAGTCCGAGTCTGTCGAGACCACGCACCAGCGTTTCGTGCGCGGCCTGATGCCGCGCCCAGCGCGCTTCGAGTCCCTCCTCGAGAATCAACCGCAGCGCTTCGTGAATTCCATAGATGCTCTGAATCGGCGCCGTGTGATGGAACGCGCGCTTCTTCGTCGCGCTCTCTTCTCCCCAGTATTGAAAGAGCAGGGAGAGATCGAGATACCACGTCGCCGGTTTCTGCTTTCGGGCGCGAACCGCTGCCATCGCTCGCGGCCCGACGGTGATGGGGCCCAGGCCAGCCGGCGCGCCAAGACACTTCTGCGTGCACGAGCCGGCCGCATCGACGCCCCACTTGTCGATCTCGATCTGCATTCCGCCTAGCGACGTGACGCAGTCCACCGCGACCAGGGCGCCGTAGCGATTCGCCACTTCCACCATCGGTTGAATCGGTTGGCACGCACCCGTCGTCGTCTCGACGTGAACGAACGCCACGAGCTTCGCTGGTCGCTCGGCGAGCGCCTTCGCGACATCGGCGGGGTCGATGATCTCTCCTGGCTGCGCTTCGATCGTGCGGACGTCGGCGCCGGCGCGTCGTGCCAGCTCCGCGATGCGTTGCCCGAAGTATCCATTGACTCCGACGACGGCGCTGTCGCCCGGCTCCAACAGATTCACCATGATCGCCTCCAGTCCGGCCGATCCAGTTCCGGAAATGGGAAGCGTGTGATGATTCTCGGTGCGATAGACGCCGCGAAGCGCGCCCATCGTCTCGTCCATCAGGTCGACGAAATACGGGTCGAGATGGCCAACGGGATTCGCTCCCATCGCGGCGAGCACGCGAGGATCCGGGTTGCTCGGCCCAGGCCCCATGAGGAGCCGCTCGGGTGGATTGAGTGGTGGCGGTGCGTGCGTCGTTCTCATAGGCGGGGTTTCAGTGTAGGTCATGCCAATCCCAGTTTTTGCGCGAGCCCGATGCGCTGAAGCTTGCCGGTTGCTCCTACAGGAATCTCCGAGAGGATGAGAATCCTGCGCGGCACTTTGAAGTCTACCAGCCGCACGGCGGCAAACTGGCGCAGCTCCTTGTCGGTGACTTCCGCACCTTGCTTCAACACGACGGCCCTCGATATGTGCAACCAGACGTACATGTTTCCCGCACCACTATCTTCGAGAGTCCATTCAGCGACGGATGGACACGCTCCCAGATCCAGGCGGCGAGGTTCTCGCTCGTCGGATTCTCAAGACCTTCGATGTCGTTCAGGTAATAGTGATCGAGCCTCTTGTCGAGCGGAGCGAACGCCGCCTTGATATCAGTAAAATCCATGACCCATCCTTCAGGCTGCTGGAGATCGCCGCGAACGTGGATTTCAACGCGGAACGAGTGTCCATGGAGCCGCGCACACTTGTTTCCTTCGGGGACGTTGGGCAGCCTGTGAGCGGCCTCGAAGGTGAACTCTTTGAAGATTTCCATTTGGAGACCCACCAATGTGTCTACGGTCGATATCTTCGACGATAACGGGATTCTCAGACGCTTGCCAATGGTCAAGGAAGAACTACTTCACCGTCGCGATGCATTCGATCTCGACTCGCCCGCCGAGTGCGAGACCCGAGGCGCCAAATGCGCTGCGTGCGGGAAGATGCAGCGGAAAATGCTGGACATAGATGGCATTCATTGCCGGCCACTCACTCATGTCGGCCATCATCACCGTGCACTTTACTACGCGATCGAGCGAGGAACCGTGGCGCTCGAGGATCGCCTTCATGTTGGCGAACGTCCGCCGCGTTTCGGCTTCGATACCGCCTGGCACGAGCTGGTTTCCCTTGTCGTTCGTGCCCATCTGCCCGGAGAGATAGAGCATGTTCCCCACGCGCACCGCGGCGGAGAATGGAAGCGACGTCTTCACGGGGAAGGGATAGTACTCGACGTCGGGTGTCCCGCTGGCGGAGCTGTTCGTGGGCATTGAGGGATCTCCAGGCATCAAGGAATGTCGCCGCGCAGAATGGTGGCGAACTTGTCGAGGTCGATGTTGCCGCCGCTGACGATGCAGACTGTTTTCTGTCCTTCGAGCACGCCGGTGAGTGCCGCCGCCAGCGGCGCCGCACCAGCGCCTTCCGCGACAACCCGACAACGCTCGGCAAGTGTCTTCACCGCCGCCGCGATCTGCGCGACGCTCACGACGATGGTGCCCGCGAGAAGCGATTGCACCAATGGCCACATCTCGCCGAACACCGCGCCACTTCCCATCCCGTCGATGAAAGTCTGCGTACGAGTTACGGGCGTTGGTACGCCCGCGGCGAGCGACGCGGTGAGCGGTGCGGCCGTTTCGACTTCGACCGCATAGACCTTCGTCCGTGGGCTGATCGCGCGCGCAGCGGCCGCAATGCCACATGCCAGTCCGCCGCCGCCATAGGGAACGATGATCGCGTCCACGTCCGCGAGGTCCTCAAATATCTCGAGGCCGATGGTTCCGTTCCCCGCCATCACCGCGTCGTCGGCAAAGGGGTGAACGAAGAATCCGTCCATTCCCGGATGGCCGCGATTGACGAGGGTCTGCCACCATTCGTCGAAGGGCACCCTGATGACCTCGCCGCCGAGCCGTTCGATGGCGTCGGTCTTCGTCTTCGGCGCATGCTCCGGCACGACGACGCGACAGCGCACGCCGAGCTCGCGCGCGCACCACGCCACGCCCTGCGCCATGTTGCCGGCGCTGGCGGTATAGACGCCGTGGGAGAGTGCATCGCTGCCGGCGAGTGCCATGGCGTTCGCCGCACCGCGCAGCTTGAAGGAGCCGATCGGCTGGAGGTTCTCGAGCTTGAGATAGACCTCGCTCGCACCGCCGTCGGCAGGGAAGCGCACGAGCGGCGTGCGTACCGCGATGCCCACCAACCGCGTGCGGGCTGCTCTTATGTCGTCAATCGAAACCGGCGTGGCTACCACTTGTAGATGTACATTGCCGAGCGAGCCCTGCGGGTGAGTGTCATGAACGAGAGTATGAACCGAGCCGGAGCGGAGCGCCAGGGACGATCGTAGGTGGTACGAGATAAGCGTGAACTTCACGTCGTGCTCAGGTATTGACCTGTCTGCCACCCTCCAACCCTAGCAACAATGATCTCGACTGTCGGATACGCGGCCACGAGCGCTGATGCGCCCCTTGGCATCTTCAACTTCAAACGACGCGACACCGGTGCCCGGGACGTACGCATCGACATTCTCTTCTGCGGCGTCTGCCACTCCGATCTGCATACGGCGCGCAGTGAGTGGCCCGGAACAGTCTACCCATGCGTGCCGGGACATGAGATTATCGGCCGAGTGATCGAGGCGGGTACAGATGTCACGGGTTTCCGCGCGGGCGATCTCGTGGGAGTCGGCTGCATGGTGGACTCCTGCCAGCATTGTGCGAGTTGTGCCGAAGGTCTCGAGCAGTATTGCGAGAACGGAATGACCGGCACGTACAACAGCCCGGACAAGCACACCGGCGGTGTGACGTACGGTGGCTACTCGAAGACTATCGTCGTCGACAAGAAGTTTGTGCTGCGCGTGTCGGACAAGCTCGATCCCGCAGGTGCGGCGCCTCTGCTCTGCGCCGGCATCACAACCTGGTCGCCACTCCGCCACTGGAAGGTTGGGAAGGGACATCACGTCGGCGTCGTCGGACTCGGCGGGCTCGGGCACATGGCAGTCAAGCTCGCACATGCGTTGGGCGCGCACGTCGTGCTCTTCACGACCTCTCTCTCCAAGCGCGAGGACGCGCTGCGACTTGGCGCGGACGAAGTCGTCATTTCGAGCGACGCCAACGCGATGGCGGCGCGGCCGAACAGCCTCGACTTCATTCTCAACACCGTCGCGGCGCCGCACAATCTCGATGCGTTTCTGACGCTGCTCAAGCGCGATGGTGTCATGACGCTCGTCGGTGCGCCAGCGAAGCCGCATCCGTCGCCAGCCGTTTTCAATCTCATCATGAAGCGGCGGAGCCTTGCCGGATCGCTCATCGGTGGCATCAAGGAGACGCAGGAGATGCTCGACTTCTGCGCCAAACATGGCATCGTCTCCGATATTGAGGTGATCCCGATTCAGAAGATCGACGCGGCGTACGAGCGGATGCTGAAGAGCGACGTGAAGTACCGGTTCGTGATCGACATGAAGTCGCTCGACGCGGCGTAGTTCGGCCCGCGTCGCTGCGCTCGCTTTTCGGCATGGCGTGACGATTGTCCGCGACTCGTGTGTCTGCTCGTATCGAGGAGTTACGGAATGAGAGGCTGGCTCAGAGAGATCGATTCCCTGCTCGGCGAGGTCGACAAGAACGTCAGAGGAGCGGTGCGCTCGGTGCGCTCTGCCTTCGACGACGGGCCCTTCGAGGTGCTCGCGTACCGCGGGTTCGGCAATGCACACTGCGTCTACGTGTATGGCCGAGCGCAGGAGCATCGCAGCGTAGGTCCGAGCACGGATACGGACTCGGTTCTCGAGAATCTCCGCAATACATATCGGCGCGCGGACAGCCATCCGCTTCCATTGGCCGATCTCGCCATCGGATATGCGGGCTACACCAGCGCGATCAAGGCCGACGACGAAGGATTCTTCAGTGGCCGCATTGATCTGCCGGCGCCGATCGCGACCGAGTCGGAGTGGAACGAGTATCAGGTGGACCTGCTGGCCCCGGCTCGACCGGGCGTGGACAGAGCCAAGGGCACTGGCGAGATCCTCATCCCGTCATCGAGCGTACGGTTCGGGGTGATCAGCGACATTGACGACACCGTCATCCAATCGGGCGTCTCGAACATTCTGCAAGCGGCGCGCGCGATCATCCTCGGCAATGCACGCACGCGCCTTCCTTTTCCTGGCGTCGCCGGCTTCTACCAGGCACTCAGAAATGGCGTGAGCGGGAACGAGAAGAACCCGATCTTCTATGTGTCGAGCAGCCCGTGGAACATCTACGACGTCATCACGGAGTTCATGGATCTGCGGAAGATCCCGCGCGGACCCGTGCTGCTCCGCGATTGGGACATCGGCTTTGGAGCGCTGTCCTCCATTCGCCACTTCGATCATAAAGGCGACGCGATACGCAATATCCTGCAGTCCTATCCGGAACTGCCATTCATCCTGCTAGGCGACACGAGCCAGCACGATCCAGAGATCTATCGCCAGATCGTGAGCGAGTTTCCCAACCGGGTGAAGGCGATCTACATCCGCGATGTCAACCACGACGCGGAGCGATCCCTGGCCGTCAAGAAGCTCGCGGACGAAGTACTCGCGGCCCAGTCGATTCTGGTGCTCGCCGAGGACACACTCGCCGCAGTGACGCACGCGGTGGAGCAGGGATGGATCAGCGCCGACGCGCTTGCGCACGTTCAGGATGAGAAGCGCGCCGATGAGCGAGACGACGACAGCAAGGTGCCGTCGGTCTAGCGTACTTCTCGGAAGGCGCAGCGATTGCGGGTCGCCCAGTTCGTGAGGTCCTGGAGTGTGTCGGCATCGCCTGCGGAGTAGCTGCGTCGTGCATCGGTGCCACCAGGATCCTCGGCAGAAGCCGCGGCGAAGGCGGGGAGCGGGATGCGCCAATGCTGCCAGCGAGAATAGTGCACCGGGTCGGTGAGCCAACCATCGATGTTGCCCCACTGCTTCTTCGGATCGAGCGGCGCGCTGCCGGGCGAAGACTTGGGAAAGAGCGGAATTGCGGTGCAGGTGCCGGCAGCGGCGTTGACGGCAACGACGAGGAAGTCGTGGACGTCGGTCACCGCGCGATCTTCGGTGTCGGATAGTTGCGCGTTAGTTTCGCTGCCGCCGATGGAGCGAAGCTGCCGCGTGTCGAGACGGGCAACGACGCCGGGGACGATTTCAGAGACGTCGAGCTGGGTCATGGGCGTGCCGACATGGTATGGGAGGCGTGCCGCGCGAGCACGATTGGAAGTTAGCGACGTGAGAGGTTGTCGTCCTTCGCGACGCGCTCAGGACGACAGCATTCCCATAGCGGTGGACGTATCGGTATCGCATGTTCCGGATCGCCAAGTCCCTTCAACCTCAACGCAGCCACCGATGTCGCACCGTCCTATCGCCGCGAGACGAGTCCAGGCTTTGCTGGCAGCCACCTTCCTGATCGGCTCGGCCTCCTGCACGCAACGCGCGACACAGGCGGGATCTGGCGCATCCGTACCCCCGAAAGTCGGCCCGCAGAGCGGTACAGTGATGGTCGTCGGCGGAGGTGCGCTCGGTCCGGAGATCGTCGCGCGCTTCATCGCGGCCGCTGGCGGCCCCGATGCGCTGATCGTGGACGTCCCCACCGCGGGCGGCGATTCCGTCTACCCCGCAACCTGGCACGGCGCGAACTTTCTCAAGGCCGGCGGCGCGAAGAACGTGTTCGTTCTGCACACGACGGACAAGAAAGTAGCAAATAGTGACCAATTCGCCGCGCCGCTCGCTCGGGCTGGCGGCGTCTGGTTCGAAGGGGGACGGCAGTGGCATCTCGTCGATAGCTACGCCGGAACCAGGACCGAGCAGGCGTTTCACGACGTGCTCGCCCGCGGTGGAGTCGTGGGTGGATCGTCGGCGGGCGCGTCGATCCTCTCGAGCTACATGCTGCGCGGCGCGCGATCCGGCAACGGGACGATCATGGCGCCGGGCTACGAAGTGGGTTTTGGGTTTCTGCGCGGAGTCGCGATCGACCAGCATGTCGTTGCGCGCGAGCGGTTGCGCGATCTCGCCGACTCGTTGATGCCGAGACATCCCGAGCTACTTGGCATTTCCGAGGACGAAGGCACAGCGTGGGTGGTGCGAGGTGACGTCGCCGACATCATAGGCCGCAACAAGGCGTTCGCATATGGTGGCGCCGATCAGACCGACGCGAGGAAGCCCTTCCTCACGCTCTATCCTGGCGACCGATATGACCTCGCGGCGCGCCGAGTCGTGCACCGCGCGAGCGACGACTCACCGGTGACGCGCGCGTTTGTGGACTCGCTGTTCCGAAACGTCGGAGGTGCGGCCACGGTGCTCGTCGCGCGCGATGGGAAGGTGCTCGTCGACCAAGCATACGGGGTGCCCGATCATCCTCGCTACATGCCGGGGACAACGGTGCCGAACTTCCCACTCGGCGAGCTCTCCGATCCGATCAACGCACTCGTGGCGCAGCTCGCGATTGCCGACGGGAAGCTCCGGCTGGGCGAATCGCTGAACGGCAGCTCTGGTGCCACCGTTGGCGAATATCTCTTGCGTGCGCAAGCCGTTCCGGATGGCGCCAAGGCACTTGCCGATCTCGTTGCGAAGCGTACGGCATCAGGATACCCGCAGCTCGTCGCGCGGCGAATCTTCACGCCAATTGGAATGCATAAGACGGTGGTGGACAGTGGTGGCGCATTCGCGTCGAACGTGGACGAGCTGTATCGACTCGAGCTCGGGCTGGAGAGCATCCGAACCTTTGCGAGCGACAACGCATCGAACGGAACGGCATCGGCGAGCGTAGCGCGCGACGAATCACTCGGGTGGCACGTCGATCATTACCGCGGGCTCGCTCGGTGGAGTGCGTTCGGGACGGCGGACGGAAAGCGAAATGCATTCGTACGCATTCCTGACCGCCGCCTGTCCATCATCATACTCACGGATCGCGACGGTGTGAACGCTCGTGAGATCGCCGATCGGATTGCGGAACGCCTCGTGATTCAACAGTAAGAGACTGTAAAACAATAACTGATTGATTTCTGCAGGGAGGAGCGCTATCTGGATTCTCCGTGGACGCGCAGACAACGACGATCGCCGAGCAATAGGCAACGCTGTGTGAACGGCGCGCGCCTCAGCGGCGCGCGCCGGCGCGGGCTGTCTTGGTCGTGGTCACCGCATTCCGGTTCGGCGGCTCGACACCGAGCAGGTTATGGACGAAGAAGTCCCACCGTTTGAGATCGCCGTACTCGCCTCCGCTGGTGTGGTCCGCGCCGAGATCACGAGCAGGTCGAACATCTTGTGCGCCTTGATCAGCGCATTGACGACCTGCATCGTGGTGGAGGGATCGACATTGGTATCCATCTCGCCGACGATGAGCAGCAACTTGCCCTGCAGCAGGTGTGCGTTGTCCACGTTGGACGCCGCCGCATACGCGAGGCCCCGCAGCTTAGCACGCTGCGCTGGGAGGACTACTTGCAGACCGCAATGGACCCGTCCGACGACTGCACGATCTGGTACGTGGGCGATTACCTGAAGCAGGGCGCGATGAACTACTCGACGCGCATCGGGGCGTTCCGCATGCCGGGCTGCCCGAGCGCACCTTAGCCAGCCGGCCGAAGTACAGCGGGAGTTGCTGGTGGTGTAACGGTGCGCGGTGTGGAGCGTGTAGATTCGGT
>OCZT010002005.1_pt1 | contig 21102 bp, 23 predicted proteins | sample 1539031 | NCBI WGS metagenome assembly OCZT01 (sample SAMEA3539308, study PRJEB22396) | soil metagenome | biome: tundra; feature: field; material: soil | place: USA | collected 2010-05 | depth 0.15 m | reverse complement strand
TTACGGTGATTGCCCTGATGAGTTTCACCTACAACATCGGGATCGGAATCACGGCTGGACTGATTCTTTATCCCCTGCTCAAGCTCGCCGCCGGTCGCCGTAGCGAGATCCACCCCGGATTATGGTTGCTGTGCGGCCTGTCGATTCTCTTTTACGTTTTCTATCCTTACCAATAGCTAAGACTCCGGTTCGCACGCATAGAGCTGAACAATTGGTGAATCGCTGACACATTCCAATTGACTTAATACGGCGTCAAACCTAATTTCGTGTGGCTGGCGCCCGCTGGCGTCGGCAAGGGGTGAGAATGGCTATTTTCACCAGGCAGTTCGCCAGCGCCGACGAGTATGAGGAATGGCTCCAGAACGCGGGGGAACGGATCACCGTGCTGTCGATTGCCAATGCGCCGGCGATGCATGGTTCGTCAGCTCAACCGGACACCGGGCCGATCGCGATCACATATGAGACTGACGATCAGTCCTTGGCTCCCGCCAAGAGCAGGACGGCAATGATCGCGCAGGTCGTGGTAATCGGGGTGCTCTTCTTCGCCTTGTTTCTCTACCTGATTTCAAAAATATAGCCGACTGTCCGGACGGCTTACCCTGCCGCCGAAATGCGATCGATCATGGCCGGGATCCTGCTGCGCTTGGCATGGCCCGCCAGCCCTGCCACCGCGATTCGTTCCATGTACTCGCGCACGACCAGCCTGATGAACTTCGCCGTCGCGATGCGCCCCTTGTCCACCTGCGCCTTTTCGAGTCCGCCGCCGCAGATGATGATCATCGGCTCCAGCAGCTCAGGACTCCCTATCAATCCGAGCAGAGCGTGCTCAGTATGGTCGAGATACCCCTCCATTCCGTTCGCTTCGAGCGGGCGATGCTTCAGATGATAGCGGAGTTGGCCGAGTCCGTACGCGGTCTGGCGGCCGGCGTCCTGCATCGCGTAGCGCATGATCTCGCGATCGACCTTGGTCGGCGCGAAGGCTGCCACCTGCCGATATACCACGAGCAGGAATCCGGCGAGCGACAGGTTGATTGAAACCGAGCCCTGCGGAAACTGATCCGCCCACAGCCATTCCTTGAGTCCTTGCTCCGCCGTGACGCTGGCGCGTCCCAGCCCCGCCCCGCCGTAGAGCGCGCGCTTGCGAAACACTTCGAACAGGCGCGACGCGTCGAGCATCTGCGCGCACATCCAGCTCTTCTGTTCCAGAAAGTCCTGGTTGATCAACGCAACCCACTTCGAGGGAAAGTCCATCGACACGATCTGGCATTCCTGCAGAAAGGTGTAGAGCTGCGCACACGCCATCTCGAGCTCGGGCGCGATCGGATGAGCGTGCAGTTCGTTCCACGGTATGTCAGTCGCCGGGACCCATCGCCGCGTCTTGTCTTCTTCGTAAAGCTCGGCGACGTTGTCCGACCATACGTCGGACTTGCGATTCACGACGTAGCCCATGTCGGGTAGCTTGCCCACTTTCTCACTGCCACGCGACACCATCGACTGACTTTTGCGGACGTCCTCGGGGATATTGGTGTAGCCGTAACTGCCGATGTCGAGATCCTGGTAGGTAAGTCCGCGCCGCGGGTCCGACGCGCGGCCTGCTATGCGTTCGGTCTTGGCCTCGTACCAATTCAGGCTTAAGTGTCCCTGCATCACCTTTTGCGCGGCTTCCAGGACCGTCTCATCGACCGTGTAATCCTTGTCAGCGTAAAATGCCACTTGCTGCTGCCTGTCCTATCCTTAGAGCTTGATTCCCGCGTTTTCGGCTGCGGCCCGGCCCATCTCGTACAGCTTATAGAGCTTCGAACGTTCCTTGCGCTCCGGCATCCCGCACTTGTCCAGACGCTCGAAATGCTCCTGCATCTGCTTGAGATTGAACTGAGTAGTCACTCGAATACCCTGGTCGATGTTTTCCTTCTTGAGCCCGCCGCCGGCCAGGATGATGAACGACTCGGTCAGCTCGGTTGCCGCCGCGCCGGCGAACGAAATGTTCTCGGCTTCGTCCAGGTGCGCGTGCAGAACTTCGCGTTTCTCGGGAAAGTGCTCGAGTACATATTTGAAATGCTGCATGCCGTAGCCGACGTGACGCGCTTCATCCTGCATCACCAGCCGGAAAATCTTCTTGTCCACGTCGGTCGGCGACAGGTATTCGCTGAATCGGAACAGCGTCAGGATGTTGCCCTCGGCCACCAGGTGCAGCGCAACTGACATCTCGCTGAACGAATCGGCGTCGCGCAGATGCTTCAGCGCCATCTCGTTGATCGAGCTGGCCTGCATCAAGCCCCAACCCGTCGTCAGCGCGCGCTTGCGAAAAACCTCCGCGTGACGCGCCTCGTCCATCGCCTGCGCCGCGATAAACGCACGGACCTCGATAAAGTCCGGGTTGAGCCGCGGCAGCCACATCGCAGGCGTGTCGGTCGCGATCATTTCCACTTCGGTCAGGAAGGTCATCAACTGCGACAGCGCCTTGCCCGTAACCTCGGGCAGCTCTATGCCGTCCAGGCGGTCCCACGGAATGTCGGTGGTGGCGTTCCACTGCCGCGACATTGCTTCCTCGTAGTAGCTCTCGGTGTTGAACGCCCACACCTCGCTCTTGCGCGAGACCCATGGCTGCGCGTCGGGCACGCCGTCGGGAATCTCGGAGCCGCGCGGCGCATAGGATCGATTCGCGCGAACCTTCTCGGGTATGTCGGTGTAGCCGTAAGTCCCGAGGTTGAGGTCGCGATAGGTCAGTCCGCGGCGCGGATTGGCTTCTTCGGGCCTGATTTTCTCAGTCGCCGACTTCATCCATGACAGGTCCATCTCGCCGGTCCTGATCGTGTACAGCCACTTGTCGATGAAGTCCTTGTCCTCGGTGAAGTCCGTAGTCGAAAGGTATGCCATCGTCGCCGCGCCTCCGCGCTTACTGATTGAACCTTAAAAACTCACTTCGAGCTTGCTCGACAGATCGAAAAATTCCTGGATCGATTCCATGAACCGGTAGAGTTTGTCGTGACCGTCGGGATCGTCATAAACAATCTTCAACCGCTCGCCGAAATGCGCCAGCGTGTTGAGGTCGTGCGCGGAGTCGGCCTCGCCGTTGCGCCGGATGTTTTCGATCATCTCGCGCCACACCCGCGAGTCGCCCTCGATCTGAAAATCGACTTTCTTGAGATCGATCGCCGGCACTTCGCTGACCTTCTTGAGATCGAAAACTTCGAACTCGAGCACGAAGTTGCGCGCCTTGCCATTGACCCCGACGCTGACGCCGAAGGTCGTGTCGATAAAACCCAGCCGCCGGAATTTTTCCTCGTTCGCGGCCATCTGCGCTTTGAGCGCCTCGAAATATTCGGTCGAAGGAAAGCTAATCGCCATAAATCGATGAACCCCGCCGGTCTCCCAATAAATTGATCAATGCTGAATAAATCTAGGATTAAACGACCCACTAAGGCAAGCAATCCGCCGATCCCCCGCGCCAATCGGTCAGAAATTACCAGCAAAAGAGTTGCGCTAGGCGTGGATTCGGGGGCGCCGATTGGACCACGGCGCGGCTTGCTCGATTTGGGCGGCCAGCCGCAGCAGCAGATCTTCGCGGCCGTACGCAGCGACGAGCTGAACACCGACCGGGAGGCCCTCGGGCGTCATGTGCAGCGGGAGCGAGATGGCGGGATTGCCGGCGACGTTCCATGGAATCGTGAACGGGCTGACATTGGCCATCCGCCGTCCTATGTCGGCTGGATGCTCGCCCGGTCCGAGCTTGAAGAATCCTAGCGGCGGCGCGGGAGTGGCTAAAGTCGAAGTGACGAGGATATCGAATAGTGTGCGACCACCGACACCAGCCTAAACCAGCGGTAACAGCGGGAGTATTTCGACTGGCTACTTTCCGAGTTTAGGTTAGTTTAGGCTCGTTTTCGGGGTTAGAAAGAAAACAGTCGGAAAGCTCAGCCGCGCTAATCGTCTGCGTAGTCCCTCCCCGCCTGCGCGGGCATTTTCCAGTTCGCCCGAATACCGCGAGCGCGTAGCTCTGCAACCTTCTTGACCGCCGCGCGCTCGCCGACACCGTTCGCGTCATGGTCCGCCGCGATGAAAACTTCGCGGATGTCGTCCGGAACGATGCAGTTCTCGATTCCCGTCCACGACAGGCAGGCCCACGTCGTCCAATCGAATCCGGTCGCCAAGGCCCGCTGCTTTGCCCGGAGCGCTGTTTCGATTCCCTCAGCAAGTATGATCCGATCGGTGGCCGCGCCGGTGAAGCGAACCGCGTTACCCGCGACCGGGCCATACATGATCTTGGGATCGTCCTGTATCTGCACGACACGATCACCGTCGAGCCGCAAGAACGTGAAGTGGAGCGCCACGCCCCGGCCAGCTACGTCGGTGACAGCGGACACCATCGCGGGCAGTTCGATCTTCAAGTTTGGATGCCAGGCTCGCGCATTGAACCGGATAGCCGGACCCGGCGACATCGCGACGCCACGCGTCGAGCCCAGGTAACTTTCGACGATCGTGTTTTGAGCCGGAATGGATGCGCGCCAAATCGCCCGGACCCGATCGAGCTTTTCTTCCGACGAAACAACGGGGAGCCTTGGCGCCGGTGTGTCGCTCGCCTCGCCCTGACCGAGTGCGCGCACCAGCTCGGACATCGGGGCGTTGCACGCCCAGCAAGTCAGGTTGGCGTTGCCGTCGGGATGCGCGCGCAACGAGAGCGCGGTCGGATGCCCGCACACGGGACACGAGCCACGAATGGAAGTACCGCATGGGCACGAGTTTGATACCCGCCGTGCTGCCGCTTCGTAGCTGAGCATTTTTCTCCTGTAACTCCGACACCCCTTCGCAAATTATTTCTATGGACGAAACCCCTGTCCCCGTAGGGCTTGATCATACAAATAGGGTTATTTCTATGGGCGACCCTGGGGGTGCGCCGTCCGTTTGTGGCTCGCCTTCGGCTCGGTCCATACCCTCCATAGAAATAATTTATTTCTATGATGAAGTCGTTGGGAGAGAAGGACTTGATCCATAGAAATAATATTCAACAGGGTGTCAGGGCTTTAGCCTCCACATCACCTTACTTCCGGGTCCGAATCCGACCCTGTGTTTATCGACCACTTCCTTGGCGGCGTCTTTGAGCGTCGAGGGCGAAATGTCGCAGTCTCGCGCAAAATCCTCCACTTCCGTCTCCGGCTTCTCGCTGGCGCTCAGGTACGCGCGCAGGAAGTTCTTGGCTATGCCGAGCTTGCCGAGCTTGTTGTCCGGCTCGCCTTCGCCGCCGCGCTGCGCGCGGGGCGCAAGAATATCGCGGCACGTGAGATCGCTTTCGCCCTTCCAGTCGAACTTCGCGGCGTAGGTTCCGGGCAACTCCGTCAGGGTAAACGCCCGCGACTTGTTGTTTGGCGGGGCGTAGGAACACCGCTGCCACGCGAGCACGCGCGTTTTCAACGTCGGGTCGCTCCTGTCGAAACCCACCAGCATAACGGCGCGGCACGCCGCACTGATGGCAACCGATCCGCTGGAGCGAAACCCGGCCGACATGCCTTCGTCCTTGTTCGCATGGTTGAGTATCACGACGGCCGCTCCCGAGTCCTTGGCTATGTCAGTCAACTGATTGAGCGCCGAGTTGCGTATCGCCGAATTGGCGTTAGTGTTCACGTCGCCGACGAACGCCTCGAACGGCTCAATCACGATGAGGTCCGGCTTGAACCTTTGCACGTCACTTTTGAGCTTCTTTACGTAGTCCTTGATCACGATCGAGTTGCCGTCCTTGTCTCGCCTCCCCGATATGGCTATCCGGCTCATGTCGGCGCCGTTCTTTACCAGTCGGAGCTTGACATCTTCCGGATCGTCTTCGCCCGTGAACCAATAAACCTTGCCGAGCTTGCACGGCGCGCCGTCCGGAAAATCGATGCCCCTGGTGATGTGTACCGTGAGTTGAACCAAAAAATATCCCTTGCCGACATCCATCTCGCCGAAGACTTGATTCAACTTTCCGCGCAGGATGCGGCGCTCCCAAAGAAACTCCGGCTCCGCGTCTTCGATTTCCTCGGCGGGCCTTCCGGCAAACTTCGGCCACTTGACGCGACGGACGGCGCCCCTGATCCCGTCGATATAGGTCCGGAGGCTGGCGCGAATCGGGGCGTCGCCCCCGTTGCGAGGGCGCCGATCTTTCCACATCCTGATGTCGATCGCCTCCTTCCCTTCCTTCGGCGCGTCGGGCGTGGCGTAGTTGAAAAGCTCCTTCTCCATCTCGCCCTCATCGAAGTTGTGTTTCTCGCCGAACTTCTCGGCAGCATCGGCGAGCGTGGGCGAGTGCTCCCACTTCTTCACCTCGGGGCTTTCCCGTTCCAGGTACGGCGGGCGCTCCGTGGCGGCTGCGTCGTCAAAGCAATCGGCGATATCTGGCGGCAGATGCTCCGGTGGCGGATGTCGATCACCGGCCATGCGGGCATTGAGCTTCGCGCGCGTCTCGGGATCGTCCAGGTTGATCGTCCCGTCCCGCACCATCGGCGCGAGCTTGGCGGGCGTTTCCGCGCGGTGATGCGCCACGCCCGCGCTATCAATCTTCCAGTTGCTATCGAAGCCACGGTCAACCGGCGCGATCCCGGCGTCCTGCTCGAAGCATTGCTGCTCAAATTCGGCAGCGTCGTGGAGTTCGGCGATTACGTCGTCGATCGCGCTCCACATATTGTAGAAAAAGAGCCCCATCAGGGCGTTGTTATCCGCGTCCATTGTGTTCACCAACTTCTCCGTTGTTGGGGGGCGACCCACGGCCGGAGAAACCGCGAGCCGCCCCTGTGTTAAGGATCAGGCAAGGAAGGCAAGCCCGGTCCCACTTCCTACTTCCCCTGTCCCGCGCCACGCGAAAATCTCAGAACGGGAGTTCGTCGTCGTCGGACGGATCGTATGGAATGACCCCGCTGTATGCACATGCCAGCATCCTGATCGAACGATCGGCCGAAGCGCGTGCTTTGATCTCTTCGTTCGATAGCACGAGCTCGAACCAACGATCGCCATCGAATCCCACCTCGCCCGAGCGGACCATCGCGTCGAGCACGGCCGAAACTTCCTGGATGTCCGCCTTGAGATGTGGGTGCAGCTTCGGCGCGCCGCCCGTTACTACACATTCAAGACCGGCGTTCGCGATATCTTGCATCGGGTAGTAGTCGTCGGGGTCGCCATCGCCGTCGCCAACAAACACCGCACTAAAAATCGCCCAGCGGCTCACGTGCGCGTGTTGGTGTAGCAGCGCGCGAATCGTCTCTTCCGCGTGCTCCACGTACCAAGGCACCTCCCTAAAACCTTCAAGCCACGCGTGGGTGGCCTTGCGCTGTTCCTCCGTCTGGTTCTCCGAGCCCAAGTTCGAGCCGTACACGTACAACCATCGGCGCTTGTGCTCTTCGCAGACGCAATAATTCGATACCCCCGCGCTCACGTGCAGCCAGCCGCCCGCCGGAATGACCGGGCATTCGGGGCAGCACCCGTCACAACATTGATCGGAACATTCATGCGACTTTGCCATCTTGATTGCCTCTCTACTTCTCGATTGGGAATGCGCGGGCGAGAACTTCTTCCGCCCGACGTAAGTCGTCCTTGGACCATGTGTGCGCGGGGCTGTCCCAGGGATCGCCGCACGAGGGGCACGGGCCGTCGCGGGCGACGTCGCTGATCGGCTCTAAGAAGCACATGTCATCTATCAGACACTTCGCAGCCCACACCTCGGCGACTTCCGGCGTCATGCCCGCGATGAGCGCTGCCGGTGACTTCTTTGCCATCTCGTTTTCTCTCCTTCTCGAAAAATGTTGCCCCTAAGAGCCGTTTTAACGCGTCGCGATTTGCCGGTGCACCTGCCGGAGCGCCTCGCGTGGGCGATTGCGCTGCTCGCCGTTATCGTTGTCCCGCGATTTCGTTGCGTTTTCGTTGAGCGCGCTGCGTGAGAATCGAACCGACCGACCCAGCTTGCGGCCGCCCAGCTCTTGCCGGTGGTCGTAGACGTAAGACGAAGACATTCCGAGCGCCTGCGCTGCCTGCTCGACGGTCAGGAGTGCGCCATCGTCAGGCTCGGCGATTTCACGACCAGGCGAGAACGCGATGACCTCGATCTGCGCGTGCAAGGCAGCAAGCTGCGGCAGAATTGCGCAAGCATCCCGCCGCGACATTCCCGCGACGCTGGCCGTCAGGGCGTCAAGTGGAGTCGTTTCCATACGTAAAGTATCGAACGCGGTGACCGCTTCCGCCAGCGGACCGCGCAACATAAATTCGGCCGCGAGGGCGTCCCGAGCAAAATAAATCGCCTTCCGATCCGGCCACCGGCGCGCGGCGGATCGCTGCCCAAAAAGCGCTCGCAGTTTCGTTCCGGTACGATGTGGGAATGCAGCCGACAACGCCCGCCCTGCCGATGAGTCTCGAAAGATGGCGTGTCTACAGTCCGGTAACTAAATCCTACTCGGGGTGGTACGCGGGGAAGCGGCTCACGAGAAAGCTGGTGGCCGAACTCTCTGGCGTTAGCGTCCAATTTTGGAAAGCGCACGACCGCGATCCTTCGCTACGCATAAAGCCGCATATTTTGCGCAAGCTCGCGAAATTTCAACTTTCAGTTGATGCCGACAAACAAGTTGACATGCTCGACCACAAAGCTGAAATCGCCGCAGCCAGAGCGGCCGCCAAGCTCGCCGCCAAGGCCGAAGCGGAAAAGCAACGCGCGCTCGACAAGCTGCTGGATCGCGCGCTGAAGGGCGCTCGCAAACTTTCCGGGCGCGCGAGACAGGGGAGTGTTTTCGGCTAACGTCTGTTCCTGGGAGGCATCGCCAGCCGATCAAGAACCGCCGCTTTGAATTGCAAGTAACCGCGTCGCGAGGGCAGCCCTTATGTCCGACGTGGTGCCCACGCTACGGTTTCGAGCCGGGAAGGATGAACGCGTCTCCGGGCTTACCGACTTGGTGGAATCTCGGCGGCAGGGTGCGCCGCTTCGGTGGCTCAAATTCCATCGCGCCCTCCCCATGCTTTAGCAAGTCGTCGTAGCTTATGCCGTAGAGGCTTTCACCCGGCCTGACGATCCGCATTGAGTCTCCAATGGCGCCGCCGGGCGCCTCTTCCCTAAAGCAAAAATGCACCTGAATCTCGTCAGGCTTCTTGAAGATACCGATGTAGCCGATCATGCCGCGTCCCCCGATGCGCCCGCCGGGAGCGCAGCCTTGGAAATTTTGCTGCCGAAACAAACCGGCTTAGAGCAATCGCCCCGATAAGGTTCCCACGCATCGCCCGTCCACACTTCGTCAACGGCGGCAAGGCCAGTTCCGTGGCGCGCGCGATAGTAGGCATTGTCGTTCTCGAAATAATCGAAGTAGTGGCTAAGTGCCCACCAGGTTGAGTAGTTGTCCTGCGCCCATTTTTTGAATGGCGGCTTGAAGCCGAGCGCTGCCGAGATGGCCGGGAGTTGCTCGTGGCGCCAGACGACGAGAACGAAATCGCCATCGGGCCGGTCCTTGATCGCGGACACCAGCCGGTCAACGTCTCCCGCCGGGATGTTGCTGTGAAACGGTATCTGATACAGATCGACGATCGGGGTTGCCGTCTCCACGCAGCGCGACGACTCAGCGTCGGTTGCGGCGGCAAAAACCACGTTTGGTATCCCATACAGGATAGGGAACGTCGTAGCCAATTCGATCGCGTGCTGCCTACCTATTGCGGACAGGCCCGGCTCGCCCAAAGATCGCGGGGGTTTCTCGGTGTGCCGAATCAGCAGGATCAGCCGGGGGCCTTTTTTCTTTTCCATCGATTCCATCATACCTCGACGGAGCCGCGCGATGAAGCAATAGAAATCGCCGATCTCTTGTCTGCGCTCCGGAAATTACGCCGCCCATTTTTGTTTGCAATGAACGTAACCCCAGATTTCATCAAGCTCCAATCGCTCGCATTGAAGATCGCGCATCATGCGATCCATCAAACGCTCGCATCCGTCGCCTACGCGCTTGAGCAGACTGAGGATCGTACCGATATGCGCGCCGGTCATGCGCGACGTACTGCGGACGCTGTTGCCCTCGACGAGAGCGGAAAGAATCTGAGACCGGCGCTCCAAAGAAAGGGTGTTCATCGGTCAAGCTCCATTGGCTTGACGCGCCGCGATCCGGAAGCGACAATCTGTTTGCAGACTGTGATTGTCTCCGGTCACACGGCCACGCCATGGTTATGACCGGCGCAGGCGTTGGCGCGCTCGCGTTTAGAAAAGATATGGCGGGGGCTACGCTACAGATCGCGAGTCCGACCGTGCCCCCGCTTCCCCCAACGCACAGAAAAACCCTAGGGAACGGCTTTGGAGACCGTCTGTCGGCTGACAATCTGTACGTGAGATTAACCATTTTGGGTACTATACGATATTTCGTATATTTGGTCAAGTGGTTTTCGCTTGCATTATAAATATTGTATGATAAATTGAATGACCGTTTGGAGCTTCTACGACTTTCAAGAGGATGGACGCAGCGTCATCTCGGCTGACTTGGTGAATCTGCCAGACGTTCAGGACAAGCTCGATTCAATACTCTTGAAGCTACGCGTCATGGAACAATTGCCTTGGCCCAGAACGTTCTGCAAACCCTACAAGCTCCCGAAAAAAGCGAAGGAACGATTATTGGAAATTAGAGTCGATCACCTGAATGTCGAATACAGGTTTTTAGGCTGCTTTGGACCCACGACCCGAGCATTCACTTTGCTGGCGATGGGCACCGAACGAGACTCCAAACTCCCAGCAGGAGTGGTTGAAAAAGCTCGGGAACGAAGTCGCCTGCTAAACAGCTGGGGAAATATCCGTGAGCACCAATTTAACGATTAGACAACGGTTGCTTCAGAAATTTCGGAGTCGTAAGCGACGACGATCATTTGCCGAGCAAGATTTGGGGTCAACTGTCGCTGCTCAAATTTATGCGCTGAGACAGAAGCATGACCACATGACCCAACAAGAACTAGCTGCAGAGACAGGAATGTCTCAGGCGCGCATTTCCGTCCTTGAGAATCCGAACTATCGCAAGTTTAACGTCGGGACGCTGCAACGCGTAGCCGCAGCGTTCGATGTCGCTTTGATCGTGCGATTTATGTCATTCGGCGAATTGCTCGATTGGACTGTGACCGGCTCTCAGAAAACACTCGCGCCGCTCAGCTTTAACGAGGAATTTCCCGACACAGCAATCGCCGCTGTTTTGAAACCCAAGAACAACGTTGTCTCATTTCCATCAGCACTAGTGGCGGACGCGGGGTCTGGGAGTGATTCTCCACAACAAGGTGCAAGTGCGGTGAGTTACTCGACGGGAGACGATCAATCCAAAGTCTCAAAATCGGGAGCGCGGGACGAACTTAACACTATAACCTCTCAACGATCGGCATTGCTCCAAACCAGAATGGCGCAATGAAATTAGGCGAAGAGTGGAAGTACAGAAGGTATTTCAGGGTCGCATCATTCAAATCGCGAAAGTGCCCACCAGCATCGGTTGGGCACCCGATGTAATTAAAGAAATCGGTGCCAAATATGAGTTTACGGTCGTTCCGAAACCCGAAGATTTGTGGCGTGCGGACCACAATAAGGCAGAGTTCAAACATGGACGATTGGGCACTAGAATTGTTGACTTCACGCTATTCCACGATGGATTCGTGGTAGATAGTTCGACTTCAACCGACGAGGCGGAGCTGTTCCTAAACGACCTGATGGAATGGCTCAAAGGAAAAAACCCTGCTCTCGAACGGGCTGGCAAGCCTTTTTATCTCAGTCAACTTGAAGTGCATTTGAATCTTGGTGGATTTGGCAGGCTTCTTGACGCATTTGGCCGTGAGGTATTTCAGCAATTGGCGAAGTACGAATTGCTTGGCGTTAAGCCGTACGCACTAAGTACCCTTCAACTTGCTCAAGACCCCGTTGGTAAAGCCGGTGGTCCAAACCTGAGCGTGTTCAGCATCGACCGGCGACTGAACGTTCCGTATGAAGACAACATTTTCTTCGCACAAGCTCCATTGAGAACGAACGACCATATTTCTTTGCTTCAAACTCTGGAAGGAGTTCTCGCCGCTCTCTAAGCGGCTTTGATCGAAGAACCTTCAGAACTAGAATCGCTGACGGAGATTATAATAGCCCACCTCAAGTCGTTCTCTCCAAAACACTTGGACGCGGATGCCAGGCGAAGCGGTTTCTTTCACTGTCAAAAGTGCGGGTTATTTTGGTTTGGCAAACCAGACTACGCGACGGAATGTCCTCAGGGACCACATGGAAAACCATTTCATGTTGCACTGCTTTGCCGAATTTGCGATGCCGTCGTCCCCGTTGAACACCTTGCGGAACATCTTTCTCGCGAAGGTCATCCTCACTCAAATTAGGGTGATAACACAGTTGACTCACCTACCGAAGGGTGGAACACTGCGGATCGTGGGATTCAGCGCCTTTACGCGGTGTCGTGGCTACCAGACTCCGACCGACCCTCATTATTCGCAGTGTTGATCGCCTACATGGATGAGAGCGGGACGCATGACCAGACGGGCATGCAACGCGGGTCGGAGATAGCAGCCATTGCTGGCTACGTCTCGACTTATAAGGCATGGGTCCGATTTCAAAGAGCTTGGAGAAAGGTTCTTCGGCGTTTCGATGTTCGCGTTTTTCACATGGTTGATCACGCTCAGGGTGTCGGCGAATTTGAAGGCTGGACGAAGGCCAAGCGGGACGCCTTCCTTCCCGCACTCACGGCCGTGATCGATGAACATAAGTTGTACGGCCTAGGCGGTATGATTTCAGTTCGGGACTATGATTCAGTACTGCCCCAGCCGGTAAAAGACGAAACCAAACATCCATACTATTTCTGCTTGGCGCTTCTTTTCAGAACCCTTCGGCAGTTCAAGCAAGCCGTCCCGCCAGGACGAATTGATTTCGTTTTCGACCGGAAGAAGAAATTCCAAGGTATAGCCGAAGAGATTTTTCACGGCTTGAAGGAACATAATCCCGACCACGCTCAAAGGCTCGGCGAGATCAGTTTCCGTGCTAAGGACATTTTTACTCCGCTTCAGGCCGCCGACTATCTGGTCTACGAAGTGCGCCGGTATGCATCAGACCAATTTTATGGTTCGTCGCGTCCAACTCGAAAGTCGATGGAGGCATTGATGAGAGATCGCGATCTACTAGTCGGTTATTGGGATGCGGATGACTTGCGGGAATACGCCCGCACCCGCATGGAGTATTTCGCCGCGATCAAGGGCAAGAATGAAGGTTAATGTTACGGATTGCGTAGCCGCGTTATTTAGCCGTCTCGAAAGAAAAGTGGAAACTATACTTCCGCAATGCAACATTGGAAACTGGGCGTGCGGCAGAGAGTGCGCGAGTAGTAAAGTCGCCCGCGACCAAGATGCCGCGCACAGGTTTGCCGTCCGCCATCAGGTCGCCCATATAGGACAAAAGCTGACCAATAGCCTTTTGATCGGCGGTTCCGGCCTTGAGTTCGACTACGACGGTGTTGCCCTGCTTATCCTCTGCCGTGAAGGCGATGTCTTCCCTCATTTGCTCAGCTGAATCCAATAACTCGTCGTTCGTTTTCTGGCGCAATTGATGGTTGAGGAACCAATACTGGCCGGCGGCGACCGCAGTGAAGAGTACCGCGAAGATCGCAGCGACCGCCCCAAGCAGTGATCCAAAGCCCCTCGACATGGCTTCCTCCGTTCCCTTTTCGCAGGTATCGCGTGCCTTCTCGGTTAATTCGATTTACTGCTTTGGCCGCCGACTAACAAGCGGTAAACTTCCGGCGCGCCTTTTTGCACAGACTAACTCTCCGCCCCACAGCGGCCTGTGTCTTCGCGTGTCGATGCTGCTGCTGCGGCTGAAGACCGGCACGAGGTCACGCCGCTTCCTGATAGAGATACTTCTGGAAGCCCGCGAAGACCTTTCCGATCTCCTCGGGTCTGCCCAGGTCCGCAACGGCGTCGGCAATGGCGTTGTGATACTTGAGCAAGAGCAAGGGCTTCAGCTTCTCCTGACCCAGTTCTTCGACGCCAACCTGCACGTAATGTGAGAGTACGAAAGCAAGGAAGACCTGCTGCTTGCTGTTGAAATGAGTGCTGATCTCCACCTTGGCCTTCGCAGCCCGTTCCTCGCGGGTGAGCGTCGGTAACGCGTAGGCGACATACGCCAATACGTCGAAGAGGTCGCTCTTCTCGGCGTCGATGACCTTCTGCATCTCCAGCATCTGCTCTTTGCCGAAACCTTTCTCGGCCAAACCTTGCAGGAGCTGGGCGCGGGTATCCGGCGCGCTCCAGAGCGCACGAAGCTCGGCTTCATCCTTAAAAAACTCGGGCAGCTTGCCAAACAGCATTTGCATGAACTGCTGCGCGGACATGGGCGTGCCGTCGGGATGCCAAAAAGTGGTGCACATCATGTGCTGAATGCTCCGCGCCTTGCCGTCCGCGAGTTTGACCTTAATTTTCTGCTGGCGCGGCGCGGGTTCCTGAGTTGGGCCGGGCGGCTCCGGACTTGGGGGCTTCGGTTCCCTCGGTTCTTTGGGTTCCGGCTCTATCGGCTCCCCGTCCCACTCGGGATCGCTGAAGTGATGATGCGCCTTCACGAAGTCGTAGATCGTGAAGTAGTCCTTGCCGTCGTAGAGCCGCGTGCCGCGACCGATGATCTGCTTGAACTCGACCATCGAGTTGATCGGGCGCATCAAGACGATGTTGCGAATGTTGCGGGCGTCCACGCCGGTTGAGAGCTTTTGAGATGTGGTCAGGATCGTGGGGACCGTCTTTTCGTTGTCCTGAAAGGCGCGCAGGTGCTGATCGCCGAGCGCGCCGTCGTTGGCCGTGACCCGCTGGCAATAGTTCGGGTCTTTGCTCGTCTTCATCTGGTTGATTAGGTCGCGCACGGCCAGCGCGTGAACCTGCGTGGCGCAGAAAACCAGCGTCTTTTCGTTCTGGTTGATCTGCTCCATGAATATCTTCACGCGATGCGCTTCGCGCTCTTTGATTTCGATTATCTTGTTGAAGTCAGGTTCCGTGTAAAGCTTCCCGGCCTCGATCTCGCCCTCGATCAGCGTGTCGTCGGGCGTATAGATATACTCGTCGAGCGTCGTGGAAATCTGCTTCACCTTGAACGGCGTCAGGAAGCCGTCGTTGATGCCTTCCTTGAGCGAGTAGCTATAGACCGGCTCGCCGAAGTAGGCGTAGGTGTCCACGTTTTCGTTGCGCTTGGGCGTGGCAGTGAGCCCCAGCTGCACGGCTGGGGCGAAGTAATCGAGGATGCCGCGCCAGTTGCTCTCGTTATTCGCGCCGCCGCGATGGCACTCGTCGATGACGATGAAATCGAAGAAGTCCGGCGGATACTCGCCGAAATAAGGGCTGGGCTTCCCGTCTTTCGGCGGGCCGCTCATGAAGGTCTGGAAGATGGTGAAGAAGAGGTTCCCGTTCTTCGGCACATGCCCTTTCTTGCGAATGTCTTCAGGCGCGATTCTCACCATCGCGTCTTCCGGAAACGCGGAAAACTCGTTATAGGCTTGATTGGCTAGGATGTTGCGGTCGGCAAGGAACAGGATGCGGGGGCGGCGCGACGGTTCGCGGCTTAGGTTCCAGCGGCTCTGAAACAGCTTCCAGGCGATCTGAAACGCGATGAAGGTCTTGCCCGTGCCGGTGGCGAGCGTGAGCAGGATGCGCGGCTTGTCGGCGGCGATGGCCTCCATCACCCGCTCTACGGCAATGTCCTGGTAGTATCGGCTCGGGTGCGAGCCGCCCTTGTCCTCGAACGGCACGGTGGCGAAGCGGTCGCGCCAAGCGTTCGCCTCGGCGAAGGTCAAGTTCCAGAGTTCGTCCGGCGTGGGGTAGCGCGGAACCTCGCCTTCCTTGCCGGTCTGCATATCGATGCCGTAGATGCCCTGGCCGTTGGTCGAGTAGGTGTAGCGGATGGCCATCTTTCCGGCGTAGTTCTTGGCTTGCGCCACACCTTCGGTGACCTCTTCGTCCCAGGCCTTGGCCTCGACGACGGCGAGTTTATGGGTGCGATAGACCAGCACGTAGTCGGCGGTGAGCGGCTTGCCGCGTTTCCCGTAACCTTCGATCCGGCCAAGGGTGATGGGATATTCTCGGTGGATGCGGCTGCCTGCGACCACGCCCCAGCCCGCCGCCGCCAGCGCGGGGTCGATGTGTTCGGCTCTGGTTTCGGCTTCGTTCATGGGACGGCTTCTCGCAAGAATTGCTCGGACGGCTCGGAGAGTTCACCGGTGAAGGCTTGGTGCAGCAGCGACTTTTTCAACGCCTCAAGCGCGGCGAGCTTTTGCTGATAGATGGATTGGAGGCGTTGGGTTTCTTCGCTGAGTGAGTTCAATTCGACGACAATTTGTTTTTGTTCGGCAACAGAAGGAAATGGAAATCGCTCGTTTTCAAATGTGCCCATATTGATATTGGCTTGGGCGCTTCCCTTTCCCTTCGCTTGGAGGCGCACTTTAAACGATTGCAACAAATATTCTACAAAATCCGCATCTGCTTCTTTAGGATTGACCACCACGCCGATGACGCTGTCGGGAAAGCAAGCATCGAAGCCCAAGATTCCCGTTTCTGCGATGTTCGCCGCGATCGTGATGCAAATTGCTCCCTTGGGCCAGAGCTTGCTTTGGGCAAATCCTGTTTCGCTGTAAGTTTGGGAATACTCAGTGATGACATGGTCTGCATTTCTGATGTCGCCCGTCTGGATGAATGGATATTTTCCACCGTATAATTTCTTGTCATTTCGCGGGCGGTGTTTCGACTTACCTCGACCAAAAGTTGTGGCTATTTGTTCCAATGTCTTTTGTTTCCAGCTGTCATCGCGCTGAGTGAAGACGGCTTGCAGATGGCTATCAAACAGGGCGCGGGCGTTTTGGAGGTTCTTTTCGGCGTTTGCTGTGGCGGTGGAGATGCCCTCAAACGCTTCGTCTAGTATGCCGACGATCCGCTGCTGTTCAGGGAGCGGTACAAATGCTAACGGCAACGCTTCGATCTCCGATTTGTTGATTGAAGCGAAGACGGCGCCCTCTCTCCCACCAATGCCTGGTTGCAAATACAGCATTTGGTAAAATAGGAAGCTGCGATTCAGTTCTTTCCCGCTGCGTATGGCGGCCAGTCCTCGTCCAATACAGACTTCGTCGGTCGCGAAGTTCACTGGCCCGACGGGGGCACGAACAGACATGAGGATGTCGCCCTTTCGGGCGATCTTCGTGGCCTGGGTCGTCCAAGTCGTTGGGTCTTCGATGAACTTGTCGCCGAAATCCTTCTTCCCTTGGTAAAAGGGCATTCCTTTGCCGTCGGCATTGTAGAATTTACCTTCAGGTGACTGGCCCGCGATGACCTCGCACAAATCACCGATTTTTTTTGTCTGCCACCCATTCTTCATAGCAGCGCTCTGATATTCCCCAACACCTCCGCGCTCTCCGCATCCAGCACTGCGATTTCGTTCATGATGGCTTCCGGGCTGCGGTGCGCGATTTCCTCGCCGCCGTTCGGGTTCTTCACGGAGAGGTCAAAGGTCGTCTGGTCAATGCTCTTCGCGTCCACGCTCCAACTCTTGGGCGAGTCGGCGAGAGTCTTTTGCAGCTTCACGAACTCGGCGAGATCGTCGTCGTTGAGCGGGTTGGTCTTTCCAAAGTTGCGGCCGGGGTCGAGCTGGTAGAACCAGATTTTGCGCGTCGATGCGCCTTTCTCGAAGAACAGCACCACCGTCTTCACGCCCGCGCCCTGGAACGTGCCGCCGGGTAAATCAAGCACGGTGTAGAGGTTGCAGCTTTCCAGCAGGAGCTTCCGCAGGCTTACGGACGCGTTGTCGGTGTTTGAGAGGAAGGTGTTCTTGATTACGATGCCGGAGCGTCCACCGGCCTTGAGCATCCTGATGTGGTGCTGGAGGAAGAGGAACGCCGTCTCGCTAGTGCGGATAGGGAAGTTCTGCTGGACTTCCTTGCGCTCCTTGCCGCCGAAAGGCGGATTGGCCAGCACCACGTCGAAGCGGTCCTTCTCCTGAATGTCGGCGAGGTTTTCGGTTAGCGTGTTGGTGTGGACGATGTTGGGCGCCTCGATGCCGTGCAGGATCATGTTCATGATCGCGATGACGTAGGCCAGCGACTTTTTTTCCTTCCCGTAGAAGGTGCGCTCCTGGAGGACGCGATCCTGCGCAGTGGTGCGCTTGGGATTGTTCTGCTTCAGGAAGTCGTAGGCTTCGCACAAGAAGCCCGCCGAGCCGCACGCACCGTCGTAAATGCGGTCGCCGATCTTCGGCTTGACAACTTGCACGATCGCGCGGATGAGCGGGCGCGGGGTGTAATACTCGCCGCCGTTGCGCCCGGCGTTGCCCATGTTTTTGATCTTGGCTTCGTAGAGATGCGACAGCTCGTACTTCTCGGTCTGGGAGCGGAAGTGCAGTTCGTCGATGTGGTCAATGATCTCGCGAAGATTGTAGCCGCTCTGAATTTTATTTCTTATCTCGCCAAAGATTTCGCCGATCTTGTATTCGATTGTGTTCGGTCCACTGGCCTTTTGCTTGAAGCCGTGCAGGTAGGGAAAGAGCTTTTGATTGACGAAATCGCGCAGGTCGTCGCCGGTCAGGGCGGCGTTGTGGTCGAGATTGCCGTCCTTGCCCTTGGGGGCGGCCCAGCTTTCCCAGCGATAGGGTTTGTCGAGGATAAAAGTGTATTTCTTCCCCTCCAGCGCGGCCCCATCGGCGCGGTCCTGCTCCAAGCCGTCGAGGTATTTCAGGAAGAGCAGCCACGAGGTCTGCTCTATGTAGTCCAGCTCGGTGGTGCAGCCCGCCTCTTTCCGGAGCACGTCGTCGATGTTTTTGAAGGCTTGTTCGAACATTGGTCTATCGGTCTCCATCGTCAAACGGCGAATTGATGATCGGGCTCTCGATGACAACTTGACTCATGGTGTTTCGGCCCCTTGTGCGTTCCGCTCGTTACCTGCTGCGCCGTCGTCCCCCCAACATCCGCGCGAGCGAGTTTAGCCTAAAACCGGCGAACCAGCGCAACGGCCGCGAATCGCGCGGGCGCGCGCCCGACGTGGCGCCGCAGACTGAGAATGCTTCTCCAAGATGCAGCACCCGAGCTGTCATGCGGAAACCACGCGCGCGACCATCGCGGCAGCTCGGCCGGGACCTTCCTTCGGCGTCCCCGACGCACGCGCCGTGGCTCGCGTATGCTCGAACCAAGCGAAGCATCATTCACACTGCGCGCGCAGATGGCGTCGGCTCGAAGCGGCTGCGCGGCGCCGATAGTTCACGCCGGAGAATCTAAGCGGGCGCGCGCCGTCGCGTGCTCACGCCGGAGCACCCTTCGTGAATCTCCATCAGGAGCACTATTGGTGGCCCAATTCGAAGGTGTCCGGCGAGTGTGTGATCTTCGGCTACAAGTTCAGGCTCCGCGCGGATCGCTGGTACGGCACTACCGGTGGCTGCAAATCTTCTCCGGCTGGCTGCTGAGCGCGATTCTAATCGCGGGCGTCACCGGCCTGATGAGCCTTTGAGAAGATTGCGAAATTGCTCGCCGAGCGGCGCTGTAGGTGTGGATGGTGGCTGTCGCCGCTCGCCGTTCCACTGCCAGTCTCCCTGCCGATACACACCACCGTCGTCAGCGCGATATTGCCAGCCGTCACGCTCTTGGTACCAGTGTCCTTGCCGCCCTTGATACCACTGGTCGCCCTGCTGGGTGGCCTTCCACTGCCAGCTATTGCCCTGCCGCTGCCATTGTCCTTGCTGCCCTTGGTACCACTGGTCGCCCTCGGCCCTGAGCATTCCGGGCGCAAGCACAAAACAACCAATCAGAATCAAAACAGCAGCTAAAGTTTTCGCTTTCATTGCTTCTCCCTCGCGGACCGGTACCTCAACGCCCCTAAACTTACGCCCAATAGGCACGGAAGTGGAACCGAAACACGATTAGTGAGCGTGAGAACCGTTCTGTAAAGAACCAACCATTAGCGGTAGCTGGCTGGCTGCTGAGCGCGATCTTCATCGCAGGGTGACCGGCTTGATTCGGAACGCTTGAGAACACGGCGAAATCGCTCGCCGAGTGGCGATGTAGGCGTGGACGGCTGATAGCCGTAGGTCAATTTTTCACGCCGGGGTTACCAAGTGGAGCGGCAGCTTTGGCGCCGCGCGGTGCCGCTGGTCCGTTGCCCTTCGGGGTCATGTTAGGAGCTTCCGCGCCTGGATAACCGGTGCCACGCCCTTGGCGCTAGTAAGCGCACGACTCCCGAGGCCCTTATCCGTAGCCGGATTTTTGCGGTCGAGGATCGTCTAAGACTTAGGATGATAAGCTGTTACCAAGCCTACACCTACTTCTTTGGCAGGTAAGCGGCTCAACGGCTTCGCTTCCACGGCCAATCAACATATATACAGCCCACGGATGCGGCGACGCCGGAGAGCGCACGGGTGCGCGGTGCCGAGCGGAGAGTGTCGGCTCGCGCTAAGCGTGCGCGCGCCGTCGCGTGCTCACGCCGGATCATCGAAGCATCTGCGCAGCGTCGAGTCAGCGCGCGCTCGCGGCGGAGCAGCGAAACGACCTCGCTGCCGCGCGGCGCGCTGTCTTCGACATGCGACGAAAGCGACGGCGCGCAGTCGAGGTGGCTGAATGGCTCTTCGACGATAGCGCCGATGGCGTGTTCCCGTTTCAGAACGTCTGCGAGGTGCTGGGGATCGACGGCGAAGCGTTGCGCGCGCGTATGCGGGAGCGCGCGGCGGAGAAGCAGGCAGCGTGAGGATTCCACGTTCATCCTGCCTTCATCTGCGGGAGTTCATGCCCCGGGTACGGCGACGGCATTCCGATTGCTCGCTGACAAAGTTAACCCGCTGTTGCCGGGGGACGTATATCGCGCGCGCGAGCAGATCATCCGTTTGGCAACCAACCTGATGAAATTACACATGAAAGATGAGGACAAGATTCGCAGTTTAGTCGGGACTCTGGCGACCGGACTTGGCTCACACACGATTACTTGATTGGCGCTACCAAGGCGCGCTCTTCGGACTTTACGGCCCGTAACTGCGCGATCAGCTCGTCGAATTTTGAGGCCACGCTCGCACAGATGGGTCGGCGGGCTGGCGACAAGGTCGTCGTCCATCGGGTTATCGCAGTTGTCGAGCGTGGCGTCGCGCGAGTCCCCCGGTCTATTCTTTTTTCG
>OCZT010002002.1_pt1 | contig 21114 bp, 19 predicted proteins | sample 1539031 | NCBI WGS metagenome assembly OCZT01 (sample SAMEA3539308, study PRJEB22396) | soil metagenome | biome: tundra; feature: field; material: soil | place: USA | collected 2010-05 | depth 0.15 m | reverse complement strand
TTGTTGAGCCATGCCCAACCCAAACACATGTCAGGCTATTATGCGAGCCTCAATAGAGCCAGCTTCGGAGTGTCTTCGCCCGGATTGTCATTCTGAACGAAGTGAAGAATCCACTTGGATAGCATCGAAGCCCGCAACGGACTCCCACTGGATTTTTCGCACGCTCAGAATGACAAGATCGGGTATTATGCCTGGCTTCGCGATAATTCGCGCCATTCGCGGGAAAAAGCATGGATTCGGCATTGCCCGCGCCCCTTCCCCGCCCACACTGGACCAACTTATGGGACGTCAGTGGCTCCACGCGAAACGCGCAATCGTCAACCTCAAGAAAGGCCAGACGGTCGGCAAACTGGTCAAGGAAATCACCGTCGCCGCCAAGCTCGGTGGCGCCGACCTCGCCGGCAACGCCCGGCTCTTCGCCGTCGTCGAGAAGGCCCGCAAGGCGAGCGTCACCCGCGACGTCATCGAGCGCGCCATCGCCAAGGGCGCGGGCACCGGCAGTGAGAAGAGCGCCCTGGAACACATCATCTTCGAGGGCTACGCGCCGCACAAGGTGCCGGTGATCGTCGAGGTCTACACCGACAACCACCAGCGCACCGCGCCGGATATCCGCCAGCTGTTCCGCCGCGGCATCCTCGGCCAGGCCGGCAGCAACAAATTCCTCTTTGAGCACGTCGGCATCGTCGAGGCCCACCACGCGAACCCCGCGATCGATCGCGAGGCCGCCGCCATCGAGGCGGGCGCAAACGACGTCGAGGTGCTCACGCACGACCAGAACGACGACATTCCGGAAAATCGCGCCGGCGCGCGCTTCATCACGGAACGCACCGCCGTCCATGCCGTCTCCGGGTGGCTCGCGAAGAACGGCTGGTCCGTCATCACCAGTGAAATCGGCCACCTCGCGAAAACGTTTCCCGAGCTGGATGAGGCCACCCGCGCCGATGTCGGCGAATTCCTCCAGGCCCTCGAGGATCACGACGACGTCCAGCGCGTCTGGGCCGCGGTGAAGTAGGTGGACCACGAATTCAGTCCTTCATTCAAACCGGTTGACCACGGATTACACCGATCCCCACGGATAAAAATTCGATCCTCCGAATAAAGGAATCGGATCGGGCAGGTTGTATTCTATCCGTGCCAATCCGTGAAATTCGTGGTTAAAAATCCCGACCACCCTCACCTTCATGCCCACCCCCAACATCCCGCAACGCTCGCCCATTGTGCAGGAAATGCCGCCCGGCACCTATTGGTGGTGCACGTGCGGCAGCTCGAAGAACCAGCCGTTCTGCGACGGCAGCCACAAGGGCACGGGCTTTGCCCCGCGCAAGACCGAGCTCACCGAGCGCCAGACCGTGGCCTGGTGCGCCTGCAAGCATTCGAAAAACGCCCCCTTCTGCGACGGCTCGCACAAGACGGTGTGAGCCAATTGTCGAAACTTAGGCGGATGTCCGGCAAAGAGTGAGTTCATGCCTGCCACGCGTTTCATTTTGGTCCGGCATGGCGAAACCGAGTGGAATCTCCAAGAACGGGAAATGGGACAGCTTGATAGCCCACTCACTCCACTTGGTCTCGAGCAAGCCCGTAGGCTGGGCGCCCGGCTGGCCCAAATCAAAATCGACAGGCTTTATAGCAGCGATTTGCCCCGTGCAGCGCGCACCGCGGCCATTATCGCCGAGCAGACCGGACACGCGGTCGTCTTCGATGTTCGACTGCGTGAGCGCAATATGGGGATCTTTCAGGGCCTGACGGCACCGGAGATGGACGCACGATATCCCAAGGAACGTGAAGCATACCGCACGGTAGGTTTCGAGTATGTGATCCCGAATGGCAAAAGCGCGCGGCAACGTGTGGACCGCACCGTCGCTTGCCTTGATGAACTGGCCAAAAACCACCCGGAACAAACTTTGCTCGTGATCACCCACGGCGGAATTCTCATGGGCTTTTTCGAATACGCGCTGGGACTTCAGTTCCGCTCCGGTCGCAAGCTCCGCCGGCCCAACGCCGCCATCAATGTATTCAGCCGTGACCAGAGGGGCTGGGTCCTCGAAACGTGGGGCGATGTCACCCACCTCTTGGGTTTGGCAACAGAAGCGGTCGAATAACCGCCTAAGCTAATCGGGTATCGGGCTGAGCCCAGTAGCCCACCTAACAAATCATCCCGCGCTTCGCGGCGGCGCCGTGACCGATGGGGTTCTCGCCGATCCAGCGGTCGTCGATCGGATCCGACGCCGGCTGGTAGCGCGTGTCGGTGGAGAACCGGAAAAAGTGCGTCTGGTTGTCGAGGCTCGCATGCACCGTGCGCATGCTGAAGATCAGCATGTCGCCCATGCGATATTCCGCGGTCAGCCACCGGCCGCCGAGATGTTCGCGCAGGCTGTAGGGATTGTTCGAGAGGATGCCGCCCCACTTCCAGGGAATCTCGCCGGACTCGATCCGCTTCGCCTCCGGGCGGTTCTCGCAGTAGTTGTCCACGTCGCGGCTGAGATAGTGCTTCAACCGCTCCGCCTGCCGGTGCGAGCCTTCCAGCACCATCAGCCCGCCGATGTCGTAGGTGATGTCGCCATACGGGATCCAGACCGAGCAGAGCCGCGAACTCCCGCGCCCCATGTAAACGTTGTCGCAATGCGGGTCCGTGCCGAGGCCCTTCCCCATCGTGCGCACCCAGGTGAAATCAAAATGCCGGATGCTCTCGCCAAAAAAACCCTCGAACAACCGGATGATCTTCCCCGAGTAAAGGAGCCGCAGCATGGCGGGACTGCCCCGTGAAAGGGAGTTCATGAAGTCCACCGTGGGCCGCGGGTCCAGGAGGAAACTCATGTCCGCGCCCTCCTTCTTGACCGCCTCAATCACCGGGTAAGCCGGATCCAGCAGGCCCTTCTGTGCCAGCGCGGCGGTGATCTGCCGCCGCGCCTCCTGAATGTCGGCGCGCTCGAAGAATCCGGGAATATACAGGTAGCCATCCTCGTCAAACCGCTGCCGCAGGGCCGCGCTGTCCGTCTGCACGTCATCCGAGCGGCGCAATTCGCCGAACGTCGTTTCCGACAGGTCCAGTTCGTAGCCTTTGGCGAGGATGCGGGGGAGCGTCGCGTTCATGCGGGGTTTCTCGTGGGGTAAATTTTCCTAACTCTGGCGGAGTAAATTCTGACCCTGACCCGCTCGCAACACTTTTGATTTTTGCACTCAGAGCCCGATTGGTTCTCCCAAGCGGCATGCGGTCTTCGTAGGTCGGGGTTTATCCCCGACATTTTGAGGCTTATTGTCGGGCGTAAAGCCCGACCTACATCAAACGGTGCCAGTGCGGATTACGCCCAGTCGACACTACGCGGCTTATTTCACATCGGTCGAAATCGACGGATACAACTCCGAAAAACGCAGCCACGTGTCGCACTCGATCTCGGGGGCGTTCGAGCGCACGATGTTCAGCGTCACCTGCAGCTCGGTCATCGCCTTCGCAAACGCCGCGCGCAGGAGCTTATCCTTGCCGGCCACGCTGTTCCGCAGGGCCGTGGTCGTGATCGGTTCCACCTTCACCAGCGCATAGACCTTCCGCGCCATCGGGCTGCACTGCTCGATCGGCCGGTGAACCTTTGGGTAATGCTCCTTTGCCAGGTGCTCGAGGGTCATCAGCACCGCCCGCCCGGTCTCGTCCTTGCCGTAGAAAATCTCATCCGGATACACCGCCGGCAGCTGGTTCTTCCAGCTCCACACGGCGCCGATCTTCTGCCCCCATCCTTTCTCGCCCGGCTGCTTTTCCGGCAGGTCCACGGCGTCCCAGAGATTTGTTGTCAGCTTCTTCTTGTCGGGAAAGATCGTGCACTTGCCGACCGCGCGCACGAACGCATGGGCCTGCGTCAGGGTCTTGAGGCGGAATTTATGCGGGGATTTCATCGTTCAGCGGGTTATGACTCGATCCATTTACAGAAGCTCGCAAAGGAAGCAAAGGTCGGAAACCAGGCTGGGCACTTCGCGTCCTTCGCGAGCTTCTGTAAAATCAGTTTGCCGGCCCAACCACCTGCAGCGTGCGCGTGGCGGCGAAGGACTGCCCGTCCGGATCGGTGGCGCGAACCTCAATCGTATGCGCGCCCGCCGTCAGGTCGGCCGGCAGATAGGCGCGCCAAAGGTGATAGCACACCGTCGGATCCGGCAGGCGCTTGCCGGGCAACGGCGCGGCCATCACATCCTGTGCGAGGTAGGCTTGGGCGTAGCCCGGATCCCATTCGAGGACCCGCCGCATCGCGCTCCACACCCGGCCGTCCACGCGCGCCTCCACCGTCCAGCCGTCGTGCCCGTTGAAGACGTTGGCCCAATACGAAACATAGCCCACCTCCGCCCACGCCGTCTGCGGCGCATGCACGCTGACCTGATGGTCCGCGGGTTCACGCGCGGCGCGGTAGTCCGTGCGGACATTGGCCCCGTCCACATTCAGGATCGCGTAACCGTGCGGCGTGCCGTCCCACATCGTGGAAATCGGGATGCCGCTCGCGTCCGCCGGGCCGCCCCAGAAGCCGCCGCACGCCGCCGCGACATTGTATTCGTGCAGCGGCGCCTCGCCGTGCCAGCCGTCCGCCGCGCCATAGAAAACGTGCCGCTGGTAATGCGTGTGACCCGACAGCCAGAAATTATGCGGCCGGTCCTGCAGCAACGCGAAGAGCCGCGCGCGGTCGGCGACCCGAAAGGTTTCGGCGTTGGCCGGGTTCGGATAGAACCACGGGATGTGCATCATCAGCACGACGAGGTCGTCGCGCGGGGTGACGCGCAGCAGGTTCTCCAAAAACGTGAATTGGTCCGCTCGCAGCCCGCCGACATACCGCGGCCCGCCGAGGTAACGCACGTCGTTGAGTGCGACAAATAGCACGCGGCCGTAATGAAACGCATAGGTGGACGGCCCGTAAACCGCCTCAAAGCTCGCCGTCGCGCCGCGATCATCGCCGGCAGTGAGGTCGAGGTCGTGGTTGCCGTCGAGGTTGTACCACGGGACGCCGACGCGGGCCATGGCGGCGTTGACGGGCGCGAACAGGTCGTGCCGGTCGTAAACCACGTCGCCCAGCGTCACGCCGAACGCGAAGCCTCGCGCACCCGCCAAACCCTCCACCAGCGTGCGCTCAAGATAACCCACTTCCTGCAGCGACACCGGCTGCGGGTCCGTAAAAACCAGCGCGCGAAAATGGTCCGGCTCCTCGCTGGCGGTCAGCGGGAAATCCACGGTGGCCGCTCCCGGCGACGGGCGGCGGTAGAATTGCGGGAGATTCTGTGCGTCGACCGGCGGACGCCACCCGCGCGGCTTGATGACAAAAATCGTGGCGCCATCCGCGGCGGGAATTTCATAGCGACCATCGGCGTCGCTCAGCGCCACCGCCGAGCCATCGGAGACTGCGACGCCCGCGAGACCGGGCTCACCCGCGTCGCGGATGCCATTGGCATTGCGATCGGCGAAGACCACGCCGTGAACCGCGGCCGCCGAGCCGGTGGCCAGCGCCGCCAAGGCGAGGCCCAGTCCGACGGACACGCGCAGCGAAATCATGGGCGGCAGCAAAAGCCGCCTGCCGCACCGGGTCGAGAACGATGGTAGGGCGCGATCGCTGGGCGCGCCGCGTCCGAGGTAGGGCGGGTCTCTGACCCGCCATCGCGAGTCCAAAAGGCGGGTCAGAGACCCGCCCTACCCGTACGTGCCCTCACGCCCAAGTGTTCCTGCGCCCCAGGAGGAAATACAGAATCGAACCGAGGAACGGCAGCAGGATGATGACGACGATCCAGACGACCTTGTTGGGATTGCTGCTCTTCGCACAGTCCACAATGGCCACGATCCAAAGCACAAACCACACGAGGTAGAGGAAGTAGCTAAGGCTGGTGTTCATGCTATCTATCGTGTCCACCCGGCGCGGGTGGTTCCCAAGAAACGTGATGGAGGGCGGGGTCGGCTTGTCGCGTCGTAGCCTTGCGCGAAGGCGGACGACCCCGCCAATCCGGGGTGGGCGCCGGTGTCCCCACCGACGCTGTCGCCGATCGGGACATCGGCGACCACCAAGGCAGGCGGAGTCAGCGACCCCGCCCTACAACCGCCACTTGGCCGACCGAATAACCACCCTTGCGGCTTGTCCTGCCACCGGGTTCTCGTGTCTGCTGGTTTCCGGCAATGCGCCTTACCCCCATCAACAGCGCCGAAGCGGTCTTCGCGCCTTTTTTTGACGAGCGCCTGGGCGAACTCGCCGGCTGGACGGCCGATGCGCCCGGCGCCCTCGGACACAAGCTCACCCAGAGCTGGGCTTTCGTGATCATCAACTGGGAGCGACCCGCGGCCGATGGGCTCGTCCTCCGGTTGCGCCGCCGCTTCGACGCCCTCGATTGTTCCGCCTACGACCGGGTGCTCATCACGATCAACCTGCCCGAGGACAGCGTCATTTCCATCGCCGCCGAGACCGACGCCGGCCCGCGCTTCCGCACCGGCACACCGTGCGGAGCCACGCGCCACGAGGAGTGGCTCGCGCTCGACGGCGCGAAACGGATCAATGCGCTCACCGTGGAGGTGCGCAACCCGCACGCCGCGGCCGGCTCCGGCTGGCTGCTGTGGTTTGGCCTGCAGAGCACGGAGCGACTCCCCTTCCATCTCGCCCAATGGCAGGGCTACGACGAGCAATGGGACAAATATCTCCAGCCTCCGGATTTCGAGCCCACGTTTGAGCCGACCTACGGGCTGATGATCAACGCCGGGGAGCTCGCCGCGGTGCGCCGGGACTTTGCGAACTCCGAGGTCACGCGCGAGCTTCGCGTCGTCGCCGGCATGGCCCGGCAGGTCCGCCCCGAGAGCCTCATCCGCGAGAACATCAACTTCTGGAACTTCACCGGCTTCCGGCGCGAACGCGACATGGGCGGCACGCTGACGATGCACCACGGCCCGTTCGCCGCCCAGGCCGGGGTGCTGTGGAAGGACAAGGCACTGTGCCGTCTCGCCGCGCGATTCGCGATGAGCCTGGTGCACTGTGACCACTGGGAGGACGTGTTTTTCGCCTTCATGCGCGGGTCCAACTGGGACCAGCGCGGCTTCGTGCAGTCGATCGGCGTGATCGACTGCGCCATCATCCTCGACCTATGCGGCGAATGGTTCACGCCGCTGGGGCGCGACCTAGTCCTGCGCCGCATCGCAACGGAGGGGCACGGCGCGATGTGCCACGCCTCGTGGTGGTGGGAGTATATGTATCACACCAACCAGATCGCCTGGATCACGCCGGCGCGGATCTACGGACTGCTAATCTTGGAGCAGACGATGCCGGCGCGCCACGAAAATTACCCTCTGCCAACCGCGTCGCGCGTGGCGCCGCATACCGATATCGCCTGGGCCAATCTGCAGGACAACCTCAGCAAGGCCATGCTCCCGGATGGCGGCTACGTGGAGGGCGCCTCGTATTTCACGTGGGTGGCCCGGCAGGCGGCGTTTTCTGCCCTGCTGTATGGCCGCGGGCGTGGCCAGGACGCCCGCCAGCTCGTTCCGCCCCAGCTCTTCCGCACCGACCGGCTCGCCGAGATGCTTTACTCCACGGATGAAGGCCAGGACGTCCTCCTCACCGGCGACGCCGCCTGCGCGGTCGGCGAAGGCCTCGCCTTCCTCGCGTGGCTGATGCCGGCATCGCACTGGGTCACGATCTACCGCAAGTCCCTCCGACGCGCCGGCGCCGCCACGATGCTCATGGCGCTGCGGCTCGACCGGGAAATTCCCGCGACCGGCCCCGTGCTCGCTCCCTTTCTTGAAATGGCGGACCTCGGCTACATGGCCTCCGTGCGCCGGCTCGGTCCGGAATGGGTGAAGCTCTTCGTTCTCGGCAACAAGGCCGGCGGCGACCATCAGCACGAGGACAAGGGCAGCTTCATCCTCGAGTGCGCGGGCGACAGCTTCGCCTTCGACTTTGGCGTCATGGACTATGCCAACCCCGTCACCGACCTGCTCAAGCAATGCCAGCGCCACACCATGCTCACGCCGTGGAGCGATGACGAACGCCCCAAGCCGAAAAACCCCATCCATGCCGACGTGAAGCCGCACGGCTCGGGCGATGCGGCTCGTTTCCACGCGACGATGGACGCGACGCCCGGTTGGGAAGGCTGGTTCAAGCAATGGCACCGCACCTGGGATTCGCCGCAACCCGACACGCTCATCGTCACCGACGACTGGGCGGTCGAGCGGGGCCACGGCGCGATCTTCCACTGGACCACCCGCCTGCCGATCCGGCTCGAGGGCCGCCGCGCCATCATCCAGGGCCGCCGCGCGCGGGCCGAATTGCTGCTGCCCGATGGCGTCGAGGCCGCGGTCGAGCTGCTCCCGTTGATGGACCCGCGCCGCCGCGCCACAGACGAGCAGCGGCGCGAGCTCATCCAATACGGCTGGTCGCACGCGGAGACCCAGCCGCGCCTCACATTGCGCCAGCGCGGCCAATCCGGCACGCTGCGCGTCGAGGTCCGGCTGTTCCTGAACTCATCCGCATGAAACTCATTCGCCGCCGCCGGTTGTCCTGCCTCGGCGCCGGCCTGCTGGCGGTGGCAACGGTCCGGGGCGCGGAGACCACGGCGCGGCCAGTGCTGGCGGAAGCCTGGCAGACGCTGTCGGTCGGCTTCTACGCCGAGGCCGCCGACCAATTCACCGTCACGGGTTCGTCGCGCGAAGCCCGGCTCGGACTGGCCATCGTCCAGCTCAACCGGCCGCCGATCATGCCGTCGTCGCTGGCGGAGGCGGAGCGCCAGTTCACCGAGCTCGCGGGCGGCAACGACTCCATCGGCCACGCCGCGCGCTACTTCCTCGCCCGGCTCCAGCAAATGCATCCAATGACGCCCGATCCGGCCGCGGCGGCGCGCGCCTATGAACAACTCGTCGCCACCGGCGCGGACGACACGTGGTGCCGGCTCGCGCTGGTCAAGCTCGCGATCCTGCGGCTGACGGTGCTGCCAGCGCCGGGCGACACGGCGGCCCGGCTGGCCGCCGTCGAACCGTTGCTGGCCCGCACCGCCGACCCTGCCACGCGCCGCGACCTGCATCTCGTCCTCGCCGAGGCGCGTTTGAACCACGAAATTTACGACGCCACCACGCTCGGCCACCTGCGCGCCACGCTCGCGACCACGGCGGAGTCGGACACGATGCGCGCGGACCTGCTGATCCAGATTGCGCGGCTCGCCACCCTCCTCGGCGATCGCGCGATGGCGCAGGAGCACTACGAGCGCTTCCTGCACGACTACCCGAAGGAGCGCCGTTGCTACACGGTGAGCACGGCGCTCGCCCATCTCGGCGGCGCCTTCCCGCCATGAACAGCCGCCGGCTCACCCTCTTCATCGCGCTCGGCCTGCTGGCCGCCGGTTATGCGGCGTCCCTCTTTTACATGCTGCGCGTCCGCCGGCCGGCCGGCACCCAGCCGGAGGTGGTGCTCCGCTTCGCGCACTGGCAGCTCGAGTCGGGCATGCGCGAGGCCTTCGACCTGGTCGCCCGCCGCTACATGGCGCTGCACCCCAACGTGCGCGTCGAGCAATTCGCCGTGCCGGGCAGCGTTTACCGCCAGTGGCTCAGCACCCAGATCGCCGCCGGCACGATCCCGGACCTCGTCTGCTTCAACTCCACGGATCCATCCGCCGTGGCGCAGATCCCGCGCAATTTCCAGGCGATCACCCGCTGGATGGACGAGCCCAACCCCTACAACGCCGGCACCCGGCTCGCCGGCGTGCCGTGGCGGCTGACGTTCATCGACGGCGGGCGCAACCGCGCCACCTACATCGACCAGTATCGCAATTACTACGCGGTCGGGCTGAGCGCCCACTCCATGCGGATGTTCTACAATCGCGACCTGCTGCGCGCCATCACCGGCCGCGACGAGCCGCCGCGCGACTTTCGCTCGTGGCTCGAGCTCGGGAAAAAGGTCCGCGCCTTCCGGCCCGGGCTCGTCCACGTCGCGGGCGCCCACGACAACACGATCTGGCTGATGCCGACGCTGGTGAACCAGGCGATGTCGCGCTGGATCCTGAAGAGCGATCACGAACTCCGCTTTGCCGCCACGGGCTTCGATCATTTTGGCGACATGCTGGCGGGCCGCTGGGACCTCCGGAGCCCGGAGATGCAAACCGCCCTGCGCATCATGCGGGCGTTCGGCGGCGAAATGACGCCCGGGTTCCTCCAGCTCGACCGCGACAGCGCGATGCGGGCGTTCATGCGCGGCGAGGCCTTCTCGATTCCCAATGGCACCTGGGATTTTCCGACCATGCGCGAAACCGCCAAGTTCGGGATCGGCGCGTTCCGGCTGCCCCTGCCCGGCCCGGATGATCCGGAGTACGGCGGCTACGCGCTGCTGCCGATTTCCGATGGCGGCGCCGGGACCGCGCTGCCGTTCTATCTCACCCAGCAAAGCCGCCACCCGGAGGTCGCGATCGACTTTCTGCGTTACCTCACCGGGCTGGAGGGCAACCGGCTGTTCTCCCAGGCCAGCCACTCCATGCCCTCGGTCGAGGGCGTGGAGATCGCGCCGGAATTGCAGCCCTTCAAACAGCAGAACAACGGCTACGTCGTCACGGACGTGCAGAACGGGCCCTTGCTGCTGAACGGCCCGGGCGCGGACTACACCCACCTCTTCGAGACCAACCTGCACGTGCTCTACGCCCCCAACGGTGGCGTCGAGGCCTACACCCGCGTCATCGAGCCCCGGTTCCGCGAGGTCGTGGAGACCGATCTTCGCAAGCAGATCCACGTCCAGCGCGAGAACTTTCGCCGCCGCGACAGCGCCCTCGCCGCCCTGCTCTTCCTCGGCCCGGCCGACCAGGCCGAGAGCGCCCGCCAGCAATCCGGCCAGAACCTCAACGAACTCCACGCCTACCTCATCGCCGCCAAGCTCGACGCGGCGGACGCCAGGCCATGAGCACACGTATTGTCATTCTGAACGAAGTGAAGAATCCAGTTGGACAATGTCGAAGCCCGCAACGGACTCTCACTGGATGTCAAACCAGCCCCAAGCGGCTAGACTTCGCTCCGCTCAGAATGACAAGGCAGGAAATTCCTAATTCTTAACTCTTCCTTCTTCCTTTCCCATGAAGCTCACCCCCATCAACAGCGCGGAAGCCGTCTTCGAGGCCTTTCACGACCCCCAGATCAGCGAACTCAGCCAGTGGTCCGTCACGGGTGACGGCGTCGCCGGCTTCAAGTTTTGGCAGAACTGGATCTGGGTGCAGTGGGCGTGGGAAAAACCCGCCGCGGACGGCCGCGTCGTGCGCTTCACCCGCGCCTACGACCTCGATTGCTCCGCCTATGACCGGCTCATCGTCTGCGCGGCCCTGCCGGAGGGCGGTTATTTCACGCTGCGCGCCGAGACCGACGCCGGCCCGCGCACCCGTCGCGGCGAGCCCATGGGCCCGACCAAGCGCGAGGAGTGGCTGCCGCTCGACGGGGCGAAGCGCCTCACCTCGCTGACCGTCGAGGCGTGGTTTCCGCCGGGCAGTTCCGGCAACGGCTGGATCTATTGGATGCTGCTCCAAAGCACCACCCGCCTGCCGGCGCACCTCGCGCAATGGAAGGGCTACGACGAGCACTGGGAGAAATACCTGCAGCCCGCGGAGTTTGAACCGGCGTTCAAGCCCGCCCACGGACTGCTGCTGACCGCCGAGGAACTCGACGCCGTGCGGGGCGAGTTTGCCCATTCGCCGTCCGCCGACGCGCTGCGCGAGGCGGCGGCCGATGCGCGCGTGGTCCGGCCCGAGGATCTCATCGGCCAGTATGTCAATTTCTGGAATTCCAACTCGCTCCGCCGCGAGCGCGACCATGGCAAGGTCATCACCATCCACGGCGCCAACGCCGCGCAGGCCGGCATGCTCCTCAAGGACAAGGCGCTCTGCCGGCTCGCCGCGCGCTTCGCGCTGAGCGTCGCGCACTGCGAGCGCTGGGACGACAACTTCGTGTGCTACATGCCCGGCAGCACGTGGGAGCAGCGCAGCTTCATCCAGAGCGTGGTCGTGTTCGAGGCCGCGCTCATCCTCGACCTGTGCGGCGAGTGGTTCACCGAAGTGGGCCGCCAGCTCGTCCTGCGCCGCATCGCCGAGGAGGGCATCGGCAACCTGAACTTCAACACGTGGTGGTGGGAATACATCTTCCATTGCAACCAGCTCGCGTGGTTCGCGCCCGGCCGCATCCTCGGCTACCTGCTGCTCGAGCGCACGATGCCCGCGCGCTGTGACGGCTTCCCGCGCCCGAAGGAGTCGCGCGTGGCACCCTACACCGATCTCGCCGTCAAAGACCTGCTCGAAAACCTCGACCGCGTGCTGCTGCCCGACGGCGGCTATGTCGAGGGCCCGACGTATTTCACCTGGGTCGCGCGCCAGGCGTTCGTGGCGCTGCACCTCTACGCCCGCGCCCGGGGAAAATCGCTGCAGGACCTGATGCCCGTGCAAATGAAGAAGACGGCGCTCTTGGCCGAGGTGCTCTATTCGACCGACGACCGCCAGGACTCGATCCTCATCTGCGACGCGATGTATGTGTTTCCCGAGGCCCTCGCCTATCTCGCGGCGTATCTGCCGCAAAGCCATTGGGTGACCATGTATCGCAAGCAGCTCCGCCGCGCCGGCGCCGCCCCTTCGCTGCTGGCCATGGCCATGTCGCGCGACATCCCCGCCGAGGGTCCGCCGCTGCGGCCGTTCGTGGACATGCCCGACACGGGCATGATGTGCTCCGTGCGCCGCCACCAAGGCGAGGTCGTGAAGCTTTTCCTCATGGGCAACAAGGCTGGCGCGGGCCACACGCACGAGGACAAGGGCAACTTCGTGCTCGAGTTCGCCGGTGACAGCTTCGCCATGGATTTCGGCGTTGTAGATTACAGCAACCCGTTGGTCGAGGAACTGAAGACCGCGCAGCGCCACAACCTGCTCACGCCCTGGGCCGCCGGACTCCGTCCGCGACCCACCAATCCCATCAAAGCCGACATCCGCGCGGTCGGCCGCGGCGATGCCACCGCGTTTCACGCGACCATGAATGCCGCCGCCGGCTGGGAAGGCTGGTTCACGAAGTGGCAGCGCACGTGGGATTCGCCCGCGCCCGACACGTTCGTCATCACCGACGAGTGGGCCGTCGAAAAAGGCGAAGGCGCGGTGTTTCACTGGACCACCCCGCTGCCGATGCGCCGCGAGGGCGACAAGGTCATCATCGAGGGCCGACGCGGCGTCGCCGAGATCACGATCCCCGCCGGCACCGAGGCGGTCATCGAGCAGCTGCCGTTGATGAACCCCGCGCGCCGCGCGATCGACGAACTCCGCCGCGAAATGGTCCGCTTCGGCCTGCACCACGCCGAAACCCAGCCCCGCCTCGCCATCCGCCAGCGCGGCGCGAGCGGCACCCTGCGGGTCGCGGTGAAACTGCGTCTGAAACCAAGCACATGAGTTTTCTATTTTGTCATTCTGAGCGCAGCGAAGAATCCAGTGAGATTCCGCTGCGGACTTCGACGATATCAAAGTGGATTCTTCACTTCGTTCAGAATGACAAGCCGGGTTTGCAAACTCTCCCCCCTTCCTGAGAAATGCCACGATGAAGCTTCCCGGGATCATCGGCGGCGTCGGGCCTGAATCGACGGTCGAGTATTACCGGCTGATCGTCGCCGCGTATCGGGCGCGGACGGGCGACGGCAGCTATCCGCCCATGGTCGTCAATAGCATCAATATGCAGTGGATGCTGCAGTTGATCACCGCCAACGAGCTGGGCGAACTCACGACGTTTCTGCTGGATGAAATCGAGCGGCTGGCCCGGGCCGGGGCGGACTTCGGCGCGCTGGCCTCGAACACGCCCCACCTCGTTTTTCCGGCGCTGCAGGCACGGTCACCCATTCCCCTGCTCAGCATCATCGAGGTCACCTGCCGCGCCGCCGAACGGCTTGGTCTGAAGCGACTCGGTTTGTTTGGTTCGCGCTTCACCATGGCGGGCCGGGCTTACCCCGACGTGTTTGCGCGCGCGGGCATTGCGCTGGTTTCTCCCACCGTCGCCGAGCAAACCTTCATCCACGAAAAATACATGGCGGAACTGATCTTCGGGGACATCCGTCCCGAGACGAAGGCCGCCTTCCTCGCCATCGCCGAACGGATGCGCACCGAGAACGGGATTGCCGGCCTCATCTTGGGCGGCACCGAGCTGCCCCTGATTTTGGGCGACGTGAAGCATGCCGGCATGCCCTTCCTCGACACCACCCAGTTGCACGTGAATGCCATCGTCGAGCGCATGATGGTCTAGCCCATGAACTTTGAGCGCGACGGCCTCTTTATCAGCACCGACCCGGGGTTGCTCGATCTCGAATTCATCTGCCGTGGCTTGAATGCGACCTACTGGGCCAAGGGTCGGCCGCGCACCGTAATCGAGGAGGCGATCCGCCACTCGCTTTGCTTTGGGGTCTACGAAAACGAAGACCGGAAACAGGTGGGGTTCGCCCGGGTCGTCACGGACCAGGCGACCTTCTCGTGGATCTGCGACGTCTTCATCGAAGAGCAATACAGGAAAAGAGGCTTGGGTAAGTCGCTGATGTCATGCGTCACAACGCACCCTTCTGTGAAGAATACAGTGAGCTTGCTCGGAACGCTAGACGCTCACGGGCTCTATGAGAAGTTCGGCTACGTGCGATCGGACCAGATGAAACGTTTGCCTAAACCGTGACAGCCTTTCGCGTTCTCGCCCGGACTGATCTTCCCACCCTTCAACGGTGGCTCAATACGCCCCATGTTTACGAATGGTGGGGACGCCACGCCGGGCCGGGTTCACTTGGCGGAGCCGGCCCAGATGCAGCGACCGAGGCCGAGATCGAGGGGAAGTACGGCGCGGCTATTGACCATGACCCTTCGACACATCGTTTCATTATCGCATGCGACGGCGCGCCCATCGGCCTGATCCAGTGGTATCACCTGCGCGACTCACAGGACTATGCCCGGGCGATCGGCGAAGACGCTGCGACTAGCGCAGGAATGGATCTCTTCATCGGCGAACCCGGAGCCATCAACCGCGGACTCGGCTCACGCGCCATCGACGAGTTTGTGACTTCGATCGTTTTTCGTCAGGAAGGCGTGATACGCATCGTCACGGGGCCGGCCAAAACCAACGCGCGTTCGATCCGCGCCTTTGAAAAAGCCGGCTTCACGCTGGTGCGCTTTTCTTCCATCGCAGGCGAGCCCATACCCGAGGCCGTGATGGTCCGCCCCAAAATCTAGTAATGAAGACAATCTTAAGAGTTTGCCCAGCTGTGCGCAGCGCTGACCTCAACGCGCTCTTCGCCAGCGCATGGCCCCACCATCGCCGGGTCGACGTGCAACCCATGCTCAAGCATGCCTTGGTTTATGTGTGCGCCTATGAAGGAAAAAAGCTCGTCGGCTTTGCCAAGATCGTCGGCGATGGCGGCGTGCACGGGTTTCTTATCGACCCCACCGTCGCGCCTGACCGGCAGCGAAGAGGCGTCGGCCGAAAACTGGTCGAAGCCTGCGCGCGCGAGGTTCGCCTCCAGGGAGTCGAATGGCTGCACGTCGATTACGAGCCACGACTGACAAAATTTTACCGCGCCTGCGGATTCTCCTCCACCCGTGCCGGCCTCAGGAATTTGAAGAAAAAGCGCTGAGAGAATGCGCGGACGCATCGTGGTTTACGAAGTTCGAAACAATTGCGGCTTGCCGCGGTCTGGTTATGTGTTCAATTGAACACATCATGCCGGAAGCTCCTCTTACCCAAAAACAGGAGGCCATCCTGGAGTTCATCCGGCAGGGGCAGGTCGAGCGCGGGATTCCGCCCAGTACGCGCGACATCCAGCGCGAATTCCGCTACGGCAGCCAGAATGCCGTCATGAACCACCTGCGCGCGCTCGCCAAAAAACGGCGCATCGAGCGCATCAACGGCCGCACGTGGGGGCTCAAATCCGGCCATCTCGCGGGCTCGCGCTTTGAGCTTTCCGTTTACGGCACCATCCCGGCGGGCCTGCCCGCAATGCAGGAACAGGTGCCGGACGAGAGCATCGAGTTCGATCCCGCCCTCTTTGGCCTCCGCCGCTCGCGCCAGCCGCACGTGTGGGCACTGCGCGTGAGCGGCGACTCCATGATCAACGCCCACATCCTGCCGGGCGATCTCGCGGTGTTCGAGCGCCGTTCCCCGCGCGCCGGCGACATCATCGCGGCACTGGTGGACGAGACGACGACAACGCTCAAGCGGCTGCGTTACGACCGGGGCGTTGCCGTGCTCCACGCGGAAAATCCGCGCTACCGCGACATCGTGCCGGAGCACGGCCTCGAGTGCCAGGGCGTGCTCGTGGGTGTCATCCGCCAGGTGCGATCCTGATCGCACCAGCGCTTATCATGCATCCGCCATGTCATCGTCCGCCGCCAACCTCACGCAGCTTCGTCAGTTGCTGGCCGACCGTTTCCCGTCGGCCCCCCGGCCCGCCACCGGTGTGCTGCCGACGGGCGTGCCCGCGGTGGATGACGTCATCGGCGGCCTGCCCCGCCGGGGGCTGACCGAACTGGTCTGCGCCGCACCCAGCACGGGTGGCGAACTCTTCATGGCCCAGCTCCTGGCGCTCACCCGCCGGCAATCGGCCCGCGTGGCCCTCATCGACGCCACGGATAATTTCGACCCGCAGTCCATCCCGCCCGCCGAGCTCCAACACTTGGTCTGGGTGCGCTGCCGTTCCATTCCCCAGGCCATGGCCGCCGCCGATTTGCTCGCCCGCGAGGCCAGCCTCGACCTGGTCATGCTGGACCTGACCTGCGGCGCGCTGTCCGCCCTGCGCCGGATTCCGGACAGCACGTGGTACCGCCTCCAGCGCGCGGTGGAACAAACCAACCTCGTGTTCCTGACACTGACCCCCGTCCGCCTTGTGGCCAGCGCCCAGCTCCGGTTGCAGCTCAGCCAGTCCCACGCCCTCGCCCGCCAGCAGTCGGCCCGGCCCAGTCTCATCACCGATTTCGCCCTCACGCTCCAACTGCAACGCCATGCCGCGCGCCAGGCTTGAATCGCCGCCGCTTTCGTCCCCGCGCCATGTTTGCCGTCCTTCATCTTGCCGACTTCGCCTTGCAGGCCGTGCTGCGCACCGCGGATCACGCGGGGAATCCGCCCCCGACGGCACTGCTCGATCCCGCGGCACGTCCCGGTGTCGTGCTCGCGTGCACCGCCGCGGCCCGGGCGACCGGCATCGAGCCCGGCCAGACGCCCGCGCAAGCCCTCGCCCGCTGTCCCGGCCTGCAAATCCTGCCCACCAACGATCACGCCGCGGCCGAGGCGCAGGCCGCCCTGCTGGCCGCGGCATTTTCCCTCTCACCCGCCGTCGAGGCCACGGCACCGGGGATCTGCACCGTGCAGGTGGACGGCGTCGCGTCCGCCGAGCGCGAGTCCGTCGTGCGCCGCGCGCTCGATCAGCTCGCGGCGCTCGGACTGCACGGCACGGCCGGCTTGGGCGCCACTCCCCTGCTCGCGCTCTATGCCGCCCGGCAGGCGCAACCTGTCCTCACCATCAGCCATGCCCACGCGTTTCTCGCGCCCCTGCCGCTCGCCACCGCCGATCCGCCGTCGGATATTGCCGAAATTCTCGCCGGCTGGGGCATCCGCACGCTCGGTGAATTCACGGCGCTGCCCAAGGCTTCGCTGGCCCAGCGCCTCGGACCCGCCGGCCTGGCGCTGTGGGAACGCGCCGCCGGCGAGTGCGAGCGCCCACTTTGCCTCGCGACTCCGCCGCGCGTGTTCGTTGCCTCCCTGGAGTGCGAGCAACCGATGGAAACACTCGAGCCCGTCCTCTTCATCCTGCGGCGCTTCGTGGACCGGCTCGCGCTGGAGCTCCAGACCGCGGCGCTCGCCGCCGTCGAGCTGACACTGACCCTGGGCTTGGACGATGAAACCTCCCTCGCGCGCACGATCCGGCTGCCCGAGCCGGCGGCGCAGGCGGACACGCTGTTCCGCACCCTGCAGACCTACCTTGAAACAGTGCGCACGTCCGCCGAGGTCGTGGCGATCCGCCTCGAGATCACGCCCACGCGCGCCGCCGCGCGGCAGCGGGATATTTTCGATGGCGCGCTGCGCGATCCCTATCGCTTCGCCGAAACCCTCGCGCGGATTTCCGCCTTGGTCGGGACGGATCGCGTGGGCATGCCCGTCGTGGAGAACACCCATCGCCCGGATGCCTTCCGGCTGATGCCGCCGCTGGCCGAACTCCCGCGCGATCTCGCCCGGGCGGTGCATCCGCCCATCGGGCTGCCCTTGCGGCGCTTTCGTCCGCCGCAACCCGCCACGGTGGAACTCGCCGGCCCGGCACCCGCGTATGTGTGGACGCCTGGCTTTCACGGCCGCGTGCTCACCCTCGCCGGCCCGTGGCATGCCGCCGGCGGCTGGTGGCAGGCGGACCAAACCTGGCAGCGCGAGGAGTGGGATGTCGAACTGGACCCCGCGGGACTTTACCGGCTGGTGCACACGCCCGCCGGTTGGTTCGTCGAAGGGGAATATGATTAGACCACCAATGCACGAGATGACCTCCGATGTAGGGCGGGGTCGCCGACCCCGCCTTTTTCCATGGGTGGAGCGCGTTGCCCTCAACGCGCTGGGATCGTCGGACATTTTGAAATCAGCGTCTTGAGGACAAGCCGCTCCACCTGAAACCCGAACCGGCGGGGTCAGCGACCCCGCCCTACACACAACCCATTCATCACATAGCCATGGCGGACGATTACGTCGAACTTCACGCCGCCAGCGCCTTCAGCTTTCTGCGCGGCGCGTCCCTGCCCGAGCAGCTCGTCGAGGAGGCGGCCCGGCTCGGGCTGCCGGCGCTCGCGGTGCTGGATCGCGATGGCGTGTATGCCGCCCCGCGTCTCTACGCCGCCGCGCGCGAGGCCGGCCTCCGTCCGCTGGTCGGCGCCGAGGTGACGATGGAGGACGGCAGCGTCGTCCCCCTGCTCGTGGAAAAACGCGAGGGTTACCAAAACCTCTGCCAGCTTATTTCCGACGCCAAGCTCGAGCCGCGCCCCGCCAATCTGCATCCGCCCGATCAACCTCCCGGCGTCGATGCCCGCGCGCGCAAGCGTCCATGCTTTGCCACGTGGGCCGAACTTGCGCGGCACGCCGACGGCCTGATCGCCCTCACCGGCGATGAGGAGGGGCCGCTCCTTCGCCACTGGCAACGCGCGGGTTCGGCCGGCGCCGCAGACGCCCTCGCGCGGCTCACCGCGATCTTCGGTCCCGGGCGATTGTTCGTCGAATTGCAGCGCCACCGGGTGCGCGGCGAGGAAACCACGCTGCGCCTGCTCACCAGCCTCGCCGCGGCCCACGGCCTGCCGCTGCTGGCCACGGGCGGTGCCCTCCACGCCACGCGCGCGGGCCGCGAGGTCGCGGATGTTTTCACGTGCCTGCGTCACCACACGACGCTCGAAGCCGCCGGCCGCTTGCTCGCGCCCAACGCCGCGCGCCACCTCCGCTCCGGCCGGCTGATGCGGCAGTTGTTCGCCGATCTGCCGGAGGCGGTGGACAACACCCTGCGACTGGGCGAGCGGCTCGCGTTCACCCTCTCCAACCTCGATTATCAATTCCCGGATTTTCCCGTGGGCCCGGGCGAGACGATGCCGGGATTCCTCCGTGCCCGCACGCAGGAGGGCGCCCGGCAGCGGTTTCCGGCCCTGACGGAAAAAGTCACGCAGCAGCTGGAGCGCGAGCTCACGCTCATCATCAAGCTCGGGTTCGCCGGATATTTCCTGATCGTGTGGGACATCTGCGCCTGGTGCCGCGAGCGCGGCATTCTCGTCCAAGGCCGCGGTTCGGCCGCCAACAGCGCGGTGTGCTACGCCCTCGGCATCACCGCCGTGGATCCCATCAAGCAGAGCCTGCTCTTCGAACGCTTCCTGAGCGAGGGCCGGGTCGGTGCCGACGGGCATCCGTCATGGCCGGACATCGACCTCGACCTGCCCAGCGGCGAGCTGCGCGAGTCGGTCATCCAGGAAATCTACACGCGCTACAGCCGGCGCGGCGCCGCCATGGTCGCGAATGTCATCACCTATCGCGGCCGCAGTGCCGCGCGGGAGGTGGGCAAGGTCCTCGGCTTGTCGGCCGACGTGCTCGACCGGTTTTCCACGCTCTATGCCAGCGGCGATTTTCCGCATACCCTGGATTTGTCCCGGCAGCTCGCCACCGCGGGGCTGTCCGGCTCGCATCCCCGCCTCGCGGCGATGGGTTTGCTCTGCCAGCAATTGTCCTCGCTGCCCCGTCATCTCGGCCAGCATTCGGGCGGGATGGTCCTGTGCCCGGGGCGCCTCGACCGGATCGTGCCCGTGGAACCCGCCACCATGCCGGACCGCAGCATCGTGCAATGGGACAAGGACGACTGCGAGGACCTCGGGCTGGTGAAAATCGACTTTCTCGGACTCGGCATGATGGCGGTGCTGCAGGATTGCCAGCGGCTGTGCGGCGAACGCGGCCGGCCGTTTGAACTTCACACCGTGCCGCAAAACGACGAGCCGACCTTCGAGCTCATGCGGCGGGCCGACACGATCGGGGTCTTCCAGGTCGAGTCCCGCGCGCAGATGGCCACGCTGCCGCGCCTGAAGCCGCGGACGTTCTACGACGTGGCGATCGCGGTCGCCATTGTCCGGCCGGGGCCGATCACCGGCGGCTTGACCAATCCCCTGATCCGCCGGCGCGAGGGCCTGGAACCGACGGTGTGCCTCCATCCCGACGTGCACGCCAGGGTCGAGCGCATCCTCGGGCGCACCTACGGCGTGATCCTGTTCCAGGAACAGATGCTCGGGCTCGCGATGGAGCTGGCGGGTTTCAGCGGCGCCGAGGCGGAGGAATTGCGCCGCGCCATGGGCTTTCACCGCAGCAACGACCGGCTGTTGCGCGTCGTCGCGAAGCTGCGCGATGCGATGCGCGCGCGCGGCCATTCCGAGGCCGTCATCGTCAAGGTCGTGGATGCCTGCGCCTCGTTCGCGCTGTATGGATTTCCGGAAAGCCACGCGATTTCCTTCGCGCTGCTGGCCTACGCCAGCACCTGGCTCAAGCTGCACCGGCCGGCCGAATTCTACGCCAGCCTGCTGAACAACCAGCCGATGGGATTCTACTCCCCCGCCAGTGGCACCGGGTGCCAGATCGGAAGAGCACACGTCTGAACTCCAGTCACGCCAATA
>OCZT010002001.1_pt1 | contig 21117 bp, 15 predicted proteins | sample 1539031 | NCBI WGS metagenome assembly OCZT01 (sample SAMEA3539308, study PRJEB22396) | soil metagenome | biome: tundra; feature: field; material: soil | place: USA | collected 2010-05 | depth 0.15 m | reverse complement strand
CGAACGCACTGCTTGGCGGCGTGCTCGAGACGAACGCGCTGCTCGAGTGTTGTCTCGTCGCCGAAGCAAAGGTGGCGGGACGTCATCTCGACAACATCGCGCCGGCGCTGCTCGGTGGCATCGTGCTCGTCCGGTCAATTGATCCCATCGACGTCGTGCGACTTCCGGTGCCGACCGGGCTGCGACTGGTGCTCGCGCATCCTGCGCAGCGGCTCTCGACCGCGATGGCTCGTCGCGCTCTTCCATCTGCCGTCGCCTTGCCGACGGTCACGCACCAACTCGCGCAGGTCGCGGCGATGGTCGCGGCGTGCTTCACTGACGATCTGGCGCTCTTCGGCCGCGCACTCGACGATCGCATCGCCGAGCCGGCGCGCGCTCCGCTCATTCCTGGTTTCGCCGACGCCAAGATCGCTGCGCTCGACGCCGGCGCCATCGGTGCCTCGATCTCGGGCGCGGGGCCGACGGCATTCGCCATCGTTGACGATCTGGAGCGTGCGATGCGAGTCGCAACCGCGATGCACGAGGCATATGCTCGTCACGACATCGCGTGCACCACGACCGTCACCGAGATCGATCTAGAGGGAACCATCGTGAGCGCGCTATGACCGTTCGCTGCCCCGACTGCAGCGCCGTCCTCGACGCATTCACATTACAGTCGACCTGCTCCGCGTGCGGCGGACTGCTGGTCGTCGAGCATGATCCCGCGAAGAGCGGTGGCGAGCTGCGCGCCCTCTTCGACGGTCGCGCCGCGAAAGCCGCGCGCTGTGTGGACGCTCTCGAGCGTTCCGGCGTGTGGCGCTTTCGCGAGCTCGTACTCGACGCCAACGACTTAGAGATTGTAAGTCACCCAGAGGGGAACACACCCGTTCTCGCTCGCGAAGCCGTCGCGAAATTTGCGGGCGTCGACGCCTTGCTGATGAAGCACGAAGGCCACAACCCGACCGGCTCATTCAAGGATCGGGGGATGACCGTCGCGCTCACTCAGGCGCGCCGCATCGGTGCGCGCGCCGTCGCCTGTGCGTCCACAGGAAACACGTCGGCGTCGTTGAGCGCGTACGCCTCACAGGCCGGGATCCCGTCATTCGTCTTCGTGCCCGAGGGGCGCGTTGCAGCGGGCAAGTTGGCGCAGACCGTGGCGTACGGTGCGCGCACCCTCCAGATCCGCGGCGACTTCGACGACTGCCTGCGACTCGCGCGCGATGCGAGCGACAAGCTCGGCGTGTATCTCGTGAACTCCGTGAATCCCTTCCGCATCGAGGGCCAGAAGACGATCGTCTTCGAGCTCCTTCAACAGCTCGAGTGGAACGCCCCCGACTGGATCGCGTTGCCGGCTGGCAACCTCGGCAACACCTCCGCCTTTGGAAAGGCACTCGCCGAAGCGTTTGGCTTTGGGCTCATCGACCGCATTCCACGACTGCTCGCGGTGCAGGCGGCTGGCGCTGCTCCCTTTGCGCAGGCATACGCCGATCACTTCGCCAGACGCATCAGTGTTCGCGCCGAAACGCGCGCGACGGCAATTCGTATCGGCGACCCCGCGTCGTGGGATCGGGCCGTTCGCGCGATCGCGGCGACGAATGGCGTGGTGGAGTCAGTGACGGACGACGAGATCTTCGCCGCGAAGGCGGTCATCGATCGCTGCGGCGTCGGGTGCGAGCCCGCGAGCGCGGCGAGCGTGGCTGGCGTGCGCGCGCTGGCGGCGCGAGGCCTCATTCGGCGTGACGAGCGTGTCGTCGCCGTGCTCACCGGTCATCTTCTCAAGGATCCCGGCTCTGGTGCGACGTCAGACGACCAGAGCAGCGGCGCGCTCACGCCAGATGAGGCGCTTGCGCTGCTAGAACGCGCTGTTTTCGCATAGGGAAAAAGGTGCGGATTCTTCTACCGCTCCAACGCCGCCGTTCAGGGTACCCAGTCCGCGAGAAACAGATTTGTCTCGCCCGGCTTCGCGTCGTGCCGGTTGGATGCCCACACGAGTTTCCGCCCATCAGGGCTGAACATCGGAAACCCATCGAAGCTCTCGTGTGTCGTAATCTGCTCGAGGCCAGTACCGTCGAGATTCACGAGAAAGAGATCGAAATTCCCGCTACGCGGCTGCCTGTAGTTCGACGAGAAGATCAATCGCTTCCCGTCGGGCGTCCATGACGGTCCAAAGTTCGCGCCGCCGAGATGCGTGATCTGGCGCTGGTCACTTCCGTCGGCGTTCATCACCCACAACTCCATCTGGTTGGGCCGCACGAGACGCTGCGCGAGCAGGTCGCGGTACACGGTTAATGAATCGCCGGTCGGATGCCAGGCGCGATAGACAATCTTCGTGCCGTCGGGTGACCACCAGGGGCCGCCATCGTAACCCGGCGTCGTCGTGAGCTTTCGCAGATCGCCGCCATCGATATTCATCGTGTAGATGTCGAGGTCCCCGTCCTTCAACGAGGTGAAGACGAGCTTCTTCCCATCCGGCGAGACGACGCCTTCCGCGGTGTAGACGCCGTAACTCGTGAGCCGGTGCAGCTCACTGCCGTCGGGGCGAGCAGTGTAGATGTCGTACGGATCGAGACGCCACACGTACCCCTTGGACGGATCGGGCTTCGGGGGACAGTCGCGCTGCTCGGCGTGCGACGATCCGAAGAGAATGCGCTGATCGTTCGCGTAGAAGAAGCCGCAGGTGGTCTTGCCCGTCCCGGTCGACACGCGATGTATGCCGGAGCCGTCGATGTCCATGATGAACTCCTGATCGCAGGCGCGTCCATCGCGAGTGCTCTGGAAAATCAGGCGACTGCCATCGGCGCTGAAATACGCTTCGGCGTTCTCGCCGCCATTGGTGAGCTGCCGGAGGTTTCGCAGATGTCGCTCGCCTGCTTCGGGAGCCACCATCGTCAGGCCAGACCGTGGGTGCGAGCAGGAGACGGAGCTGGCGGCAGCGGTGCCGCCGGCCAGTACGAGAAAGAGTAGAGGGCGCATGTGTGAACAATGTAAAACGGGCGCCCCCGACAAGGGACGCCCGTCATTCCAGATTGGCTACCGCGTGATCACGGAGTCCGTGGCTTTCCGGCCGACAGATCCGCCGTTGCGGGCTTGGATTCCTTCGCCTGCGGCTGCGCGGCCGCAAGGATGAAGAGGTCCTTCTGCGTGCTCCCCTTCTCCATCAATTCCAATGCCTTTCGCAGCGGTGCGTCGAACATGAGGTCGCGGCGCTTCGCGGTAGAATCGCCGCCTACGAGCTGCGCGACGCGCTCGTCAAGCAGACGATCGACGTAGCGCGACGCGCCATCATACTGCACGCGATCGAGCTTCACGCCCTTGGCCACCAAGCGGCGATACAGCTCATCGCGCCACTCCGGCTGCACCCTGAAGTCCTTCTTCGCGCCGCGCGACAGCTCGAGCGAATAGTCGTACAGTGTGACATACACGTCCTGCGACTTCGGTGCGAGCGCCTTGGCCAACGTCTGCTCGGCCGTCGTTAGCGTGTCATCGCGCACGAGCACGTCGGGAGCCACGCCGCCACCGCCGTACACGATGCGGCCCGCATCCGACCTGTAGGCCGGTCGCGCCTTCTTCTTCGCCTCGGTCTCCAGCGAATCTGGCGCCGACTCGACGAAGTGACCGTTCACGTACTTCCGCTCACGCTGGATGCTGCGGCCGCTCGGCGTGTACCACTTCGCGGTCGTGATCTTGAGCGCATAACCGCCGTCGAGGGGGAAGAGCGTCTGCACGAGACCCTTTCCGAAGCTGGTCTGGCCGACGACCAGCGCGCGGTCATGATCCTGCAGGGCGCCCGCGACGATCTCGCTCGCGGAGGCCGTGTACTCGTCCGTCAGCACGGTGACGGGTAGCGTCGGGAAAGCCGGACTGCCACGCGTGCCGAAGCTCTGCGTGTCGTTCGAGCGGGAACGGACGCTCACGATTTCCTGTCCATTCTTCAGGAACAGATTGGACATCGTGATGCTCTGATCGAGGATGCCACCTGGGTTGCCGCGCATGTCGAGAATGACGCCCTTGACGCCTTCCTTCTGGAGGTTGGCCACGGCCGTCTTCACTTCCTCGGACGACGTCTCGTTGAAGCGTTGCACGGGCACGTAGCCGATGCGGTTATCGAGTACGATGGCGTACGGAACTGCAGGGATGTGAATCACCTGGCGCGTGAAGGTCGTGCTGATCGGCTCAGGCACACCAGGGCGACCGAACTTCACGGTGACCTTCGTGCCCTCCTTGCCGATGAGATAATCGGAGACCTGCTGCGTCTTCCAGCCTCGGGTCGAGAGAGTGTCGACGTAGAGAATCCTGTCGCCTTCGCGTACGCCAGCCGCTTCGGCCGGAGTGTGCGGGAAGACCTTGCTGATCGTGATCGCGCCCTGCTGATCTTCGATCTGCATGCCGATGCCGGCGTACTTGCCGTTCGTCTGCTGCGAGAAGCTTGCGAGTTCCTTGGGCGAGAAGAGCTCGCTGTACGGATCGTTGAGCTCCTTCACGAGTCCCTTTGCCGCTTTCTCGTAGAGCGCGGCCGAGCTCACGGTGTCGACGAATCGCTGAGAGACCAAGTTGAGCACCTGGTCGAGGACGCGGGCACCGTCGGTGGTGCTGCGATTCTGTATGAGAAATCCTCCCGCGACGACCGGAAGGAAGATGAGTGCGATGAGAGCGGTACGACGACGTTGCATGACTTGTTCTGCTGTTGGGGAAAACCGTCCTGTCTGAATACGTCGTGCTGGTCCCGTGTGTTCCATCTTTGCAGGGCCCATGCCCCGATCAGAGGGTCCCGCTCGGCGCGCCCGGTCGCTCGAGCTCGTCAAGTAGTCATGGTCGCGACCCAAGCATGTAGTCCACAAACCATTCGCGCTGCTGCTGCCTGATCACCGCATTCCTCAGCATTCCCGCCGCGACGAGCATGTCGTGTGCCGGCTGTAGCACTCGCTGCAGGTGCGAAGAGTACCGCTGCGCGAACGGCATCTGCTCCGCGAGCTTGTCGAGCGCGATGCGAGCCGAATCGTCCGTACAGCCGCCCGTCGCCGCGCCATGACGCTCATGCCGCGGTCAGCGTACCGGAATGGTCTGTCCGTTCACCGCGCGCGCCTCGTCCGAGCACAGCCACAGCACCACTTTGGCCACATCCTCCCGCGTGACGTACGCCGCGTCGGGCCCCATCGCCGCGAGATTGGCCGCCGTGCCAATGGAGGTGGGCGCGACCGCGTTGGCGCGTACGCCGCGCGGCGCTTCCTCCTGCGCGATGGACTGCATCAGTGCCACGAGCGCGCTCTTCGACGACGCATACGCCGACATCCCTGCCGTGCGCCCGCCAGGCAAAACGGCTTCCGACGCGAAAAACACGAGCGCGCCCTTCGACGCTCGTAGCAGCGGCAGAAAGGCTCGCGCCGTGAGGTACGCCGTGGTGGCATTCAGTGCGAACTGGCGGTTCCAGAGGGCGGAATCGCTCTCCACGACTGGCCCGCTGGAGACGAATCCTCCCGCGAGGTGGACGAGCGCGTGCACCCGCCCGCCCGTCGCGTCGCGAACGCGCTCCGCGAGCGCCGCGACGGCATTCTCGTCCGTGAGGTCGACGCCCAATCCAGCCGCCCGGCGGCCACTCGCCACCAGCGCGTCGGCACGGGCGCGCGCTTCGCTTTCCTGACGATCCACGAGAAAGACGCGGGCTCCCAGCTCCGCGAATGCGGTGGCGACTGCCTCTCCTACCTGCCCTTCACGGCCCACTCCGGTGAGCACGACACTGCGACCAGCGAAATCCATGCGGCTCCTGTTGGGACCGGCCCTCGGCGCGTCCTCGCAAAACCGGGCTCGACCTCGTGGCATGAAGTATGTGATGGCGAGAGCACAAATGCGAAAAATGCTCAGGGTCAAACGTGTTGGCGTCGTGCTCGGAATTCTCGTGGCCGGCTCGCTCGCGCTCGTCGGCATCCTCTCGATCTCCCGCGGGACACCGGTCAAGGCCGTCGTAGCCATCGGCAAGAAGACGGGCCCGCCGGCCGTCACGGATTCACTCTTTTCGCGAATGACGGAGCTCTACACGGGACTCCACATGACGCCGGGGAACGCCGCCGAGCAGGTGAACAATGGCGACGTGTACCAGCGACTCTGGAAAGACCTGCGCGCGGCGAAGCAAACCATCACCGTACAGATGTATTACTCGCAGCCGGGCGCGGTGACGGACACGATTTCTGCCGTGCTCAAGGAGAGAGCGAAAGCGGGTGTGCGAGTGCTGTTCGTGCTCGACGCCTTCGGGTCGATGAACCTGAAAAAGGCGTGGGCAGACAGCCTTGTTGCCGCCGGCGTCGAGGTCGGACTCCTGCGACAACTGCACTGGTACTCGCTGCACAATGCCACGGACCGCTCCCATGTTCGCGTCGTCGTCGTGGATGGCGAGATTGGCTATACGGGCGGGTTTGGTCTCGCCGATTACTGGCTCGGTGACGGGAAACACAAGGACCAGTGGCGCGACAGCAACGCGCGCTTCGAGGGGCCGTCCGTTATGGGGCTGCAAGCGGCCTTCGCGGCGGCCTGGGCGGAGTGCACCGGGGAACTCATCGCCGGCGATACATTCTTCCCCAAGAAGGCCTTCACGACAATGGATGGCGGCATGCAGGCGGGAATTTTCTTTGCCTCGCCGACGACCGGCAGCACGCCGCCCGAACGATTCATCGCGCTGTCGATCGCCAGTGCTCGGCGCACGCTCTACGTCACCAACTCCTACTTCGTCCCCGATGACGACTTCCGAAGGATGCTCGTCGATGCACACAAGCGCGGCGTAGACGTTCGGATCCTCACGGTGAGCAAGGAGACGGACGTGAAGACGACCTGGTGGGCCGGTCGCTCACGCTATGAGGAGCTGCTCAAGGCCGGCGTGCGGATCTACGAGTATCAGCCGGCAATGATGCACTCCAAGACCTTCATCGTGGACAGCATGTGGGGCTCGATCGGATCGATGAACTTCGACAACCGCTCGCTCGCCTTCAACAACGAGTCGAGCTTCGTCTTTCTCGACGCCCCGTTCGGTGCGCAGATGGACTCGACCTTCGCGGACGATCTCACGCGCTCCAAGGAGATCATTCTGTCCGAGTTCGTGAAGCGGCCCTGGTACAACCACGTAATCGAGACCGGCGCGGGGCTGCTCTCGCGCCTGCTCTAGCGGATATCCGCGCGTCCAAGCGCGGCGCGCACAGCCTCTCGCATCGCGACGAGCGCTTCGTCACGTGCCGCAGGCGAATCGTCGCGCACGTGAATCTCGATGCCATCGGCCACTGGGACCCGACGCCAGCTTGCCGAGCGGTCCTCGTCGGTGTTGCGCACGGCGACGTCGGCCTGGGCACCGAGTGCAGTGGCGAGCGAGGCCGCCACGCGGCGCTCGAGCATGTCGCCGGTGACCTCCGTCATCTCGCTCTTGATCAGGTCCAGCGTGGCGCCTTCGCGCTGTCGGATCTTGATGGCGAGGAGCTGGAGCAGATGGCGGTAGTTGTACGTCGCCGCCGTGCCGGCTCCTTCCGGGCGATCGAGCAGACCGTTCGCCACATAGAACCGGACCGAGCGCGCACTCGGCGACGCGCGGGCGGAAGCGTTCGTTGGGCGAATCCCGGCAGCGTCGACGAGCGCGGTCACGTGCGCCGCGAGCCCGCGAGCGTTCCAAGGGGCGTGGCGCGAATGCGCGCGTAGCAGCGCGACGGGAGAGAGAGTCGGTTCCGGCATGGCGTCGGAAGATAACAGACACCCTCACCCGCTGCGATGGGAGTGGCACCGTTGGCCCTCGCGTCGTGACCCCACCGCACCCCACCACACGACGACGCTCGGCACCAGCGGGCCAACCCTGCCACGAAACCGGAGCGACGCCTGCCGGTTGTCGTCGTCGGGAAAGGCCGTGACTGCGATGACAATTATGGCGAGATGCGCGCCACACAAGTATCGTGTCGTAAGACTTTTCTGTTCAACAACTTACGGCTAAGATGCGGCAGACTTCGCGCAGGCAGCACCACCTCTGGCGTGTGTGCGTGCGCGGTGGTGGCCTGACGTCCTTCGCTCGCCGACGCGGCGGTGCGCGCCATCACATCGCGGGTAGGATGATTGTCGTTGTGGTTCCGAGCTCGGGCGTACTCTCGATCGCGATTGTCCCGCCATGCTCCTCGATGATGCGTTGGCAAAGAGCGAGCCCGATCCCGGTGCCGCCCGGCTTGGTCGAGAAAAAAATCTCGAACACGCGCGGAAGCACCTCGGCGGGAATCACGGCGCCGCCATTGTGCAGGCGGCAGCGCCATGCCCCGCTCGCGAGCACCGTCGTGTGGAGTGTGAGGCTGGTCCTCTCGGGCGCTGCGTCGCTCGCATTCACGAGCACGTTGATGAACACCTGCGCGAGCTGCTGCGCGTCGATCGCGTAGCGCGCCGGTAATTCGGCCCGCGTGCGACGCAGCAGCAGAGCGCGACTTTCGAGCCGACCGCGCTGATTCTCAATCACCTCGTCCCACACCGCGTCGGGATCGCCCGGCTCCAGATGAATCGGGTTCGGGCGACCGAACTCGAGCAGCGCGGTCACCATGCTCTTGAGTCGCTCGACCTCGTGCAGGATGCGGCCGACATTCTTCTCCACAACCGGATCGTCCTTCACGCGAAAGCGAAGGAACTGCGCGGCCGACGAGATGCCGAAGAGCGGATTGCGAAGTTCGCGAGCGAGGCCGGCCGAGATTTCACCGATCGCCTTGAACCGTCGCTTGTCTTCGCGCGAGCGGTGGCTGGGCGTGATGTCGACGGTGGAGAAGACGTAGCCTGTGATCGCGTGCGCGGCGCCCAGCGCGCTCAGCTGCATGAGGAAGATGCGCTCCTCGGTGGGGGAGCTGCATGGAAACTCCCAGCTCGACGACGTCGCGCGTCCCTCGCTCAGCGTGGCCATCGCCGCTTCGACCTGTATGCGCACGGTCGGATCGGTGATCGCGTCCCAGATCGACGCGCCGAGCACGGCGCGCTCGTCACAAAGCTGGGGCGCGCCGTTCGACTGTGCGAACCGCGACCAGGACCTGTTCAGAAAGGTGATCCGCCCATCGAGATCGACCGTGTAGATGGTGATCGGGAGGGCGTCGAGCACTTGGCGCTCAAGCGGTTGCATGGCCGGATATTAGGGGTGGGCCGCGCAGGAAGGAAGCAAAGGCACGACGGGGTGTGCCGGACTGGCCACACCCCGTCGTGCCTTTCGAAGCGAACGTCCGCTACCGGCGTCCCGTCCCGGCTCCCTTCTTTGCCGGCCCCTTCCTGGCGACGGACTTCCTGGCCGGCGCGTTCTGCGCGGCCTTCTTTGTCGGCCCCTTCCTGGCGACGGACTTCCTGGCCGGCGCCTTCTTCGCGGCCTTCTTTGTCGGCCCCTTCCTGGCGGCGGACTTCCTCACCGGGGCCTTCCCCTTCCGGGCCGCGCCCTTTTTGGCTGGTGCTTTCCTGGCCGAAGACTTCTTCGCAGGCGCCTTCTTGGCCGGAGACTTCTTGGCCACCGCTTTCTTCACGGTCGTCTTCTTGGCTGGCACTTTTTTGGTCGGAGTTTTCTTGGCCGCGACCTTCTTAGCGGGAGCCTTGGCAGGTGCCTTGGCCGCAGGCTTCGTCGCCGCCTTGGCGCCGCCGCCGGCCGACTTGGCGGCCGCCTGACCGCCGCTCATTCCGCCGTCGAACGCCGAACCGCGATTGATGGAGGGCTTATTGCCCGGATCCTTGATCGCGGGGTGCTTCGAAGCGGTCACTGGAGCTTTCGCGCCACCCGAGCCCCCCGAGCCGCTGCTGCTACCCGAACTGGATGATGGCGGCGAAATGGGCCGGCCGCTGCCGCCCGACTTGGGCGCGCGCGCCACGATGAGCGGGCTCTCGTCGTCGTCATCGTCACCCTCCACGACCGGCGTCGCGAGACCCTCCTCATCGTCATCGTCGGCTTCGTCGGTGCTGTCCCACAGCTCGCTGCTGTCGTCCTTGTGGGTGGTCCACCCTCCGTCCTCTTCGTCGTCGTCGTCGTACGACGACGATCCGCCGCCGCCGCCGTAGCCTAGATCATCGACGTCATCGTCGCGATCTGAGAATCGGAGCTCCTCATTCAACTCGTCACCGCGCGGCATTACCGCCTCCTCTGGAGATAGGACAGTCGGACCTGAATGTCGACTAGATGTTGCGGTCCCGGGTGCATGTCGTGTGCCCTCCGGGTCGCGTCCTCGCTATAACACAATCATCCTTGTAAGGCCGTGCGCGGAATCCGTCAAGCAGATGCCGCGCGTACGGCTCATTTCACCTCACGCCGATGCCGAAAAATCAATCGCCGATGGCGGGCTCCGGCAGAGCGCCGTGAGCCTCGTGCTCCGCGGCTGACGTGAGCCTGGAGCTCACCCAGCGCCCGAAATCGTCCAGGAAGGTGTACATGACCGGAACGACGAACAAGGTCAAGAGGGTCGAGGTAATGAGCCCGCCAATCACGGCTCGTGCCATCGGCGCCCGAGCCTCGGCGCCGGCGCCAATCGCCATGGCGAGGGGGCTCATGCCGAAGATCATCGCCACGGTCGTCATGATGATCGGACGGAGCCGAATTCGACCAGCCGCCAGCAGCGATGCCGAACGCTCCTCTCCCTTGGCCCGAAGCTGATTGGTGAAATCCACCAGCAGGATTCCGTTCTTCGTCACGAGTCCCATGAGCATGATGATGCCAATCATGGTCATCACGTTGATGTTGCCCCTGGTTACGAGCAGTGCCAAAACGACGCCGATGAAGCTCAGGGGCAAGGCGAGCATGATCGCCAGCGGCTGTAGGAACGAACCGAAGAGGGAAGCCAGGATGAGGTAGATGAACACGACGGCGAGGCCGAGCGCGCTTATCACATAACCTTTCGTCTCCTCGAGATTCTGCACATCGCCGGTGAAGACGGCGTGGTAGCCGGGAGGGAGGCCGATGCTATCGATCGCAATTTGGACCCGTTTGGCTACGTCACCCATCGCGTTGCCGGGCAGGACGCCGGCCCTGATCGTTACCTGCTGTTCGAGCTGTCGGCGCTCGATCTGTTGCGGTCCAACGCCGGCATGCACCTCCGCCACCTGCGAAAGGGCCACCATGGAGGGTAGGCCGCTCCTGGCATCGCTGAACGTGCTCGCCACAGGAAGCTGCGACACGTCCTCGGCAGAGGTGCGGAGGGAATCGGGAAAGACGACCACGACGTCGTGGGAGAAGCCCTGCGGATCCTCCCAGGTGGTCGCACGCTGGCCGGAGAACAGGGGTTGGAGTGTGGCGGCCACGCTGCCGACGCCAAGGCCCGCGCGCCAGGCCTCCTGCCGGTCCACCTGCACATCGAGTTGCGGGATGTCTCCATCTTCGCTGGAGTTCGGTTCGGCCACGCCGGGCACTGAGCGAACCGCCTCCAGCGTCCGTTCGGCGGCGATCTTGAGCCGCGACATCTCCGGTCCCTGGACGTTCACCTGGATGGGCTGCTGGCCGCGGCTGAAGATCGACGACTGCCCCGTGATCGACGGACGCACCCCGGGAATCTGGCGCAACTTGCCGCGAAGATCTCCCTGAATGTCGAAAAGCGAGCGTCTGTGGCCGGGATTCAGCTGCACGAAAATGCTGCCTTGGTTCGGCGTTCCACGAAAACCGCCACCAACCGAGAGATAAGTGAAATCCGTTTCAGGCTGCTTCTGGAGGAAGGTCGCGATCTCACGTCCCTTCAGCAGCGAATAATCGAGTCTCGAGCCGGGTGGTGTCCGGAAGCTGACGGTGAACTCGTCTCCGTTCACGTCCGGCATCCAGGTGAAGCCGAGCTTCGGAATGATGTAGAAGCTCACCGCGACCGCGCTCGTGGCGGCAACGAGCACCAATAGTCGATGGGCGAGCGCCCAACTGAGCCAGCCCGGATAGCGGTCCGCCACGCGCTCGAACCAGTCGTTGAATGCGAACGCTCCTCGGCGAATGAAATTGGCCTTCTTTCGCTGCTCGGCCTGATGCTCACCGCCGTCGTTCTTCGAGTGTTCGACTTCTGGATCGGCCCACTTGCTCGAGAGCATCGGGTCGAGAGTGAAGCTGACGAACAGCGAAACAAGGACGGCAAAGGCGACGGTGACGCCGAACTGGAAGAAGATCTTGCCGATGATACCGCCCATGAACGCGACCGGGATGAACACGGCGACCACGGCAAAGCTGGTGGCCGTGACGGCGAGTCCGATCTCGCTGGTCCCTTCTCGCGCGGCGGCGTCGTGGTTTTTCCCCATCTCGAGATGACGCACGATGTTCTCTCGCACCACGATCGCGTCGTCGATCAGGAGGCCGATTGCCAACGACAGGGCAAGCAGCGTCATGGTGTTCACCGTGAAGTTGAACACCCACATCGTGAAGAACGCGCTGATCATGGACACGGGGAGTGTGAGCCCCGTGATCACGGTCGATCGCCACGAGTTGAGGAACAAATAGATGATCATGACGGTGAGTACCGCACCGAGCACGATTGTAATTTCCACGTCGGCGACCGACTCACGAATGCGTATGGAATCGTCGCGGACGAACGTCATGTGGATGTCTGCCGGGAGCTGCTTCTCGAGCTCACCAACGGCCGCGCGCACCGCATCGGCCACTTCTACCGTGTTCGATCCCGAGATTTTCAGGACGTCGAGTGAGACGGCCGGGGTGTTGTTGATCTCGGCGCCGGTGCGACGATCCTCCGCGCCGTCGATCACGGTCGCGACGTCGCCGATGCGAATCGGAGTACCGTTCCGAACGGCAACCGGGATGTCGGCGAATGCCGTTGGGTCGATAATACGGCCTGTGACACGCACGAGCCGCTCCGTTGCGCCGCGCTCGATACGACCGGCTGGCACTTCCTGATTCTCCAACAGCAGCGCGGCGGTAAGTTGCGCGGGGGAGAGTCCGTACGCGCGCATCGCGTCCGGGTCGACCTGCACGCGGATCTGCCGCGCGTTGCCACCAACGATGTTCACGCCCCCCACACCCGGGATCGCCTCGATGCGGGTTTGCACAACTTCGTTCGCCAGATCGGTGATCTCCCGGATCGGACGCTCCGTGGACTGCAGCGCGATCGACATGATCGGCGAGTCGTTCGGATCGAAGTGCTGGATGATGGGATCCTCAATGTCCTGCGGCAGCGTGCGACGAATGCGCGCCACCTTGGCCTGCACGTCCTGTTGTGCCGCCGCGACGTCCACGCCGAGATTGAACTGGACGCGCACGATCGAAATGCCCTCGAGCGAAGTCGATCCGATCTCCTTGATTCCTTGAACCGTGTTGAGCGCTTCTTCGATCGGCTTCGACACGTCGCGCATCATCACTTCAGGCGACGCGCCAGGATACGACGTCTGCGCGATGACGACGGGGTAGGTGATGTCCGGGTACTCGTCGATTGCCAGCCGCTGGTAGCTGACGACTCCAAGCACGACGAGCGCCACCATCATCATGGTGGCGAAGACGGGGCGCTTGATCGAGATGTCCGAGAGAAACATGACCGTGACCTTCCGTTCGATGAAATGCCGAGCCGCGTCCGCGGGCTACCGTTTCTTCGTGCCTTTCTCCTCTCCCGCGACCGTTGCCTGCATGCCGCTGCCAAGCGTGCCCACGTTGCCGATGATCACGCGGTCGCCCGCCTGGAGTCCTGCCGTCACCTGCGCGATGCCCTGGCGCTCGTCCACCGCGCCGAGCTGCACGAGCGCGACATTGATCGTCTTGCCGTCGAGGCGATAGACGAACGGCTTGCCATCTTCCTGTGACTGTTTGAGCGCGGCGGTAGGGACGGTCAACACGTTGGTCAGCGTGCGGCTCACGACGCGTCCCGTCGCGAAGGTACCGCCGCGCAGCGTGCCGCCCGGGTTGGGAATCTCCACGTACACCGTGATCGCGCGCGTCGAGGGGTCCACGGTGGGGCTCACGCGCGCCACGCGGCCATCAAAGCGCTTCGCATCCGCCACGAAGTGCACCGTCTGTCCGACGCGCACTTCGCCGGCCTGGCGTGCGGGCACCGCGGCGGCGAGCTCCAGCGTTCCGTTTCTCACGATGGTGAAGAGCGGCGCGCCCTTCGCGACATGCGCGGATCCTTCCACCATGCGTTTGTCGATGATGCCGGTGACGGGAGCCACCACGCGCGTGTCGCGCGCCTGGTTGCCAGTTGCGCGGATCCGCGCTTCTGCGGCCGCGAGTCGCGCGCGAGAGGTTGGCACCGCCTGTTCGGCAATCTTGTAGTCCCGCTCGGCGATCGCGCCCGCCTTGAACAGCGACGCGTCCTGCTCGAAGGTCCACTGTGCGTTGGCGAGATCGGTTCGCGCCGCGGCGAGATCGGCTTCGGCGCTCTTCTGGCTGCTCTCCTGCTCGTCAGCCTCGAAGCGGGCGAGGAGCTGGCCCGCGACCACCTGGTGCCCTTCGCGCACATAGACGTTCGTGAGATCGCCTTCGATACGGGCGCGGACGTCGATTGTCTCGATCGGCCGCAAATCGCCGGTGAGCGCGGCACCCGACTCGATAGTCGAGGGGGCGATCGTCGCGACATCGGTTGCGGCAAGCGTGATGGAGGGCGACGGGCGACCTGCCGCCGCCGCGCCTCCACTGGCACCAGCGGTCGGCTTCGCGCCGCTTGCCTGTCCCGTCGCACCAGCCGGCGGCAATCCATTCGCGTCCTTTGAGCACGCACCGGCGACAGCCGTCGCTGTGATAAGCGCGAGGATGCGCGCGATACGTAAGGGGAAATTCACTGGCATTGACTATCTCGGAGTCGCCGGCGATGCGGCCAACGACGGAATCGGGATTGGACGGCCGAGCGCGCGCGCCAGGTCCGCCGAGGCGAGAAAGAGATCGTACGTGGCGCGTGCTTCGGTGCTCTGTGCGGTGAGCAGGGCAACCTGTGCGTCGGACACCTCGAGCTGCGTGCTCAGCCCGCGCGTGAAGCGCAGCGTCGCAAGACGAAAAGCCTCTTCGGCCTCCTGCGAGTTCTGCTGCCGAGCGGCGAACACCGCGCTCGACCGCCGCAGCTCGGCGCGCGCACGCGCAACGTCGACCGACACCGCTTCGCGCTGCTGGCGAAGCTGGATCTCGGCGAGACGAGTCTGGGCCTGCGCGAGATCGAGATTCGACTTGACGCGAAATCCGTCGAACAGTGGCATGCTGACGTTGATGCCGGCCTGCTGGTCGGAAAACCATCCACCGTTCTGGCACACTTGGCCCGCGACTGACCCAGCCGGACATGCATTGGTCGTCAGAGCGCCGGTGGAGCGTGGGAAGCCCTGTCCGAGGGCGGGAAAGGCTAGGTAGCCGGACTGATAGAAGACCGATATCGTTGGATAGAAATCCGCTCGCGCCACCGCGACGCCCAGCCGCTTGGCGGCGAGATTAAGCTCGGCGGACCGCACCGAGGCGCGGTCGGTAATGACGTTCGTATCCGCGATTGCCGCGAGGAGTCCGGCGGCACTCGCGGAGTCGACCTTCGTAACCAGGGCGACCGGCTGCTCGACCGGCACGTTGAGCAGACGCTTGAGCTCGAGCAGCGCGAGCTCAAGATCGTTGTGCGCCTGGATCGCCAGCGGCTCGATGTTCGCACGCTCCACGCGCGAGCGGAGCACGTCGTAGCGCGCCGCGCGGCCCGCGCGCTCGAACTGCTCGACCTGTGTCAGCCGGCTCGACGCGAGTGCCAGATTCCGGTCCTGGAGTTCGGCGATGCGATCGGTGAAGAGCACCTGGAGATATGCGCGCTCGACCTGCAGCGTGAGCTGCGAGCGCTGCTCGCGCTCGTCGAACCGCGCGGCCTTGCGAAGCTCGTCTGCCGCGCGCGTCGCCGAGATGAGCCGGCCGCCCTGAAACAGCGTTTGGGAGAGGTTGAGATTGCCGGTGTAGGTGTTCGGCTGATTGAACTGCGTGCCGACCGCCTGGCCTCGCGCGCTCTCGTACACATGCAGGTACGAAGTATTCAGCCGAAGCTGCGGAAGGAGGTTGGCTCGAGCGCCCCCGTACAGTGCGTCGGCGACATCCACCTGCGCGGCGGAAATGCCCACCTCGTCACTCTGCCGCATGGCGATCGACACGGCATCTCCGAGAGATAGCCGAAGCGTGTCGCCGGACCGAAAAGTGGGGGATGACTGTGCGTAGGCGGCGGGGCTAATCAGAAGCACAGCGATCGCGCACGCGCGCGCTATGCGCCGTGTGAGACACCCAGAAAATAGCATCGAGGATTATACGTGAACTCTGGATAAATCGTTGCCTGTGCTGGGGGTTGGGCACGAGCGGCAACGGGGCGTGCTCATGCAACCGGCAACTGCCGTTTCAACGCCCAGAACACTGCCTCAGTCCACGAACTCCACGTCGACCGGTTTCGTGACCAGCCCGAGCGCCACACCTCGCTCGAGGAAAAGGCGTACCGCCTCTCGGCCGCGAGCGCCGTAATCCAGCGTCCAATCGTTGACATACATCCCGACGAAGGCGTCTGCCTTGGCCCGGTCGAGGCCACGGGCGAACTGCATGGCGTGGTCGAGCGCACTGATGCGGTTATCCAATCCATATGCGATGCTGTCGCGAAGGTGGCGCGAAACCTTGCGCGTAAGTTCGACTCCAAGGTCCTTCCGGATGACATTGCCGCCTAGTGGAAGAGGTAGTCCAGTCTCTTGAAACCACCACTCACCCATATCGGCTACCAAGTGCAGGCCGCGGTCGCCGAAGGTGAGCTGGCCTTCATGGATGAGCAGCCCCATGTCCACGTCACCGTTCACCACCGCGTCTTCGATGAGATCGAACTGGGTGAAGACGGGGATGAAATCCGGCTCATACATCTGCAGCGCGAGAAAGGCGCTCGTCAGCGGACCGGGAATCGCGATGCGCTTGCCCTTCACATCGGCATGCGCTGCCGGCTCGCGCGCGGGGATGCGGGGGCCGTAGCGATCGCCCATTGACGCGCCGTGCGGGAGGAGCGCGTACTGATCGCTCAGATATGCGTACGCGTGGATCGAGACGGCCGTGACCTCGAGCTCGCCGCGCAGGGCGCGCTGGTTGAGGCTCTCGATGTCCTGCAGCTCGTGAACATACGTGAGTCCTTCGGTATCGATCTTTCCCGCGGCGAGCGCGTAAAACATGAATGCGTCGTCCGAGTCGGGACTATGAGCTACGTGGATAGTCGTCATTTGTAGTTACTTCCTGGTTGAGCGCACCGCGTCGATCGCGGCCTTGATGCCGTTGCCGTGGAGCAGGTATTCAGGCAGTGCTGCCGCGAGTTCGGCCGACTCGGCGGCGAGCAACCGGGCGTCGAACTCGCGTGCACGCGTCTCGTTCTTTTCCATGCGTGCCGCCTGCGCCGCGAGCATCAGTCCGAGCAAGTGTGTGGGCCGAGTCTGTAGAATGGTGTCCGCCTGCGCTCTCGCGAGCGTTGAATCGCCGCCGACCTCGCCGATGTGGCCGAGGTCGTACCGCTGGTCGAGGTTGAGGGGAGCGAGGCGCTGATAGGCCTCGATGGCCATCGGCATGAAAATGCGCACGCTGTCGATCTTTCCCGCTTCGAACTCCCGCATGATGCGATCGAAGAGTCGCTCGGCCTGTTGTTCCGGCGTCATCTGGCTGATGTCGGAAGCGCGCGACATGGCGCCGGTCGCGCCGGCCAAGGGCGTATTAGCCGATGGGGCGTCGTCGGCGTCCGGCTTGGCGCCGAAGCGCTGGCCGACGATGAGGGCGATCACGGAGAGGAGGGCGATGGCGGCCACGGCCCAGGGCAACATGCCAGAGAAGCTGCGCGAAGGAGCGGACTTCGAGCCGGCGGGGGTGCCACAGCGGTGGCAGAAGCGCGCGCCGGGTGTGAGCGGAGCGGAGCACGTGGAGCAGGTCGCACCGGCGAGCGCGGTTCCGCAGCTCGAGCAGAAGCGACCGGACGCCAGCGTGCCGCAGGATGGGCACGCCTTCGCCGTCGCGTCGGGCGTCGGCGCAGCGGATGGGTTGGGGGGCCTGGTCATGAGGGGAAAGTAATAGTCGGGTGGGCGGACAGCCGTCAGACTATCTTTTCACTTGTGACTCAATCCCGCGCGTTGCTCCCCGACCTGAAAGGCGCCACGACGAAAGACGTGCTCGATCTGGCTCGCACGCTCAACGTTCGTTTTCTGCGTCTCCAGTTCACCGACATCCTCGGCGTCAACAAGAACGTCGAGATTCCCGCGTCGCAGTTCGAGAAGGCGCTCGCCGGCGACATCATGTTCGACGGCTCGAGCATCGAAGGGTTCGTGCGTATCGAGGAGAGCGACATGCTCCTTGCGCCCGACCTCACCACCTTCCGCATCTTTCCGTGGGGTGATCCGGAACACCGTGTCGGCCGGCTCATCTGCGACGTCAATCTCGCCGATGGATCACCGTTCGCCGGGGATCCGCGCGGCGCGCTCAAACGCGTGCTTACGGATGCGGCGTCCCTGGGCTACACGATGAACGCGGGCATGGAAGCCGAGTTCTTCATGTTCAAGCGTGGGCCGAATGGCGAGACGACGACGCAGACGCACGACGTCGGCGCGTACTTCGATCTCGCTCCCGTGGACCTCGGCGAAGAGGCGCGGCGTGCCATCGTGCACGACCTGGAACTGATGGGCTTCGAGGTGGAGGCGGCGCACCACGAAGTAGCGCATGGCCAGCACGAGATCGATTTTCGCTATGCGGACGCGCTGACGACGGCCGACAACATCGCGACCTTCCGATTCGTCGTGAAAGTCGTGGCGCAACGGTTCGGACTGGCGGCGTCGTTCATGCCGAAGCCGATCTTCGGGCAGAACGGCAGCGGGATGCACACCCACCAGTCGCTGTTCAAGGGAAAGACGAACTCTTTCTGGGACAAGAACGCCGACTGGGAGCTCAGTCAACCCGCGCTTCACTACATCGGCGGGCTGCTGCGGCATGCGCGCGGCACGTGCGCGATCACGAACCCGCTCGTCAACTCGTACAAACGGCTCGTGCCGGGCTACGAAGCGCCGGTGAACGTCGCGTGGAGCATGCGGAACCGCTCACCGATGCTGCGCATTCCGGAGCGTCGCGGGCTTGGCACACGCGTGGAGCATCGCGTGCCGGATCCGGCCGCGAATCCGTATCTCGCGCTCGCCGTGATGCTCGCCGCCGGGTTGGATGGCATTCGCACGAACGCCGACCATCGCGAACCGGTGAACGAGAACATCTGGGAGATGAGCCACCGCGAGAAGCGACGCCTTCGCATCGACGACCTGCCGCACGACCTGAACGAGGCGTGCGACGAGCTCGAGAAGAACGACGTCATCACCGCGGCACTCGGCGAGCACATCGCGCAGCACTTCCTTGCCGCGAAGCGGCAGGAGTGGCGCGAGTACATCTCGCAAGTGTCGCAGTGGGAGTTGGACAACTACCTGGCGAAGTACTAGCCGCGTTCCTACTTCTTGTCGCTTCCCTTCGAATCGCCGACATCGCCGAGTAAGCCGCCCTTCGAGACGAGCTGCGCGGCGAGCACGGTCTGAATCACGCTCATGATCTGATTTGTCGTCCCATTCGCGGCGCCACCATTTTCGTTCCCCGAAACGGTGACGAGCCGCGCCTCGGCGAGCGCCGCCGCGATCTGCGGCGCGATGATTGGCAGCATCTCGATCTGGCGATAGCGGAAGTAGCTCTCGCCACCGGCCGCGATCGCCTTGTTCACTTTCTCGATGCTTTCGGCCTGTGCCGACGCCACGGTCCTGATGCGAATGGCCTCGGCTTCAGCCGCCGCCTGTGCGGTGATCGTCACGCGCTCCGCATCGGCCCGCGCCTGCGCGATCTGCGTTGCCTCGAGCTCGGCGATACGCTGTAGACCCATTGCTTCCTGACGTTTCGCCTCGGCCTGCGCGATGAGCGCGGCGTTGCCCGCCTTGGTCTGCTCGAGCTCGCGCTGCCGGTCGGAAATGATGCGCTCCGCCTCGATCGTCGCTTCCTTGGCGCGACGCGCCTGCTGTGCCTGAACGATGTCCGCCGTCGCCTGCGCTTCCGCAGCCGACATGCGGCGGCGTGCGTCCGCCACCTCGGACTGGACGACCTTGATGTTGAGCGAGTTGAAGATCAACCCGAGGTCGGTGAGCTCGCGCGAGCACGCCTTGCGGATGATCACGGCGAGCGGATCGTCGTCGTCCTCGAGGCTTTCCGTGCTGCCGTCGGACGTGGTCATGGCGAGTTGGCGCGCTGCCGCAACCGCCATCGAAGCCGACGCTCCGGCTGACAATGCGCGCGACGGACCCTTCGCGGAAAAGAGCTGGTCGTGCGTGAGGAGGTTGATCGCGCGACGCGCGGAGCTCGAAAGCAGATCGGTGAGCGTATTGACCTGATCGGCTTCGGGCTTGGCGAAGAAGCGATTCGCCGCCGTCTTGATGAGGACGTCGGTATCGCCGACCGAGACGATTGCGCTGGCGAGCACGCGCACCTTGATCGGTTGCGGTGTGCCACCTTCATCGAGGTCGGCCGTCTGATCGGTGATGTCGAGATCGACGTTGATGACCTTGCTCGAGATTGTTGTTCCCGTGGTGAGAAGCGGAATCTCCTTTGATTTGCCGGGCCCGCGATAGATCACCGTGCCCCCGGCGAGCCAGCTTACCAGGCGAATCGTTCCTGCCTCCACGTTGCGAAGAAAGGAGGCGACGATCGCGGGGATGACGACGATCACCCCGACGAGGACCAGGCCTGCCACTACCAGGATATTCATGTGAGTGATTGAGGAAAGAGAGTGGTCAACGTGTGGGTGCTGTTACCGTGCACCGGCCGCGCGCCGCGTCCACCTCGGCGATGCGCACGAGATCACCGGAGTGAATGCGTATGCCGCGCGCGCGTTCGTCCGGTGCAAGCGTCGCGAGGAGTTGAACGACCTGTCCGTCCACGTCGAGCGCAACGAGTCCACACCCGTCGGCATCGAAGCCTGTGACGGCGCGCGCCTCGTCTTCGATTGAACTTTCGAGCGTGGTTGCGGCGCGAGACTCGAATCGGAAGAGGAAGCGCCAGAATGGTCCGACGAGCAGCGTCTCGAAGGCCGCCGCAACAACGATCCCGGCACCAAACTGCCAGGGCTCACCGAGTGGTGTAGCGGCGATTCCCCCAGCGCCAAAGCCAACCATGAGCGAGAAGAGGAGCCGGGGGGAGAGGAGCAGATCGGAAGAGCACACGTCTGAACTCCAGTCACGCCAATATCT
>OCZT010002000.1_pt1 | contig 21126 bp, 17 predicted proteins | sample 1539031 | NCBI WGS metagenome assembly OCZT01 (sample SAMEA3539308, study PRJEB22396) | soil metagenome | biome: tundra; feature: field; material: soil | place: USA | collected 2010-05 | depth 0.15 m | reverse complement strand
GGTGGCGCGCGCTGGTGGCGCGCGAGGGCGAGACGCGGCTGACCGCGGCGTGCAACGCGCTGCTCGCGTACGCGGAGCGTCGGGCCGTCGCGAGGCTCTCCGCAATCGGCAGCGTGAAGGGCCGGGCGGAGGACTGGCTGGAAGGGGATGGGTTCAGCACGGATCCGGTGCGCCTCGCGGTCGCGCTCGAGATCAGGGAGGGCCGCCTCCGCCTGGATTTCGCGGGCACCTCCCCGAAGGTTCGCGGCAACGTGAACTGTCCGATGGCCGTGACTCGGGCTGCGGCGCTCTTCGTGCTGCGGACCTTGCTCGACGACGACGTGCCCACGAACGAGGGGATCGCGCGCGCCATCTCGATCGCGACGCCGGACGACTGCCTGATCAACGCGAAGTGGCCGTCTGCGGTCGCGGCCGGGAACGTGGAGACCTCGCAGCGCGTGACCGACCTGCTCTTCGCCGCGCTCGCGGACGCGGGCGTCGCGGTCCCGGCGCAGGGGCAGGGCACGATGAACAACGTCACCTTCGGCGGCGATGGCTGGACGTTCTATGAAACGCTCGGCGGCGGGCAGGGCGCGAGCGCGAAGGGTCCGGGGCCGAGCGCGGTTCACGTCGGGATGAGCAATACGCGCAACACGCCGATCGAGAGCCTGGAGCGGAGCTATCCGATCCTCATCGACGAATACGCGATCCGGCGGGGTTCGGGCGGGACCGGCGAGTTCGATGGTGGCGACGGCGTCGTGCGGACATACAGAGTGATGCAGCGCTGCACGGTCACGCTGCTCACCGAGCGGCGCTCGCGCGCGCCGCGCGGTGCGATGGGGGGCGGGAACGGCATGCCGGGCCGCAATCTGCTCAACGGCGAACCGCTCCCCGCCAAATGCCGGGCCGAGCTCCAGCCCGGCGACGTCGTGACGATCGAGACGCCCGGCGGCGGCGGCTACGGTCGGCCGACCGTCAGTTGACGCCGAGCTTCTTGAGTTCCTTTTTCGGCGCGTCGTAGTCGGGGAACGCCTTCAGCGCCTGGTTGAACAGGTCGATCGCGTCCTTGCCCTTGTTCTCGTCCTTCGCCTGCAGGCCGCGCGAGTAGAGCATCACGGCCTGGAACGGAATCTTCGCGTCGTTCGCGGCGCGTGCCTCGCCAACCTGCTTGGGAATATCCGGCAGCTTGAGTCCCACATTCGTCTGCATGGCGACCTTGTGGATGAGCGCGAGCAGGTTCGCCGTCTTGTCTGACGCATTCGTCGTGAACTCGATCTTGCTCGTCTCGACGTTGACCACGCGGAGATTGAGCACCATGGTGCCCGCCGGATCCGTGATGAATCCACCGAAGATCATGTGGTGTGCGCTGAGCAGCTTGCCGACCTTCACGGCCGTTCCCATATCCACCGAGCCGTTGGCCGTGAGCTTCTGCTCGTCCATCACCTTCTGCAGTTGGTCGCGCTCGATGACCACGATGGCGGGGTTGTCCGCCATCTCGCTGATCAACACGTCGCAGATGCCCTTCGAGAGCGGCGCCAGCTCGTCGTGCGCCTTTCCGATCGCGCCGTCGTTGAAGTACATGATCGCCACGGTCGGCTTGGACTGGGCGAAGACGCTCGATGCGCTGAGGGCGACGCCAGCGGCGGCCGCAAGATACCGGGACAGCTTCATAAGGTCTTCTCCTCGGGAGATTAGACGGTCAGCGTGAGCCCTTCGGCAGCCCCGACGATCTTCAGCGAGCCACCACGTTCCGTTACCATCGCACGGCACTCCTCGGTGCGCCGGTCCAGCTCGTCGTCGTCGCGCCGTGGTTCGTGGTGGAACAGCACCAGCGTTTCCACGCCGGCGGCGAGCGCCAGTTCAACGCCCTCGTGGAACGTCGAATGTCCCCAGCCTCGATGGTGATCGTATTCTTCCGTCGTATACATCGTGTCGTGGATCAGGACTCTCGCGCCGCGACAGAACTCGACGAACTTGTCGTGCCAGCCGGTCGGCGTGTTGAACTTGCCGGTTGCCGGACCGAGCTCGTTGTCCGACACGTAGACCAGCGCCGACTTGCCCCTCGTCTCCGAAAAGCGGTACCCGAGCGCCCCGCCCGGGTGTCGCAGCTCCATCGCCATCACTTCATATCCCGTTCCGGCACAACGCTCGCCGTCGTTGAGATGGCGAAAGTCGATCGTCGCGTCCAGCTCCTCGAACGTCACCGGAAACACCACCGGAGACATCTGGTCCCGCACCACCGTGTCGAGGCTGGTCTCGAGCGATTCCGAGCCCCAGATCGTGAAATGATTTCCGCTCTGGAAGATCGGCGCGAAGAACGGGATCCCCTGAATGTGATCCCAGTGGGCGTGCGAGAGGAAGATGTCTCCTTGTATCACTCCCCCATTCGCGCGCTCGATCAGAGAGTTCCCGAGCTCACGGATCCCGGTGCCGGCATCGAGGATGATCAACCAGCCGCCCGTCGTTCGCATCTCGACGCACGGCGTGTTGCCCCCGTAGCGCGCGGTGCGCGGACCCGGGCTTGGAATGGAACCCCTTGTGCCCCAGAACTGCACCCGCAAGCTCATCGGGTTTCTCTCGAAATGGACCACGATAGCACGAAACAACTCCGAATCGAAACGCGGACGGTCACCATGAACCCGTGACCTGGGTCACCGCCGGCTCTCGGCGAGGTTGGCGCAACGGTCAACTTCGCCGGCGCGAGCGCTTCTCGAGCGCCCCTCGATTCAGGATGCGGACGCGGCGGCGCTCGGTGCTGATCCAGCCGGAATCCTGGAAATCGCGCATCGCACGCGAGACGGTCTCGCGGCTCGCGCCGATGATCTGAGCAATGGTCTGGTGCGTCAGCGGCTTCTCGATCAGCGGTCCGCCACCTGCATCGGCCGTGTCGAGCAGCATCCGCGCGATGCGGCCTGGAACATCGAGCAGGACGAGCGAACGAATCTGGCCGTCGGCGCGGCGGAGCCTGCGCGAAAGCTCCATGAGCAGCGACCACGCAATGGACGGGTTCGTCTCGACGCGCTGCTTGAAGTCGTCGCGGTTCAGGACGAGCAGCACCGAATCCTCCATCGCGATGACGTGCGCGGAACGGGGTTGTTCGTCGATGAGCGCGAGTTCGCCGAAATGTTCTCCCACGCCGAGAAGTCCGAGGATGACTTCACGGCCGTCGTCCGCGATGAGGACGACCTTGACGCGGCCCGCGCGGACGACGAATAGCGCATCACCCGGATCGGCCTCGAAGAGAATGACGCTGCCCTTGGGATAGCTCTTCTCGCGCACCAGCTGCCTGAAGTGGTCCAGGTCGGCGGCGTCGAGAGACTTGAACAGCGGAACGGTGGAAAGAAAATCGGGGGTAGGCATCTCTATATGGACGGCAGACAGCGGACGGCAGACAGCGGACGGCAGACAGCGGACGGCGGACGGCGGACACAACTGCCCCTGCTGTGCGAAGTTACGGGACTTAAGGGTGCCCTGTCAAACTCGGGCCGGGGAACGGACCGAACGCCATTTCCAGGTGCCGGGCGACCGCCAGCGAGAGATCCTCCCGCCACGGATGCGCGACACACTGCACGCCGAGCGGAAGGCCTTCCGGCGACGTGCCGGCGCGGATCACCGTGCTCGGCCAACCAGTGAGATCGAAGAGCTGCGTGTAGGCGGCGGCAGGCCGCGAGAACGTTCCGTGAAGCGGGGCGGGGCCGCCGTTCACCGGGCAGATGAGGACGTCGTAGTCGGAGAACAGGCGCAGCAGCGACGATCGCCACGCATCCAGCCTCTCGTACTGCGCCGAATAATCGGCGGAGGAGAGCGTCGTCGCGTTCCTGATGCGATCGAAGAGCGGCGACTCGGTGGTTCCCCAGCGGGAGAGGATGCGCTGCAGTCCCGCTCCTCCGTCGCCCCACATGAGACCAGTATAGACGGCGTAGATCTCGTCGGCGCCCGGAACCTGCAGGGCCGTGTGCTTGCACCCGGCTTTCTCGAGGACTTTCAGCGCGCGCTCGACCGCGCTCGCGGTCTCGGTCGTCGGTTCGATCGAGCCCAGGCTGGTGAAGTACGCGACGCGCAGGCTGCGCACGCGGACCTTCGTGTGGTCGCCGAGCGGCGCGGCGGCGACGTGCGGATCGATGTCGTCGGGGCCCGCGATGATCGACAGCGCGAACGCGAGATCGTCGACGCGTCGCGCGAGGGGGCCGATGTGGGTGAGCGACTGCGCGGGACCCCTGAAGTCGATGATGTGTCCGGCACGGGACACACGACCGGAGGTCGGCTTGATCCCGGCGATTCCGCAGAAGTGAGACGGCACGCGGATGCTGCCGCCCGTGTCGCTGCCGATGTCGAGCGGCGATCCGCCGGCGGCGACGATCGCCGCCGCGCCGCCGCTGCTCCCGCCCGGTGTGCGCGCGAGGTCGAAGGGGTTGTTGGTGCGGCCATAGACTAGGTTGTCGGTCTCGAAGGACATGGTGAGGTCGGGCGTGTTCGTCTTGCCGAGGACGATGGCACCGGCCGCGCGCAGGCGCGCGACCACGGTGGCGTCGCGCGGCGGCACGTAGCCGGCCCGGCCTTTCGTCCCACCGGTGGATATGATGCCCGCCGTGTCGAGCGAATCCTTGATCGTGACCGGCACGCCGTGGAGCAGACCGCGCCGTTCGCGCGGTACGCGGTCGGCCACCCGAGCCTCCTCGATCGCCGCGTCGCGCCGAAGCTGGACGACGGCATTGAGCTGCGGATTCACGGCGTCGATGCGATCGAGATACGCGCGGATGGCAGTCTCGCTCGTGATCCGGCCGTCGCGTATCGCGGCTGCCAGATCGACGAGCGAGAGGGAACGCGGATCGTCGGAGTTCATGGCGTCCGGCACGGGATTGCCCATCTGTTGCTGGGAATTGATTCGAAGAAAGGGCGCGCCGGCGGCAGCGGCGGCAGACGCCGCGAGAAAATCTCGCCGTGACGGGTGCGGAACGCTCGAACCATCGTCAGATACCATACCCCCAATTTGATCGGTCCCGGGGCTTGCTCGCCAACCTTGCGACCCGCTCGAACAGCTTCCTGAACATCGCCTCCGTCAGCTTCCCGGTGTTCGTGTTCTGATTCGAGGGATGGTACGACGCCACCAGCATCCGTCCGTCCGGCGTCTCGTACTCCGCTCCGTGCCCGAATGTATACGACTTCTTGCTCTCGATCACGCCGGTACGCTTCAGGTGGTTTAGGTACGACTCGAATCCGATGCGGCCGAGCGCGGCAACCACGCGTACGTTCGTCAGGCACGCGAGTTCGCGATCGAGAAAGGGCGCGCAATTCGCCAGCTCCCGCGGCGTCGGCTTGTTCTGCGGCGGCGCGCAACGAGCGGCCGCGGTGATGTATGCGTCGTGGAGTACGAGACCGTCGCCGAGATGCGTTCCGTTCGGTTGTGACGCGAAGCCGGTGCGATGCAGCACCGGATACATGAAGTTGCCCGACGCATCGCCCGTAAATGGCCGTCCGGTGCGATTGGAGCCGTGCGCCCCGGGCGCGAGCCCGAGGATGAATACGCGCGCCTTCAGGTCCCCGAATCCCGGGACCGGCTTGCCCCAATAGTCCCAGTCGAGGTACCGGCGGCGTTTCTCGCGCGCGACCTGTTCCCGCCACGCCACCAGGCGCGGACAGCGCTGGCACGCCGTGACCTCGCAGTTCAGTTTCGCGAGCGCGACCGGTAGTCTCGTAGGTTTCGTGGCCATGTCGGATCCGAAATATGCGGCGGTGCGGCCCGGCGCGGCGCCGGCAACGCTCGGGGTATCCCGGGTGACTGACGTTGCAGCACGCAAATCATCGGAGGACACGATGGCTCGACCGGGGTTCATTCGTACGTTCTCATGCGTGCCGATCGCCGTCATGCTGGCCGCCATGCTCGTCACGGCACCCGCGACGGCGCAGCCCGCGCCGCACATTTCAGGGACCGATCGCGTGCGTCTCCGCGAAGCGTACCGACTCGCAAGCGCACTCGGCGATCGCGTATGGGCCGGCTGGCACGACGCGCCGTTCGCGCTGCTGCTGGTGACACCCGACTACGAATACCTCGTACGCCACCCGAATCCGACGCCCGATTTCACGCCGACGGACGGCGACACGCTGCTTGGCGCACCCGTGTTCTACCGCAAGCGCGTCTATCCTACATCGATGCAGGCCACGTTCCCCGGCGTGAACGGCATCAACACGATCGTCATCGGTCAGGTGGAGCTTACCGCGGACAAGACCTCAACACGCTGGGTGCTGACCGTCCTGCACGAGCACTTTCATCAGCTCGTCTATTCGCAACCGCGCTATTACGCCGATGTCGAGAGGCTCGGACTCGCGCACGGCGACAAGACGGGGATGTGGATGCTCAACTACCCGTTCCCGTACGATTCGGCGCGCGTGCAGGAGAAATTCACCGCGATGGCGCACGCGCTCCTCGACGCGCTCGCGCAAACCGACCGCGAGGCGCTCGACAAGCAGGTCGCTGCCTTCGTTCGCGCGAAACGAGCGTTTCGCGAGTCGGTGCCGGCGGAGGCCGAGAAGTACTTCGCGTTCCAGCTCTGGCAGGAGGGCGTGGCGCGCTACACCGAGGTGGTGCTCGGCGAACTGGCGGCCAAGGGGTACACTCCCTCTCCGGAGTTCGGTGCGCTGCCCGACTTCGCCGGTTACGGAGCAGTCGCTGCCACCGTCCGCGCCAAGGTCCTCACCGACCTCGGCCAGCTCTCGCTCGCCAAGTCACGGCGCGAAGTCGTGTACTCCGTCGGCGCGGCCGAGGCGCTGCTGCTCGATCGCGTCAGGCCGGGGTGGAAGCGGGAGTACCTGACGCACCGCTTCCGGCTCCCCGACCCTCGCTGATCAGCGTTCGGCCGCGCTTACGGCACCACCCTCGCGGACTCGATCCTCGGCAGGCCACGCGCCTCGAGGAGCTTGTTGATCTTCGGCAGCTCGATCGAAATCCAGCGATCGAATGTTTTCGAGACGTCGCCCATCTCCCGCCCGATCGAGCCCGTGCGTTCCACCTGCATTTCCGACGGCCGTCCGTCGTAACCGACCACGCTCCCGTACAACTCGGCGAGGTTCTCCCGCAGCCGTTCCTCACCGGTGATCATGCCGCCCTCTTTTGTGGCCACGATCTTCTTCCGCATCGTGTCCACCTGCGCCGAGCCCTTCGTGAGCGCCCGCAGCAGCGAGTCCGCGGCACTCAAGCCCGTGCCGCGGTCACCAAGCGACTCGCGCATGTCGTTCATCCGGTCCACGACCGCCGTCATCTGGTTCATGAGGTCGTAGAGCGTCACCGAGAGCGCGAACTGCGCCTTGCGATCGGCCACCGTGTGCGATGCACGCGAGTCGCCCACCACGCGCAATGCGGCTGTGTACTGCGAGTCGCCCTCCGTCAGCTTGACCACGTAGCGACCGGGGAGGAACCGCGGACCGACGACGAACGCCGCCGTCGCCGCCGTCGGGACGCGCGGCGGCTGCATCCGCATCGACCAGGCGACGCGGCTGAGGCCGCGTCGCTTTCCCGTTGGGAGGGTCTGCACGAGCTTCCCCGCGGAGTCGAACACCTGGAGCTTCATGTCGCCGAAGATGTGCCGCTTCTTGAGGAGGTACGTGATCACGGCGTCGTACGGCGGGTTCGCCCCGATGAACTCGGCGTCGCCGTTCGCCCATCCGCCTCCCGCCGAGATCACCTGGACGACGGGCTTCGTCTGCACGAACGCGCCGCCACGCGCGAGCTCGCTGAGCGTCAGCTTGCGCAGCGGTGTGATGTCGTCGACGATCCAGATGCCGCGGCCGTGCGTTGCGATCACCAGATCGTCGTCGCGTGGATGGATCGCGAGGTCGCGCACCGCGACGGCGGGCAGGTTGCCGCCCTTGTAGCGCGCCCAGTGTGCGCCGCCGTCCGCCGAGATCCAAAGACCGAGTTCGGTGCCGAGAAACAGCAGTTGCGGGTTGACGAGATCTTCCTTGATCACGTGCGCGTAGCCCCGCACCGGTGAGCCCGAGGCGACCAGCGCGGTCCAGGTGCGGCCGAAGTCGGTCGAGCGGTACGCGTACGGCGTCATGTCGCCGAACGTGTGGAGGTCGAATGTGGCGTATATGGTGCCCGCGGCGAAGTGTCCCGGCTCCACGCTCGAGACCCACGCGCTCTTTGGCAGTCCTCCGATGTTGGCGACGGCGTTCGTCCACTTCTTTCCGCCGTCGCGGGTGACCTGAAGATTTCCGTCGTCGGTGCCTGCCCAGATCACCAACGAGTCCTTGGGCGACTCACCGATCGCGAAGATCGTCGTGTGCATCTCGGCGCTCGAGTTGTCCACGGTTACCCCGCCCGCCTGCTCCTGTTTCTGCTTCTCCGGATCGTTCGTGGTGAGGTCGGGAGAGATGCGGTCCCACGACTGGCCGTGATTCCGCGACCGGAAGAGGTACTGGGCGCCGATGTAGATCGTGCCGCTCTTCGTCGGGCTCACGTGGATCGGCGTGTTCCAGTTGAAGCGCAGCTTGCCCTCGTTGTACGCGGGCAGCGGATGGATGTCGCGCACCTCGTGCGTCTTGCGGTTGACGCGCCCGATATAGCCGCCCTGCGACTCTGCATAGACGTACGTGGGATCGGTCGGATCGACGAACATCCAGAACCCGTCGCCGCCGTACAGGTTCTCCCACTGGCCCTTCGCGATCCCACCCGGGAACTGTGATTCCCCGACCCAGGAACTGTTGTCCTGCAGCCCGCCGTACACCTTGTACGGCTTGTCCATGTCCACGCTGACGTGGTAGAACTGCGAGATGGGGAGCGTCTCCGCCTTCCACCACTTGTCGCCGCCGTCGTACGAGTACCAGAGGCCGCCGTCATCGCCGGTCATCAGGTGGTCGGAGTTCACCGGATCCACCCACACGTCGTGGAAATCGCCGTGCGCGCTGCCGCCGATATTGCTGAACGTCGCGCCGCCGTCGGTGCTCATGATGAGCGAACCGTCGGGCTTGTATACGCGGTTCTCGTTGCGGGGATCGACGATGAGATTCGCGAAGTAGAACGGGCGCCAGAGCATGTTCTGGCTGCGGTCGCGGAGTTCCCACGTCTTGCCGCCATCGTCCGAGCGATAGAGGCCGTTCAGGGGCGGCACCGCTTCGATGAACGCGTAGACAACATTCGGCTTTGACGGCGCGACGGTCACGGCGACGCGTCCCCACGGTTTTGCGGGAAGCCCCTTCGCGCTCTTCTCGTCGAGCGTCGACCAGGTCGCTCCGCCGTCGGTGCTCTTGAACAGGCCGCTGGCGCTCGGCGACTCCGGCCCTTCGCCGCCCGAGCGGAACGTCCAGCCCTTTCGGCGGAAATCCCACATGCCGGCGTATAGCGTGCCCGGAGACGACGGATCCATGGTCATCAGCGAGCAGCCAGTGGATGCATTCGACCCGGCGAGGATCTTCGACCAGTTCTTGCCGCCGTCGTTGGTCTTGTAGACGCCGCGATCGTCGCTGTCGCTCCAGAGCTTGCCGGGGACGCAGGCGTAGACGGTGTTCGTGGCCGTGGGATCGATGAGGATCTTCACGATCCGTTCGGAATTCCTGAGCCCCATGTTCGTCCACGTCTCGCCGGCGTCGGAGCTCTTGTAGATGCCGTCGCCGATCGAGACGCTGTTGCGCATCCATCCCTCGCCGCTGCCGGCCCAGATGACGTTCGGATCCTTCGGGTCGATCGCGAGCGAGCCGATCGATTGCACGTCCTGCTTGTCGAAGACGGGCTTGAACGTCGTGCCGCCGTTCGTGGATTTCCACACGCCTCCGCTCGCGGCGCCGACATAGACGGTGAGGCGCTCCCCCTCGTGTACCGCCGCGAGCGCGGCGACGCGTCCGCTCATCGCGGCCGAGCCGATATTGCGCGCGCCGAGTCCCGAGGTGGTCTCGGAATCCACGACGGTGGATGCACCGGCGGAAGGGCCGAAGGGCTGTGGCGCTGGGACGGCGGCCGTGGAAGCGGGGAGCGGGGCGCCGGAGCCTCGCGCCTTCGACGCGTATTCGGCTGAGGTGACGAGTCGCTCGCCGGCTGCCGGCTTCGCGAACCGCCGGTCGTCGAGCTCGACGTTCAGCGTGATCCTGTCCCAGGAGTACTGCTGCTTGTTCGCGCTGGAGCTCCCCTTCGCACCGATCGCGAACGAGAACGGGAAGAGCACCCCTTGCACGGGCTTGTAGTCGCCCAGTTCGACCTCAAATGAGCGTTCGGCGCCGCGCACCAGGCGCTTCACTTCGTACTTGATCGGGACGCAGGACTCGGCATCGAGGTAGTAGGTGCGGACATCGCCATTGCTGGCGAGCGTGACCCTGAGCTTGTACACGTCGGTCCCTTCGACCTGGTCCGTGCCGATGAGTTCGACCTTGTTGCCCCGTTGCTGGTAGTTGAAGAGCGGATCGTCGAACTCGGCGTCCTCCGTGATGCCCTTGGTCTCATCGTCTCCGAGCGTCTCGGCGTCCTTCTTTCCTCCCCAGGGCTCGATCTTCCAGCCGTTCTTGCCATCGTACGAAGTGGCGCCGGTCATGCCGCCGAAGGTGATCTCCTCGCGCACCTTGTTGGGGCGCTTGTTCTCGTTGGTCACCTCCGCCTCGAAGCCGCCGCCGCCATAGAACTTTCCGGTACGACGCACCGATTGGATCGCCCCGAGGCGATCGGCGCCGCCGATGCGCTGGGCGTAGCGGGCGATGATCTCATCCGCGGTCGGGGTCGTCTGGGCGGTTCCGCGAACCGAGACGAACAGCAGTAGTGCGAGGATAGAGCGGAGAGACCGGCGCATTTCTGGACTCCTGTTCATGTTGGGCGCTGCCACTATAGTGTAAAGTCGTGTGCGGTGACGGTCGACCCGGCACGACGCCGAGAGCCGTCTTCTCGCACTTCGCTTGATTGCTGCATACGTTCGTTCATGCCGTCGCTGGGTGCTTACCGCCGGTGCTCTTTCGGCGGCTCGCTCCCCCCACATTCTCGCCTTTCGCCTGCAAGCCCGCAAATCTGACATGACCAATTCCAGAGGGTTCCGCTGGCTCGCCCCGATCGCAGCGAGCCTGACTGTGCTGCAACTCGCGGCGCCAGCCCTCGTGGCCCAGCAGCCGGCGCTGGCCGCGGCATCGACGCTCCGCGCGTTTCCGCCCGACTCGGCGGTGCTCGCCATCATCAAACAGCGCGTTGAGGAAAAGCGGAGCGTGGGCATCGTCGTGGGCATCCTCGAACCCGACGGCCGCACGCGGATCATCGCGTTCGGAGATCCGGGGCCGGGCCAGCCGCCGCTGGACGGGAACACCGTCTTCGAGATCGGCTCCATTTCCAAGGTGTTCACCTCGACCGTGCTCGCCGAGCTGGTGAAGGAAGGGAAGGTGAAGCTCGATGACCCGGTGCAGAAGTATCTGCCGGCGCGCGTTCACGTGCCGGCGCGGAACGGGAAGCAGATCACCCTGGGCAACCTTTCGGAGCAGAACTCGGGGCTACCCCGGATGCCCACGAATTTCCAGCCGAAGGACCCGTCGAATCCATACGCGGACTACACCGTGCAGCAGATGTACGATTTCGTGTCGGGCTACACGTTGACACGCGATCCTGGAGAGAAATTCGAGTACTCCAATCTCGGCGTTGGCCTGTTGGGCCACGTGCTTTCGCTCTCGACCGGCCAATCCTACGAGCAGATGGAGAAGAAACGCGTCTGGGATCCGCTCGGCATGACGCACACCGCGATCACGTTCACGCCCTGGATGAAGGAGCACTTGGCGCTCGGACATGACGACAAGGGCGCGGTCGCCGCCAACTGGGATCTGCCAACGTTCGCGGGCGCCGGTGCCATCCGTGCCACGACGGTGGACATGCTGAAGTTCGCCGCGGCGAATCTGCACCCGGAGCGCGGCAAACTGCAGCAGGCGATGGCCTTCGCGCACGAGGAGCGTGGATCGGCGGGTGGCCCGAACGTTTCGATCGGCCTGAACTGGATCGTCCAGCACGCCGGCGCGGACACGATCGTCTGGCACAACGGCGGCACGGGAGGGTACCGCACGTTCATCGGGCTGGAGCCATCACGGAAGACCGCCGTCGTCGTCATGACGAACTCCTCCGGTGCGGGCGCGGACGACATCGGCATGCACCTGCTCGATCCCGCGCTTCCGCTCACCCCGAAGCCAGCGCCGCCCAAGCAGCGCACGGCGATCGAGCTTCCGGCCGACGTGCTTTCACGTTACTTGGGTGTGTACCAGCTCGCGCCTCAGTTCACGCTTGAGATCACGTTGCGCGACGGCGCATTGTACATGCATCCGACCGGCCAGGCGACGCTTCGCCTGTGGCCCGAGACGGAAATGGACTTCTTCCTGAAAGAGGTCGACGCGCAGGTCACCTTCGTTCGTGATGCGCAGGGCGTGGTCACGCAGCTCGTCCTGCACCAAGGCGGGCAGAACATGCCGGCGAAGAAGACCGCGGCCCCGTAGTCGCGGCCCCGATCCCGGAGAAACTGGAGACGTTCGATGCGACGCCGCTTCGCCGTGCTCACCGCGCTGTACGCACTCGTCGTTGCCGAGCCCGGATTCGCTCAGGCAACGATGCCGCCGCCCCATGATTCGACGATCGCAGTCCGCCTGAAGGACGGCTCGCGGATCGTCGGCCGGCTTGCCGGTCAGACGTCCGACAGCGTGAGCATCGTGACGAGCGCTGGACGCATGACGCTCGCGCGCAGCGCCATCACGGAGCTGAAGGGCGTCAACTCCGCCGAGATGCACGACGGCGCCTACTGGGCGCCCGACCCGCACGACACTCGGCTCTTCTTCGGGCCAACGGGACGAACGCTCAGCCGGGGGAGCGGCTACTTCTCCGACCTGTACCTCTTCTTCGTCAATCTCGCGTGGGGCGTGACCGACCGGATCATGATCGGGGGCGGCATGTCACTCGTGCCCAGCGGCGATTTCTTCGGCAACAACGTCTACTACGTGACGCCGAAAGTGAGCATCGTACGTGGCGAGACGTTCAACCTCGCCGCCGGCGCCCTCATCGGCTTCGCCGGTCACACGAATGGCTCCGCGGGGATGTACTACGTCGCAGGGACGAGCGGACGTCCAGACGTATCGCTGACCTACGGCTTGGGCTATGCGTATTTCAACAGCCGTGTCACGGGCGACGCGACCCTGATGCTCGGCGGCAATGTGCGCGTGGCGCGCCGACTTACGCTGATGACCGAGAACTACGTCTTCACCGGTGGTGGCGGCGGATACTGGATTCCGATCTACGGCGTGCGCTTCATCGGCGACCGGCTCTCGACCGACCTCGGGTTCGTGACGTTCACCGGACGAAACACGAGTCCGATCCTTCCGGGTCTTCCATGGCTCGGATTCGCGCTCAAGTTCTGACCGAGGGGGCACGCAATGCCCAACCCCTTGCCACCTTGAATCTTACCCTCAACCGGATTAGCTTTCCCGGCTCGTCCATATCCATGTTGAGGTCCAAGATGAAGCCCGAAATCCACCCCGTCTACGCGCTGGCCAAGGTCAGCTGCGCGTGCGGGAATACGTTCCAGACCCGTAGCACCCAGGCCGAAATCCACCTCGACATCTGCTCCGCCTGCCATCCGTTCTTCACGGGCAAGCAGAAGCTGATCGACACCGCCGGCCGCGTGGAGCGCTTCCGCCAGAAGTACTCCAAGCCGCAGCCGGCAAGCGCCTGAGCCTCCGGGATCTCCTCGCCGACGCGGTCTCCCGCGCGGCGGAAGTCGAGCGGGAGCTGCTCGACCCGAAGACGCTCCGCGATTCCAGGTTGATGGCGTCGCTCGGGCGCGAGCACCAGCGGCTCGTGCAGGTCGTCGAGAAGGCTGCAGCGCTTCACAAATACGATGACGAGCTCGCGGAAGTCCGCGAGCTCGTCGGCGTTGACGACCCCGAAATGGCTGCCGAGGCCCAGGCCGAACTCGGCCGCCTGTCGGCCGCCGTCGGCAAGCTGGAAGAAGAACTCAAACCGCTGCTCCTCCCGCACGATCCGCTCGACGATCGCAACTGCATCGTCGAAATCCGCGCGGGCACCGGCGGCGACGAGGCCGCGCTCTTCGCCGGCGAACTCTTCCGCATGTACACGCGCTACATCGAGCGCAAAGGGTGGAAGACGGAACTCCTCTCGCTCTCGGACGCGCAACTCGGCGGCGTGAAGGAAGCGATCTTCAAGATCGAAGGTGCGGGCGCGTTCGGCGAGATGCGCGGCGAAAGCGGTGTGCATCGCGTGCAGCGCGTGCCCGCCACCGAGGCGCAGGGCCGCATCCACACATCGGCGGCCACGGTCGCGGTGCTTCCCGAGGCCGAGGAAATCGACCTCAAGATCGAGGACAAGGACCTGCGGATCGACGTGTTCCGCTCGAGCGGGCCCGGCGGACAGTCGGTGAACACCACCGATTCGGCGGTGCGGATCACGCATATCCCGTCGGGACTCGTCGTCAGCCAGCAGGACCAGAAGAGTCAGCTCCAGAACAAGCTGAAGGGGATGCAGGTCCTGCGCGCCCGCTTGCTCGACATGAAAGTCGCGGCGCAGGAAGCCGAGCGCTCGAGGCTGCGCAGGTCGCAAGTGAGCACCGGCGACCGGTCCGCGAAGATCCGCACCTACAACTTTCCGCAGAACCGGGTGACCGATCACCGCATCAACTATACATCGCACGACCTGCCCGCCGTGTTGAACGGCGACCTGGGCGGTCTCATCGAGGCGTTCAAGCTGGCCACGGTGGAGGAGCAGTTGTCGGGTGGAGCGAATTGAAATGCGATCTCCAGATTGTCACGTCGGGGTTTCTGGCAGCTGTCTCCTGACAGCTGTCGGGTGACAGCGTTCAGTCGCCATGCTTCTCTCGCTGCTATTCGATGAGCTGGCCGCCGACCTTGCCGGCCCCGGCGTTCCGCCGGCTCGAGCCGACGCCCGCGACCTGATTGCGGCGGTGCTCGACAAGCCTCGATTCTGGCCCACCGCCAACCAATCGCTCGAGCTGGACCCGGCGGTCGTCTCGGCAATCGAACAGGCCGCGGCCAAGATGGTCCGCGGCATGCCGATGCAGTACGCCGTCGGCCGCGCGGCCTTCCGTTACCTCGATCTCAAGGTCGATCAGCGAGTCCTGATTCCGCGCCCGGAGACCGAGATGCTGGTCGAGCTGGTTCTCGCCTCGACGAAGCCGGGTGGGATCGCCATTGACGTCGGAACCGGGTCCGGCGCCGTCGCGCTCGCACTCGCCAGCGAGGGCCGGTTCGACGCGGTCATCGCCACGGACATCTCAGCGGACGCGCTCGACGTGGCCCGGAGCAACCTTGCGGCAATCCCGGCCGAAAAGCGGTCGCTGGTCGAATTCCGGCTTGGGAGCATGCTCGAGCCGGCGTTCGGCGTGACGGCCCGGGCGATCGTGTCCAACCCGCCGTATATTTCCCCGACGGAAGAGGGCGACCTCCCGGCCGGTGTGCGCGACTGGGAGCCCCCACTCGCCCTCTTCAGCGGGGAGGACGGCATGGCGGCGATTCGCGGCATCGTTCGCGGAGCAGCGGCCCTGTTGGAGCCGGACGGGTTGCTCGCGGTCGAAATTGACCCCCGCCGGGCGGGGCGTGCACGGCAATGTGCGGAAACCGACTCGCGATATCGCGACGTCGAAATTCGAGCTGATCTCACGGGCCGCGAGCGCTTTCTCGTGGCCAGACGAAAGGAGCGGTAATGTTGAACGAACGGGCGCTGGAACTGGGTCGTCTCATCGGCCAGAGCACCGAGTATCAGGCGGTCAAGCGGGCCAACGCGGCGTTGAATGAGGACAAGGAGGCGATGGCGCTCCTCCAGAAGATGGAGGGGCTGCGCACGGCCGCACAGCAGATGATCGAGCGCGGAGAGCAACCGACCGAGGAGATGGAACAGCAACTCGACGGACTCCTCACCCAGGTGCAGACGAACGCCACCTATCAGCGTGTCATGGTCACGAACGAGAACTTCGACAAGGTGATGGTGCAGGTGAACCAGTGGATCCTCGACGGCATGCGCAAAGGCGCCGCGAGTCCCATCATCACGCTTGGATGAGCGTTGCCGCGCGCGGACGGCTGATCGTCTTCGAGGGTGTCGAGGGCGCCGGCAAGAGCACACAGCTCGACCGCCTTCGCGGCCATCTCGCGCGCGCCGGCGTCTCGCACCGGACATTTCGCGAGCCCGGCGGCACGGCGCTCGGCGACGCGATACGCGGGCTTCTGCTCGATCCGGCCTCGACCATCTCGCCGCGCGCGGAAGCGCTGCTGTTCATGGCGTCGCGCGCCGAACTCGTCTCGCGTGAACTGCGGCCGGCGCTCGAGGCCGGAACGATCGTTCTGCTCGACCGGTTCTTTCTCTCCACGTATGCATACCAGATCGCGGGCCGCGGTCTGGCCGAGGGCGACGTCCGCTCGGCGAACATGACGGCCACGGACGGACTGGTGCCCGACTTGACGATATTGCTGACGCTGGGTGCCGAGGTCGGTCTCGCGCGGGCCGCGCGGCGCAGCGCGACGGATCGCATCGAGCGGTCCGGACTCGAATTCCACGGCCGGGTCGAACGGGCGTTCTCGGAATTCGCGACGCGGGACTGGCAGGCTGCGCATGCGGAGTGCGGCCCGATCGTCGCGATCGACGCCGCCGGCGATGCGGAGACGGTCGAGTCGCTGGTGCTCGATGCCGTGACGTCGCGATTTCACGAACTGCGCGGCGCACTGGGAGCGGCCGCGTGACGCGCTCCCGTGCGCTGGTGGCCACCGCCGTGCTCGCCGGAGCTGCGATCTTGGGCGGATGGTTGATGCAGCGTGGGCTCGCGACGCGCGTGGCGCGCAGTGGCTCCATCAGCGAGGCTGACGGCGCGAAACTGTTCGACGCGGTGCTGCGCCGCGTTGAGGACAGTTGGGTGGATACCGTCTCCGCGGAAGAGTTGTACCAGCGCGCCACGGCCGGTCTCGTGCAGCAGCTCGGCGACCCGAACACGGCGTTTCTCTCGCCGGAACGCCTGCGCCGGCTCAAGGAAGTGGTGAGCGGCAGCTATAGCGGAGTGGGCATGTCGGTGGACGCACGAGACGGCTGGATCACGGTGCTCGCGCCGAGGCCGGGCTCGCCGGCGGAGCGCGCCGGCATTCGCACCGGCGACCGGCTGGTCGAGATCGACGGCCAGGTGATGAAGACCTGGACGCTCGAAGAAGCGCGCAACGCGCTCCGTGGCCCGCTCGGCAGCACGATAAAGCTCGTGATCGAGCGCGGCGGCGCGAAGATCCCTCTCAGGCTGGAGCGCAGCGACATCCACGTGCGTTCGGTGCAGCGCGCCACGATCCTCGACGACCGCGCGGGATATGCGGCGATCGCGTCGTTCACGGATTCAACGAGCCTCGAGGTCGCCGGGACGGTTGATTCGCTGGTGCACGCGGGCGCCACTTCGCTCATCCTCGACTTGCGGAACAATCCCGGCGGCCTGCTCGCCCAGGGTGTCGCCGCTGCGGAACTCTTCCTCGACCCGGGGCAAAAGGTCGTTTCGACGAAAGGGCGCGTGGCCACCGCAAACGCGTCCTACCAGGCGACGCAGGCTCAGCGCTGGCCGAACCTGCCGATCCTCGTCCTCGTGAACGCCGGCACCGCGAGTGCGGCCGAGATCGTCGCGGGCGCGCTGCAGGATCACGACCGCGCGATCGTGATCGGGCGGCCGACGTACGGGAAGGGGAGCGCCCAGGCGGTCATCGGGCTCCTGAACGGAGCGGCGCTCAAGATCACCGACGCGCTCTGGTACACGCCGGCGGGTCGCAGCATCGATCGCGCCCACCCCGTCCATCCACGGAGCAGCGTGCCCGCGGATACGGCGCGGCCGCGCTACAAGACGGACAAGGGGCGGGTCGTGGTGGGCGGCGGCGGCATCGTGCCGGACCTCGTGCTCGGCGACAGCGTAGTGCCTCCTGCCGAACGGGTGTGGGTCGCGGCCGTCGGCTCGAACGTCAAGATCTTTCGCGAAGCGCTCTCGTCGTTCGCGGCGAAGGTCGTGCGCTCCGGCGCGGTGAAGGACCCGGACTTCAAGGTGACGTCCGAGATGCGCGATGGATTCTGGCGCGAGATGCGGGTAAGGAAGCTCTCGGTGCCCCGTGACATCTTCGACGAGGCGCACGACGCCATCGACCGTGTCGTGGGCGCCGAGATCGCGCTGCAGGCGTTCGGCGTAGCGGGCGCGCAGCGGCGCGCGGTGCACCTTGATCCGCTGGTCGCGCGCGCGCTCCGGCTGGTCCACGGGGTGACCACGTCGTCGGTGCTGTTCGATCGCGTCGCCGCGGCGAACTCGCCGCGGAGGCCGCTCGCCGCGCGATGAGGGCTCGCTAGGGTTTCTGACCGAAGAGCGCGGCCTGGTCCACGACCTTCACGCCGGCCGGAACCGGGAAGACGAGCACGCCCTCGGGCAGGTCGACGCCGATTCGTACCGCGGTGAAGCGCACACGCCGCAACAGTCCGCTCGGTTCCACCGTCTCGAGCTGCCACACGAGCGCGTCGGACTTTCCGAGCCACAGTGTGGCGTGCGTGAACGGCATGTCCGTCGTCTTCGGAGCGAGTTCGAACACCGTCGTCGAGTGGGAGCCGACCGATTCGTCGCGCATACGCGTCGCGACATAACCGGCTTTCGGCGCCGAGAGCAGGTTCGCCAGCACGTCGAATCCCGCGCCGGCGCGGCTCGGAAGCTTGATTACCTGGCCCTTCGCGCTGCTCGGCAGGTACAGCCAGAGCGCGACGCCGTCATTCACGATCGCGTCGCCGGACGGATTGGCGAAGCGGAACGCGAAGCGCGAACCGCCTCCCTGATAGTACTCGCCGCGCGACGTGTGCACCGTTCCGGTCGCAGGGCTGGTGAGCGCCTGCTCGAACGAGGCTCGTACCGTTCTCGCCGCGCGATACTGCCGGACGGCGCGATCGACCAGTGCGGTGGATGAATCCTGGGCTGCGAGTCTTAACGCGACGGTGAAGAGCAGCAGCGCCGTCAGCCTCACGCCACCGCCGATGCAACTCCAGCCATCTGCCGGTCGACCGCTTCGGCGACGCGGCGCAGTTGGCGCATCATCTCCACGAACTGCTCCGGATTCAGCGACTGCGCGCCGTCGGAGCGCGCGCGGTCCGGGTGCGGATGCACCTCGACGATGAGGCCGTCGGCGCCGGCGGCGACGGCGGCGCGTCCCATCGGTGTGACCTTGTCGCGGCGGCCGGTGCCATGGCTTGGATCCGCGACGATCGGGAGGTGCGAGAGTTGGTGCACCACCGGGATCGAGGTGAGGTCGAAGAGGTTCCGGGACGTGGTGTCGAAGCTGCGGAGGCCGCGCTCGCAGAGGATCACGTGCGGATTCCCCTCGGCAAGCACGTACTCGGCGCTGAGCAGGAGGTCCTGGATCGTGGCGGCCATCCCGCGCTTGAGCAGCACCGGTTTCCGGATCCGGCCGACCGTCTTGAGCAGCGAGTAGTTCTGCATGTTGCGGGCGCCGATCTGGATGCAGTCGGCGATCTCCGCGACGAGGTACGCACCCTCTTCGTCCATCGCCTCCGTCACGACGGCGAGGCCCGTCTCGCGTTTCGCAAGCGCGAGAAGTTCGAGTCCCTTCGCCCCGAGTCCCTGGAACGAGTAGGGTGAGCTGCGCGGCTTGAATGCGCCGCCGCGCAGGGCGACGGCACCGGCGGCCTTCACGATCTGCGCGGCTTCCACGATCTGCGACTCGGTCTCCACGGAGCATGGACCGGCGATCACCGGGATTTCCTCACCGCCGAACGCCACACCGGGCGCGATGGTGACGATGGTGTTCTCGGGCCGCCACTCGCGCGAGACCTGCTTGTACGGATTCGACACGTGAATCACGCGCGCCACTCCGGGAAGTTCAACGATCAGCGAGTCGTCCACGCGGCCGTCGTTGCCGACGAGCCCGACGGCCGTCCGCTGCGCGCCGGGCATCGGGGCGGGCGTGTAGCCCATCGCCCGAATCGTTTCGCAGACGCGATCGACGTCTTCCGGCGTGGCCTGGTGCGACATCACGACGAGCATTGGAACAAACCTCTTGAGGACAGGGGGCTGAACCCCATAAATATAAACGAGGCGCGGTGCTCGAAGGCCCTCCGAACAGCCGCGCGCTCACCTGACAGCCGTCAGCGATCACCCGCGAGACAACGGCCCACTGACCGATCGGTAATAAGGCCCGTGTCTGAGAGCTACCCGCTGAACGCTGTCAGGTGACAGCGCCTATCGCCCCTTGAACAGCAGCCTCTTCGTCGACGTGATGCCGTCCCCGACGAAGCGAATGAGGTACACCCCGGGCGGGACGGTGCGGCCGCTGTCGTCGCGGCCGTCCCACGTCAGCCGCTCATCGCATCCGCTGTCGTTCCCCACGGCGGCCCTGCCGTAGCGGCCGGGCAGGAAGATCGGCCCGAGCCCGCGGCCCGGAGTGATCTGCGCGACGTGGCTGCCATGCAGGTCGAGGATGTCGATGCGCACGTTGGACTGGTTCTTGAGGTCGAACCAGATGCACGTCGCCGAGACGCGCGCGTTCGGGAAGGGATCGGGGAAGTTCTGGTAGAGCACCGTGGCGATCGGCGCGTTGGCGCTGAGAATCACGAAGGTGGAGAAGCTCTGCACGCGGACACTATCGCCGGTCGACAGCCGCGCGGTGACGGTCCAGAGGTACGACGTGTTCGTTTCGAGCGGAGCGGGCGGCCTGAAGACCGTGTCCGCGAGCGTAAACGTTATCACCGGGAAGTTGTCCGACCGGCGCGAGATGACGATGAAGAAGCTCCACGGCGACACAGGCGGGTGCGTCGCGACGGCGGTCCACAGGAAGCTCGGGAAGGTCGTGTCCACCGTCGTCCCGTTGAGGCCGTTGGGGGAGATCAGCGTGAGCCAGGGCGACGTCTGCCGCGGCCCCACGGCATCGGTGATGAGAATCGCGCCCCGTGCGGTGCGGATCCTGGCCCGCCACCAGATGTTGATCTTCGGTGGGAGCAGGCGCGGGACGACGATCGAGGCGGACGTGCCGGAGACGGTCGTGTCGGCCCACAGCGCGGTGAAGTCCGCAACCGTCGCCACCTGCAGCTCGATCTGCAGCGGCAAGTCCGTGGGTTGAAATCCGGCCGTGGTGACGGTGAACGCCGGCACGCCGTCACGAATCGGATTTCCCGCGGGGCCTGTGACG
>OCZT010001999.1_pt1 | contig 21131 bp, 19 predicted proteins | sample 1539031 | NCBI WGS metagenome assembly OCZT01 (sample SAMEA3539308, study PRJEB22396) | soil metagenome | biome: tundra; feature: field; material: soil | place: USA | collected 2010-05 | depth 0.15 m | reverse complement strand
GGGGCCGCTCAGCAGCCGCATCTTTCTGTTGCCGCGCACGCAGGACCGCCCGAGCCGGATCGCGCCGGCGCTGCGCGACGCCGGGGCCGAAGTGGTCGAGGCACCCGATAGCGCGTCGGCGGCCGCGGCGCTCGGAGGCCGCGTCCCGACGGTCATCCTCTTCCCGTCGTCCGGCTCGGTCGACGCGATCACCGACTATCTCGGGGGTCTGCGGGAACATGGACACCGCCCGGTCGTCGCCGCGATGGGCCCATCCTCGTCGCAGACGGCGGGCGCGCACGGCTGGCCGCCGGACGTCGTTGCACCCTCTGCCGAGATCGGAGCGTTCGTACAAACCGTGACGCGTTTCGTGCTGGAGAACGGCGCATGATCCTTCGACAGCCCTTCGCCCTTCGACAAGCTCACGATGACAGGCTCAGGATGACACGGCCGCTGATCGCCCGGCCGCGGCGGTTGCGCACGAGCCCGGCGATGCGCGCGCTGGTGCGCGAAACGCGGGTGAACCCCGACGGCCTCGTGCAGCCGCTCTTCGTCGTCCCGGGGAGCGGCGTCGTGCAGCCGATCGGTTCGATGCCGGGCGTCTCGCGGTATTCGGTCGATGCGGTGGTGCGCGAGTGCGGCGAGCTCGACGCCGCGGGCGTGCGCGCCGTCCTCCTCTTCGGAATCCCCGATTCCGCCGAGAAAGACGCCTACGCGACGGTGAACCACGATCCGAACGGGATCGTGCAGCGTGCGGCCCGCGCGATCAAGGAGGCGCTCCCGCACATCCTGGTGATCGCCGACCTCTGCAACTGCGAGTACACCGACCACGGCCACTGCGGGATCCTCGACCCGTCGGGTGACGTCGACAACGATCTCACGCTCGAGGTGCTCGCGAAGACCGCGTTGACGTACGCGCGCTCCGGGGTCGACATCGTCGCGCCGTCGGACATGATGGACGGGCGCGTCGCGGCGATCCGCCGCGCGCTCGACGACGACGGCTTCACCAAGACCGCGATCATGTCGTACGCCGCGAAGTACGCGTCGGCGTTTTACGGCCCGTTCCGCGAAGCGGCGGATTCGACGCCGTCCTTCGGCGACCGCCGGAGCTATCAGATGGACCCCGCGAACGTGCGCGAGGCGCTCAAGGAGGTCCGGCTCGACATCGAAGAAGGCGCCGACATCGTGATGGTCAAGCCCGCGATGGCGTATCTCGACGTCGTGCGCGCGGTCCGCGAAACGACCGATCTCCCGGTCGCGGTGTACCACGTCAGCGGCGAATACGCGATGATCAAGGCGGCGGCGGAACGCGGCTGGATCGACGAAGAGCGCGCCGTCGACGAGACGCTGACCGCAATCGCGCGCGCGGGCGCCGACATCATCATCACCTACTTCGCAAAAGACTATCTGCGCCGGGTGCGCGTGTGACTCTGGCCAGCGTCTGCATTCTTGCGGGTGGTGAAGCGACACGATTGCCGGGGAAGCTGTCGATGGCGGTCGGCGACGTGCCGATGCTGGTGCGCGTGTACCGCAACGTCTCGCCGGGGCGCGACACGTGGCTCTCGACGAAGGGACCGCTCTCGGAGGAGATCGCCGCGCTCGTCGACGCGCCGCAGGTCGTCGACCGCTGGCCGCTGCGCGGGCCGCTCTCCGGGCTGCTGTCGACGCTGAGCGAGATGCGCAGCGAATGGGTGTTCGCGATCGCCGGCGATGCGCCGTTCGTCGACGCGGCGTTCATCGACCGGCTCGAAGCGCACGTCACGCCGCAATACGACGCGATCGTTCCGATGCACGATGAGAACACGAAACGTATCGAGCCGCTCGCCTCGCTCTACCGGCGTGACGCGTTCCTGCGCGAAGGGATGCCGGTGCTGTTGGGCGGCGACGGCGCGCTGCGGCTCGTGATCGATCGCCTGCGCGCGCGATTCGTCCCGGTGCGCGACGATCGCGCGTTCGCGAACGTCAACACGCCCGACGACTATGCCAAGATCCGCGAGGCGCTGACGTGAACCGCGAAGGTTCGGAGGCGGCGTTCGCGGCGGCGAAGCGGGTGATCCCCGGCGGGGTCAACTCGACGGTGCGCGCGTTCAAGGCGGTCGGCGGAACGCCGGTCTTCATCCGCAAGGCGAAGGGCGCGTACCTGACCGACGTCGACGGCAACCGCTATCTCGACTACGTGCTCTCCTGGGGACCGATGATCGCCGGGCACGCACACCCGGACGTCGTCGACGCACTGCGCGGCGCCGCCGAGCGCGGGACGTCGTACGGGACGCCGACCGAGTACGAGACCGAGCTCGCCGAGCTGATCGTCGCCGCAGTCCCGTCGGTCGAGAAGGTGCGGTTCTGCTCGTCGGGGACCGAGGCGACTGCGAACGCCGTGCGGCTCGCGCGCGGCTTCACGGGGCGCGACAAGTTCGTGAAGTTCGAGGGCTGCTATCACGGCTCGGCCGATCCGTTCCTGATCGCGGCCGGTTCGAGCGCGCTGACGATGGGCGTCCCCAACTCGAAAGGCGTGCCCGCCGGAACGGCGCGTGACACGATCATCGTCCCCTTCAACGACGCTGCGGCGGTCCGGGCCGCATTCGAGCGCAACCCCGGCGAGATCGCCGCCGTGATCGTGGAGCCGTACGTGGGGAACATGGGACTCGTGCTACCCGTCCCCGGCTTCCTCCACGCGCTCCGCGCGCTGACCCGTGACAACGGTGCGCTGCTGATCTTCGACGAGGTCATGACCGGGTTTCGCGTCGCGTACGGCGGCGTCCAGGCCCGCGAGGGCGTGCTCCCGGATCTGACCACCCTCGGCAAGGTGATCGGCGGCGGCCTCCCGGTCGGCGCGTTCGGCGGGAGCGCCGAGATCATGGACCGGCTGACCCCGGACGGCGACGTCTTCCAGGCCGGGACGCTGTCGGGGAACCCGATCGCGATGGCGGCCGGGCTCGCCACGCTGCGGCTCCTCTCCGACGCCACGTACGTGCATCTCGAGCGGCTCGCGATGCGTCTCATCGACGGGATGGCAGAGGTATTTGCACGCCGCGGGGTTCCGCACTCGACGGTCGCCGCAGGGTCGATGGCCGGGTTTTTCTTCGCCGACGGTCCGGTGACCGATCTCGCCGGCGCGAAGCGCGCCGACACGGCGCTCTACGGCCGGTTCTTCCACGCCATGCTCGATCGCGGCGTCTACTTTGCCCCCTCGCAGTTCGAGACGGCCTTCCTCTCGCTCGCCCATACCCAAGCCGAGATCGACCGGACCGTCGCGGCCGCCGACGACGCGCTCTCAGAGGTGCTGGCGTGCCGCTAGTCTGCCTGGGGCTCTCGCACCACACCGCGCCGGTCGAGGTGCGCGAGCGGCACGCCTTCCCGCCGCATCGGATGGGCGAGGCGCTGATCGCGCTGCGCGACTACGAAGCGGTCCGCGAAGCGCTGATGCTGCAGACCTGCGGCCGGCTCGAGATCTACGCCGAGCTCGAGGACTACGAGGTCGGCGTCGGCCAGCTGAAGTCGTTCTTGGGCAACTTCCGGCACGGCGACGTCTCCGACATGGACTCGTACATGTACACGCTGCTGGGGACACAGGCGATCGAGCACGTCTTCCGGGTCAGCACGGGGCTCGACTCGATGCTGATCGGCGAAGCGGAGATCCTCGGCCAGGTCAAGGAGGCGTACGTCCAAGCGCAGCGGGCGCGCTCGCTCGGCAAGACGCTCCACACGCTGTTCCGGTCCGCGCTCGAGGCCGGCAAGATGGCGCGCACGCAAACCTGGATCTCGAATGACTCGACCTCGCTCGCGACCGCGGCGGTCGCCTGCGCCAAGGAGCACGTCGGCGACCTGAGCGGCACGTCGGCATTGATCGTCGGCGCCGGCAAGATGGGCGCGCTCGCCGCGCGCCGGTTGAAAGCCGAAGGAGCGCGCGACATCGTAGTGCTCAACCGCTCCCACAAGCGCGCCGAGCACGTCGCCGACGAGCTCGGCGAGGTCGCGCGCGCCGCCGAGATGCCCGGCCTGGTCGACGCGTTGAAAGCGGCGGACATCGTGGTGACCTCGACCGGCGCGCCGCACTTCGTGCTCACGCCCGGGAACCTAGCCGAGGCGATGCTCGCGCGGCCCGACCGTCCGCTGTTCATCGTCGACATCGCCGTGCCGCGCGACGTCGATCCCGACGCGGCCCGCATCCCGGGCGTCGGCATCGTCGACGTCGACGCGCTCAAGGACGTCGTCGACGTCACGCTCGAGAAGCGCCGCGCGGCGATCCCGCTGGTCGAAGAGATCATCGCCGCGCACGTCGAGCGCTTCGGGCAGTGGTATCAGTCGCGCGTCACGATCCCGGTGATTGCGTCGCTGACGCAGAAGGCCGAATCGATTCGCGAAGCCGAGCTCGAGCGGCTCTTCGCGCGCGTCCCCGAGCTGACCGAGCGCCAGCGCATGCTGATCACCGGCGCGTCGCTCACGATCGTTTCCAAGCTGCTGCACAGCGCGATCGTCCGCATCCGCGACAAAGCGGTCGAGAACCGCGCCGAGGCGCTGACGCACGTGAGGATGCTCGACGAGCTGTTCGAGCTGCAGGTGCTGCCCGAAGAGGCGGCTTTCGCCTCGACCCCGCCGCCGGAAGACTAATGCCGGGCAAGGTCTGGCTCGTCGGCGCGGGGCCCGGCGATCCGGGGCTGTTGACGCTGAAGGGTGCGCGCGCGCTCGCGCAGTGCGACGTGCTGGTCTACGACTACCTCGCCTCGTCCGCGATCGTCGCGCTCGCGCCGCCCGACTGCGAGAAGATCTACGTCGGCAAGAAAGCCGGCCAGCACACGCGCAGCCAGGACGAGATCACCGCGCTGATCGTCGAGCTGGGCCGCGCCGGGAAAAAGGTCGTGCGGCTCAAGGGCGGCGACGTGTTCGTGTTCGCGCGCGGCGGCGAGGAGGCGCAGGCGCTGGCCGAGGCCGGCGTCGCGTTCGAGATCGTCCCCGGGATCACGTCCGCGATCGCCGCGCCCGCATACGCCGGCATTCCGGTGACGCACCGCGATCACAACACGTCGCTCACGATCGCAACCGGGCACGAGGACCCGACGAAAGGCTCGTCGTCGCTCGACTTCGCCAAGCTCGCGAACCGGAAGGCGACGACGATCTTTCTGATGGCGATGGGGAATCTCGCCGGGATCGTCGCGAAGCTGATGGAGCACGGTCTCGAGGGCGACACGCCGGTCGGGATCGTGCACGAAGGGACGAAACCCTCGCAAGAGGTGCTGACGGCGACGCTCGACACCGTCGTCGCCGAGGTCGAACGCACCGGGATCACCGCGCCGGCGATCGTCGTGATCGGCGACGTCGTGCGCGAACGGGAACGCATCCGCTGGTTCGACGCACAGCCGCTGTTCGGCAAGCGCGTCCTGGTCACGCGGCCTGCGCACCAGGCCGACGACATCGCGACCCGGTTGTGGGAAGCCGGCGCCGAGCCGATCGTCGCGCCGACGATTGCGATCGGGCCGCCGGACGATCTCACCGCCGCTCGCGACGCAGTCACACGCGTGCGCGATTACGCGTGGGCGGTGTTCACCAGCCGCAACGGCGTCGACGCGTTCTTCGACCGGCTCGGCGAGCTCGGCCGTGACGCGCGCGCGTTCGGCGACGTGCGGATCGCAGCGATCGGGCCGAAGACCGCCGAAGCGCTCGCGACCCGCGGGATTCGGGTCGACCTCGTGCCGTCCGTGTTCGTGAACGAGGCCGTCATTTCAGAGCTGCTGACGCGCACGGCGGCCGGCGACCGGATCCTGGTCTACCGCGCGCAAGAAGCGCGCGAGGTGCTCCCCGAGACGCTGCGCGAGCACGGCTGCCTCGTCGACGTCGTGGCCGCATACGCGACGCGCTTCGTCGACGATCCCGAGTTGGAGGCGAAAGCGCGGCGCGCCGACGTCGTGACGTTCACCAGCTCGAGCACCGTCGCCGGCTTCGTGCACAACGTCCCGAACGCCGCCACGGTACTCGCCGCGAAGACGGTCGCCGCGATCGGACCGATCACGGCGCAGACCGCGCGCGACGCCGGGATCCGCGTCGACGTCGTCGCCGACGAGTTCACCGTCGAGGGGTTGCTGCGCGCGCTGAGCGCGGCCGCCGCCGTCTGAGCGGAGCGGCGTGAACCCACGCGATCTCGTAATCGGCGCCGCATTCGCGGGCGCGATCGCGCTGTTCGCGTGGCGCGCGCACGCGCTGACGCGTAGCGGGGCGATCGCGGCGTTCGCCGTCGGAACGTTGACGTACGCGAGTGGAACGGTCGGCTTCACGCTGGTGCTGCTGGCGTTCTTCCTCCCGTCGGTCGCGCTGTCGCGTGTCGGACGCGCGCGCAAACGAGAGCTGATCGACGTCGGCAAGCTCGGTGCACGCGACGCACTGCAAGTACTCGCGAACGGCGGCGTCGCGACCGGCTGTGCGGTCGCCTGGGCGTTCACGCACGATCCGCGCTGGGCGTTCGCGTTCGCCGGCGCGTACGCCGCCGCGACGGCCGACACGTGGGGGACCGAAATCGGCACGCTGGCAAAGCGTCAGCCGCACTCGATCCTCACGTTGCGTCCGGTTGCGACCGGTCTCTCCGGCGGGATCACGCTGCCCGGTACGCTGGCGGAGATCGCCGGCGCGCTGTGGATCGGCCTGATAGGGATCATAGGAATCGCGCTGGCGTACGTGCTCGGCACGTTCGACGTCGGGTTCTCGGTCTCGAAGGCGCCCGCAGCCGTCATGGTGCAGGTCCTCGCGCTCGTCGCCCTGCCGCTTGGCGGCATCGCCGGCGCCACCCTCGACTCGGTGCTGGGCGCGGCAGCGCAAGAGCTCCGGCACTGCGACGCGTGCGATCGCGCGTGCGAAACCGACCCGCACGTCTGCGGGAACCGCACGCGCCGGGTCCACGGTCTGCCCGGCCTCTCGAACGACGTGGTAAACCTGCTGGCGACCGCCGCCGGTGCCGCCCTCGCCGCCGGGATCGTGAACGCGCTGCACTCCTAAGCCGCCCTTCGACAAGCTCAGGATGACAAAGGTCGGATGCAACCGGCGAAACCGACCTCGGTCGACGCGTAGTCCAAGCCTTCGTGCGACGATTCGTCGCACGACATCCTATGGCAACCGAGCTCATCAAAGACCGAGACGTCAGCGAGCAAGGCGCCCGGCTGATCCTGATCACCCTCGGGATCATCGCCGCGACGCTGATGCAGACGCTCGACTCGACGATCGTCAACGTCGCGCTCCCGACGATCCAAGGAAACCTCGGCGCTACGCAGGAGCAAGGCGCCTGGGTCGTCACGGGCTACATCATCTCGGCGGTGATCGTCATCCCGCTCACGCCCTGGCTGCAAGCGCGCTTCGGCCGCCGGCAGTACTATTCGGTCGCGATCATCGGCTTTACGATCGCCTCCGTGCTGTGCGGGATCGCCGGCTCGATCGACCAGCTCGTCCTCTACCGCATCCTCCAGGGGCTGTTCGGCGGCGGACTCATCGCGACCGGACAGGCATCGCTGCGCGACACCTTTCCGCGCCATCTGCTCGGCGCGTCGCAGGCCGTCTTCGCCCTCGGCGCGATCGTCGGCCCGTCGGTCGGTCCCACGGTCGGCGGCTGGCTGACCGACAACTACTCCTGGAACTGGGTGTTCTTCATCAACGTCGTGCCGGGGATTTTCGCCACGACCGTCGTGCTGACGATGATGCGCAATCCGTCCGATCCTAAGCCGATCCCCGTCGACGCGCTCGGCCTCGGATTGCTCGCGCTCGGCCTCGGTTCACTGCAGTACATCCTCGACGAGGGGCAGCGCAACGACTGGTTGGACGCGCCGATCATCCGGGTGCTCGCGTTCACGGCCGTCGCAGGACTCGCGGCGTTCATCTGCTGGGAGTTGTGGGGGACGAAGCGCCCGATCGTCGATCTGCGCGCGTTCAAGTATCGCGCGATCGCGGCGGGTAGTGCGCTCGGCTTCGCGATCGGGTCGGTGCTGTTCGGTGCGACGGTGATCTTGCCGCAGTACGTTCAGACCATCCTCGGGTTCACCGCGACGCTCTCCGGCGAGCTCATCTTCGTCCGCGCGGCGTTCATCGCGCTCCTGACGCCGTTCATCGCGCGCCTCGCCGGAAGCGGGAAGATCGACACGCGCATCCTGCTCGTCGTCGGATTCACCCTGATCGGCGTCAGCCAGATCTGGCTCGGCTACATCACGACCTCGCAGAACGACTTCAACTCGCTGCTGGGGCCGGCGATCATGGCCGGCGTCGGCTTGGCGATGCTCTTCGTACCGATCTCGATCGCCGTGATGGGCGCGGTCCCGCAAGAGGTGGTCCCGAAGGCCGCCGCGTTCCAGTCGCTGTCGCTGCAGCTCGGCGGTTCGTTCTCGACAGCGGCGCTGATCACGCTGCTGGCCCGCCGCAACGCGTTCCATCAGAGCGTCCTCGCGCAGGACGCTACGCCGGGCAACGCGGCGCTGCAGATCCTGATCCAGCAGACGCACAGCGCGAGCGCGGCGATCGGCAACCTCTACCAGCAGATCCTGACGCAGGCGGGCGTGATGGCCTACGCGGACGCGCAGTGGGCGCTCGGGGCGCTGACGTTCGTGCTGCTGCCGCTGGTGTTCGTCTTGCCGCGCCGCCGCAAAGGCGACACCGCCCCGGTCGAGGTCCCGGCCGAGTAGCTAGGCCGTCGCCTTCGCGCCGTACTTCTTGTCGAGGTACGGGATGATGTCGTCGTCGTCGTCGAGGACGACGTCGCCGTCGACGAGCACCGGGATCGACGTCTGACCGGAGACGTCTTTCACGACGTCACGCTGCGCGTGCGAGTGCGGCACGTTCACCGTCTTGTAGTCGAGCAAGAGATCCGTCAGCTTCTTGCGCACGCGCGAGCAGTACGGACACCACTCGGCTTGATACAGGACCATGTCGGTTTCTCGACCCATCGTCTCTCCAGGACCGCTGCGGGCGAAAAAGGTTGCGCGCGCGCCGGTGTCGGAGTTCCGGCCAGCCACAGCGATGCTCGCCACCGCCCCCGGGACCCCACGGCGTGACCGCATCGCGATCGCCGGCTCGATCGCGATTCATCTCTGCGTGCTCGCGGCGGCATTGGTGGTGATTCCCAAGCCGTCATTCCCGGTCGACGAGCCCGACGAGCGCGCCCTGCTGAGCAGCATCGTGCGCGTGGAGCATCGCGCTCCCCCGAGCAAGGGCCACGAGCTGCGCCCACCGGCCGAAGCCGCACCGCGTCAGCAGTACGCTCTGTTGCCGGTGATCCACGCCGCGGTCACGGTCGAGCACGCGGCGCGTCAGCTGGTCGTCGCGGCCGAACACCGTGCCGCCCTGCCGGCCGCGCAGGTTTCCGTGCGCCGCCGCGAAGTGGTGCGCGAACCTGCGCCGGTACAAGTCGCGGTCGCGAAACCGGCTGCCGCCGCCGCCGAGGCGACGAGCGGACCGGTCGCATCGCCGGCGCCGAGTCCCGTCGTCGCACAGCACGAGGAAGGGATCGGCAACTTCAGCGAGACCTATCCGGCGTCGGTCGAACCGTCGGCGCGCAGCGTGCTCCTCGCGGGCGTGAACGGCGTCACGGTGCGCATCACCGTCGACGAGAACGGCCGCGCGACCTCGATCGAATTCCTACGCGGCCCCGCCGACGCGGCGCTCCGCGACGAGCTGCGCACGCGCCTGCTCGCCGCGCACTTCATCCCCGCCGCCTGCAACGGCCTCCGCTGCGCCGGAACGCTGGAGCTGCGAAACTAGCCGCCATTTCGAGCCCGCGTTGTACTGGTTCGCGGCAAACCGTAAACGGCCGAACCGCTAGTGCTTTTCGATGTCGAATGGGATGCCGAGTTCGGCCGCGAGCTTCTCCAAGCCGTCCCACACTTTGACGTGCACGGGAACGCCGTTCTTGCGTGCTTCCAGCGTCTTTTCGTATTCGATCTCGCCGGCGACGTAGATGCGCTCGTGGCCCGGCGCCTTCGCCGAGTCCTTGAACGCGCGCAGTTCGGTATCCATGTCGGCCTTGAACTTCTCGGGATCGCGGAAGCCGTCGATCTTGAACGCCGCGAAGAAATGCGAGATGCGGCCGGGCAGCGGCGGATCCGCCGCGACGGGAAGATCGCTGCCGAACGCGCCGCCCGAGAGCACTCCGCACAGGATGTCGACCAGCAGGCCCAGCCCGTATCCCTTGTGTCCGCCGCCCTCGACGCCGTAGCCGCCGAGCGGGAGCAGCGCGCCTTTGAGCGCGACGTTCGGGTCGCGCGTCTCGACGCCGGCGGCGTCGATCGCCCAGCCGGGGTTGAGCTGTTTGCCTTTGCGGTTGTAGACCTCGAGCTTGCCTTTGGGCACGGTCGTCGTCGCGAAGTCGAGGACGAACGCGGGCTCGTTCTTGGCGGGGATCGCGAATGCGAGCGGGTTCGTCCCGAGCAGCACGTCCTTGCCGAACGTCGGCGCGGCGTAGCGCACGCTGTTGGTCGACGCGATCCCGATGATGTCGCGGTCGAGCGCCAGCATCGCGTAGTAGCCGGCGATTCCGTAGTGGTTGGAGTTCCGCACCGCGCCAAACGCCGCACCCGTGTGGGCCGCCTTCTCCAAGACCCGCTCCATCGTGCGCTTCCCGACCGGATGGCCGAGGCCGTTGCCCGCGTCGACCAGCACGGAGGTCGGCGTCTCGCGGACGGTCTGAATCGGCGGCTTCGCGGCGAGCTGCCCCGCCCGGATGCGGCTCACGTAGTACGCGTCGAGGCGGGCTACGCCGTGCGACTCGACCCCGCGCATGTCGGCGGCGACCAGGACGTCGGCGACGATCGCCGCGTCCTCCGGGGCGACCCCGACCTTCTCGAGCACGGTCGAGACGAAGCGCTTGAGATCGGGCTCGGTGGAGAGCCGGTACTCGGAGGTGATCACGTCGGCCATAACCGTCTGAATATACCGCCCAGGGAGAAAAAACATGTAGGACGGGAGTCGGAGGACCCTGTCATCCCGAGGGCTGAACCGGGCGGGGGTGACGCTGGTCGAGGCGCTGCGCGCGGCGGTCCCGGACGGGGTGCTGACCGAGGCCGAGGACCTGATCGCCTACGGCTTCGACGGGACGTTCTACGAGCGCACGCCGCCGCTGGTGGTGCTCCCCCTGACGACCGCGCAGGTCAGCGCCGTCCACCGCATCGGAACCGAACGGCGGATCGCGATCACGCCGCGCGCGATGGGCAGCGGGCTCTCCGGCGGCGCGGTCCCGCTGGGCGGCAGCATCGTGCTCGGCGTCGCGCGGATGGACCGCATCCTCGAGATCGATCCGGTCGACCGGGTCGCCGTCGTGCAGGCCGGGGTCATCAACGCTCGGCTGCAAGCCGAGGTCGAGCAGCGCGGCCTCTTCTACCCGCCCGATCCCTCGAGCCTCAAGCAAAGCGCGATCGGGGGCAACGTCGCCGAGAACGCCGGCGGCGCGCGCTGCCTCAAGTACGGCGTCACCGGCGACTACGTGCTGGCGCTCGAGGTCGTACTCCCCGACGGCACCGTGATCCGCACCGGCGGGCGCACGGTGAAGAACGTCACCGGCTACGACCTGCGACGGCTCTTCACCGGCGCCGAAGGGACGCTCGGCACGATCACCGAGATCACGCTGCGGCTGTTGTCGAAACCGAGATTCGCGCGCGCCGCGACGGCGGCGTTCGACCGGATCGAGGACGCGGCGGAGGCGACGACCGCGGTGATGATGAGCGGCGTGCTCCCGTCGGCGATCGAGCTCGTCGATAATCTGACGATGCGGTGCGTCGAGGCGAACGCGCCGATCGGGCTGCCGCTCGACGCCGACGCGCTGCTGATCTTCGGCGTCGACGGTAACGACGAGCGCGTTCTCGCCGGCGACTTGGCGACGATCGAGCGCATCGCGCGCGAGCACGGCGCGCGCGACGTGCGCGTCGCGCAGACCGACGCCGAATCGGAACGCTTGTGGGCCTCGCGCCGCTCGATCTCGCCCGCGCTCGCGCGCCGGCGTCCGAACAAGCTCGGCGAAGACGTCTGCATCCCGCCGCGCGCGCTCACCGCCCTGATCCGCCGCGTGCGCGAGATCGCCGCCGAGTACGCGCTCGAGATCCCGATCTTCGGCCACATCGGCGACGGGAATCTGCACCCGAACATCCTGTGCGACAAGCGCGACGCCGAGGAGATGCACCGCGTCGCCGCCGCCGCGCGCGCGATCTTCGAGACGACGGTCGAGCTCGGCGGAACGCTCTCCGGCGAGCACGGGATCGGCCTGCTCAAGAAGCAGTTCATGGAGCTGGACCTCGGCCCGGACGCGCTCGCCGTGATGCGCAAGATCAAGGACGCGATCGACCCGCTCGGGATCATGAACCCCGGCAAAGTCTTCCCCGACCCCGGCGGCGCGGACGCGTTCAGACTGTGAGTGTGGTCCTGGCGCTCGACCAAGGCACGACGTCCTCGCGTGCGGTCGTCTTCGACGGTGACGGTCGCATCGTCGCCTTCGATCAGCGCGAGTTCACCCAGTATTTCCCGCGGCCGGGCTGGGTCGAGCACGATCCGCACGAGATCTGGACCTCGCAGCTCGAGACCGCGCGCGCAGCGCTGCGCAACGCGGCGCTCGCGGCATCGGACGTCGCCGCGATCGGAATCACGAACCAGCGCGAGACGACCCTCTTGTGGGAGCGCGCGAGCGGAAAGCCGGTCGCGAACGCGATCGTATGGCAGGACCGCCGCACCGCGCCGCTCTGCGAGGCGTTGCGCGCGCGCGGCGTCGGGGAGCTGGTCGTAGACCAGACCGGGCTGCTGCTCGATCCGTACTTCTCCGCAACGAAGATCGCGTGGCTGCTCGACCACGTCGAGGGACTGCGCGCGCGCGCGGAAGCCGGCGAGATCGCGTTCGGCACGGTCGACACGTGGCTGATCTGGAATCTAACCGGCGGCGCGCGTCACGTGACCGACATGACGAACGCGTCGCGAACGATGTTGTTCGACATCCATCGCCTGTGCTGGAGCGACGAGCTGCTCGCAGCGTTCGGCGTTCCGCGCGCGATGCTACCCGAGGTGCTGCCGTGCACGGCCGAGTTCGGGACGGCGGCGGTCGAACATTTCGGCGGCCCGATTCGAATCGCCGCCGTCGCCGGCGATCAGCAGGCTGCGCTCATCGGTCAGGCCGGCTTCGAACCCGGGCTCGCGAAGAACACCTACGGCACCGGCTCGTTCGTCGTGCTCAACACCGGCGAGCGCGTCGTCCGCAGCGAACACGGACTCCTCTCGACGATCGCGTTCGCGTTCGAACCCGGCCGCGCTACCTACGCGCTCGAAGGCTCGATCTTTGCCACCGGCGCGGCGGTGCAGTGGCTGCGCGACGGGCTCGGGATCATCGGGCGTTCGGCCGACGTCGAACGCCTCGCGCGCGAGGTCGAAGACAGCGGCGACTGCTTCTTCGTGCCGGCGTTCACCGGCCTGGGCGCGCCGTACTGGGATCCGCATGCGCGCGGCACGATCGTCGGGATCACGCGCGGCACGACGCGCGCGCACTTCGCGCGTGCCGCGCTCGACGCGATGGCATATCAAACCGCCGATGTCGTCGCGGCGATGGAGCGCGACGCCGGACTGCGGCTGGCAGAGCTGCGCGTCGACGGCGGCGCCTCGGCGAACGATCTGACGATGCAGTTCCAGGCCGACCTGCTCGGCGTACCCGTCGTGCGTCCGGCCTGTATCGAGACGACCGCGCTCGGCGCCGCATATCTGGCGGGGTTGCAGGCCGGCTACTGGAGCGACGTCGAGACCGTCGCGAGGCAATGGCGCGCGGACAGGCGCTTCGCACCCTCGATCGGCGATGCGCGGCGCGAGGAGCTGCTTCGCCGCTGGCGGCGCGCGGTCGAGCGCAGCCGCGGCTGGGCCTGCGATTGAACCGTCCGGATGCGCTGAAGCGGCTGGCGGACGAGGCGTTCGATCTCCTGATCATCGGCGGCGGCGCGACCGGCCTCGGCGCCGCCGTCGACGCGTCGGCGCGCGGGTACCGCACGGCGCTGATCGAGGCCGAAGACTTCGCGGCGGCGACCTCGAGCCGTTCGACGAAGCTGGTCCACGGCGGCGTGCGCTACTTACGAGCGGGCAACGTCGGGTTGGTGCGCGAGGCGCTGCGCGAGCGCTCGGCCCTTCGTCACAACGCACCGCATCTCGTCGACGATCTCGCCTTCGTCATTCCCGCCTACCGCCGCTTCGACGTGCTCGCCTACGCGGCGGGGCTCGCGGCGTACGACATGCTCGCCGGAAGCACCGATTTCCCGCGCAGCCGGCTCGTCTCATCGTCACACGCGCAGGAGCTCGTGCCTGCGCTCGCACCGGCCGGCCTGCGCGGTGCGGTCGTGTATCACGACGGCCGGTTCGATGATGCGCGTCTCGCCCTCGCGCTCGCGCGCACCGCGGTCGACCGCGGTGCAGTGCTCGCGAACTACGTCCGCGCGATGACGTTCATTCGAGGCCCGCACCAGCGTATCACCGGCGTGACGGCAGTCGAGAGCGAGTCGGACGAGCAGCTCACCATTCGGGCACGCGTGGTGATCAACGCAACCGGAATCTTCGTGGACGGCATTCGCGCGCTCGACGATCCGACGGCGCGACCGCTGCTCACGCACAGCCGCGGCTCGCACGTCGTCGTCGCAGCCGACGCACTCGGCGGCACCGACGCAGCGCTTCTGATCCCCAAGACCGTCGATGGCCGCGTGCTGTTCGCGATCCCGTGGCACAATCGCATCGTGATCGGAACGACCGACGTTCCGGCCGGCGAAGCGGTGCTCCGCCCGCATCCCAGCGCCGATGAAGTGACGTACCTGCTCGCAACGGTCAACCGGTACTTGATCGAACCGCTCGAGCAGCGAGCCATTCTCGCGACGTTCGCCGGCCTGCGGCCGCTGCTTCGTCACGGGGGCAGGACGACGGCGCAGCTCTCGCGCGAGCATCTCGTCAACGTGTCGCCCGGGGGTCTGGTGACGATCGCCGGCGGGAAGTGGACGACGTACCGGAAGATGGCGCAAGACGTCATCGACGTCGCCGCACGCAGCGCGGGGCTCGCCGCCGCGAGATCGTCGACGGATCGGCTGCATCTGCACGGCTTCACCTCGCCATCGTCGAACGCCGGCGCCTGCGCTCCGGCGGACGACGCGATGCGCGTGTACGGTTCGGATGCGGCCGAGGTTCTCGCTCTGGTCAGCGGCGATGCGACGCTCGGCGAGCTGCTGCATGCGCGCCTTCCGTACACGTGCGCGCAGGTCGTCTACGGCGTGCGCGCGGAGATGGCGCGCACGGTAGACGACGTGCTCGCGCGCCGGACGCGCGCGCTGTTCCTCGATCGCGCCGCCGCGCGCGAAAGCGCACCACGCGTCGCGTCGTTGATCGCCGCGGAGCTCGGCCGCGATCGCGCGTGGGAGAGCGAGCAAGTGCTCGGATTCGAGTCGCTCGCCGCCGCGGGCGGATAGCCGCGCTGCCCGATCGTGACGCGGCCCGACGGGAGCATCCACGATCCCCGGAGTAGCCTCGTCTTCCGTCTCTCCGGAGGTGCCCATGGCCGTCCATACCGCGTTCGCCGAGCTGCTCAGCGCGCTCGCCCGGGAACACGCGCGAACGCTGGTCATCGGCGGCCTCGCGAAGAAGCTGCACGGCGAGCGCGCCGACGCGTTCGACCACTGCCTCTGGTACGACGCCGACGACGAGAACGCAACGCGCGTCTACCGCGCGCTCTCGCGGGTAGGGGCGCCGCTCGACGGGGTGGAGGTTCCCGATCTCGCCGAGGTCGACTACGAGTTCCGCTACGGCGAGGGCGACGACGAGATCTGCTTGTTCGGCGGTCTCGATGGCATCACGTTCGCTGACGCCTGGGTCGAACGGCTCGAGACGCACTGGCGCGAAGTACCGCTCTGTGTCATCGGCCGCAGCGCGCTGCGCGCCACGGAACTCGCCGAACGCCCGTAGCCCCACGAAGGTCAGTGGCTTCTGCGCGATCTAACAGCCGTCGCCCCACGTGAACCGCTTCCAGCCCCTGACGTGGTTGTGCGCGTCGTAGTACACGACGACGCCGAGATACCCGCCGAAGCAGAACTCGCTGCCCGACACGTACGAGTACTCGCCGACGTGGGTGTATCCGGAGCCAGCCGCTTCCGCCGTATCCGCGACGTAATCGCGGAGGTGGTCGGGCTGCGGAATCCCGTGTCCGAATTGCCGCTCGACGTCGGCGCGGTTCTCGCCGACGACGAGCCGGTGCTCGAGGGTCGCGGTGTTCCGCTCCGCCAAGGCATGCTGAAGCGGCATGAACAGTCCGAACATCCACGCCACGAACGCGATCGGAACCGAAAGCGTGAGAGCGCCGATGAGGACGGTGATCCAAAGCCACAGTCGCCGCGATCGTAAGGTTGCCATGCGGCAACGCTAACGCTCCGGTCCTCGCCGCGCGTCCGTAGAACTACGGACGCGCGCTCCCCCGCGGCACGCGCGATGGCGCCGGCGTTGCCGCGGCGTCGCGGGACGTGATCGGTCCCATAGTGGACGCCGACGATCTCGGCGACTCGTGCGGCGGCAGCCTCGCCATTGTGAGGCCCGTTGGGCCGACTGTTCGCTCTCACGGTCGGGATAGGTCGTTCCGCCGACGTTGCCGCTCAGCCTGCTTGTTTGTTTACGACGTATTCCACCTATACGTGGCACAGTGCCGCGCTAAGACTAGAGCGTTGTCTTCCCCAGCGCGGAGAGGATCAGCTCGACGGCGAGGATCGCGGTGCGGTTCTCGCTGTCGAGGATCGGGTTGATCTCGGTGATCTCGAGCGAGCCGAGCGTTCCGCTCGCGGCGATCCCTTCCATCAGCAGGTGCGCTTCGCGATAGGTGATCCCGCCGCGCACCGGTGTCCCGACGCCCGGCGCTTCCTGCGGGTCGACGCCGTCCATGTCGAAGCTGACGTGCACCGAGTTCTCGCCGTCGGAAACGATCGCCAGCGCCTCGCCGACGACCGTGCTCATCCCGAGCCGGTCGATGTCGGCCATCGTGAACGCCTTCACGCCGAGCTTGCGGATGACGCGCTTCTCACCGTCGTCGACGTCGCGCAGCCCGATGAAGACCATGCGTGACGGATCGACCGCGTGCGACTCGAGCGCGAAGTGGACGGGCATGCCGTGCACGTTCCCGGACGGTGAGGTGAGCGGGGTGTTGATGTCGCCGTGCGCGTCGACCCAGATCACGCCGGGCGCCTTGCCGCGGGCGAGCGCGACGCCGGCAATCGTCCCCATCGCGATCGAGTGGTCGCCGCCGAGGACGAGCGGAAACCCCCCCTGGCCGATGACGTCGCGCACGACGCCGGCCAGCTCCTCGCAGACTGCCTTGATGATCGGGTAGTACTTCGCGTTCTGCTGCTCGATGGTCGCCGACTCCGGGACCGGAACGCGCAGGTTGCCGTGGTCCGTGACCTCGATGCCGAGCTTCTCGAGCGACTCCTTGAGCCGCGCGTAGCGGATCGCCGACGGGCCCATGTCGACGCCGCGGCGGTCGGCACCGAGATCCATCGGCACGCCGACGACGTCGACGCGCGCGATCGGCTTGCGGCGGGGGACGCGCGCGGGCGTCGGTTCGCTGATCACCGGACTGCCCTTCGCCGCGCGGACCCGCTCAGTCCCGTGACGAACCGCGCTCCACGTGTCCTGGCTCGAACTCATGAGCTTCGCCGGCTATGCCGCGGCGCTGCTCACGCTCGCCGCGTTTTTCATGACCGACACGGTCCGCCTGCGGCAGATCGCGCTCGCGAGCAACGTCGCGTATGCGATCTGGGCCGGCAGCGAGCACCTCTACCCGACGCTGGCGCTGCACGTGGCGCTCTTCCCGCTGAACGCATGGCGGCTGCGGCAGCTGCTGCGCGAGCGAACCATGATCGAGCGCGCGATGGCGGCGAGCGAGGTTTCGCCTGCCTGGTTGACCCCGTTCATGGATCGCCGCCGGTTCACGGCGGGGACGGTGCTGTTCCGCCGCGGCGAGCCCGCCGACGGGCTCTATTTCCTGGCGCAAGGGCGGCTGGAGCTCGAAGAGCTCGGGATCGAGCTGCATCCCGGCGCACTGCTCGGCGAGATCGGGATCTTCTCGCCCGACGGGGCGCGCACGCAAACGGTGCGGGCCGCCGAAACCTCGATCGTGTACGTGATGCGGCGCGACGAGGTGCTCGCGCTCTACCGGCGGGACCCGGCCTTCGGCATCTACCTCACGCGGCTGATCACGAGCCGGCTGGTCGAAGACGTCGCGAAGGTCAGCCCCCCGGCGTCCCCGTCACCACCGGCGGCCGCGTCTGCTCCAGCGGCGCAGCCGTAAGACCCGGCGCGGCGACGGCCGGCGAGACGGCGGGCGGGAGCAGGTCCCGCAGCAGCACGCGGATCATCGCGGCGACCGGCACGGCGAGGAACGTCCCGGGCAGGCCGAACAGCTCGCTGCCGCCGAGGATCGCGATGACGATCCAGAACGGTGAGAGCCCGACGTTCTCTTTGAGCACGCGCGGCGAGACGAAGTTGCCGTCGATCTGGTGGATCACGAAGATTAGCGCGGCGACGATCAGGGCGTTCACCGGACCGTGGTACGTCCACGCCAGCAGCACCGCGGGGACGAACGCGATCAACGCGCCGGCGTACGGGATGAAGTTCAGCGCACCGGAGACGACACCGATCAGCAGCGCGTACGGGACGTGCATCAGCGCGAGCATGATGGTCAGCATCGCGCCCAGGATCGAGCCGTCGATCAGCTGACCGCGGATGAAGCCGCCGACGACGTGATCGAGATCGGCGATGATCTGCTGGGCCTTGCGCCGGTTCTTCCCCGGGATGATGCCGAGGAAGTTCTCTTTGATGTTCTCGGCATCGAGCAGCATGTACGCCGCAAGCACGGGGACGACGATGACGGTCGCGAGGATCGAGGCAGTCGAGAGCAGGACGGTGACCGTCTTGGATGCGGTGTCGAGCGCGTTCGTTTGGATGAACGTGCCGATCTGCTGCGGGATCGTCGAAAGGTAACCGCGATCCTCGACCGGGATCCGCTGGACGAGCGGATTGTTCGGATCCTGCAGCACCTTGACGAGGTGCTGCACGATCCCCGGGACCGACTTGACCGCGTTCTGCACGTCGGAGACCAGCGGTGGGATCAGCAGCTGCGCGATCGCGGCGCCCACGATCGCGATCGCGATGTAGACCAGCAGGATCGACCACACCAGCGGGATGCGTTCGTTCAGCCGGTGGACCGCCGGGTAGACCAGGTACGCGAAGAACAGCGCGATGACGAACAGCATCCCCGTCGCGCCGACCTTGCCGAAAAACTCCAAGACCCCGACCAGCAGGTAGATCGAGACCGCGACTAGTCCCAGCGTCTTGAGCCAGAACGTGACGCGGCGCTCGGCCCGCGACATCGGGCGGCGCGGACGGGGTACGTCGGGCGGTCTCGCGGGGTTCACGCCGTCCTCTTCCCCGCAGGCAAGGGGCCGCCCCGCACCGGCGTCGTAGGAGCCCGCAATGCCCTGCTGGCCGCCCCTCCGTGCGGTGCTCCTCGCCCTCGCGGTCGTATCGACGTGCGTGGGTTGCGCCGGCAAGCAATCCGCCTCGGGCGCGATCCGTATCGGAATGGTGACCGACGTAGGTGGGCTCGGTGACCGTTCGTTCAACGATTCTGCCTATGCGGGGCTCGTACGGGCGAAGAACGATCTGCACGTCGATACGACGGTGCTGCAATCGCGCTCGGCGGCGGACTACCAGATCAACCTGACCGTCCTAGCCAACAAAGAATACGACGAGATCTTCGCGATCGGGTTTCTGATGGCGCGCGACGTCACCGAGGTCGCGGAACGCTACCCGCAGCGGCACTTCTCGATCATCGACGCGGTCGTCGACCAGCCCAACGTGACGTCGGTGACGTTCAAGGAAGAGGAGGGCTCGCTTCTCGCCGGCGCGCTCGCCGCGATGACGACCAAGACGAAGACGATCGCGTTTCTCGGCGGGATCGATATCCCGCTGCTGCGCAAGTTCGAAGCCGGCTATGCGGCGGGCGCGCGCGAGATCGATCCGTCGGTGAAGGTGCTGGTGAAGTACGTCGGCTCGTTCGACGACGTCGCCTCCGGCAAGGAGCTCGCCGGCGTGCAGTTCTCGGAGGGCGCCGACATCATCTACGTCGCCGCCGGCAAGGCCGGGCTCGGCGCGATCGACCAAGTCAAAGAGCGCAGCAACGCGTTCATCATCGGCGTCGACTCCGACCAGGACGCGATCGCACCCGGGAAGATCCTGACCAGCATGGTGAAGCGCGTCGACATCGGCGTCTTTCGCGTCAGCGGGCAGGCCGCGGCGCACAAGCCGCGTCCGACGCATCTCACCCTCGGCCTCAAAGAGGGCGGCGTCGGGCTCACCGATTTCACGTACACCAAGAGCGTCGTCACCCCGGCGAAGCTCGCCGTGCTCGCCAAGCTGCGAGCGGCGATCATCGGGGGGAAGCTCGTCGCGCCGTCCACGCGGGAGGAACTGGCATCGTTCAAACGCATCCCGCTCTGACGCTGCGCGGCGTGCGCAAGCGCTTCGGCGCCGTGCAGGCCGTCGACGGCGTCGACCTCGAGCTGCAGCCCGGCGAGGTCCACGCGCTGGTCGGCGAGAACGGCGCCGGGAAGTCGACGCTGGCGGCGATCGCGTACGGCGCCGTGCGCAGCGACGACGGGTCGATCGAGGCCGTCGGCGTCGTCGGTCTCGTGCACCAGCACTTCAAGCTCATCGATCGCCTGCGCGTGTGGGAGAACGTGCTGCTGAACCGCGAACCGCGGCGCGGCTGGACGATCGACGTCGACGCCGCGCGCGAGCGTGTCCGCGCGCTCGCGGCGAGCTACGGGCTCGCGGTCGATCCCGATGCGCCCGTCGAGACGCTGCCGGTCGGGATCAAACAGCGCGTCGAACTGCTGCGCGAGCTCGATCGCGAGCCGAGCGTGCTGCTGCTCGACGAGCCGACGGCGTCGCTCGCACCCAGCGAGATCGCCTCGTTCTTCACCACCATCGGCGACCTCGCGAGGCGCGGGACCGCGATCATGGTCGTGACGCACAAGCTGGCCGAGGTGATCGCCTACTCGCAGCGCGTCACAGTGATGCGCGCCGGGCGCGTCGTCGCGAGCCACCTGACGAGCGAGACGACCGCCGAGGCGATCGCGCGCGAGATGGTCGGC
>OCZT010001996.1_pt1 | contig 21150 bp, 20 predicted proteins | sample 1539031 | NCBI WGS metagenome assembly OCZT01 (sample SAMEA3539308, study PRJEB22396) | soil metagenome | biome: tundra; feature: field; material: soil | place: USA | collected 2010-05 | depth 0.15 m | reverse complement strand
ATGTAGTCGACGTAAGCCTCGACTACGTCGAGGCTTACGTCGACTACATCCACTTCGCGGAGCGCCTCGCAATGCTCGCCTCCGGCAGCCCTTCGACGCCGCACGCGGAGCATGAACTTTGAGCGCGCTGCGCTTCGTTGCTCCAATGTCTGCGACTTCATCACACTCGACCGGGCCCGCATCGCTTCCTACGTGAAAAATTCACTTATGCTTGTGACCGCGCTCAACCCCACAATTGGATACGACAAGGCCGCCGAGACCGCGCACATGGCGTATACAGACGGCATCAACCTACGCGAAGCGTGTTTGAAACTGGGTTTCTTGACTGGCGAGGAGTTTGACCGACTCGTCCGTCCGGAGGCCATGACCCATTCCTGAGCGTCCGTTTGCCAGAGTTATGGACTGGCTGCGCAGACAATACCCGACAGTTACGATGGATTGAAACATGATTGAAGACCCGACAACGCCCAGCCACTTGAGCCTTGCGTATCTGGAAGGCTTGTATGCTGACTACCTGCGTGATCCGGCGTCGGTTCCGCCAGTCTGGCAACACCAGTTTGAAGGGTTAACGAATGGTGAACTGGCCGGTAAACCGCCGATGCTCGGCCCGTCGTTCCTCCCTTACAGTGTTTTTAATCCGCCGGTGGGTCGCCGCGCAGGCGTGGCGTGGCGAGAGCAATCCGAGGTTGCGGGCTTGCAGGCGCGCGTGGACTCGCTGATTCGCAGTTACCGTTCGCGTGGGCACATCATCGCGAAGATCGATCCGCTGCGGCAGCCGCAGGTGCAGCCGCCCGAACTCGATCCGGCCTATCACGGCCTCACCACCGCGGACCTGGACCGGCAGTTTGCCTATGCGACCATAGAACCGGATCGTTTGCTGCCGCTGCGCGAAATCCTCGAGCGATTGCGCAACACATATTGCCGCTCAATCGGCGTCCAGTTCATGCACATTGACGACTTCGCGACGCGGCAATGGTTGCAGGAACGCATGGAACGCACCCAAAACCGGCTGGCGCTCACCCGCAGTGAACAACTGCGCATCCTCACGCGGCTGACCGATGCGGTGGTATTCGAGGAGTTTATCCGGAAAAAATTTATCGGGGCGAAGAGCTTTTCCCTGGAAGGCAGCGAGAGCCTGATTCCGCTGTTGGATCTGGCGATCGAACGCGTCGGCGAACAAGACGTGACGGATATCGTGTTGGGCATGGCCCATCGCGGCCGGCTCAACGTCCTCGCCAATATCATTGGGAAAAGTCCACGCGAGATTTTCCGGGAGTTCGAGGACGCCGATCCCAAACTTCATCTCGGCGGCGGCGACGTAAAGTATCATCTGGGTTACAGCAATGATTGGGTTACCGCTTCAGGACGAACCGTGCATCTGTCGTTGTGCTTCAATCCCAGTCACCTGGAGTTTGTGAACCCCGTTGCCGCTGGTCGCGTGCGTGCCAGACAGGACGGTGGGGGTGACACGGAGCGAACCCAGAGCCTGTTGCTATTGATCCACGGGGATGCGGCATTTATTGCCGAAGGTGTGGTGCAGGAGACGCTCAACCTGAGCCGCCTGCCGGGTTATACTGTCGGGGGCGCACTTCACGTCATTGTCAACAACCAGATCGGTTTCACCACCTCACCCGATGAGGGCCGCTCCACCATGTATGCCACCAGTGTGGCCCAAATGCTTCCCGCGCCGATCTTTCACGTTAACGGCGAAGATCCGGAAGCGGTGGCGCAATGTGTGCAACTGGCGTTGGAGTTTCGGGCGCAATTCAAGCTGGACGTAGTGATCGATATGTATGGGTATCGGCGGCTTGGTCACAACGAAAGCGACGAACCGGCATTCACGCAACCGGTGCTATACCGGCGGATCGCCCAGCGGAAGCCGGTGCGGGAGGGATACCTGGAGCACTTGCTTAAGCTAGGCGACGTGACACGCGAAGAAGCCGACGAAATTGCGGAACGCCGGCATGCATTGCTCGAACAGAACCTCGCGGAAGCCCGCAGTGACCCTCAAGTGCTGCGGGCTGGCGCGTCGTCCGCAGTCTGGCAGAACTACATTGGTGGTCCGGAGAAAGCAGTTGAAGAGGTTGAGACGCGCGTCGACCGGCAAAAACTGGCAGCGTTGCTCGAAGCACAAACCCGATTGCCCGCTGACTTCCACCCGCACCCCAAAATACAACGAATCTTGGAAGCCCGCCTGAAAATGGCGCACGGTGAGCACGCGCTCGACTGGTCCGCAGCCGAGTCGCTCGCCTTCGCGACGCTGGCTACGGAGGGCATGCGGACGCGGCTTAGCGGTCAGGACAGCGCGCGCGGCACATTCAGTCAGCGGCACGCTGTCCTGCACGACTTCGAAGATGGTCATCTCTACACGCCGCTACAGCATGTTGCTCCCGACCAAGCGTCGGTTGAAATCCGAAACAGTCCGCTGTCGGAAACGGGCGTGCTGGGATTTGAGTATGGTTACAGTCTCGATTGCCCCGATGGCCTGATCCTGTGGGAAGCGCAGTTTGGTGACTTTGTGAATGCGGCGCAGGTGATCGTGGATCAGTTTATCGTCAGTGCCGAAAAGAAATGGGCGGACCTGAGCGGATTGGTGCTGTTGTTGCCAAACGGACTGGACGGAATGGGACCCGAACACTCCAGCGCGCGGATCGAGCGGTTTCTCCGGCTGGCCGCCGAAGACAACATTCAGATTGTTTACCCGACAACGCCCGCCCAATATTTTCATTGTCTGCGCCGCCAGGCGTTGCGCCGCTGGCGCAAACCCCTGGTGGTAATGACGCCCAAGAGTCTGTTGCGCCATCCGAAATCCGTTTCCAGCCTGAATGATTTGGCTGACGGCCGGTTTCAGAGAATTATTCCCGAATCACTGAACCAGGCGGGAGCCGCGATCGAGCGCGTCCTGCTGTGCAGCGGAAAATATTATTTCGAGTTAGCGGAGCATCGCGAGAAGTCAAAGCGCGACAATGTCGCCATCGTAAGAGTCGAGCAGCTTTATCCGCTGCCGGACAAACTGCTGCAATCGGCGCTGGCCGCGTATCGCGAGGGCACCCCGGTGTTCTGGGTCCAGGAAGAACCCGAAAATATGGGGGCTTGGTACTACCTCCGCGTGCGATTCGGTGACAAGCTCTTCGGCCGATGGCCGTTTGCCGGCTGCTCGCGCCTGGCCTCCGCCAGTCCCGAAGGCGGTTCGGCGAACGCACACAAACTTGAACAGTCACGTCTGATCGCACAAGCGTTTGGAAAATAATTATGACCATTGAATTGAAAGTACCGGCTGTCGGCGAATCCATCGCGGAAGTTGAAATCGTTGAGTGGTTGAAAACCGAGGGCGAGACTGTCGCGAAGGACGAGACGGTGGCGGTGATCGAAACTGAAAAGGTCACCGTGGAACTTCCCGCGCCAGTTGCTGGTACGTTGACCAAAATTCTCAAGAAACACGGCGAAGCAGCCAGAGTTGGTGAAACCATTGCCTACCTCGAAGTCGGAACACCTGACGCGAAAACTATGGCGGGTCCAGCACCTGCCCCCAAAGCTGAAGCGCCGCCCACGGCGCGGCCGCGAGCAACGCCCTTAGCCAAGCAGGTGTTATCCGAGCAGGGCCTGCGCGCTGACGAAGTGCCAGTCACGGGTCCTGGCGGCCGCGTGTCGAAGGATGACGTACTGCGGCACGTCGAGCATCTTGCGCAAGAGCGAGAACCCACGCCACCTGTTCCGACCAGCGGCACCGCCAACGTCGCGCCGCCGACACCCGTGCCGGCGGCAGAATCGACTGGGTCCGCACGCGAAGAGCAGGTTGTGCGGATGACGCTGCTAAGGCGCACTGTTGCCAAACGGTTGGTGGCGGCTCAGCACACGGCGGCGTTGCTGACTACGTTCAACGAGGTTGATCTGTCAGCCGTCCTCGCGCTCCGTCAGCAATACCAGGAGGCGTTTCAGAAAAAATCCGGCATCAAGCTGGGTTTCATGTCCTTCTTCGTCAAAGCGGTGACTGACGCGCTTAAACTGTTTCCCCAATTGAACGCCGAAGTCCGCGATACCGACATCGTGTACCGCAACTATCACGACATCGGGATTGCCGTCAGCACTGACCGCGGACTTGTGGTGCCCGTGTTGCGAGAGGTGGATCGCTTGGGATTTGCGGAAATTGAACAGGCCATCACTAATTTCGCACAGCGCGCCCGTGAAAACAAACTGAAGCCCGAAGAGTTGGAAGGCGGCACATTCACCATTACCAATGGCGGCTCGTTCGGCTCGCTGCTCTCTACGCCGCTTATCAACCCGCCGCAAAGCGGCATCCTTGGCATGCACGCGATTCAGGAACGTCCGGTCGCACTGGCCGGGCAGATTGTGATCCGTCCGATGATGTATGTCGCGCTGACCTATGATCACCGGATCGTGGACGGCAGAGAAGCGGTATTATTCCTTCGCCGCGTCAAGGAGACCGTTGAAAATCCGGCTCGGATACTTCTGGAGATTTAGCCCTCGCAGCTCAAAATTCGAGAAAACGGCTCTATGGCACTGAACCTGCACAGACAAGAACTCGACCTCGGAAACCATTGGAATGCCAGCTATGTCTCCGCCGAGCTTCGTATCGGCTCTAGCCGGATGATTGGGAACAAGTGTCGGCTTGTTAGAGCATACCGAGATAGACTCGATATGTTCCTGCTAACACAGTTTGATTGGATCTAGAATATGGAAACACGTGCCGATGTGGATACGTTTGCTGAAGCCGAAATCAACCGCCGGTTGACGCCGCAGGAAAAGATACATCTTCTGCGCCAGATGTTGCGCAGCCGGCGCTTCGAGCAGGCGGCACTCAAAAATTACCAGACTGGCGGCCAGATGGGCGGTTTCCTTCATCTTTACATCGGCCAGGAATCAGTGGCGGCCGCCACAATTTCGCTTTGTGGTGATGACGACCATATCATCACCGGCTACCGCGATCACGCCCATGCCCTGATGGTTGGCATGTCCATGAACGAATGCATGGCGGAATTGTTCGGCAAGGCCACGGGTTGTTCCAAAGGCAAGGGAGGCTCCATGCATTTCTTCGCTCCTAACAAGCATTACTGGGGCGGCCACGGCATCGTGGCCGGTCAGACGCCACTGGGACTCGGACTTGCCTTCGGCCTGAAATACAAAGGTGTGAAGGGTTGCTGCCTTTGCTACCTCGGCGACGGTGCGGTGAATCAAGGAGTCTATCAGGCATCGCTGAATCTGGCCTCGCTCTGGAATTTGCCGATCATCTATATCATTGAAAACAACCAATACTCAATGGGCACGAGTCTGGAGCGTTCTTCCGCCTACAAAACCTGTCTCGCAGCCCGCGCCGAAGGTTACAACATTGAATGGGACCGGATTAACGGTGAAGATGTTTACGAAATCCGCGCCAAGACCTGGAAGGCCATCCAGCGTGCGCACAATGAATCTCGTCCGACGGTGCTGCAAATTGACACCTATCGTTATTACGGCCATTCCGTCTCGGATGCCAACGCGAAAAAATATCGCGACCCCGCGGAGATTGAGAATATTCGGAAGTTCCACGATCCGCTTCACCTCTGGCAGAAACACCTGATCGACGAAGGCATTCTCACCGTCGATCAATCCGCCGAAATGGACACATCAGCCGGCGCGGAAGTGGCCGCGGCGGTCCAGTTCGCCCGGGAAAGCCCACTACCGGAAAAGGCTGATATTTATTCCGACGTTTATTTCGAAGTTGATCATCAAACGCCGGCGGGACGAACCGGGAAACATTTTTTCAACGATTAGATCGTGTTCGCCAATTAGCTCTTATGCCCAAGATCACCTACCGCAAAGCTCTGAATGACGCGCTGGCGGAAGAGCTCGCCCGGGATGAAAACGTGTTCATCATCGGCGAAGAAGTCGCGCAGTATAACGGCGCATACAAAGTGACCGAAGGCCTTTGGGCGCGGTTTGGCGACAAACGCGTGCTGGACACACCGATTACAGAAGCTGCTTTCGTCGGCTTGGGAGTTGGCGCCTCGATGCTGGGACTACGCCCCGTGATTGAACTGATGTTCTGGAGTTTTGCGTATGTCGCCTACGACCAGATCGTGAACAACGCTGGCTGCATCCGTTACATGTCTGGCGGTTTGATTCATTGCCCGATCGTCATTCGCGGTCCCGCCAACGGAGGAGCTAACGTCGGGGCGACCCACTCGCACACACCGGAAAGCATGCTGGCAAACAACCCCGGCGTGAAAGTGATTTGCCCGGCGACGGCCTATGATGCCAAGGGCCTGATGAAAACGGCGATTCGCGACAACGATCCGGTTTTCGTGATGGAGAATACGTTGCTTTACGGCGAATCGTGGGAAGTGCCCGAGGAAGAATATTTGATTCCGCTCGGCGTAGCCGATGTAAAACGCGAAGGGGTTGACATTTCGCTCATCGCGCATGGTCGGGCAGTTATCACGAGTTTGAAAGCGGCGGAAATTCTGGCCAGTGAACACGGTATCAGCGCCGAAGTCGTGGATTTGCGATCCATCCGTCCGTTGGATGAGGAAAGTATCTTGCGGTCCATTCGCAAAACCCACCGAGCCGTTCTGGTGGACGAGAACAAACCATTCTGTGCGGTGAGCGCCCAGATCGCCTCAATGGTTCAGGAGAAGGCATTCGATGATCTTGATGCGCCGGTGATGCGCGTTTGCACGCTGGATGCTCCAGCCATCTACAGCCCTCCGCTCGAGAAAATGCAACTGCCCACGCCGGAACGGGTCGTAGAAAAGGTCCTCAGCAATACCTGAATCACGGCGCGCGTTCGCACTTATTTGCAATGTCGACCTACTTTGAAATGCCCAAACTGAGCGACACGATGACCGAAGGAACCTTGGTCAAGTGGCGGAAAGCCGTAGGCGACAAGGTGGAAATTGGCGACATCATTGCCGATATCGAGACGGACAAGGCGGTCATGGAATTGGAATCCTTTGAGCAAGGCATTCTCAGCGAGATTTACGTCAACGAAGGTGGGAAAGCGCCGATCGGCAAAAAACTGGCTTTGCTTTTGACACCGGGTGAAAGCGCGCCGCAGAAAGACGTCGAGGTGGCTGGTGTGGAGAAATTACGTTCCACCGCCGTCAATGACGAAAGTCGGAAAGTTTCGTCCAAGCCCAAGGAGATGGTTGCGAATGCCAGCGAACAGGTTTCCAGCGGTCGCGTGAAAGCGTCGCCGCTGGCAAAAAAACTTGCCGCGGTCAAAGGGGTGAATCTTGGGACGCTTCAAGGATCAGGTCCCGGCGGGCGCATCGTTGCCCGAGACGTGGAATCGGCTTCAGCCGCTTCCTCCCCCACCGTGCCGACTGCGACGCTGGTTCCTCCGGCGGGTCCTCGCGACACACGCATTATACTAACCGGTATGCGCAAGACCATTGCCGATCGCCTGCTCGCTAGTAAAACGCAAATTCCCCATTTTTACCTCAACATCGAAGTCGACGCCGCTGAACTCGTGCGATTGCGATTGGAACTAAACGCGCATCTGGAAAAATCCGGTTTGGGACTACTCACGATCAACGATTTCGTTTTGAAAGCAGCGGTGGTAGCGGCGACCAAAGTCCCCCGCGTCAATGCGGCGTATGCGGGAGAAGCCATCATCGAATATGGCGACGTCAATCTCTCGGTCGCTGTCGCGATTGAGGACGGCCTGGTAACGCCGGTAATTCGGCAGGCACAGAAGAAATCATTGCGCGAAATCAGCGAAGTGGTGAAAGATCTGGCCACGCGCGCGCGGGCCAAGAAGCTCAAACCCGAGGAATTTCAAGGCGGCACGATTACGGTTTCCAATCTCGGTCGCTATGGTATCGAAAGCTTTTCGGCGATCATCAACCCGCCGCAGGTGATCATCCTTGCGATTGGTGCGATTGTGCAGAAGCCGGTGGTGAACGCGAAAGACGAAATCGTGGCCGGTCAACGCATGGCTATTGGCTTGAGCGCCGATCATCGGGTGGTGGATGGCGCCATCGGCGCGCAATACCTGGCCGAACTGCGCCAATTGCTGGAACATCCGGCCTTGATGCTGATTTAGACTTTATGAATTCCTACGACCTCATTGTAATTGGTGGCGGCCCGGCCGGTTATGTCGGCGCCATCCGCGCCGCGCAACTGGGCAAGAAGGTTGCCTGTGTCGAAAAAGAACGCGCCGGCGGCACCTGCCTGAACTGGGGTTGCATTCCAACCAAGGCATTGTTGCGCAATGCCGAGTTGTTTCACTTGATGAGCCACCGGGCGGGCGAATTCGGGTTCAGTTTCGACAACCTGCGCTATGACTGGAGCAAAATCATCAAGCGCTCGCGCGACGTCGCTGACAAGAACGCCACCGGCATCGAGTTCCTGTTCAAGAAGCACAAGATTGGCTACCTCAAGGGCGAGGCGTCGCTCGACAAAGCCGGAGTCGTGACCATGAAGGGGGTGGATGGGAAGACAGAACGGCTTGAGGCGGCGAAAATACTCCTTTCCACGGGTGTAGTCCCCCGGCCACTGCACGGTCTACCCTTCAATGGCAAAACCGTGATCAGTAGCCGCGAAGCAATGGTGATGACAACCCAACCCAAAAGCATCGTGATCATTGGGGCGGGCGCGATCGGAGTCGAATTTGCCTATTTTTTCAATGCTTTCGGAACGCGGGTCACTCTCGTCGAGATGATGCCGAACATCCTTCCTTTGGAAGACACCGAAATCTCGCAGACGTTGGAAAAGGCCTTCGCCAAACTGGGCATCAACGTTCTGGCAAATACCAAAGTCGTAAAAGCCGAGGCTGGCAACGAAGGTGTCAAGATAACCGTCCAAGGCGCGAAGAGTGAAATTATGGAAGCGGAAGTTTGCCTCGTCGCCATCGGCGTGCAGCCACGGTTGCCGGGAGGCGCGCCCCTGAAACTCACGGAGCGCGGCTACATCCAGACAGACGCAAAATATCAAACGAACCTTCCCGGAGTTTATGCCGCAGGCGATATCATCGGGCCGCCCTTGCTCGCGCACGTCGCGAGTTACGAGGCCACCGAGGCCGTTGAAGGAATGTTCACGGGGCATCAGCCAAAAAAAATCAGCGTGTTCCCCAGTTGCACCTATTGTCAGCCCCAGGTGGCCAGTGTCGGTCTTACGGAACGTGCGGCCAAAGAGAAGGGGCTGAAGTTCAAGATTGGCAAATTCCCTTTCCTGGCCAGCGGCAAGGCGCGGGCGATCGGGGAAACGGACGGCTTCGTCAAACTGCTTTTCGGCGAACCGCACGGCGAACTATTGGGCGCGCACATCATCGGGGCAGAAGCAACGGAGATGATCGCCGAACTGGGACTGGCAATTACGTTGGAAGCAACTCACGAGGAAATTGAAGCGACCATCCACGCGCACCCGACGCTGAGCGAAGCCGTGCAGGAAGCCACCGGCCAGGCTTTCGGTACCGCCATCCACATTTAGAAAGGAAAAGGGGCGAAACTCACTATGGAGTCGCATGCTCGTCTTTCTCCTCGATGGAGACGCCCGACGCCCGATTCGCGACATCGCGCCGCGGCTTGCTCCTAAGCTTCGTCACCAAGTAGGTGCGGAGCGCGACCACGTTGCTGTGCTCGGTGTCGCGCGAGCTGAAGTGTAACGTCACCGGTCCTGCTTCCGCTACATCGAGGATCGGTTGCCATTCCTACGAATGCGAATCCAGTCCGGCCTGATATCAAAGAGGGCGGGCGCTGGCTGATGTGGTTGAGCGAACTGAGAGCGTATTTGGGGAAACCGATAAACCAAGGGGAGCAAAAATGAGAGTATTCAGACAAAAGGGCAGCCGCGTTTACCGTGTGCGGTATCGACTCAGCAACGGGCCAAAAACTTATGACGAGCCACTGCATACGCACCTCAAGGAAGTTGCTGACGCAAAGGCTCGGGCGCTGGTTGAGGAAAAAGAAAGGGAGTTGGCGGGTTTGCTAGACCCAAAACCATTGCGGGATGCAGCCAAGCGCCCTATCCATGAGCACCTGACGGAATACGTCGCAGACCTGGCTGGCGGGACTGGGAAGGACCACGTTGTGCATGCTCGCCAGCGTTTGAAGAAAGTCATCGCGGCGTGCGGGTGGCAGTTGCTCGGGGAAATGTCGCCCGATGGGTTGGCAAAATGGCTGGTCACTCAAGGCAAGCTGAGCCTCAAAACGAAAAACGAGTATCTTGGTCACTTCGTCGCCTTCTCGAATTGGCTGATCGCCCGAGACCGGCTTGCGCAAAATCCGTTCGCTAAATTGAAGCGTTTTGATTCCCGCGGCCGTGAGACGTTCAAACGTCGGGCGCTGTTGTTGCCTGAATTTCTTGCGCTCCTCGAAAAGTGCGGAGACAGGCGGCTGACTTATGCACTGGCGGGATTTACTGGGCTTCGGCGAGGCGAACTGAGAAAGCTGTTGTGGGCCGACGTGCATTTGGAAGTGCCCTGCCCTTTCATTGAAGCGCGGGCAGCCACGACGAAGAACCGGCTTGCGGCAATGATTCCACTCGTGACGCCGCTGGTCGAGTTGCTGAAAGCGGTTAAAGGGTCGTCAGCGGGCTTGGTGCTGCCGAATGGTGTGCCGAGTGCCAAGACGTTGGTGAAAGACCTCACGGTGGCGGGAATTGCTGTCGTTGACGAACGTGGTTGGCGGGTGGATTTCCATGCATTGCGGCATACGTTCGTAAGCTTCCTTGAAAACGCCGAAGTGCCAGAGGGCGCCAGAATGAGACTGGCTCGGCATAGCACGCTCAAGATGACGAACAATTACACGGACCCAAAGAGCGTGCCGCTCTTCGCTGGGATGGAAAAACTGTCACTGCTTTTACCTTCCTCAATAGCTTCCCTAAATTTTGGGAAATCGAGTCCAAACGAAGGAAACGTTGTCCAAAGCGAAATCCCTCACGAGGTCGTAGAAGAGGTCGATTTCAGAGGAGAAACCGAGTTTTTGGGCAAGGCTGTCCCCAGTTGGGAAATACTGGAGATGGTGCCCCCACGGGGAATCGAACCCCGCTTTGAAGATTGAGAATCTCCTGTCCTAACCGATAGACGATGAGGGCGAAAATCGGAAGGGCTGAGAGTCATGGTTTCGCCCGGTGGGTCAAGCGTGAGTTTTTGCACGGAGTTTCTTCGAATATGCGCGAGGGCATCGTGAGATGTGCCGGCATGCGACCGACGCGATGCGGACAATTCACTCACCATGGCAACGCAACGCAGGGACGAGTTGCAGAAGCCAACTGGTGGCCTGCTTAGATGGATTCGGCGCCCGAATTCGTGAAGCAGACGCGGTCTTGGTGGCTGCCAGGCGCGAGTTGGTTCAGCTTCTTGGCTAGATTCGATTGCCCTTCATAATAAAAGTCCGTGCCGGACATGTGAATGAGCTTGTCCGCCTGCGCCTTGATGACCGCCACCACCCCAGGGTGGCAACGACCCGTGGCACAGACTGAATGCCAGCGATCTTGCGCCGCTGCGCGTATGGCGAAATGTCCACCGTCCAGGTGAAGAGTTCGAGTTCGGCGGAAGCTGTCCGACTTCTCCGCTGCGCTCAAAGCCGCTTCGTCCGCGCGATGAACCCAGTTATCTCGCTGTTGCCGCCAGAATCCCTCGCCGGAACAAATGCGTAGGCAGGGACGGAGAAGCGGGGCACGAACAGCAGGGACAAGATGAGCGGCGGAGAGGTCAATCAGCCGACTGGCCCGCCATGGGCGCCGTTTCCGACACACCGGCGCACTGGCATTCACTTTTTCGACAGTTCCTCGAGGCTCTTTTTCAGGAACGGCGTGAAGAGGTCGATCGGCACGGGCAGAAAGGTCGTCGTGTTGTGCTCGCTGGAGATTTCGCGCATCGTCTGGAGGAAGCGGAGCCGGAGTGCGATGGGCTGGGCATCGATCATCGCGGCGGCCTGCACGAGTTTCTCGGCGGCCTGATACTCGCCCTCGGCGCTGATGATTTTCGCGCGGCGTTCGCGTTCGCTCTCCGCCTGCTTGGCCATGGTGCACTTCATGTCGTCGGGCAGCACAACATCCTTCACCTCGACCGCCGTCACCTTCACGCCCCACGGATCGGTGTGGCGGTCGATGATTTCCTGCAGCGTCTGGTTGATCTTGTCGCGGTGCGCGAGCAGGTCGTCCAGTTCGGCCTGGCCGATCACGCTGCGGAGCATGGTCTGCGCGATGAACGAGCTCGCCATGAGATAATTCTCCACCTTCACCACGGCGGCCTCGGGATCGACCACGCGAAAATACACCACGGCGTCGACGGTCACGGGCACATTGTCGCGCGTCATCATTTCCTGCTTGGGCACGTCGATGGTGACGACGCGCAGATCCATCCGCACCATGCGGTCAACGATGGGGATGAGCAGCACGAGGCCGGGGCCCTTGGCGCACAGCAATTTGCCGAGGCGAAACACCACGGCGCGCTCGTCTTCGCGCAGGATGCGGATCACGCTCGGCAACACGATGGACGCGAGCACGGCCGCGGAAACCAGCCAGGCGAGAATGTTGATCCAGTTTTGCGTATTGAACATATGTGCCTCCTAGTTTTTTGGGGTTACCATCAGGATGAGTCCTTGCATGCCCACGATCTGCACGGGCCGGCCACGTTTCACCGTCGTCTCGCAACGCGCGCTCCAGGTCTCGCCCTCGACGAAGACCTTGCCGTCGTCCGGGCCGATGGGCGTCAGCGCGGGCACGACCTTGCCGAGCATGGTTTCGCGACCGGCCTTGACCGGGAGTTGCTGGGCGCGCAGGCCCCGCGCCGATCACGAAAATAAAAAACAGCGCCGTGATCACCGTGGCCGGCCCGATGACCGTAAGCGACAGCCGGAATGCCGGCTCGCGCGTTTCGAACAGCAGCAGTGAACCGAGAAAAAATGCGATAATGCCGCCCGCCGTCAGCACGCCGTGCGTGGGCGCGAACAGGTCGGTCACCAACAAACCCACCGCGAGTAGGATAAGCGCGACGCCGGCGACATTGATCGGCAGCACCGAGCCCATGTAGAGCGCGAGCACGAGCACGATTGCGCCGGCCACGCCGGGGAGGATCGAGCCGGGGTTGCTGAGTTCCCCGACGATGCCGTAGATGGCGACAAGCATCAGGATGAACATCATCTCGGACCGCCACAGCACTTGAAACACGCGCTCCCGCGCGAGCATCGGCAGGGGCGTGACCTCGACTCGGGCGGTGGCGAGCGTCCGGCCGCCAACCACCCGGTGATCCAACAGGCGGAGCAGATCGGGCACGTCTTGCGCGATGAGGTCGATGACTTTCAAATCGAGCGCCTTCTCGGCGGTGATACTGGCGCTCTCGCGCACGGCGGACTTGGCCCAGTCGACGTTGCGGTGGCGCTTGTCGGCGATGGCCTCCATGTAGCTTGTGGCGAAGTTCTCGAGTTTCTTCGTCATGATGTCGTCGGGTTTTGCTCGCCGCCAAACCCACCGAGCTCGACCGGATGCGCGGCGCCAATGCTGGTGTTGGGCGCCATCGCGGCGACGTCGGCCGCGAGCGTGATGAAGCAGCCCGCGCTGCCGGCGTTGGCCCCGGCCGGCGCCACGTAAACCACGACCGGCACCGTCGAGGCGTAGAACGCCTGCACAATTTGCTTGGTGGAATCGAGCAGCCCGCCCGGTGTATCGAGCTGGATGATCAGGCATTGCGAATTGGCGACCTCGGCCTCCTTGATCGCGCGCGAAACATAGTCGGCGGTAGCGGGCCCGATGGCGCCGTTAATTTCGATGAGACAGACGCTGCCCGGGCGCGCATCGAAACTTTTCTCCTGCGCCGGGCAAGCCGCCGTGCAGGCAAATACACCGGCCACCACAATTGGAAGCCAGCCCTTCATCCTGTCTATATTCTGGCACGTTGCGCGCGGATGGCAACCGGCAAGGCGCACGCGGCGCGACTAGCCTCCCATCTTATGCGTCGCATCCATGAATCGAATTTCAGGAGGGCGCGGCGGGGGACCTCGGGTGGGCGTGACCCGACTGGGGGCTTTGCGCCCGGCAAATCGTCACCTCGCGCGCAGCGAGACTGCACCGCCGCTCGCGCATCGCGGTCGTCTGGATTTCTCCGATCGACCACCCCATGCGGGATTCCTGCTTGAATATCTCGTTTGCTCCTCGACTCCCCGACGCTGCTCACTATGCCGTGCGTGCGTGCAAGCTGAAACTCAAGCGCGCGAACAACGATTGGGCCTGGGCGGGGTGCTGCCCATTCATGGGACTGGTCATACGTTATCGTCTGCGACGGTCAGCGCGGTGAAATCGGGAAATCGATTGAACGGGCGACTCGTCGCTCGAGCCACGTTCAACCCGGACGGCGGCGGGAAAAACTGCGCTAAGCAGCCATGAGCACGAAGGAGCGAGCTGATTCCGAGCGCCTGCCGGATGGCTTGTCCCACCGGGTTCCTCGTGTCCGCCTGCTGGCGCGGCCGTTCTCGTTCGGGGTGGCTTTCACGATCGTCATTTTCGTGCTTTGGGAAGCCGTGGAGCGCACCTGGCTCGTGGGAACGGACGTTAGCACACTGCACTGGATTCACCTGGTCCGCGGGATCTTCTGCTCCTTATGCGCCGCCGCCCTCGTGGGTTGGTTGGTGATCCGGACGTCGCCTGAGTTTCTCACTACTCCGCCCAGCAGCGGAGCGTGGGCCCAGCGACCGCAGCTGACGGAGGTGCAACGCATGGGCGTCTACGCGCGATGGTTTATCGCCATGCGCTGGATTGCAGCGCTGCTTGCCGCGGGCTTGGTGTTCGTCAGTGTTCAGTTGCTCGCGTGGCTCCCGCGCGAGGCCTGGTGGCCGCTTGTTCTCACGGTCGGCGTGCTCATCGGCAGCAACTTGGGTTACATGCTGTGGCTGCACTCGCAGCGGGCAATCTCCGCGCTACTGCACATGCAAGGCTACTGCGACCTAGTTATCCTGACGGCGCTCCTGCATTTTTCGGGCGGCATCGAGAACCCGCTTTCGATGATGATGATTTTTCACGTCATTATTGGAGGCATCCTGCTGACGCGTGCGCAATGCTACGGGATCGCGATCGCGGCCAGTGGCCTGATTACGCTCCTCACTTGGGCCGAGTGGGCCGAGATCGTGCCGCATTTCACGCTGCAATTATTCCCGCATCCCGCAGAAACGGCCGGTGAATTTTCCCATCCCGCCCACAATGCGGTCTATGCCACCAGCTTTGTCTTCCTTCAAACCGCGGTGCTGTTGTTGACAGCCTATTTTGTGACGACGCTGGCAAAACGGCTGCGCTACAATGAACGGCAGATCGTCGCGATGGCCGAGCAGGCGGTCGCGGATCGCCAACTGCTGGAGCGGGCGTTGGAAACGACCGGGGCGGGCGTGCGCGTGCTTAGCCACGACCTGCGATCATTTTGGTCGAGCAACCGGTGTAACGAGTGGTTTGTCGGCCCGGAGGGCGAAATCTGTTCCGGGTGCGTGGTGCTCCAACGCGATGATTCCCCGGCCCGCCGTTGCCTGGATGATGGCCGGGTCCGCACGACTGAACTGGTCTTGGATGCGAACAATTGTCCGCCCCGGTTGCGACCGTTGAACAACGGCCAGCGCACCTTTCAGGTGACGACCGCACCTTTGCTGGACCAGGAGCAGAAGATCGTGCAGGTGGTCGAGCTGGCGCAGGATATCACGGCGCAGAAAAAAGCGCAGGCGCAAATCTTGCAGGCGGGCAAACTGGCGGCCGTTGGCGAGCTGGCCGGTGAGGTCGCCCATGAAGTGAATAATCCGATTTCCATCATCAGCGCGAAAGCGCGCCTGTTGCTGTCAGACCACGCGAACGACATGTCCCCGAAGGTGGCGCAGGAACTTGCCAAGATCAGCGAGCAGGCCTTGCGCGTGGCGCGGATCGCGCAGGGACTGCTTTCCTATTGCCGGCCTTCCGCCGCCACCCGCACGCGGCTCGATCTCCGGGTTCCCGTCCGCAAATCCCTGGCCGCGATGGACGAGCAGGCCCGCCATGGAGCGGTGCGCATCGAGGACCAGCTGGCCGACCCGCTGCCCTTGGTGAAGGCCAACCCGCATGAGCTCGAGCAGGTTTTTCTCAACTTGTTTCTCAATGCCTTGGACGCGATGCCCAAGGGGGGATGGCTGAAAATTTCAAGGCTGCCGGGCAACGTCCTCTTGTCCGACGGGCGGCCTGCCGTTGCCATCGTGGTGGCGGACACGGGCTGCGGCATTCCCGAAGAAATCCGGGACAAAATCTTCGAACCATTCTTCACCACTAAAAAGGCCGGGCACGGCACCGGCCTGGGCCTGTCCATCTGCCTGGGCATTGTCCGCAGCCACGAAGGCGAACTGGAAATCGAGAGCAAAGTCTGGCAAGGCACCCGCATCACCATCAAACTGCCCATCGATGCGCCGCTGGTGAGGGAGGACGATCACCATGCCTAAAGCACGCATTCTCGTCGTGGATGATGAGGAAGGCATGCTGGAGGTGTGCGCCGACACGCTGCAGCGAATTCCGGATACGGAGATCCTCCTGGAGTCGCAAAGCGTCCGGGCGGCGGAGCGGATTGTGAAAGAGAGTTTGGATCTGCTCATCACCGACATTCGCATGCCAGGCGTCGGCGGTGTCGAATTGCTGCGGATCGCCCGCGAACACGATCCCGGTCTGGCGGTGCTGGTGCTGACCGCCTATCCGACGGTGCAGACGGCCGTCGAGGCGATGCGGCTGGGCGCGGTCGATTACATCGTCAAACCATTCCAACCGGAGGAATTGCTGACCCTCGTGCGGCGCCTGTTGGAAAGCAAACATCTCCGCGACGAGAACCAACTGCTGCGGCGACAGGTCGAACGGCCCTTCGCGTTCGGCGAGCTCGTGGGCCAAAGCCTCGCCATGCGCCAGGTTTTCGAGCAAGTTCAGCGGATTGCCGAGAGCGACGTCGACGTGCTGATCGTCGGCGAGACGGGCACCGGCAAGGAATTGGTCGCCCGTGCCATCCATCAACGCAGCCAGCGCAATCGCGGCGCGTTTGTGCCGGTGGATTGCGGGGCCATTCCAAACGAACTGATGGAAAGCGAACTCTTCGGTCACGAACGTGGCGCTTATACCGGAGCCCAGACCCGCAGCTTGGGCCTGCTCGAGTTCGCCAATAACGGCGTCTTTTTCCTGGACGAGATCGGCCAGCTGCCGGTTCGGCTCCAAGCCAAGCTGCTCCGGGTGTTGCAGGAGCGAAAAATTCGCCGCGTCGGCGGCATGAAGGAAATCGATCTGAACGTGCGGATCCTCGCCGCCACCTCGCTCAACCTGGAGGAGGAAGTCCGCCAAAACCGGTTCCGCCTCGATCTTTTTCATCGCATCCATGTCGCGCAGATCGAGTTACCGCCGCTGCGCGAACGCGCCGGGGATATTCCGGTGTTGGTGGAACATTTCCTTGTCCGTTACGCGAAGGAAATGGGCAAGGACGCGATCAAAGTCAGCCCCGAGGTAGTGGAGGTGCTGGCAAATTACTCATGGCCGGGCAATGTCCGTGAACTACAGAACGTGATCAAACGCACCCTGGCCTTGGCACCCCAATCCGCGATTACCCTGCAGGATCTGCCTGATGAAATTGTGGCCCGAGCCGGTGAATCTTCCAACCAGGCCGGCGGCGGGTTCTTCCCGCTGCGAGAGCGGCGCCTGGCGGCGTTTGAAAAACAGTATTTTCACGCTCTCCTACAGAACTGCCGGGGGGACATGACCGGCGCCGCCCGAGAAGCGCAACTACCTCGCGGCACACTTTATCGGTTGTTGAAGAAGCATGGGCTGGAGCCCGGCGATTTTCGCAGCGAACCGCGTTCGGGCGATTCCAGCTAGCCCAATTGCGAGCGGATTCAACCGATATTGTCTCATCTGGGTGAACTTTGCCGGATGGTTGTCACATCTATGTGACACTTTCACGGTCGGCACTCCCCTTGGCAGCGCCCACCTGCACGACGCGCCTCGCGGTGTAGACCCACCTGCGCTCGAGATTCCGGATCCTGGTGATTTTGTGTTCCGTCCGTGTGACAAAATCGGGTCTGCCGCCACGGCGATCAGAATTAATTCAGCAAAAAAATCACCCGGCCGTGAAATGCTGCAAGATGATGGTTGAAAACTTGATAGAACAACAACGTCGGAATAAATAGGTCCTGACTCGGAGCATTATCACGCTGGCACGAAACATGGCACCGTTCGTGCAATGAATGCCGCTGAATCTGCCATCGTTTGTGGAATCCCTGTAGCTCAAAAGAGTATGAACCTCCGATCTATTATTTTACCCAGTATTGTCGCACTTGTCCTTACCCCAGGGCTTGCCCGGGCACTTGATATTAAGACGCTTTGGACAAAAAACTGCGTCCAGTGTCACGGCGAGGACGGCAAGGGCGGCACCAAGATGGGTAAGAAACTCGGTATACCTAATCTTACCGATCCCAAAGTGCAGGCCCTATATGCCGACGATGAGCTATTCAAACGCATCAAAGAAGGCGTTAATGATGCCGACGGGAATGTCAGAATGAAGGCGGTCGAAGGTGTGACCGACGCTGAACTCAAAGCGCTGATCAAGTATGTGCGAACCATCGTAGCGAAATAGCGCTGCCTCCCTGCATGGAATCACTCCCCCATTTCTTGGATCCGGCGGCCCTGATCACCGGCCTTGTGGTGGTCATTGTCGTCATCTCGCAATCGATTCGTATCGTGCGCGAATATGAGCGTGGAATTGTGTTCCGGTTTGGGAATTTAGTCGGTGCCAAGGGTCCGGGACTGATTTTTTTGATTCCGTGGGTGGACCGCATGGTGCGAATGGATTTGCGCGTCGTCACCGTGGATGTGCCCAAACAGGAATCCATGACACGCGATAATGTCCCGGTGACGGTGGACGCCGTCGTCTATTTCAGCGTGATCGATCCGGTGGCCGCAGTGGTCAAGGTGGAGAACTTCCTGAAGGCGGTCTCGCTCATCGCCCAAACGACGCTGCGCAGCGTGCTGGGCCAGTCTGAGTTGGACGAGTTGCTCGCGCATCGTGACAAGATTAACCATATCCTGCAGGAAATCATCGACCGGCACACCGATCCTTGGGGCGTCAAGGTCAGTGCCGTTGAAGTGCGCGATGTCATGCTACCGGAAGACATGAAGCGCACCATGGCCACGCAGGCTGAGAGCGAGCGGGAACGGCGGGCCAAGATCATCAATGCGGAGGGCGAATATCAGGCGGCCGAAAAGCTGGTCCAGGCAGCCGAGATGATCGCCACGCAGCCCATCGCGCTGCAACTGCGGTTCCTGCAGACCATGCGCGAAATCTCCAGTGAGCAAAATACCACCACGTTTCTGCCCGTGCCCATCGATCTATTCACTCCATTCTTGAAACATCTCAGCAACTCCAACGGCTCAGTGCCGGCAGAAGCATTTCCTCAGCACCGACCCTTGGCCAAATAACCCCGGCTAGATTAGGCTGAAAAATTAACCCGAAAGGAACCGTTATATGATGAATGAAACTCGCCGTGATTTTCTGCTGGGCAGTCTGCTGGGAGGCGCCGCCGTAGGTGTCGGTCTTCTGACTGACAAGCTCGTCGTTCAGAAACCTGCCAAGCCGGCAGAGACTGTGCAAGACCCCGGCCCGCTGACGCCCGCTTTGACGGCAGATGGCAAGGTGATCCAAGTCGCAATGGACAAGTCTGGCATCGCCCACGAGATGCCGATGGCGATGGCACAAAACTCCGACTCGAGCGCCGTTCAAGAGCACACGATGGCAATGCCAATGGCGATGCCGCAAAAAACTGCAGCCGTGCTCGACAGCAAAAACGCATCTCGGGCCGTGACCGGCTCGCCGGGGCATTCGATAGAAATGCCGCGAGCCACGCTCGCTGTCCTCACCAGCGAAGAAGTGCGCCAGGGCATACCGGGCCGAAAATGGATCATGGTAATCGATCTCGCCAAGTGCGATGGCTGCGGAACCTGCACCGTTGCCTGCAACAAGATGCATCATACTCCGGCCGACCGGCAGTGGATTCGGGTGTTTCGGATGCAGGACGCGGAGACGACCGCGTCATATTGGTTTCCCAAACCGTGTTTTCACTGCGACAATCCTCCCTGCACCCGAGTCTGCCCGGTGGGCGCCACGTTCAAGCGGCAGGACGGCATTGTATTGATCGACAACGAGCGCTGTATCGGCTGCCGCTTCTGCATGGCGGCCTGCCCTTACTCGACGCGTTTCTTCAATTGGGGCGAGCCGGATAATTCAAATCTTGAGAACGTGGCATACACGCCCGAAACCGGATTCCCCCGCCGTATAGGCACAGTCGAAAAATGCGATTTTTGTCCGGAGATGGCCCGGCAAGGAATGCTGCCTGGCTGCGTTTCCAGCTGCCAAATGGCGGCCATTTATTATGGCGATCAAAATGAGGATACCGTGACGAATTCCGACCATGAGACGGTCCGCCTCTCGGAGCTCCTGGAACAGCGGGCCGGTTATCGCTTTCTGGCGGAACTGGGCACCGAACCGCGGGTTTATTACCTACCGCCGAAAAACCGTGATTTCCCCAAGCCCACCATCCCCGCCAAGGCAAGTCACCAGAGCGTAGAACACGCCGCAACCCCAGCTAATTCCGGTCGATCCATATGAATGCCACCACGTCTCAGAATATTGACAAGCCGGAGATTGACCACGGTCAGCTCCAGGAGGACATCCTTGCAAAATTGCGCAAGTCCCTTGCCCCCGCCAGCCCTGGCGAGCGACTGTGGATTAGCCTGCTCGTGTGCATGATCCTAGCAGGGATAGCCACCTATGCCTGGCAATGCCTGCACGGCCTCGCCGTCACTGGCATGCGCGAATATGTTTCGTGGGGCGTTTATATGACCAACTTCGTCTTCTTCATCGGTGTCAGTCACGCCGGCACCCTCATCTCGGCCATCCTGCGGGTGACCGGCGCGGAGTGGCGGCGCTCCGTCACGCGCATGGCTGAAGCGATCACGGTTTTCGCGCCCCTCTGACGCGATGAATCTGGCCACGAACTCGGTAACCATTATCAATGACCTGCCGGAAGAGTTTTACGATGGGCGCGTAAGATTCGTCCTCCCCAAGGGAAGCTATCCCTCGGCCAACAACGGCGTGGTCCTGGCCCAATATGATGTTCCGGATGCGACCCGGACGGCGGTCCTGGTTCGAGTCGATATTCCTGCGAGCAGTTCGATCACTGTGAG